>ERZ857965.6-NODE-6-length-345028-cov-47.577164_pt1 | contig 345028 bp, 333 predicted proteins | sample MGYA00519758_ERZ857965 | MGnify/ENA primary metagenome ERZ857965 (study PRJEB31778, sample SAMEA3449381) | human gut metagenome | biome: human gut; feature: human-associated habitat; material: faeces | place: United Kingdom | collected 2010/2012 ...
ACTTATAGTGAGATAACATTAGTAGAAACACCTAGTACAAATACATATTTTTGTAAGACAAATGATGTATTAAAACAGGGATTTAAATATGTAAATGGTCAATATACTTATGCTTATAAACAAGAAGGAAAAAATAGTTCATCTTTATCTTGGAGAAATATAACTACTGATGGTTGGGGAGTACAGCTTACTGATAGAACAAGTACTGATGCAGTAACAAGTAGTTTATGTACATATATTAACAATAAACCAATATCCTCAATGTCAAATATGTTTGTTTACAGTCAAGCTACTTCAATAGATTTAAGTAATTTTAATACAAGCAAAGTAACAAATATGAGTGCTATGTTTTATAAAAGCCAAGCCACAACATTAGATTTAAGTAGTTTTGACACAAGTAATGTAACTCTTATGGATTTTATGTTTGCTTATAGTCAAGCTACAACTTTAGATGTGAGCAAACTTAATACATCAATCGTAAAAAATATGTCACATATGTTTATAGATAGTCAAGCCACAACCTTAGATTTAAGTAATTTTGATACATCAAATGTAACCAATATGTATAGTATGTTTGAAGGAAGTCAAGCTACAACTTTAGATGTAAGTAACTTTGATACATCAAAAGTAACGGATATGGGAATGATGTTTTTGAAAAGTCAAGCCACAACCATAGATGTAAGTAGTTTTGATACAAGCAATGTAACGAATATGAGTTCTATGTTTTCTAATAGTCAAGCCACAACTTTAGATTTAAGTAATTTTAATACGAGCAATGTAACAAATATGAGTGATATGTTTCATTATAGTCAAGCCACAACCATAGATGTAAGTAATTTTGATACATCAAAGGTAACAAATATGAGTTATATGTTTTGGAATAGTAAATCCACAATGCTAGATGTAAGTAATTTTAATACAAGCAATGTAACAAATATGAGTTATATGTTTTATTATAGTCAAGCCACAACCTTAGATGTAAGTAATTTTAATACAAGCAATGTAACAAATATGAGTTATATGTTTTATTATAGTCAAGCCACAACGTTAGATGTAAGTAATTTTGATACATCAAAAGTAACAAATATGAGTTATATGTTTTCTGGTAGCAAAGCAACTACATTAGATTTAAACAATTTTGATACATCAAAAGTAACGGATATGAGTTATATGTTTAATCGTGCAACTAATCTTAAAACGATATATTCTAGTGATAAATTTAATACTGATAATGTTACCACTAGCACTAATATGTTTCTTAGTAGTACTAATCTAGTAGGTGGATCTGGAACAAAATATAATAGTTCTCATATTGATAAAACTTATGCTCGTATTGATGGTGGAACTAGTAATCCTGGATATTTTACTGATATTACTGATGTACCTAACTCATTTAGTACTGATTCTTGGAAAACAATTATAAAAGCTGTAAAAAATAATAATATAAGTAAATATAATGTAGGTGATACTAAAGCAATAGATATGGGAAGTTATGGTACTCATACATTAAGAGTTGCTAATATGAGTACTCCAAGTGAATGCAGTACTTCTAGATTTTCACAAACAGCTTGTGGATTTGTGTTAGAGTTTGCAGATATAATAACAACACATACTATGAATGATACAGACACAAATGTTGGAGGGTGGCCTGCAACAAGTATGCGAATATTTGTAAATAATGATATATATAATTTATTACCAAGTGATTTAAAGAATGGAATAATAGATACAACAGTAGTGTCAAGTTATGGAAGTGAAGATTCATCTAATTTTACATCAACAGATAAATTGTATTTATTATCACCAACTGAAATATGGAGTGATTGGAAAAGTAATAGTGGTTCAAATTATGATACAGCTAGAGATGTTACAAGACAACTTGATTATTATAAAAATGAAGGAGTAACAACATCTAATTATTCTAAAGCTATAAAGTTTTACAATTCTACTGATGATTGGTGGTGGCTGCGCTCCGCTCGTTCTATTGTTGATTACAGTTTCTATAATGTCTATTACTATGGTGGTTGGAGTTACGACTCTGCTACTGATACTTACGGTGTTTCTCCTGCATTCAGGATAGGCTAACTCTATTAAAATTAAACATCAATAATAATTGGTACTAGAAATAGTACCTTTTAAGTGATAAAATAACTTTGGTGAAGAAAATGAAAGTAGTAGTTTTAGGAAGTAGTAGTAGTGGAAACTCTACATTTGTTAATATAAATAATATAAAATTCTTAATTGATGCAGGTCTTCCTTTTGGAAAACTTAAAGATGCATTATATGAAATAGGTGAAAATCCTGAAAATTTAGACTTTATAATTGTAACACATGCTCACTCTGATCATGTAAGAAGTCTTCATTCATTTAATAGAGTATATAATACCAAAGTATATATATCAATAGAGACATTTAATGAATATAATAAAAAAGATTATATAAAGAATTATGAATTTTTTGATGAATTTGACAATATTATGGGAATTAAATTTACTAAAATACCTATAAGCCATGATAAAAAAGGATTTGGGTTCGTATTTGAATATGATAATAAATCATTAGTATACATGACAGATACAGGCATGATACATTCTAGATATCATGAGAAACTTAAAAATAAAACAGTTTACTTACTTGAAAGTAATCATGATGTTGAAATGGAAATGAATGGTAAGAAATTTGAATATATTAAATATAGAAATATAGGAGATGAAGGACACTTAAGTAATGAAGACTGTGCAATGTATTTAAATCATTTTATAGGTCCAGATACAAAAGATATAATGTTAGTTCATATAAGTGAAAATGATAACACATATGAAAAAGCATATGAAGCAAATAGAGAAAGAATAGATCCAAACATCCCTATTTATATAGCGTATAAAGATAAAATTAGTGAAGTAATTGAAGTATAGTAAAAAGTATGTTATCATTACAGTAGAAGGAGTAGAAGATATGAAAAAGAAAAATAATTCTAGTAGTGATGCATTTGTATTAGGTATTTCAATGGGTACATGTTTTGGTATAATGTTAGTTGTATTATCAAATGAAATAATGTATTTTCCATTATGTTTAGTTGCTGGACTTGCTATAGGACTTTCAGTATCAGGAGAAAAAATAGAATTTAAACTTACAAATAAAAAAAAGACTAAAATAAAGCTTGATCTAAATAAAGAATATACTATTAAAACAACACCTAAAAAAATATTATTAAATAGTATAGTATCAACACTTGTTATTGGTATAATATTATTTCTATGTTTAACTTGTTATAGAGAAGGCTTTGCTAATATGTTAGCTAGCTTTGGTAATTTTGGTACAGAATATACTTTAGAATGTATACTATTGATATTACCACTTATATTTATATTTGTTGTTATAATTAAAACATTAAAACTTATAGAACAGGTTATGAAAAAGTAATAAAAATATTATTTGAGGCAGTTATGTAAATAATTTGCCTCTTTTCTTTTAAAAGTATTATTAATATGATAAAATTAGATAGGTGAAAAGAAATGTATAGAAAAACTTTTGTAGAAGTAAATATTGATTCTTTAAAAGAAAATGTATCGAATATAATAAAAAAATATAATAATTATAAATATTATATTGCAATGGTTAAATCAAATGCATATGGCCATGGATACTATATTGTTAATGATTTAATAGAAAGTGGTATAAATTATTTTGCAGTGTCATCCTTAGAAGAAGCTATTGAAATAAGAAAATATAATAAAGATATACCAGTATTATGTGTAGAACCCATTGAACTGGATTGTATAGATATAGCAATTAAAAATAATATAACACTTACTATAGTTAGTTATGATTATATAAAGAAATTACTTAATAAAACTAAATCTAAATTTAAAATACATATTAAGATAGATACTGGTATGAATAGACTTGGTATAAGTTCTAAAGATGAATTTAATAAAGTTATAAATCTTATAGAGGAAAATAATAATGTATATTTAGAAGGATTATTTACTCATTTTGCTACTCCTGGTATTAATGATAGATATTTTGATATGCAGGTTCATAATTTTAAAAATATTACAAGTGATATTGATATAAAAAGTATACCAATAGTACATTTAAGTAGTAGCTTTATATTACTTGCTCATCCTAAAATTGAATTTGCAAATGGTGTTAGATTTGGAACTATATTATATGGTTATGATATAAGTCCACATAAGCTTGGGAACGGTCCTAAAGATATACTTAGAAAGATAAGAAATAAATATTTAATAAATAAATATAACATAAGTGAAACATATAGTGATGTTAATATTAAACTTACACCAGCACTAAAAGTCAAAACAAATATTATACAAACTAAATATATACATGCAGGTGATAAAGTAGGATATGGTATGCTTTATACATCAACTAAAGATGAAAAAATAGCAACAATACCTATTGGATTTGATGATGGTATTGGTATATCACATATAAATAGATATGTAATTATAAATAATAAAAAATATCCTGTTATTGGTGAAATATCTATGTGCATGATGAGCATACTAATAGATGATAGTGTAAAATTAGGTGATGAAGTAACAGTTTTAGGAGACGGAATAACACTTGGCATGATATCAAGGTTAAATAATACATCAATTCATAATACACTTGTTAATATAGGTAAAACACTACCTAGAGAGTATATAAAAAATAATAAAATAGTAGCTACAGTAGAATATAGAAGTGAGGTAATAAAATGAGTTTAAAAAGTATGATGTTTAAGAAAGTAAAAGCAATTAATTATGAAAAATTAAATAAGTTAAGTAGTGATATTGCTAAACGTAATAATAAAAGTAAAGGTTATGTTAAAAGAGATATGATTAAAAACTTTATTAAATATGGTATAGGATATACTGATTATTTAAAAGGTGATTATATTAATTTAACAGAAAAACAAAAGAAAACATATGTAACAACTAAGAGTTTTTATAAGATGTTAAAGTATTTAAATGATGAAGATTATATTGCAGTTATGAGAGATAAAATACTTTTTAATAAGGTGTTTAGAGAATATATAAAACGTGATTTTCTTGATTTAAGAGTTGCAACTGATGATGATATTAAGAAATTTATAAAAGGCAAAAAACATGTATTTGCTAAACCACCTAAAGACTTTGGCGGACATGGTATTGAAAAAATAAAAGTAAGCGATATTAAAGATGTTAGTATATTACATGTTGAACTTATGAATAAAGGATTATATTTACTTGAAGAAGAAATAATACAACATCCTGAACTTGACAAATTAAATCCTTATGCAGTTAATTCATTTAGAATAGTTACTCTTGTTAAAGATAATAAAGCATATATACTTGCAAATGCTCTTCGTATTAATATTGATGATGCTATTGCTATAGGATGCAGTGATGCATATATGAGACTAAATGAAGACGGGAAAATATGTAGTAGAGTAGTAGATGATGTAGCAAACGTATATACTGAACATCCTATTGCTAAAATTAAGTTTGATACAGTTACTGTTCCTTATGTAAAAGAAGCATTTGATATGGCTTTAAAAGCAGCACTTGAAGTACCTGAGGTTAGATACGTTGGTTGGGATATAGCAATAACTAAAGATGGACCTGTTATTATGGAAGGTAATGAATATCCTAGTTATGGACTCGTTCAATATTACTTATTTAATGATGAACACGAAGGACATTTAGCACAAATATCTAAAATATTAGGTGAAGATGAAATGAAGAAGATGAATCTATGAAAAAATTAAAAAAGAATACATTCATACAAGGAACACTTATTACATCAATTATACTAATTATTATTAAAATATTAGGTGCATTATATGTAATACCTTTTTATGGAATAATTGGTACTAATGGAGGAACACTATATAGTTATGCTTATAATATATATAATTTATTCTTAAATATTTCTACAGCAGGTATACCTATTGCTATATCTATGATAATAAGTGAATATTTAACATTAGATAAGTTAGATGCTAAAGAAAGAGCTTATAAAATAGGTAAAAAGATGATAGGTGTTCTTGCTATAGTATCATTTTTAGTAGTGTTTTTAGGAGCAGACCTAATTGCTAAATTTATAATTAGTGATGTAACTGGAGGTAACTCTATAAGTGATATTGCTACTGTTATAAGAGCAGTTTCTTTCTGCTTAATAATAATACCATTTCTAAGTGTTTTAAGAGGATATATGCAAGGCCATAAGTTTATTACTCCAACTTCATATTCTCAGCTAATTGAACAAATTGTTAGAATACTTGTAGTACTTTTAGGTTCATATATAGCAATAAAAGTACTTAATAAAGGCATTACTAGTGGTGTTAGTATTGCATTACTTGGTGCTTTCTTTGGTGGATTATTTGCATACTTATACTTACTTATCAAAGTCAAAAAGAATAAGAGTGAGTTTCCAGTGAGTAAAAAAGAAGATAAGATCACTGACAAAGAAATATCTAAGAAGATACTTAAATATTGTATACCACTTATAATGATATCTATAGTTGATAACTTATATACAATAGTAGATGTTAAACTTATCATAAAAGGATTAAATATGGTAGGATATACTGCTATAGAAAGTGAAATGATGTCTTCATTAGTATCAACATGGGCACCTAAAATATGTACTGTTATTATTGCTATTGCAATATCACTTACGACTAATATAATTCCACATGTAACATCTGCCTTTGTTAAAAAAGATATGACAGAAGTAAATAGAAGATTCAATCAAGCAATAAGCACAATGCTTATAATAACTATACCTATGGCATTAATGTTACTTATTCTTTCAAATGAAAGCTATACATTATTCTATGGTGTTAGTGAATATGGAAGTACAGTACTTAAAGTTTCAGCAATAAGTCATATATTCTTTGGAGTATGGAGTGTAATAAATACATGTCTTCAAAGTATGAGAAAATTTAAAATAGTATATATAAATTCAATCGCAGGTCTAGTATCAAATGCACTTTTGGATATACCACTTATATTAATTTTTGATAGAATTGGCTTACCAGCTTATACAGCAACAATAGTATCAACAATAATAGGTTATTCAATATCAATAACAATCGCATTAATATATCTTAAAAAAGAAATGAAATTTACATATAGACCTACAATTGATTTACTAAAGAAATTAATATTACCATCATTATGTTTAATAGTTCCACTCACTTTATCAAAAGTATTTATTAAATTTAATTATACAAGATTAACTTCAGTTATAAGTCTTGCTATACATGGAATGATAGGTGTAATAATATATTTAACTATCACATATAAAAATGGATCTATTAATGATACAATAGGTAATACATTTATTGATAAGATATTATCAAAATTACATATTAAAACTAAGAAAAATTAAATTCTTAGTTTTTAAATTATTAAATGTGTGTTATATTATTAATGGCAGTAAAAAATAATTAAAGGATGATGATATGAAAAAAAGAGCAATATTAATAGATGGTAATAATCTATTATTTAGAAGTTATTATGCAACTGCATATAATGGTAATTTAATGAAAAATAGTAAAGGATTTCCTACTAATGCACTATTTGGATTTGTTAATATGTTAAATAAAATTATTAATGAAGAAAAGCCAGAATACATAATGGTAGCATTTGATACAGGACATAACTTTAGAAAAGATTTATGTGATACATACAAAGATGGTAGAATTGAAACACCAAATGACTTAAAAATACAATTTCCAGAAGCTAAAAAAATATGTACACTACTTGGAATAAAATATATAGAATGTGATAACTATGAAGCTGATGATATAATTGGTACATTTGCTCGTATGGCAGATGAAGATAAGAATTATAATGCTACTATTATCAGTAGTGATAAAGATTTATTACAACTTATTAGTGATGAAGTAGATGTGAAATTATTAAAACAAAAAGATTATATTCTTATGAATGAACAAACTTTCTTTGAACACTATGGAATTAAACCTATTAGAATGATAGATTTAAAAGCACTTATGGGAGATCCTAGTGATAATATACCAGGAGTAAAAGGAATAGGTGAAAAGACAGCATTAAGTCTACTTGTTAAATATGATACTCTTGATAACTTATATAATCATTTAGATGAACTTACTCCAAAAACAAAAGAAAAACTACTCAATGATAAAGAAAGTGCATTCTTTTCATATAAACTTGCTACCATATATAAAACAATAGATTTTGATTATACATTTGAAAGTATAAAATATAATAAACCTGATATAACAGGATTAATAGAAAAATATAAAGAACTTGAGTTTAACTCATTTCTAAAGAATTTAAGTGTAAATAATGAAGAAAATAATAATGAAACACCATATGAAATAGTTAAAACAAAAATAAACATAGAAGGTATTAAAAGTTTATATATAGAATTAGATGATACTAATTATCATAAAGCAAACTTTATAGGAGCATCAATATATGATGGTAAAAAAGCATATTACTTTGATTTACCAAGCTTACTCTTAAATAGTGATTTACTTAAAGATATAACTGCTACTTTTGATAATAAAAAGAATATAGTATTTCTAAATAGATATAATATAGATATAAATGATCCATTTGATATATTTATAGCAGCATATCTTCTTGAATATAATGTTAAAGATGATATAGCTTATTTATCAGCAGCATTTAATAAAAATATAGCTTTTTATGATCAAATAGTAAGTAAAAAGAATATATTAACTCCTGAATCAATAAGAAATTCAATAGTATATAAAGCAAAATTTATATATGAGACATATCAAGAATTTAAAGATAAATTAGTAACTGAAGAACTTGATAACTTATATATTGATATAGAAGGACCACTTATTCGTATATTAGCTAATATGGAAATAAATGGTATAAGTGTCAAAACAGATGTAATAGATAAACTTAAAAATGAACTTAATGAAAAAATAGCATTATTAGAAAATAAAATACATGAAGAAGCAGGGATGGATTTTAACATAGGCAGTCATAAGCAAATGGGAGATGTACTTTATAATAAACTTATGTTACCAAAGGGTAAAGGCAAGAATGCTATGTCTACTTCACATGAAGTATTAATTAAATTAAGACATTTAAATCCTATAATAGATGATATATTAGACTATAGAGCATTAACTAAACTAGTTTCTACATATTTAGAAACATTCAATAGCTATGTTATGGAAGATGGTAAAATACATACAATATATAAACAAACAGGTACTAGAACAGGTAGACTTTCTAGTGTAGAACCTAATTTGCAAAATATACCAGTTAGAAGTGAAGAAGGAAAACAAATAAGAAAAGCATTTATACCAAGCGAAAACTCTTATTTACTTTCAAGTGATTACTCTCAAATAGAACTTAGAGTACTAGCTCATATAAGCAATTCAAGAAGTTTAAAGAATGCATTTATTAATGGAGAAGATATACATACACATGTAGCAAGTGATATATTTGATGTTCCTGAAAATGAAGTTACTAAGAACATGAGAAGAACCGCTAAAGCTGTTATATTTGGTATTGTTTATGGTATAAGCGGTTATGGGCTAGGTGAAAACCTAGATATAAGTCCAAATGAAGCAAAAAAATATATAGAAAAATATTTAACTTTATATCCAGAAGTAAATGAATATATGACAGAAATAGTCAAAAAAGCAAAAGAAACATCTTCCGTTAGAACATTACTTAATAGAAAAAGAACAATTGATGAACTTAATAATACAAATTATATGATTAGACAAATGGGAGAAAGAATAGCGTTAAATACACCAATACAAGGAACAGCAGCTGATATATTAAAGCTAGCTATGATAAGAATTGATGAAAAATTAAAAGAAGATAATCTCAAAACAAAAATGTTACTTCAAGTACACGACGAACTAATATTTGATGTACCAGATGAAGAACTTAATATAGTAATAGACATTGTAAGAGAAATAATGGAAAATGTTTATAAATTATCTGTACCATTAAAAGTAGAAATAGATTATGGTAGAGATTGGTATGAAGCAAAGTAAGAAGATTAATTCTTCTTTTTTCTTGAATTTATATTGAAAAATACTATAACAATTGATATAATTTTCTATAGAATAGGATGTGTAAAAATGAAAATAAAAAAATCATATTTAATATTAATAATATCAGTTTTAATATTATTAATAGGAGTATCATTTGCTTATTTTAGTTTAGAAATAACAGGAAATGATACAGCTAAATACAATACAATAACAACAGGTGATCTAAAACTTACCTTTACTGATACTAATGCTTTAACATTAGATAACGCTCTTCCAGGAGATTCAGCAACAAAAACAATATCAGTAAAAAACACTGGTACAATAGACACAAGTTATAATATTGTATGGCAAGAACTTACTAATACAATTACAAATGATGAATTAGTTATAGAAGCAACATGTAAAAGATTAAATAGTTCAAATACTGAAGAAGGTACTTGTGAATCTATACCACAAAAGGAAGTTTCTTCAAATAAACTAAAATCAAATATAGCAATAGAACCGGGTATCACACACGAATACACTTTAAAACTAACATTTATAGATACAGGATCAACACAAAATTACAATAAAAATAAATCATTTAATGGAAAGATTGGATTAGAAGAATATAAAAACAATTTTAATACTGATAGTTGGGCAACAATAGTAGCAAATGTAAAAGCAAATAATATAAGTAAATATAACGTAGGTGATACAAAAGAAGTAAATCTCGGAACATACGGAACACATACTTTAAGAGTAGCAAATACATCAACTCCAAGTGAATGTTCTACTGCTGGTTTCTCACAAACAGCATGTGGATTTGTACTAGAATTTGCAGATATAATAATCGAACATAAAATGAATGATACAGACACAAATGTAGGAGGCTGGCCAGCAAGTATTATGCATACTTTTGTGAATAACGATATATATAATTCTCTACCAGATGATTTAAGAAGCGGAATAATAAATACTAACGTTATATCAGGACATGGCCTAGATGATACTAATAATTTTACTTCAACTGATAAATTATATTTATTATCCCCAACTGAAATATGGCAAGGAACATCTACATATATAGATAAAGATTCAGCTAAAGATTTAACAAGACAGCTTGATTATTATAGAAATTCAGGAACAACAGTTGAAAATAAAGCAAATGTTTCAAAGAAAAACAGTGAAGGAAGTGTTATTAGTTATTGGTTACGTTCTTCATATTCATCATTAAATAAATTTTTTCTTCGTGAAATCGAAGGAAGTTGTGAATTTTTCACAGCAAACACACCACTTGGTGTCTCTCCAGCATTTAGAATAGGCTAACCAAAAAATATCAGGATATCACTAATCCTGATTTTCTTTTATATAAACTGGAATATTTTGTATTTCTTGTTTTCTTATATCTTCATAAATATATGAATAAAGATCAGTAACTCTTTTTTCTATTCTTAAAGCATCATATCTAGTATTATATTTATTAAGAATAGGTATATCTATTTCACTCTTAATTTCATTCAAATAACTTCTCCCTTTTTCAGTGAATCCAAGAATTCTTATATATTCTAAATATCTTACTTTCTTATTATCTTCTTTAGTAAAAGAACAAAATATATGATTTAACATTCTTGATATTTTATTATAAGTATATCTTTTAGTTTTAATATTTTTGATAAGTTCATCTAATGAATTAGATCTCTTTATAGCTTTCTTAATTCTTGTATCAAGCCCTTCATCTACATCTACATATTTTTCTAAATTATCTTCTGATAATATTTTATATTTTAAACATTCAAAATACTTTGTTTCAAGTACTTTATCTTTTAATATTTCATATACATTACTAGGAACTTTATCTTGTATATTTTGTTTATTTAAAAGTCTTGTTCTTATATTTGAAGCAGATACTATTTTAGAATCGGAATCTAAGTCATGATAACTACTTGTTCTTTTAATATTATAAGTATCCATAAAGTAACCATTTCTATATATTTCCTTTAAATAACTAAGAGCAAGTATATCATTAGGTTCAGTTATAGTAACGTTACAAAGTTCATTAAGTGCTTTATTAAGTGCAGTAGGGTAACTCACTCCTTCATTTAAATATTTTTTAGTTATTATATCAAAATTAATATCTTCAACTTGATATCTAGCAGCTTTTTTAATGTCTTCTATGTCTTCACGTTCACTTCCAAAACATAATACATCAACATATAACTTATTTAATAAAGCAACAGAATATTTTGCAAATATATCACTACTTTGTGTTCCATAAACATAAGGAAGTTCAATAACAATATCAACACCATTTAAAAGTGCTACTTTTGTTTTTTCCCATTTATTTAATACAGAAAGTTCTCCTCTTTGAGTAAAAGAACTATTTAAACAAGCAATTATTATAGAATCATTATATCTTTTCTTAATCTTATTAATTTGATATAAATGCCCATTATGAAATGGATTATATTCACACACTATTCCTACTACTTTTCTCATTACTACTATAATCTCCTTACTAATGATTTTACTGATACAGTTTTCCTAATACCATTTCTATAAAGAAGTGGATTACTATTAATCATTCTATATCCATTATATCTTAATAACATATTTTTATCAAAAAAATCATTTCCAACTGTATATATTGCTTCTTCAGTTATACTTTCTTTACAAGCTATAATATCAATGCCATCAACTTTATCCATCTTCTCACTAAAAACAAGTAAATGAAAGAATGGAGTAGAGCATAAATAATTTAATTCTTCTTGTATTTGATTTAATTTATCTAAATTATCTGTATTAATAGTACAAATAATATCACATACTTCATTTAAATCAGTTGTTATATTACCATAAAAGTCCTTGAATAATATACGTTTTAATATACCTAATTTATTTAAATATTTTAATGTTTTTAATAAAGAACTATTAAGTACAGGATGAAAGAATATTATATTTTCATCTTTATCAAATACAACACCACCATTATTACACACTAAATAATTATATGGTATTTTATATTTATCTATTTCTCTTTTAAGTGAATTAAAACTTCTTGCTGATGCAAGTGAAAATATATTACCACTATCTATAAATCTTTTTACAGCATCAATATTACTATCAATAACACTTCTATTATTATGAATATTAAATGTACCATCATAGTCACTAACAAGTAGTTTTTTCACAATTAAACCCCTCTTTTATATATAATATATTTGCTCTTTCTTTTGATTAAGTATATGCTAATTATAACAAAAAAGTATAAAATATACAATTTTATTATGAAAATACTTAATTTCTCTTGATATTTTTCTTATTTTATGAGAAAATACATAAGCAAATGAAAATTTATAGCATTATTAAGGGAGGAATAAAAATGAAATTAAATATTACTTTATTCGGTGCTTTACCTTTTAGAAGAATTAGTAAAACTGCTAAAAGACAAAGAAGAACTCATTTAAAGAAAACAGCTCCTACTGTATCAACTTGTAGTAATTGTGGAGCAACAGTAGCACCACATAGAGCTTGTACTAAATGTGGATACTATAAAGGAAAAGAAGCAATTAAAGTTCAAAAAGAAGAAACAAAGTAGTCAATTAAATATTGACTTTTTTGTTTGTCTTTTTTTCTTGCATAGAACCTCTTTAAATTGTATAATAAATATATAATAATAAGGAGAGTATATGAAAAGTGATGTAGTTGATGCAATTATAGAAATACCATATAGAAGTAGAAATAAGTTTGAAATTAAGAATGGTAAAATTAAATTAGATAGAGTTTTATATAGTGCTATGGCATATCCAGCTGAATATGGATTCATTGATAACACTCTAGCTGGTGATAAAGATCCATTAGATATATTAGTTATTGGAACAGAACCTACATATCCAGGATGTATTATTCCAGCAAGGGTAATAGGGGTACTTAAGATAATTGATAATGGATTTGAAGATTATAAAATAATATCAGTAGTAGATGTAGATCCTAGATACGAAGAAATACATGAACTTAATGATCTATCTAAGTTTATATTAGATGAAATTAGAAACTTTTTTGAAAATTATAAAGTTCTTCAAAAAATAGATGTTAAAGTTGAAAAATATTATCCCAAAAATAAAGCATTAAAAATTATAGAACAATCACGTAAGAATTACTTGAAAAGTAATGGTGAAGAAAAATGAAAAAAAGAGGATTTACTTTAGTAGAACTTTTAGTAGTAATAGCGATAATTAGTATACTTGCGACAATTGGTGTTACTGCTGTTATCAAAGTATATAATGATAGTGTTAAGAAAACTATGATTGTTCAAGAAAACAATGTAGCTGAGGCATCAAAAAGTTATTTAGAGGATTATTGTATTGATCCACTTGATAATACTTATAAGTGTCCTAGTTCATATGAAAATAATAGTGAAATAAGGTATATTTGTTTAAGTGATTTACAAGATAATGAAAAAGGAAATTATGTTTCAAAAGTAAATTATAAGAATGAAGATTGTAAAGGAATAATTACTTTTTCTAAGAATGATGATGGTGAATATATTAATGCTAAAACATATTTATATTGTGATTATGATAGCAGAAATAATAAATATAATTATATTACTGATGAAACATTAGATACATCTTTATATCCTAGATGTAATATAAGTAGTGGTACAACTGAAGAACCTGCTAAACCAGTTGATACAGCTTGTACTTTTAATGGGGAACTTAAACAAGGTGCTGAATTTGTAAGCGGACAATATACTTATAGATATAAGCAAAGAAAAACTGACTCTAGCTGGAATAATATTTCTAATGATGGTTGGGGTGTTACATTAACTAATAAGAATAGTACAGATGCTGTAACAACAAAGTTATGTAATTCTATTAATGGAAAACCAATTGTATCTATGTCATATATGTTTGAAAAAAGTAATGCTGTTACAATAGACACAAGTAGTTTTGACACATCAAATGTAACAGATATGAGTAAAATGTTTTTTCTAGCCGATGCGAAAGAACTTGATTTAAGTAATTTTGGTACGAGTAATGTTACTAATATGAATTCTATGTTTGCATATAGTAAAGCTACAACAATAAATGGATTAAATAAATTTAATACAAATAAAGTGACTAATATGGGATATATGTTTTCATGGAGTTCAGTAAATACAATAGATTTAAGTAGTTTTAATACTAGTAATGTTACAACAATGGAAAATATGTTTGAAACAAGTAACGCTACAACAATAATAGGATTAAATAAGTTAAATACAAGTAAAGTAGTTAATATGTATGGTATGTTTTGGAATACTAAAGTAACTACACTCGATTTAAGTAGTTTTAGCACAAGTAATGTAACAGATATGAGATTTATGTTTAATGGTAGTGAAGCAGCAACAATAAAAGGTTTAAAAAAGTTTAATACAAGCAAAGTAACTAATATGAATGGCATGTTTAGCGCCACGCAGTTATCTACTTTAGATTTAAGTAATTTTAATACTTCAAATGTAACAGATATGAGTAAAATGTTTTATAATAATAAAAAATTAACTACAATATATGTTAGCAATAATTTTGTGACAGGCAAGGTTACAAGCAGTACTAATATGTTTAAAGATTCAACTAAATTAGTTGGAGGATTTGGTACTATATATAGTAGTTCTAAGATAGATAAAACATATGCTCGTATAGATGGTGGAACTAGTAGTCCTGGATACTTCACTAGTAAAAATAGTTCAACTAATGCTGGAAAATATATTAGAAATTTATCACCTAAAGGACTTGAAACTACTGCTCGTAATGGGCTTTATAGATTTGTTGGAACATCTAATAATTATATTAATATTGGTGGTATTTCTTATAGAATTATTGGTATAACTGATAATAGTATTATAAATACTAGTTTAGGATTAAAAGAAAATCAATTAAAACTAATTAAAGCTACTCCGGTTGGAACTCATGCATGGTCTAGTAGTAGAACAAATGATTATCCATTTGGTAATTCATCTAATGATTTATATACATATTTAAATAACACTATAATTAATAATACAAGTGTAATACCTAGTAGTTTTAAAAATAGTATTAGTTCTGTTAAATGGTATAATGGGGACGCTTCTTATGGTACTAGTGCTTCTGCAATTGCTTCTTATGAAATGAAATCTATAACAAGTAAAACAGCTAAATTAGGTCTTATGTATTTAAGTGATTATTTTTATAGTAGCACTTATGGTGGAACAACTAATTGTTATAATACTACTTGTAATTCTTCTTGGATATATAATAGTTCATATAATCAATGGACAATGTCTAGAAATGGTAGGGGGAATAATACAGGTTATATTGCTGGCAGTATTGATACTTCTGGTAAAACTAATAATACTATGGTAGTTTATTCTTTATATTATTCACCTGTATTTTATCTTAATGAGAATATGGTTATTTCAAGTGGCAATGGTAGTTTTACAACTCCATTTATTATAAATATTAAATAATTTTAAATCGTATAAATTGATACTAGAAATAGTATCTTTTTTATTGTATAATTTTAATAGAATAGGTGATCAAATGATAAAAAAAGGTTTTACATTAATTGAATTACTTGCTGTAATAGCGATAATTAGTATACTTGCGACAATTGGTGTTACTGCTGTTATCAAAGTATATAATGATAGTGTTAAGAAAACTATGATTGTTCAAGAAAACAATGTAGCTGAGGCATCAAAAAGTTATTTAGAGGATTATTGTATTGATCCACTTGATAATACTTATAAGTGTCCTAGTTCATATGAAAATAATAGTGAAATAAGGTATATTTGTTTAAGTGATTTACAAGATAATGAAAAAGGAAATTATGTTTCAAAAGTAAATTATAAGAATGAAGATTGTAAAGGTATAATTATTTTTTCTAAGAATGATGATGGTGAATATATTAAAGCTAAAACATATTTATATTGTGATTATGATACAAAAGCTAAAAAGTATAATTATGTAACTGATGAATCTTTAGACACTTCAAAGTATCCAATATGTAATATCGCTTCTGGTATAACAGATCCTAAAGAAACCACATCAACTACTAGCACAACGACTAAGAAAGCAGACCTAGCGTGTACATTTAATGGAGAATTAATGCAAGGAAGTGAATACACTTATGGTCCTTACACATATAGATATAAACAAGAAGGTATTTTTTCATCTTCAGGACTTGCATGGCGAAACATGGCTAATGACGGATGGGGAGTGCAACTTACTAATAAATCGAGTTCAGCACAAATCACCGAAGCACCTTGTACATCAATAAACAGTAAAAACGTGACTTCATATGCATATCTATATGAGGGTAGCGCAGCAAGTAGTATTAATGTAACATTCAATTCAGCAAACGTAACTAATATGCAAGGAATGTTTAAAGATACAAAAGCAACATCAATAAATCTTACATCATTAAATACAAGTAAAGTTATAAACATGATAAGTATGTTTGAAGGAAGTAAAGCTATATCACTTAATTTAAATAGTTTTAATACTACTAACGTTGTGAGTATGATTTCAATGTTTAGAAGTTCAAGTGCTACAGCATTAGATTTAAGTAGTTTTGATACAAAAAATGTAACAGATATGTCAATTATGTTTAACAGTTCTAGCGCAACAACATTAAATTTAAGTAGCTTTAATACTTCAAATGTAAGAAGTATGGGATGGATGTTTCAATCTAGCAAAGCAACAACATTAAATTTAAATAATTTTAATACTAGTAATGTATCAAATATGCAAAGTATGTTTGAAAGTTCTAGCGCAACAACAATAAATATAAGTAATTTTAATACAAGCAAAATTACAAATATGAGTACCATGTTTCACAATGTTAAAGCAACAATATTAGACTTAAGTAGTTTTGATACAAGAAATGTAACAAATATGAATGATATGTTTGGAATGAGTAAAATAAAAACAATATACGTTGGTAGTAATTTTATAACAAATAAAGTAACTAGTAGTACTAATATGTTTAAAAATTCAACTAGTTTAGCTGGAGGATTTGGTACTAAATATAACAGCTCTAAGATAGATAAAACATACGCAAGAATAGATTCTTGTGCAACACCTGGATATTTTACTGATAAAAATAATTCTTCATTAGCAGGTGGAACATTTGAAACTGATTCTTGGGCAACAATAATATCAAATGTAAGAAGCGGTCAAACATGTATGTACAAAGTAGGTGATACTAAATCAGTTAGTGTAGGAACGTATGGAACACATACTGTTCGTATATCAAACATGTCTACGCCAAGTGAATGTAGCAAATCTAATTTTTCACAAACAGCCTGTGGATTTGTACTCGAATTTGCCGATATTATAACAAGTTATAAAGTAAATGATACTGATACATATAAAGGTGGTTGGCCAGCATGCAAAATGAGAACATTTGTAAATAATAATATATATAATGCATTACCATCAGACTTAAAAAGTGGAATAATAAATACAAAAGTAATAACAGGTCATGGATCTGCTGATTCTCAAAATTTGACATCAACAGATAAATTATATTTACTAAGTACAGCAGAAGTATGGGAAAATGGTACATCAAATGAAATAAAATATGATACGGCTAGAGATGTTACAAGACAACTTGATTATTACAAACAAATGGGAACAACAACTAACAATTATAGTGCAGCAGCTAAAAAAATGAATTCAGGCGGATATATTTGGAGACTTCGCACAGCATGGTCATTTAATCCTGATTCTGTATATGGTGTGGAACGTAGTGGAGATTGGTATAGTAGAGATCCTGAATATACAGGTGGCGTTAGTCCAGCATTTAGAATAGGATAGTTAAATAAGAGGTATTAAGAAATTAATATCTTTTATTTTATGTAAAATTATATTATAATTAAGTAGGTGATAAATGTGAGTAAAGGTGAAATTTATAAAATTGATAGAAAGGATAATAAAAGAAAAAATACATATCAGGTAAACAAGAAAGATGATTTAGTTTCATTTATAGTAGGTATACTTGTTTATGCTACTGTACTTATGATAGCAAATAGTCTATTTAAAGGTATTGAAATAGAAAATTTTTTCTATGCAATTATTGCTGCATTAATACTTAGTGGATTAAATTATACAATTAAACCTATCTTGATATATTGGACGCTTCCACTTAGTGTTATGACATTTGGAATAGCATATCCAATAGTAAATATGATTATTTTAAAATTATGCGATATTATTATGGGAAGTTCATTTAATATAAATGGATTCTTTGCTACTTTTGTAATAGCAATATTTATAAGTGGGCTTAAAATAATTCTTGATAATATAATTACTAAGAATGTAGGGAGATAATTATGGATACAATTATAACAATAGGTAATTTTTCATTAAAATGGTATAGTGTTTTAATAACTATTGCTGTTATTATTGCATATTATATGATTTATAGTGAAAGTAAAAGATTTAATATTAAAGGCGAATTTATATTTAATATGATGTTTTGGACAATAATATTTGGAATACTCGGGGCAAGACTTTATTACGTTATATTTAATTGGACTTATTATAGTGAACACTTAAGTGAAATATATAAAATATGGAATGGTGGTCTTGCTATACATGGTGGTATTATTGCTGGTGCTTTAACTATAATTATATATTGTAAAAAATATAAGGTTAAAGTAGGAAGAATTATGGATTTAATAATTCCAGCATTACTTTTAGGACAAGCATTAGGTAGATGGGGTAACTTCTTTAATGGTGAAGCATATGGTACTATTGTTACCAAAGCTACACTTGAAAATATGAAAATTATACCTGAATTTGTTATTAAAAACATGTATATAAATGGATATTATCATTTACCAATGTTCTACTTTGAATCATTATGGTGCTTTTTAGGATTTATTATCGCATTAATTTTAAGAAGAAGAAAATATATTAAAAAAGGACAACTTACTGGATTTTATTTAATGTGGTATGGAGTTGATAGATTTGTTATTGAAATATTTAGAACAGATAGTTTAATGCTAGGTAACTTAAAAGTAGCAAGAATAGTAAGTGTTATTATGTTTATACTTGGAGTTATGTTAGAACTTGTTCAAAGTAGAAAACCTAAATTAGATGATTTATATAATTCAGTAGAAACAGAAGAAATAAGATTTTAGGAGGTATCATGTTTGATCTAATAATTATAGGTGCTGGTCCTGCTGGTATGAGTGCTAGTGTATATGCAAGTAAAGCTAATTTAAATACATTATTAATAGAAAGTGATACTCCTGGAGGACTATTAAATAAAATAAATAAAATAGATAACTATTTAGGATTTAAAAATATAAGTGGAAGTGATCTTGCATTTAATATGTATGAACATGTTAGAAGTGAAGGAATAATATTAAAACATGAAAAAGTACTTGGTATAAAAAAAGAAAATGGATTTAAGGTTATAACAAATAAAAATGAATATAACACTAAAAAAATAATTATAGCAATAGGTAGAAAACCTATGAAAACTGGAATACCTGGAGAAACAGAATATAATAAAAAAGGTATTAGTTATTGTGCTATATGTGATAGTCATCTATATAAAGATAAAGATGTAGTTGTTATTGGTGATGATAGTCTTGCATACAATGAAGCATTATATTTAAATGATATATGTTCTACAGTTACATTTATTACAAATAATAAAGATATCAAAAGTGATAAAATAAATATTGTTAATTCAAATGTAAAAGAATTTATAGGAAACGACATACTTACCGGAGTAGTGCTAGAAAATAATGAAACTATTAAATGTAGCGCAGCATTTATATACAAAGGTTATATGACTGAAGTAAGCTTCTTAAAAGATTTAAATATCATAAATGATAAAGGTAATATTGATGTAGATGATAGATATGAAACACATGAAAAAGGTATTTATGCAGTAGGCGACATTATAAATAAAAAAGTATATCAAATTGCTACAGCTGTAAGTGATGGATGCAATGCAGCACTAAATGTAAAAATGGATATAACAAATGAAAAATAAAGATATCTATATAATAATATTAATTAACATAATACTTTTAATACTACTTTATACTATTAAATCAAATAGATATATAATAATACTAATTGAAATAATATTATATTTAAGTTATTATATATACCTGTTAATTAAGAAAAAATATATTGGTTATAAAATAATTATTAGTAATTTTATAATGTGTCTTATAGGTATATTAATTATATATATAAGTGGTAATATGGATTTTGTTATAGATGAAGATTTAAGCAATATTGAAGAATCTTTCTCTATATATTCATTCTTTATTATTAATATATTATATAGTTTAATATTTATAGTAACAAATGGTATAAAGTTACTTATTAATAAAATAAAAGAATAATGGAGGAATTATGCTTGTATATGGTAGAAATGTAGTACGTGAAATATTAAATAGTAATACTAAAGTATATAAAGTATTTCTAGATAATAATTTTCAAGATAATGAATTATTAGAAAAAATAGATAAAAAGAATCTAAAGAAGTTTCATATTGATAAAAATAAAATAGATAAGATGTGTGGCAGTAGTACTAATCAAGGTATTGCATTAGATATAGAAGAATATGGATATTTAAATATTGATGTATTAGAAAATGATGATAAAGCAAATTTTATTGTTATGTTAGATTCTATTGAAGATCCACATAATTTTGGAGCTATTATTAGAACTTGTGAATGTGCTGGTGTTGATTATATAATTATACCTAAAAATAGAAGCGTTAGTGTTAACAGCACTGTTTATAAGACTTCTAGTGGTGCATTAAACAATGTTAAAATAATAGAAGTAGTAAATCTTAATAATACAATAAAGAAACTCAAAACACTTGGATTTTGGGTATATGGTAGTGATGCTTTAGGAAAAGACTATAGAAGTATTAAGTATGATTCTAAAACATGTCTTATAATTGGTAGTGAAGGACATGGTCTTAAAAAAATAGTAAGTAATTCATGTGATGAGATTATTTCTATACCAATGAAAGGTAAAGTAAATTCATTAAACGCATCAGTCGCATCAGGAATACTTATATATGAAATAATGAAATATAAATAGGTGTATTATGAACTATGAAGAACTAAACGATAATGAACTTGTATATTTATGTAGTGAAAATAATGAAGATGCCACTATCGAGTTAATTAATAAATATAAAAGTATGATATTAATTATATTAAAAGACTTCAAAAAGAAATATAAAATAGTTGGTGTTGAAATAACAGACTTATATCAAGAAGGATTAATAGGACTATTAAATGCAATAGATACTTATGATAAAGATAAAGATGTAACATTCTATACATATGCGAATGCTTGTATAAAAGCATCAATAATGACAGCTATCAGAAATACATTTACATGGAAAAATAGAATACTTAATACATCGTATTCACTTGATAAAATGTATGAAGATTCAGAAAGCAATTTTTATGACTTATTTAAAGATGAAAGAGAAGAACCTAATAGAAAATTAATAGATCGTGAAGAAACATTAGAATTAAAAAATAAAATAATATCTAAATTAAGTGATAAAGAAAAAGTAATATTTGATCTTAAACTTAAAGGACTTGATAATAAAGAAATAGCAGATCTTATTGATAAAGATAAGAAATATGTAGAAAATACTATATTTAGAATAAAGAAAAAATATAAAGAGTTAGAAATAGAGAGGTAAAATATGTTTGATTATTTAAAAGGAAAAGTAAGTATTACTGCTCCTAATTATGTTGTTATTGATTGTAATGGTGTAGGATATAAAATATTTACACCAAATCCATATAAGTTTAAAGAAGGAGAAACTTGTACTGCATATGTTTATAATCATATAAGAGAAGATGAAAATTCATTATATGGTTTTACAACTTATGAAGAAAGAGAATTATTTTTAAAACTTATTGGTGTTAAAGGACTTGGACCTAAAATGGCACTTCCTATACTTGCAACTGGATCAATTAGTGGTATAGTTGATGCGATTGATAGAGAAAATATATTATATTTAAAGAAGTTTCCTAAAATTGGAGACAAAGTTGCTAAACAAATAATACTTGATTTAAAAGGTAAACTTTCTAGTATTGAATGTACTGATGTCAATAATTCAAGTGAAGACCTTGCAGCTGCACTAGAAGCACTTGGATATAAAGGAAGCGATATAAAGAGTGTAATTGCTAGAGTTGACCCAAGTCTTCCTATTGAAAATCAAATTAAAGAAGCATTAAAATTATTATTAAAGTAAAGGAGTAAATTATGGTAATTGGAATTGATATGGATGATACAATATGTTCAACTAACGAACTTATTATTGTAGAAGCAGATAAATATGATAAAGAAGTACTTGGCGGAACAGGTGTGAAAGATGTAAAAGCGTATGAATTTAATGATATGCTTGGTTGGGCACCTGAAATGAAAGGACAATTTTTTAAAGATAGACTTGAATACATTATGTCTCATGCAACTATTAAAGAAGATGCAAAAGAAGTTATTAATAGACTTCATGATAAAGGATTTAAAATTATAATTATATCTTTTAGAAAAGCAAAGTATTTGAAAGACCCATATATGCTTACAAAGAATTGGCTAGACGAGAATGGCGTTAAATATGATAGGATTTATGTAGATACAGGCTCTAAAGTAGATGAATGTATTGAATCAAAAGTAAATTTATTTATTGATGATAAAGAGAGTCATTGTGAAGAAGTAAGTGAAGCAGGCATTGATGTTATATTATTTACTAATGCATATAACATTGAAGAAACTAGATTTGTACGTAAAGATAATTGGAAAGATATAGAAAAATATATAGAGGAAAAATATAATGGATGAGAGAATAGTTACTAATCATGAACTTGAAGCTGATACTTTTGAACGTACGATTAGGCCTGATTCTTTTGATGAATATATAGGACAAACAGATGTAAAAGAAAATATAAAGGTATTTGTTAAGGCTGCCAAAATAAGAAATACTAACCTAGATCATGTACTTTTATATGGTCCTCCTGGGCTTGGTAAAACTACACTTGCTCATATTATTGCAAATGAACTTGGTAGTAATATTAAAACAGCAAGTGGACCTACTATAGAAAAAAGTGGTGATCTTGCCGCTATACTTTCTACGCTTGAACCAAATGATGTACTATTTATAGACGAAATACATAGAATTCCAAGGTATATAGAAGAAATACTTTATAGTGCTATGGAAGATTTTAAACTTGATATCATTATTGGCGGAGAAGGTCAAAGCAGAAGTATTAAGATTGATTTACCACCATTTACTTTAGTAGGAGCTACAACTCGTGCTGGGGATTTATCTAGTCCATTAAGAGATAGATTTGGTATTGTTTCTAAATTAGAATTTTATAGTAATGATGAGCTTGCTGAAATTGTTAAAAGAACTGCTAGAGTATTAAATGTAGAAATAGATGAAGAATCTGCTCATGAAATTGCCATTAGAAGTAGAAAAACACCTAGAATTGCTAATAGATTATTAAAAAGAGTTAGCGATTTTGCATTAGTTGAAAGCGATGGAAAAATAAATATTGATGTTGTAAAAAAAGCATTATCAAGACTTAAAATTAATGATAATGGACTTGATAGTACTGATGTTGAATATTTAATGAGTATTGTTAATAAATTTAATGGAGGACCGGTTGGTATTGAATCAATAGCTTCATCTATTGGTGAAGAAGCAACTACCATTGAAGATGTAATTGAACCATTTTTATTACAAGAAGGATATGTTAAAAGAACTAGTAGAGGTAGAATAGTTACTGAAAAAACATATAGAGAATTTAAAATAAATACGCAAAGAACACTATTTGATTATGAATAGTGTTTTATTATACATTTAAAAATAAGAATGGTATAAATAAATTAAAATCAATAATAAATAAAATCATTGATGAAAAAGTTAGCAAAATAACAATTACTGATTCTAAAAATGAAATACCAAATATTATACTTAAAAGTAAATATGTTGTAATAAAAATTTTAAGTAAATAAAAAAGAACTATTTTTTATATAATTCCTTTTTGTAGTTATCAATTACATCATTCATCATTGATATATAATCTTTATTTTCATTTTTATCTTCTTCAGTTATTGTAAACATACTTTTAATAGGTACTTTTACTATTGAATTTTCACTTATAAATTTTTCTTGTCTTTCATTAAGTTCGTCAGTTTCTAAATAATAAACATATTGTATATCTTTTGATTTAACTAACTTAGTAGCTTCTGCATAGGCTTTGTCTATTGTTTTATTATTATCATCTAAAGATATAACATTTATATTATATTTTGTTAAATAATTAAATATATCATTAGTTGTAAGTATTGTATTATAGTTACCATTTTTACCTATATCATATAAGTTAACATCTAGTTCACTTATCATTTCATTTAACTTTTTATAATTATCTTCAATTTTTTCTTTTACATAAACATTATCATTATATTCAATTAATCCTGATTTAATATTGCTACATAGCATTAAATAATTAGAAGGATTCAACCACATACTTTCATTCTTTAAATCTCTATTCATTCCTTTAGTAGCATCTACAAGCCCAATATTATCATTTCTATTATATAAGTCTTTAGCTAAATAAGCTTCACCAGATACACCACTATATATAAATAATTCACCAGTAGCATATTTATCTTTCTTTTTTTCAGTAACTTTATAATCACTCTTAGAACCATTTGGATAAACACTACTTATTTTTGCATAATCACTATACATCATATTAGTAGCATATTCAATAGGGTAAGTAGTGACATATAAATACTTATCACTAAAATCATCATTTAAACTACATCCAGATAACATTAAAACACATAATAATAACACACTAAATACTTTTTTCATAACTCTCTCCTTCACAAATAACAGGGTCATAACCAACTTTACCAAATGGATGGCACCTAAATATTCTCTTTATTCCTTTTTTAATTCCCTTTATACCATATATATTAATACATTCCTTCATATATTCACTACATGTAGGAGTAAATCTACACATTGAATGACAATGAAGAGGTGTTATTTGATATATATCTATTAACTTAATTAATATTTTTTTCATGTATTAATTATATAATAAAATTATATAAAAATAAATATCTTTTTAATATCCTTTATGTTATACTAGACATATATAGTAGAGATGTGTATAAGTTATAAATACTATAAATGTGAAAAGATACTAGATGATAAGGCACCTTCTTGTGACACATATGACACAAATAGAATAAAAGTTGCAAGTAATAAAAATAAAAATGAAACTGTAAACAAAAGAAGCTATTTAATATATATAATTTACTCGTGAGTCTTATATTTATAGGACTTGTAATATATAACTTTAGTAATATAGAATTACAACAACATTTGGTAAAATAGCTATAGTTTTAAATATATTTGATATTATTGAAAGTAACATTATTCATTGAAATTTGTGTTGTATTCACTTTGTTAATTATACCATTTATATTTTTATATCTAATATATGAAGAAATAGTTAAAGGATGGTTGTAGTGTATGAAATATTGTAATAACTGTGGTAAAAAACTAATTAACGGTTCTAATTACTGTGATAATTGTGGTTATAAAGTATTAGAAGAGCAAAAAGAAGATAAAGTTATTAGAAATGATGGTAATTGGAAATATTATGTACTAGCGAATATAATAATAATTGCTCTTAATATATTTTCAAGCCATATAGGATATAGTAATTTTGGTGTTACTGGATTTATAGTTGCATTAGTAATTATAATAACGGCTAAAGTTAAATATCCTAAAGTTACTATTGTTAGTGTATTATTTTGGATAGAAATAATAATAGTATTTCTTATAATAACATACATTATATTCTTAATGGCAATGTGTGTTAGCTTAATAAATAGTTGTGGGTGATAAACATGAAATATTGTATAAAATGTGGTAAAAAATTAAAAGAAACTGATAATTTTTGTGATAATTGTGGTTATAAAATTAAAAAACAAAATATAGTTAAGAAAGAAGAAACAAAAACATCATATATCTTAGTAGCAATATTAATATTATTAGTTGTTATTATAAGTATAAGTCATACTAAAAGATATATAAATCATAACAAAATGAAAGAAAACATTAGAAATAGAATTGATGATAAAAACAGTGAAATTACATATAAAGATTCATTCCAATGTAAAAGTTGTTCATTTAGTTGCGATGGTTCTTGTTTTGCAAAAGAAAATGTTAAAGGATGTAATGTATATGAATTTGATATAAAAGATAAAGATGTAGAATATAATATGTATTACATAAATAGAAATGAAAGAATTAGTTATGTAAGTAATAGAGATATAAAATTAGATTATAAGTATATACAAGATATGTTTAATAGTAAATATAAAGATTATGAAACTAATATTAATTTAGAAAGTGAATTTAGTGAAAGATATCTAAAATTTAATAATAGATTTAATGTAGAAGTAACTAAATATGGTGAAGTATCACATATACTTACAGAAAGTCTATATAAAGATATAAGTAGCATTACAAATAAAGTAGAATATATAGATCTAACCATAGATGAAGACTTAAAACTACATTTTGAAAAAGATGTTATAGGACTTATGTTTCCATCAAATATTGAATATTATATTATAAAAACATATAATAAATCTTATGATAAGATAATAGAAGAAATAATAAATAATAGAAAGACCAAAGATAACTAAATAACATAAATAGAGGTAATATATGAAATACTGTATAAAATGTGGTAATAAATTAAATGATAATGATAAATTTTGTAATAAATGTAGATATAAAATAAAAAAAATAAGTATTAAAACAAAGAAAACAATAATAGTTTCAATAATAACAATTGTTTTAATATTAATAATTATACCAATTAATATAGTACTTATTAAGAATTTTACAGCACATAGATTATACGAAAAAGAAATGAAAAATTATATTTATGATAAAGATAGTAAAGTTACATATAAAGATTCATACCATTGTAAAGAATGTCTTAATAATTGTGATGGCTCTTGCTTTGGTACAACTGACATTGAAAACTGTATGATATATGAATTTAAAGTAAAAGAAAATGATTTCAAATATAGAGCGTACTATATAATAAGCAATGATGAGATAGAATATGTAAGTGATAGAGAAGAAAAATTAGATAATAAGATCATTAAAGATAAATTTAAAAATAAATATAAAGATTATAAAATAGAAATTAATTATACACCAAATAAATTTGATAAAAGAAGATTAAATATTGATTCAGGAACTACTAAAGTTGATATAACTAAATATGGTACAGTATCAAGCGTACTTACTAAAGAACTATATAATGATATACATAGTATAATAGAAAATACTGGATATATTAGATTACATACAGATGAAAATATATATCTTTCATTCTATAAAAAAGCAATAACACTAAATTACAATTATAAAAATAAATATGAAACAGATAATATACATTATAAATATGAAAAATATTATGAAGTAAAATTAGAAAATAAAACATATGAAGAAGTAATAAAGGAAATAATGAATAATTATGATAGATACTGATTTACAAATATATAGTATATGTATTTTTATATCATTTATATTGAATATAATAGTTATATGTTTACTTAATAAAAATAAAGACAGACTTATATATTATATGCTTATATATGAGAATATTTGTTTTATATATGGAGGAAAACTATTTACATATTTAACTAACTTAAATAAATATGACAGTTTTGATTTTCTTAGAATAGGTTTTTCATCATTAGGTAGTCTAATAGGAGGCATATTATTTCTTATATTATTTTGTATTCAATTTAAAAGAAATATAAAAGAAACATTAACTCTATTTATAAAGCCTATACCTCTTATGTATGCAGTAGGTAAACTGGGATGTTTTTTAGTGGGATGTTGTTATGGAATAAAATATAATGGACCATTTAGTATAGTATATAATTATGCATCTAATGATATAAATGGTATAAGATTATTTCCAGTACAATTAGTAGAGAGTATAGTCTTTATGATCATATTTATTTTAATAATGAAAAAGAAAGTAAATGTATATAAAACTATATTTATATGTTCACTATCTAAATTCTTACTTGATGCTTTAAGATTTAAAAGTAACAATATGATATTAAGTGTAAATCAAATAGGATGTCTTATTATAATGATAATTTCTTTAATTTTAATATATAAAAGTAATGAAAAGAAAAAACAAATATGATATAATTAATTTGTGATAGTTATGAAAAATATATTTAGTAAATTTAATATTACAATAAAAAATGAAAAATTATTAAAAATAGCACTTACTCATACAAGTTACTCTAATGAACATAATTGTGAAAGTTATGAAAGACTTGAATACTTAGGAGATGCTGTTCTTGAAATAGTATGTAGTGATTATTTATATAAGAATACAAATTATCCTGAAGGTGAAATGAGTAGACTTAGAAGTCTTTATGTATGTGAAAATGCTTTATATGAATATTCAAAAGAAATTAAACTTAAAGATTATATATTACTTGGTAATGGTATGATGGAAGCTAATAAAACAATAATCGCAGATGTATTTGAAGCAGTTATTGCTGTTATATATTTAGAACAGGGATTAGACACAGTTAAAAGACTATTTGATGAATTAATAGTTCCATATATAAAACATCATGATGATTTTTTAAAAGATTATAAAAGTTTACTTCAAGAAAGTGTTCAAACTGTTAAAAAAAGTGTAACATACAAATTAGTTGATGAAAGTGGTCCTGCTCATCATAAAGAATTTAAAGTCGAAGTAATTATAGATGATTTAGTATATGGGGTTGGTATTGGTAATTCAAAAAAAGAGGCAGAACAAAATGCCGCTAAAGAGGCATATCAAAAAAGAGCTAAGTAAGGAGAAAAGAGTATGTATATAGATAAATTAATAAAAAAAGAAGTTATTACATTATTAATATCAGTATCACTACTTGTTATCATATTTATAGGTGTTACTTATGCTAAGTTCTTAAGTGTTGATAAAGGACAGGATACTGTAATTAATATGGGAGACTTAAACATAAGTTTCTGTAAAGATACAACATGTGATACAACTTATACAAATATAGGACAAGTTATCGGTACAAAAGTAGAAAATGGAACAACTGTTCCAGCTGATATTTACCCATTTAAAAATGATGGCTCTTATTCAAATGAAACTCCATATATTTTCAAAATAGAAAACACAGGATCTCTTGATTCAACTGTAAAAATAAAGTTAAAAGAAGATGCATCATTTACACCAAGTGGAGATTATAGTAGTTATGCAAGATTATCATTAAAATATCCAGAACATTTAAAAGTGGCAATAAGAAAGAGAGTTCTATATCCAGATACAGGATACCAACTTGGTGATGCTAATATGGATGGCATTATTAACTATACTGATGTAGAATTGATAATTAATTATTTTAATGGCACTGCAACTTTTGATAATGATTTACAGAAAAAACTTTCTGATGTTAATTTAGATGGAACGCTTGATGGTAGAGACGTTACTCAACTTAGAAAATCACTTTTAGGTTTGGTGGATAGTGAATATTCAGCGAAAGTATATACATACACTGACTTAGAAGATGGAGTAATATTTAAAGATGATACCATTAAATCAGGTGAATCAGCTATATATTTTTTATGGTTATATTTAGATAATACAACACCTAATGATGCACAAAAGACATACTTTGTAGGAAATATAGATGTAGATGGAGAATTTATACCTAAAGTAAATCCAGTATCTTTTACTACTGATTCATGGGATACTATTATTAATGCTGTTAAAGAAGGAAATACAAGTAAATATAATGTAGGTGATACAAAAACTATAGATATGGGAAGTTATGGTACTCATACATTAAGGATTGCAAATACAAGTAGACCAAGTGAATGTTCAACTGAAGGATTTTCACAAACAGCTTGTGGATTTGTACTAGAATTTGCAGATATCATAACAGAACATAATATGAATCCAGAAGGAGAATATAATGGAACACAATATGATGACGGATATAATGCTGGCGGATGGCCAAATACAAGAATGAGAACATTTGTAAATAATGATATATATAATTCGCTACCAGCTGATTTAAAGAATGGAATAATAGACACAACAGTAGTATCAAGTCATGGAAGTGAAGATTCATCTAATTTTACCTCAACAGATAAATTATATTTATTAGCACCAACTGAGATATATAGTGATTGGACAAGTAGTAGTGGTTCAAATTATGATACAACAAAAGATTTAACAAGACAACTTGATTATTATAAAAATGAAGGAGTAACAACATCTAATTATTCTAAAACTATAAAGAAGAAAAATTCTAGTTCATATCCATGGTGGTTACGTTCTGCTAATTCTAGCGATAATAGGGCTTTTTATTATGTTTACAGCAATGGAGATTTTGTTTTCAGCGGAGCTTATGTTACATGCGGCGTAGCACCAGCTTTCCGATTAGGATAAATATGTAAATTAAATGTAATAAAGGTGCTTATGGAACTGATCATAACTTTATTGAATTTGGTATAAGGCCAACATTTAGAATTGGATAGTATTAAATAAAAATTATATAATCTTTCTAAAAAAAACTAGACATTTTGATATACTTATGGTATATATAGTATATTATAGCTACATAAGTGATTATGTTGTGCAATTTTGCATATAATAATAGTGTAATTTTGTAGCAATGAAAAAAGCTAGTGATTCCCACTATAAGAGGAACTTGAAAAAGCGGCGATTCCGGCCATAATAGTGAACTTAAAAAAGAAACTAGAGAGCAAACTCTAGTTTTATTTTGCTTTGTCGTTATAACAATTTTCTTTTTTTTGATATTTATTTATGGTATAATGAAAAAGGTATTAAAAATAGAAGTGGTGAATTATATGTATATTAAGAATATAAAATTACATGGATTTAAGAGTTTTGCTGATAAAATTGATATAGAATTAGATCAATTTTTTACTGGTATAGTTGGACCTAATGGTTCAGGCAAAAGTAATATAGTTGATGCGATAAAATGGGTTCTTGGAGAACAAAGTGTTAAAACACTAAGGGGAAGCAATAACATGACTGATGTAATATTCAGTGGATCATCCTCAAGACCTGCATCTAATTATGCATCAGTAACACTTGTATTCGACAATAGCGATAGGACACTTAATATTGATTTTAATGAAGTTGCTGTTAAAAGAATAGTATATAAAACAGGAGAAAATGAATACTATCTTAATCAAGAAAGATGTAGACTTAAAGATATAACTGACTTATTTATGGATAGCAGAAGTAGTAAAGAATCATTTAATATAGTTCCTCAAAATAAAATAGATCAAATATTAAGTGAAAAGCCTGAAGAGAGAAGAGTAATATTTGAAGATGCAGCTGGTGTACTTAAATATAAGAGACGTAAAGAAGAAAGTTTATCAAAATTATCTAAGACACACGATAACATTGAAAGAATAAACTTAATAATACGTGAAAATAGTGAAAACTTAGAACCACTTAGTGTGTCAGCTAAAAAAGCACGTGAATATAAAGAAGCATTAAATGAACTAGAAAGTGTTGAAATAGCATTAATTGCTAAAGATATAAATACTTATAGTGAAGAAATAGACATAAAGAAAGATAAAAAACTTAAGAAAGAAGAAGAATTATCACTAATAGATACAGATAATACTAAAGACAATACTGAAGTAGAAAAGATTAAAGTTAGTATTCTTGATTTAGACAATAAAATTAAAGAAACAAGTACTAATATATTTAAAATCAATGAGAATTTAATTGAATTAAGTAACAAAAAAACATTGCTTATGGAGAGAATTAAATATGATAAAGAAAGTAATGAAGTACAAAATAACTTAATATTACTTAAAGATAAAGAAGGCTCTCTTAATAATTTAATATCGTCATTAAAGTTCGATCTAGGGAGTCTTAAAAATAATAAGAATGATTTAGATAATAAAGTTCTTGATAATAATAATGTATATAAAGAAGTGTTAAGTGAACGTGAAAAGGTTAATTTTGAGCTTAATAATGAACGTAAGAGATTAATTGAAACTAAGAATAAAATTGATATTCTTGAAAGTAATATATCTAATATGAGTAAGATACCTTATGCGGTTAAAGCAATAGTTGGTAATCCTACCTTAAGAGGAATACATGACATTATAGCAAACCTAATCGATACTGATAAAGAATATTCTACTATGCTTGATGTAGCTTTAGGAGCTAGTTCTAACAATATTGTTACTAATGATGAAGCATGTGCTAAAGAAGCAATTGAATACTTAAAAAGTCATAATAAAGGAAGAGCAACTTTCTTCCCATTAAATGTTATAAAACCTAAGAGTGTAGATCCAGAAACACTTAAAAGTATATCTAATATTATTGGATTTATAGGTATCGCAAGTGACTTAGTTACATATGATACTAAATATTATAACATTGTAATGAATCAACTTGGTAATATTATAGTGACTCGTGATATATCTACTGCTATAGCAATATCTAAAAAGATTAATCATAGATATAGAGTAATATCACTTGATGGAGAAATAATACATGTTGGTGGTATTATGACAGGTGGTAGTATTAAAAGCAATAATTCATATATATCTGATAAATATGAACTTGAAAGATTAAAATTATCACTAGATAATATAAATAACAATATTAAAGACTTAGATGTTAAACTTGATAATAAAGATAGAGAACTTGATATAATTAAGAATAAGAATTATAGTATCAATATTGAAATAATTAAGGTTAATGAAGAAATTAATAATAAAACAAATTTATTACATGAAAAGATTAGTGAACTAGAAAGCATTAATAATGAAATAAAGAATCTTACTGATGATTCACTTGATAATGAGCTTAATAATATAATAAGTGAATATTATGAAAATGAAAAAGTTAAGAGTGAACAAGAAAAATTACTTGATAAATATAATAATGAAAAGAATGAACTTAACATTACTCTTAATGATTTAGAATCATCTATTAGAAAATCTAATCAAGAATATATATCTTTAAAGAATGATATAAATAGTTTAGAAATAGATATTACTAAACTTAATATGAATTTAGATAACTTATTAAATCGTTTAAGTGAAGACTATAATTTAGGATATGAAAGAGCTAGAAGTGAGTATACTCTTGAAATAGAAGAAAGTGTTGCTCGTGAAAAAGTAAGCACTTTAAGAAGAAAGATTAAATCACTTGGAGATGTTAACTTAGGCAGTATTGATGAGTATGATAGAATATATAAAAGAGTTACATTTTTAACTAAACAAAAAGAAGATCTTGAAAAGAGCCAAAGTGATTTACTTAATATTATTGATGATATGGATAATGTAATGAAAGATAAGTTTGTTACATCATTTAATAATATAAATATAGAATTTGGTAAAGTATTTAAGACATTATTTAAAGGAGGAAATGCACATCTTGAACTTACTGACCCAAATAATATCTTAGAAACCGGTATTGATATTATAGCAGTACCTCCTGGAAAGAATAAAAAACCACTTAGTTTACTTTCTGGAGGAGAAAGAACTATGACAGCAATAAGTTTATTATTCTCAATAATGAATCTTGAAAAAGTACCATTTGTAATACTTGATGAAGTTGAAAGTGCACTTGATGAAAATAATGCAACTATATTTGGTGAATATTTAGATAATTATAAAAATAAAACTCAATTGCTTGTTATAACACATAAAAAGAAAACAATGGAATTCTTAGATAAATTATATGGTATAACTATGCAAGAGAGTGGAGTAAGTAAAATAGTAAGTGTTAAATTAGAGGATTAAATCCTCTTTTTAAGTACATATAAAAAGTAATGCTATTTAATAACATTACTTTCTTTTAATATCTTTTCAAGTTCATTTATACTTTGTACACCAACTATATCAGTAGCTTTATTTCCTTTTAGAGTAGCCATACCATAAAAATCATTTATATTACTTATTCCATAACTATTACTTAAATATTTTAAATCTGTTTCAGTTAATGTTTCATAATCTATCCAAGATAAATCTATTTTATTATTTTCAGCCACACTTGATACATCTGTTTTATATTTAGCATAGTTTTCATTATCTTTTTTAGCTATTATTGTTATCATTTTATCAGCAGTACTAAGTGATGTATACCAATTCTTAATTGTATCTGATGTATTATTTAAATCAGGTATATTATTATCATTTGTTATATTATCTGTAACTACTGTATTTAAATTAATTTTTACTGTAGTAGTTGTTCCTTCATCACTTATTCCAAGTCCTTGTATAACATTTGTATTATAGAAGTAATCAAATTGATAATTCTTAAATATTTCTCCTTCAGGATGATTATTTTTAACAGCTACTGCATCAATCATAAATCTAGCAACGCTTATACTTATATCTTTATCAGCACTAGCATTTCCATATTGCATAACTAATATTCCAGTTCCAAGCGACTCATCATAAACAAAGTCATATGAAGCATCTATTGTATCAGTTTTATATCTAACAATAATTCTATCATCTTTTAATTTAGAACGTATATCAATACCAGCTTCTCTATATCTAATAATTGAACTTAAATTATTAAATGAATCATTTACCGGCTTTAATTCTTTTCTTATTTTTCCATGAGAACCAACGCCATTCATATATAAGATAACCCCTGATATTGACAAGATAAGTGTTATAATCCATATAACTCCCCAAAATATCAACCTTATTTTATTTTCTTTTTTCATATCTATTTTCACCTATAATAATTATAAAATATAAAATGATAAAAGTAAACATAAAATTAAAAGAGCGTTATATCGCTCTCATATTATCCTGATTCTTAAATGGATCTTTAGGGTCTATTTTATCAATAAACATTATACCATTTAAATGATCTATTTCATGTTGAAATGCTACTGCTATCTCTTCACGAACTCTTTTAACACACTCTCTACCTTCCTCATCGTAATATTTAACTGTTATTCTAGCATATCTAGGTACTATACCTTCAACATATCTATTTACACTTAAACATCCTTCTCCCTCTTCAACATAAATAAGTTCTTCTGAGTTAGATATAATTTCAGGATTAATGACTCTATATTCTTCAAATGTACCATCATCTTTTTTATAAGATATAACAAAGAATCTTTTAAGAACTCCAAGCTGTACTGCTGCAAGTCCCATACCAGCTCTTATATCATTTTTACTAGCATATTCTTCATCTTGGCTAAGTCTTAAATACATAATCATATCATTTATTAATAATTTATCATCTTCTGATAATGGAAAAGTTATTTTTTTACTTTTTTCTCTTAATAATTTAGATTTTTTTTCATCTAATATATCACTTTGCTTGAACATACTCTCGTTCCTCCGTACATATTTTATCAAAAATGATTAATAATATCAATTTTTATTGAAAATTTTAATTATTAATTATATAATTGTTATAGATTAGGAAAGTAGGTAATATTTATTATGAATAAAACAAGTTTAAAAATAATGCTATCAAGTATAGGAATTGCTATTATTCTTGCTTTAATGGCAACTGCTACTTATGCATATTTCACTTTAGAAATTGAAGGTAAAGGAAGCAATATGATTATTAATACTTTTAATAAAAATATGCAGATAACTTATACTGATACAAGCAATGTAACTTTAGTTAATGCTTATACTGGAGAAACTGTAAGTAAAACATTTACTGTAAAAAATACTGGTGATGTAGCTGTATATTACAATATAACACTTGAAAGTGTAGTTAATAATTTTGCAAAACCCGAAGAGTTAGTTTATACAATAACTGAAACTGGAGGTGCCGCAAATAAAACCGAAACAGTAGTTCCAAGCACTGATAGTACAATACTTTCTGATATAAAAATTGATAAAGGAGCAACTCATTATTATGTAATGCAAATCACATTCTTACAAAAAGAATATGATCAATCATACAATATGAATAAAACCTTCTCTTCTAATATAAATATTGTTCCAAGTAATAATTCCGGATCACTTATGAAAGCGGATAGAGATACTATTGGATATGCTATTATTAATGATTTTGAAAATAGAAATGTAAGTACTTATAGCAATAATACTAATGGATATGTATTTACTAATAATAGTATTGATGGTGAAAAAAATTATTTATATACAGGTAGTAGCAATAATAATAATGCATTATTTGGTGGGTTTTGTTGGAAAATAATTAGAGCAAATACACTAGGTAATGTAAGAATGATATATAATGGAACACCTACTGATGGAAATTGTAGTACCTTAAATGATACTACTGTTTTTATTAATAGTAGTGTTTTTAATGATAGTTCAAATTATAATGCTTATGTTGGATATATGTATGGTAGTCCAAATAGTACAACATATGAAGATGAACATAAGAATACTAATAGTAGTAAAATAAAAACTACACTTGAAGAATGGTATGCAACTAATTTATTAAAATATAGTGATTATATTGAAGATGCAATATATTGTAACAATAGAAAAACATATGAATTTACTATAAATAATGTTAAATATTCAACATCAGGATATGGTAATTTAAATACTGGTTATTTATCAAAATATAATGATGGTATAAAAGAAAAGCCAAGCTTAGATTGCACTAATGTAAATGATAGATTTACTGTATCAAAGAAATTAAATACTTATCCAATTGGATTAATTACAGCAGATGAAGCAATGTTTATTGGAAATAAAGAAACAACAAGTACTACAACATATTTAGATAATAATAATGCTTATTGGACAATGACTCCAGCATATTTTAATGGTACTAATGCATATAATTATGTAATAAAAGGTAATAATCTTAAAACATTATCTACTAGTACTAGTGCTGGTGTAAGACCTGTAATTACAATCAAAAATAGTGTAAAATTATTAGGTGGTAATGGAAGTGAAAGTACTCCATATATAATAACAAAGTAGGTGAAAAAATGAATATATTAGATGCTTTAATAATTATATTATTAATACTTGGTATCATGGGTGGTATGAGAAGAGGGCTCATAAAAGAAACAGTTTTACTTGTTGGATTAATCTTCATAATAGTAGTTTCTTTCTATCTTCGAACACCAATCGCAACATTTATGTATAAGACACTACCATTCTTTGAATTTAGTGGTAAATTTCAAGGAGTAGCAATACTAAATATATTACTTTATGAACTAATAGCATTCTTAATAATATTTTCAATACTATATTTAATACTAAGAATATTATTAAAAGTAACTGGTATTATTGAAAAGATACTAAAAGCGACAATAATACTTGGAATATTCTCTAAAATAGGTGGAGCAATAGTTGGATTTATAGAAAGCTATGTAATTATATTTATTATATTATTTATATTTAGCCAACCATTTTTAAAAATAACAGGCATGGATGATTCAAAAATAGGTAAATACATATTAAATAATACACCAGTTATGACACCAGCTGTAAGTAATATAAAAAATGCTACAGAAGAACTTGTAGATCTAATGGCTAAATCAAAAGGAGATAAATTTAATAATGAAGCAATAGACTTATTTATCAAATATGATATAATAACTCCTGAAAATGTTAAATTATTAAAAGAGAAAGGAAAATTAAAATGATACATCTAGAAAACGATGATTTAAATAGTGTTATAAGTAGTGGTAATTATTTAGTAGATTTCTATGCAGAATGGTGTGGTCCATGTAAAATGCTTGCTCCTGTTCTTGAAAGCATAAGTGATAAAATCAATGTAGTAAAAGTAGATATTGATAAATTACCTAAACTAACAGAAGAATATAGAATAATGAGTGTTCCAACTTTAATATTCTTTAAAGATGGAAAAAAAGTTAAAGAAGTAGTTGGATTTCAAACTGAAGAAGAATTACTAGAAATTATAAATGAAATGTAAGAAGACGATATTAATCGTCTTTTTAAATATATTAAACTATCTATTTCTATTTAAAAGTTATAAAACTAAAAATAATGAAAGTGAAGATAGAATAGAAGAATTAACTAATGAAATAAAAGCACTATTATATCTATATAATAGTATGACTAATAGAGAAGATAAAAAAAATACTTATGATGAACCAGTTCTTAAATTAAGAAAAAAATAGAGTTTTAGAGTTTAAAAAACTCTTTTTGTATGGTATAATCTTGTAGAAAGTTGAGGTGAATCACTAGGCTGTTTTCCTAGGTAGATTATGGATTATAAGAATATAGAAACTTATGATTATGATTTGGATGAATCTTTAATAGCTCAAACTCCTATTAAAGAACGTGATCACTCTAAATTATTAATCGTAAATAGAAAAGATGGAAATTATAAAGATGAAGTATTTTATAATATTATAAATTATCTTCATAAAGGAGATGTATTAGTACTTAATAATACTAAAGTATTACCAAGTAGAATTATTGGATATAAGACTGATACTAATGCTAAAATTGAAGTACTATTACTTACTGATTTAGGTAATAATGTATGGGAATGTCTTGTTAGACCACAAAAAAGAGTACATATTGGTACTGTTATTAAATTTGATGATGATTTTACTTGTGAGGTTGTTGAAGTTAAGGATAATGGTATTACTCATGTTAAATTAATGTTTAGTGGTATTTTAGTTGAACATTTAGATAAAGTTGGTGCGATGCCACTTCCTCCTTATATACACGAGAAACTTAAAGATAATAGTCGTTATAATACTGTGTATGCTAAAAGAGAAGGTAGTGCTGCTGCCCCTACTGCTGGACTTCATTTTACAAATGAATTACTTGATAAAATAAAAGAAAAAGGTATTGAAGTATTATATGTAACTCTTAATGTAGGATTAGGTACTTTTAGACCTGTTAGTGAAAATGATATTACTCATCATGATATGCATAGTGAAACATATGAAATAAGTGAAGATGTATGTAAAAGACTAAATCTTGCAAAAAAAGAGGGAAGAAGAATTATATGTGTTGGTACTACATCTATGAGAACATTAGAGGCTAATATAAGTAAATATGGATGCTTTAAAGAGACTAAAGAAGCTACAAGTATATTTATATATCCTCCATATCAATTTAAGTCATGTGATGCTTTAATTACTAATTTTCATTTACCTAAAAGTACACTTGTTATGCTTGTATCTGCTTTTAGTAGTGTTGATATTATAATGAATGCATATAGACATGCAATGGAAGAAAAATATAAATTCTTTAGTTTTGGAGATGCTATGTTTTTAACAAATGAGGAGGTAAAATAATGGATTTACATTTTAAATTAATAAAAGAAACATCTTATGGAGCAAGACTTGGTGAATTTAAAACAAAGTGGGGTCATCATAAAACACCAATGTTTATGCCAGTTGGAACACAAGCTACAGTTAAAACACTTAGTCCTGAAGAATTAAAAGACGCAGGGGCTGACATTATTTTATCAAATACATATCATTTATGGTTAAGACCTGGTGAAGATGTAGTTGATAATGCTGGTGGTCTTCATAATTTTATGAATTATAAAACAGGTCCTATTCTTACTGATTGTGGTGGCTTTCAAGTATTTAGTTTAGCAAAACCTAAAGATATAAGTGAAGAAGGAGTTAAATTTAAAAGTCATATTGATGGAAGAAACTTATTTTTGACACCTGAAAAAAGTATTGAAATTCAAAATAAATTACACTCTGATATAATGATGAGTTTTGATGAATGTCCTCCTTATCCAGTTACTCATGAATATATGAAAAATAGTATTGAAAGAACGCTTAGATGGATGAAAAGAAGTAAAGCTGCGCATAAAGATCCTGAAAATCAAGCATTATTTGGTATTATTCAAGGTGGAGAATTTGAAGACTTAAGAAAGTTTTCTGCGATTGAAACTGCTAAAATAGGATTTGATGGATATAGTGTAGGTGGAGTATCTGTTGGAGAAGACCCAGTAACCAAACTTAAAATGATAGAATATACTACACCTTACTTACCTAAAGATAAAATAAGATACTTGATGGGAGTAGGAGAACCAATTGATCTAATTGATGGTGTTATTCGTGGTATAGATATATTTGATTGTGTGCTTCCAACTAGACTTGCTAGACATGGTAATGCTCTAACACATGATGGAAGAACTAATCTTCGTAATGCAAGATTCATTAAAGATTTAGATCCAATAGAAAAAGATTGCGATTGTTATACATGTAAAAACTTCACTAAATCATACATAAGACATTTACTTGTTGCTGATGAATCATTTGGTCAAAGATTAATATCAATTCATAATATAAGATTCTTAACTCATTTAATGGAAGAAATAAGAGAACATATAGAAAAAGATGACTTATTAGAATTTAGAGAAGAATTTGTAAGTAGATACAATAGTAAAAAGAAGTAACTCACATTAGAATTGCTTCTTTTATCTTGCTTAAATCCTACTTAAATCTTACTTAAAATATTTAATTAATTCTTTGATACTCCAACTATGCCACCTGTTATAGAAGATAAAATAAGTGTTAAATAATATATAAGAGTACTTAAACTATATTTAGAAGTGATAATTGTTATAAGAGAAAATAATAATGTCATAATTATACCAATTATAAATCCATTTAAATATCCTTTTGATTTCTTAATCTTAGATAACTTCATACCAAATATAAAGAATAATAAAAGTGTTAAGATATAATTTATAATATTTACTACTTTTAAATCTAATATTTCAAAATAATAAAATAAAGAAGAAAATAATAAAGTAATAATAAATAATATTATAAATTTATAAATATTTTTTAAATATGTTAATATTATATTCATTTTTTTCACCTAATTAATTATATTTATGTTTAAAATATTTATGATTAAACATAATAATAATGGGTGAAATTATGGATTTAATAATGGTTATTATAAGAACTGTGTTATTCTATTTTATAGTACTTATTGTTTTTAGACTTATGGGAAAAAGAGAAATAGGAGAACTTTCTGTTCAAGATTTAGTAGTAAGTATCTTGATCGCAGAATTAGTGGCTATTAGTATTGAAAATTATAAAGATTCAGTATTACTTACTGTTGTACCAATAATAATACTTTTATTTTTTGAAATTGCATCAGGATTTTTGTCACTTAGATTTAATAAATTTAGAAATATAATGGATGGTAAACCATCTTTAATAATAAATAGAGGTATCATTAATTATAAAGAAATGATAAAACAAAGATATTCACTTGATGACTTATTACTTGAGCTTAGAAATAATAATATTAAGAACCTTAAAGATGTAGAATATGCTGTTCTTGAGAATAGTGGTAAATTAAATATATTTAAATATAGTTTTCTTGGTATAGATAGTGCCAATCCATTCCCATTAATATTAGATGGAGTTATACAAAAAGATACTCTTAACTATATAGAGAAAGATGAAAAATGGATTATGGATTACCTAAATGAAAATAATTTAAAAAAAGAAGATATATTTTATGCATTTTATAAAAATAAACAAATTTATATAATCAAAAGAAATGAATTAAAAGATTAATGTTTTCTTGAGTACTTTATAATATAAATATGTTGTATAAACTAAATTAATAATTATTGATAATATTAAACTATACATACCAATTCTAAGTAATGATAGTGCAGCAATAGCAATAAGTCTTATTATTGATGATGTAATACTTATTTTCATAGCTTCTGTGCTTTTGCCTAATGCTTGTAGTGCATTTGAAAGAGGATATTCTATATAAAATAATATTGTAAAAGGAGAAAGTATTCTTATATAATCTATTCCAAATGATGTCTTATATAAAAGATTTAAAAAGAATTTTGGGAATAAGACTATTACAAGTGTAGAAATACTTCCAATAGTGCATGATATAAGTACTATTTGTTTTATTCTTTTAATACACATTTTATAATCTTTAACACTATAATATTTAGATAATTCTGGTATTAAAGAAGTTGCCATATTTTGAGTAAAGAAAGCAGGAAGTAGTAAAAGTGACATAGCATAAGCATTAATAATACCATACTCATTTACTATAAAATCATTTGAATATCCAACAAATAAAAGTACATTTGTAAGAATTATAGGCTCTAAAAAGTATGAAAATGAACCTACTATTTTACTAGAAGTAGATGGAATACTTACATCCATTACTTTTTTAATTGCTGTTTTACTTATGTATTCTTTTTTAAATGAAATACTTTTTTTGGGAAAATAATATATCATTACTATTTGTGATATTACTTCACCAATTGCATTAACAAGTATTATAAAGCATATCGCATGTATTAAACTTATTTTAATTATTTTAGGTATAAATATTCCAATTAAGATAAGTCTTGTTACTTGTTCTAAAAAGTTGGATAACATATATGGGAACATATTTTGACGTCCCCAGAAATATCCTTTTATTATTGATGAAACACTTATAAATGGTGCTAGTACTGATATACATATTATTGGAAAATATAGACTACTATTATGAAGTAAATTTGTAGATAATGTTTTAGCAAATATAATAGTAATAAGTATTATAAAAGCATTCATAATGAAAGATAGAGGTAATAGTGATAATATTATTGTTTTTGATCTTTCACTATTACTTGATATTACTTTTGATATACTAGTGGGATAACTAAATGTAGATAGTACTGTAATAAGAGATATAGTAGGAGAAAGCATACTATAAAGACCCATTCCTTCACTACCAAGTGTTCTTGTAATAATTATTTTAAGAATAAATCCTACTGCTTTACCAATCGTACCACCTATAAGTAATACTAATGTTGACTTTAAAAATATATTATTCTTTATTTTATCTAACATAATAAAGTATATGAAATGGTACTTGAATTAATTATATAATTATGATATTATTAAGTAGTCGTAAATGACAACAATTTTAATAATTACCTTATAAAGAGTGATTGAGAGACTGGCTCTATGAAATCACACCAACCTATATAAGATAGGTGGTAAGCCCAGATGGATGAGGATAACTTATGTACCTAGGTTATTCCTAGGTGTTTTTCTTTTTAAGGTAATTGTAATCTTAAAAGGAGGAATGATATATGAGATTATTTAGTAATGAAATTGTTTTTAGAGGTCATCCTGATAAAGTATGTGATGAGATTAGTGATGCTTTACTTGATGAATATTTAAAAGGAGATAAGAAAAGTAGATGTGCGATTGAAACAGTTGGTGGTAAAGGTAAAATATTTATCACCGGTGAAGTAACATCTAATAGTAATGTAGATATCAAAAGTGTTGTAAACAAAGTGCTTAAAGATGTAGGCTACAATGAAAAATATGAAATTATCAATAATATTGGTATTCAAAGTAGTGATATAGCACTTGGTACTAATGATGATGTTTGTGGTGCTGGAGATCAAGGTATGATGTTTGGATATGCAGTTAACGATAATGAATATTATTTACCTACAGCCATGGTTATATTAAAAGAACTAAGTAAAAAATATGATGAGTTAAGGCGTAAAGATTCAAGATTCAAAAGTGATGGTAAAGCACAAATAACAGGATATTATGATAATGATATGAAGTTATTAAAGATTAAAACATTCACTATTAGTTATCAAAATACAGAAAAAGAAAGAGAAAAAACAGATAAGATAATTAAGAATATTGTAAATAAAATATGTTCTAAATATAATGTTATAGTAGAAGAATTTTTAATTAATCCAACTGGTAGATTTGAAATAGGTGGATTTTTAGGAGATGCTGGTCTTACAGGTAGGAAAATTGTAGTAGATTCATATCAAGGATTTGCTCCTGTAGGTGGAGGTGCATTTTCTGGAAAAGATCCATCTAAAGTAGATAGAAGTGGAGCATATAAAGCACGTGAAATAGCAGTCTATTACTTAAAAAAATATAATCTTAAATGGTGTAAAGTTCAACTTAGTTATGCAATAGGTATTAGAAAACCACTTGCTATATACATAGATAGTGATAAAGGAATGCTTAATGAAGAAGTAACTATTTCAAAATATGATTCATTATATACTGAATGTGAACCAAAAAATATCATTGATGATTTAAATTTGCTTAATAAATGTTACTATGCTACTAGTATGTATGGTCATTTTTAATAATATGTAATACGAATGTAAAATTTTGACAAGCCTATTGATATATAAAATTATATATGGTATATTATAAATAACCTAGATGATAGATATAGCTTCATAAACCGGCTATGTAATACTATAGGGGGATTAATTAGTATATGGTGTTGAATATTGCCTAGTCGCAAGATCCCAAGTATATTATGTATCCTACCACCTCGTGTGAAACGCGAGTTTTATTACACTATATTTACACTGGGTTTTTATTTTGGTATAATACTACTTGCTTAAGGGAGGCAATTATGAATCTTGTTAGACTTGAAAGCTTAGTTGGAAATGAAAATATAGAAAAAATTAGAAATCTTAAAGTTCTTGTTTTAGGACTCGGAGGAGTAGGTGGATACGTTATAGAATCACTTGTTAGATGTGGTGTAGAAAATATTACACTAGTTGATGGTGATACTATTAAACCTAGTAATATCAATAGACAATTAATAGTTACTAGTAAAAATATGAATAAATATAAAACTAGAGAATGGAAAAAAAGAATTAAACTTATCAATAAAAATGCTATTGTTAATATAATAAATACATTTATAACAATTGATAATATTGAATTACTATTTGGTGAACAATATGATTATATTATTGATGCATGTGATACTTCTCGTGTTAAAGTAAAATTAATAAGAGAGTGTGCGAGTAGAAATATTAAACTTGTGTCTTCTATGGGAACTGCCAAAAAAATGGATGCTACTAAACTTATAATAACAACACTTGATAAGACAAATACAGACCCACTTGCTAAAAAGATAAGACATGAACTTGGAAAAGATAAAGACTTAATGAAAGATGTAGTAGTTGTAACATCAACAGAGAAAGCAATCGATACTAATAATGTTCTTGGATCAAGTGCTTTTGTACCAGGTGTTGCTGGACTTCTTATAACGAATTATATAATAAAAGATGTAACTGGTATGTAATTACATCTTTTTTGATTGAGCTTTTAATGATAAATTTTCATTATCTAATTCATCTATTGTTTTAGATAATGTTTCATGTCCTTTTAAAAATGAATTTTTATATATACTTCCATTCATTGTTTGAAATTCTCTACGTCTATATCCTGTTTTAGTGTTATAAAAAGAATCTCCATATATTCTAGCAATATTATCATCTAATATATGATATCCATCTACTAATAGTTTTTGTGTTTCACCTTTATCTTCATCTTTTATAAATCTACCAGGACTAGGTGTTCTAAGTATCATACTATTATACATTATATAGTCTTTATTATCATCCATAAAGAATTGTCTATATGTTGGATCTATTAAATATGGAGTTTCTATTCCATTTACATTGAATAGAGCTACTACAAATGAATGACCTTCAATATCATTAGTTATTACATGTTGTGTCATACAAGGATGAGTTTCTAAGTTTAAACTATTTAAATAGTGAGTTATTATTGCTTGTGCTTTATCACATTTAAATTCAAAACTGAAATTATCAAAATCATTTGTGAATTTACATCTCGTCTCATAACAAACATAATCTAAAAATATATTTATTTCTTCTTTTGTTAGTGGTTCTTTTGATAATATTTTTTGTTCTAAATCTTCTATAACTTTTGAATCTATATTTACTGTTTTAGGAGTACTATACATTATATATTTCATTTTTTCACCTTTATACTATTATTAAATTTATACATCTCTGTTTCATATTTATTTTTTCTTGGTATATAGTATTTACGTCCTTTTAATTCTTTAGGCATATATTCTTGATCTACCCAGTAATTAGGATAATTATGAGGATATTTATAGTTTGGACTAGATGTTCTTATATGTTCTGGTATTCTTCCAACTGACATTGTATTTATATCGTTAACTGCTGTATTTATTGCCATATCTGCTGAATTACTTTTAGGACTTAGAGCCATATCAATAACTGCACAACTAAGTGGCTTATATAGTTCAGGATATCCAATTCTTTCGCTTGCTTCAATTGCTGAAAGTACTTTCATTCCCATAGTAGGATTTGCAAGTCCAATATCTTCATATGCGATTACAAGCATTCTCCTATAAATAATATCATAGTCACCACTTACAATAAGTCTTGCAAGGTAATGTAGTGCAGCATCAACATCACTTCCACGAATACTTTTTTGAAATGCAGATAGCATATCGTAATATCCATCCTCATTTTTATCAGTAAAGAATGATGGAGTATTATGAGTTAATTTTATATTATCAATAGTAACTTCCTTATTATATCCATAGTAACAGAATTCTATTAAATTATAAGCGTATCTTATATCACCATTTGATACACTTGATATATATTTGATAGTTTTACTATCCATCTTAATATCAGGAAGAACATCTTTTACTTTCTTAATACCTTTTTCAATATCATTTTCACTAAGAGGCTTTAATTCAATAAGACTACATCTACTTCTTATAGCCTGATTAAGTGAATGATATGGATTAGAGTTAGTAAGACCAATTAATGTAATAAGGCCACTTTCTAAATATGAAAGTAATATATCTTGCTTATCTTTATTCATTCTGTGAATCTCATCTACAATTAGTATAAGTCCATTATACATTTTAGCTTCTTCAATAACCACTTCGAAATCTTTTTTAGAATTTACTGTTGCATTAAGCATTCTATATCTCATATTAAATTCATTCATTAAAGCAAGAGCTATTGTAGTTTTACCACATCCACTAGAACCATAAAATATTATATTAAATAATTTTTTTTCTTTTACAAGGTTAGTAAGTACTTTACCTTTTCCAATTATATGTGTTTGACCAAGTACATCTTTAAGTGAAGTTGGCCTTAATTTATTTTGTAGTAATTCCATATCACACCTCCTGTACATTTTAGCATAAAAAGATTTTTCAGTCAATCAAGCAAAGAACAAATGTTTGCTTATAAAAAAGTAATATTTGCTATTAATGAGAGTAATAATCTAATTTTTAAAACTGGTATGTACAATTATGATGTTAAAAAGATAATAGATAATATTGGTAAATATGAAGAAAATTATTATCCATATTCTATTATAGATGAAAATGGGAATGAATATATTACTTATAGTACAAATAATGAATTAAAAGAATTATTAGAAACATGTTTAGTATCTAATAATCAATAAAATAAATTTAACAGGAATCTAGAAATATATTAAGATTTCTGTTTTTATTATTTATTATTATTTAAAAGTCACTTTATAAATAATATAATTATGATATAATATTTAAAGGTGGCTATGATATGAAGAAGATAGGATTTAAAACAATATTTATTTTTCTACTTACTATGTTTTTATTTTATTATCTACTTAAAGATAATTTTATAGAATCAATGAAGTTATTAAAGAATGCTAATTACTTATATATAATATTAGCATTTATAATATTTGGATTATATATAATAGTTGAAGCATATTTATTATATACATTAATCAAAAAACAAAAGAAAAACTATAAATTCAAAGATGCGATTAATTTAAATATAATGACTAAATTCTTTAATGGGATAACTCCTTTTTCACTAGGAGGTCAACCACTTCAAATATATAGATTAAATAGAGAAGGAGTGAGTGTTACTAAAGGAATATTGATTCTAGTAGAAAACTTTATTATTCTTCAAATAACTATGACTCTTATGAGTATATTATATTTAATAATAGGATACATCTTTAATATAATGCCTAATGGATTCATATTATATATCACTATTCTTGGTATAATTATAACTATCGTTTCATTATTTATTGCGATGTTCTTATGTTTAAAAACAAGTGTTGCTAAAAAAGTAGGTTATTTCTTTATTGATAAATTTAAATTCTTCAAAGATAAAGAAGATGAGAAAAAGAAATGGTCTACTAAATGTACTGAATATTCTCTTGGATATAAAGAACTTGCTAAAGATAAGAAATTCATTATCAAATGTGTAATTATTAACTTTATATATATGACTATATATTTTATGGTACCATTCTTTGTTTTTAAAGCATTACATAGTGATATGAATATTAACTTCATATACTCAATCATATTTAGTTGTTTTATATATACTTCATCGTGCTTTGTGCCTATACCAGGCGCTAGTGTAGGGGCAGAATATTCATTCATACACTACTTTGAAGTAATAGTAAAAGAAGCATTCATAATACCAGGACTATTAGTATGGAGATTTATAACATACTATATACCAATGATTATAGGTGGTATAATGTTTAACATAATTGATTCAAAAAATGTAAAAAATAAGTAAAAGGGCTATTAAAAATAGTCTTTTATATTGTATAATGTTATCAGGGTAATAAATATGATAGAAATTGATAATAAAGAATTAGTTGATGATTTTAAAGATTATTTAAGAATTGATAAGAATTATTCAGAAAATACAATAGAATCATATATAAGAGATATTACATCATTTTTAGAATATACTAATAAAGAAATATTAGATATATCTAAAAAAGATATTGATAATTATGTATTACATATACTTCCAAATTATAATGAGAGTTCTATTAATAGGATAATTGCTAGTATAAAGAGTTTCTACAAATATTTATCTATTTATAAAGGATATATTAATATTTCAGAAGATGTAGAAAGTTTAAAAAGAAAGAAAACATTACCTAAATATTTAAGTATTGAAGAAGTAGATAAATTACTTGATATTAAACTTGAAACACCATTTGATTATAGAAATAAAGCTATACTTGAATTATTATACGCAACAGGCCTTAGAGCAACAGAACTTGTTAATTTAGATTTAAATAATATTGATCTTGGTAATATGGTTGTTAATGTATATGGAAAAGGTAGTAAAGAAAGAATTGTTCCTTTATCTCACGTATGTGTTAATTATTTAGATTTATATATTAATAAATATAGAAGTAAGTTATTTGTAAAGAAGCAAAAACCTACTGATTCATTATTTTTAAATAATCATGGTAACAGGATGACACGTCAAGGATTATATAAAATAATAGGTGAAATAGCAAAGACAAAAAATATTAATAAAGAGATTACTCCTCATGTTTTAAGACATAGTTTTGCTACTCATTTAATAGAATGTGGGGCTGATATAAGAAGTGTTCAAGAGTTACTTGGACATGAAAATGTTGTAACAACAGAAATATATACTCATTTAGCAGATAATTTTGTTAAGGATAATTACAATGAGTATTTTAATAGAAGTAAGAAGGAAAGTGATGCAAATGTTTAAGAGAATATTTCTAGTAGTAATGGATAGTGTAGGAGTGGGAGAAGCAAGCGATGCCGCCAAATATGGTGATGTTGGTGCTAATACACTTTTACATACAATAGGAGATTCATATAATTTAGATACATTAGAAAGACTTGGACTTACTACTTTAGTTGGAAAAGAAGTAGAAAATACAAGAGGTCTTTATATGAAAGCATGCCCAATTAATCTTGCAAAAGATACATTAAATGGCCATTATGAGATGATGGGTGCTGTATGTAAAACTCCATATAAAACATATCCTGAAGGATTTCCTTTAGAACTTATAAGTAAAATTCAAGAAGCTACTGGTAGAGATGTAATTGGTAATATTGCTGCTTCTGGCACTCAAATAATACAAGACTTAGGTGAAATGCATATGAAGACAGGAGCATTAATTATATATACTTCTGCTGACTCTGTACTTCAAATCGCTGCCCATGAAGATATTATTCCAGTAGAAGAATTATATAAAATATGTGAAACAGTACGTGAACTTACTAAAGGTGATGAATATAAAATTGCTAGAATTATTGCAAGACCATTTATAGGTAAACCAGGTAATTTCACAAGAACACCAAAAAGACATGATTATGCTTTAGATCCACCTATTAATGTTCTTGATTTACTTGATAGAAATGGAATACAAACTATTGCTATTGGTAAAATATCAGATATATTTAATGGTAAAAGTATTGCAGTTAAAATAAGAACTAAAGATAACATGGATGGTATGATGAAAATAATAGACTTTGCTAAAGGTGAATTTAGTGGACTATTGTTTGCTAATCTAAATGACTTTGATATGTTATATGGTCATAGAAGAGATAGAGAAGGATACTTAAAAGCACTTGAAGACTTCAATTACTATTTACCAATTATACTAAAGAATCTTAAGAAAGATGATTTACTTATTATAACAGCTGATCATGGTAATGATCCTACATTTAAAGGAACTGATCATACAAGAGAAAATGTTCCAATACTTATGTATAGTCCTATATTTAAAGCAGGTAAAAGACTTCCTGATAGAAAAACTTTTGCTGATATAGGTGCTACTATATTAGATAATTTCAATATTAAAAATGATATTGGTATAGGAACATCTATATTTGATGAATTAAGAAAGAATAAATAATAAGTTTTATAGAAATAAAGATAACTATATGATAAAATATAGTTATCTTTTTATGAGGTGAATATGAAAATAAATGATATATATGAAGTAATTATTGAAAGTATTGATGATATTGGAAACGGTGTTACTAGAATAAATAATATAGTAGTGTTTGTTCCATATACTTTAAGTAATGAGAAAGTTAAAATTAAAATAGTAAGTGTAAGTAAAAGATTCGCAGTAGGAAAAGTAATAGAATTTATTACTAAAAATGATATGAGATGTGAAGTTAAATGTAATTGTTATAATGAGTGTGGAGGATGTAATTTCTTACATATTGATTTTGATAGTGAAAAAAGAATAAAGATAGACTACATTAATAAATTATTTAATATAAATATAGAAAGCGTGCTTACTAATAATGAATATAACTATAGAAATAAGGCTACATTTCATATTAAAGATGGTAAAATTGGATATTATAGTGAAAAAACTAATGATATTATAGAATTTAATAATTGTTCACTTTTAGATAATAGAATTAATGATATATATAACCATTTAAAGATGAGTGATTTAAATGGTATTACTGAAGTTATTATTAGAGTTACTACTAAAGATACTATGGTTATATTTAAAGGTGAAAAATATGATATAAATGGTCTTATAAATAACTTTAATATAACATCAATATATTTAAACGATAAATTAATTTATGGCAAAAGCTATATTATTGAAGAAATAGATAATATTAAATATAGTATTTATCCAGATTCATTCTTTCAAGTTAATAAAGACAACATGAAAATAATGTATGATAAAGCACGAGAATATGCTGGATATGGTAATAATTTGCTTGATTTATATTGTGGTACTGGTACTATTGGAATATACTTAAAAGACAATTTCAAACATATTGATGGTATAGAAATAAACAAAGATTCAATAAAGAATGCTAATATAAATAAAAAAATAAATAATATTGATAATATAAGTTTTGTATGTGGAGATGCTAGTATTGCTAAAAACAATAATTATGATGTAATAATAGTAGATCCACCAAGAAGTGGATTATCAAAAAAAGTAATTAATTTTTTAAATAAATCTAATGCTAAAAAAATAGTTTATATTTCATGTAATCCTAAAACATTAAGAAGAGATATAGATTTACTTAATAATTATAAAATGGTAAAACTAGAAACAATAAATATGTTTAATAAGACAAAACATATTGAATGTATTACATTACTTGAAAATATTATTTAATATAAAATTTAAATAGATGGTGATAAAATTACTATAAGAACAGCTAATACTATAAAAAAGATATTAGAATTGTGTGCAAAATAAAAGAATAATAATTAAATATGACATATTAATTATTATTCTAACATTATAATCCCATTTGTTTATTCGCATCAATTGCCATTTGAAAAGAATTTTGATAATAATTTAAAGTATCTTGTAATGAAAATTGTACGCCATTTATAGGTTTAGGTGTCATAGGTACTTGTTGACTAATTCCTGCTGATGTAGTATATGTTTCACTTTCTGCAATAACAGCACCAATAGACATATTTTCTGGTCTCTCTGTTGCTAAAACAGAATATTGTACTTTTCTAAGATCTGAACTTTCTTTTGAACTTGACTTTCTTTCCATTATACTTGTTCTTACTATTCCAGACTTATCTGGAAGTCTGCTACTACAAGTATATGATACATTTGCAGTATTAATAGTTGGCTCTATAAAATTGCCACTAAACATAGCATTTTCACTTAATAATAAATTACTTACTTGATTTAATGACTTGATACTACTTGCTGGATAATTTTTAACAACATCAACAGAAGTATGCATATTTCCTTGATGAGTTATATCACCATTTGGATTAGCTATAAAATATTCTTGACTAAATGTTCCATTATCAAGTCCATTAGTATCATATGCATTATAATATGTTGAACCGCATTCTTTTACAGCAACCAAATTATTAGCACCATCTTTCCTAGCAATATAATAAGTTGTAACTTCACTTTGACTTCTTAAAGGATTATTATAATCAACTTGTTGTGGCATAGCATTATATTCAGTTCTAACTTTCAATTTTCCATCTTCAACTGTCATTTTAAAATTAGGATTACTAGAATTATATAATAATTGAGCTAATACTTCACTATAAAATCTAGGATTCTCAAATAATGTAGCTAATCTTTCATCACTTCTTAGCTTTTCAATTTTCTTTTCAGCTTTTTCTCTTATTTCATCCATATTTTATCCTCCTATTAAAATAATAACATTTTTTAATAATAAATTAAAGAATTATTTAATAAATATGTTAAATAATATTATTCTCATTTTATGTCCTGTCAATTTATATAATTATTTTGTATAATTTTCTTATGAGGTGAAAAATGAATCAAGAAAAAATAGGATTATTTATAGCGAAATGTCGTAGGGAAAAGAATATGACACAAGAAGATTTAGCGGAGAAATTAGGTGTTAGTAATAAATCAATAAGTAGATGGGAAAATGGTAAAACAATGATGGATATATCTTTATTTGAACCATTATGTAACGAACTAGATATTTCTATTATAGAATTATTAAATGGTGAAAGAATAAATGATAAAAAAAAGGATAAACTATATACTAAAACATTAATCAATTATAGTAATAAAGTAGGTAGTAGAAATAAACAAGTAATACTTACAATATTATTTATTATGAGCTTAATGCCTATGTTACTTTATCAATTTGGTGGTATGAGGGGTGTTCAAGAAATAAGTGGTTTAATCATTTTATTAAGTCCAATAACTATTGTATCAATTATATTATTTTTCCTTGGAATATGGTTTAAATTTAAAAATAAAATAACAAATAAAATATTAGGTGGAATAGGTGTCGTTGGAATAGTAATATCAGAAATATATGAATTTTTTACTTGGTATACTATTGGTATAACTAAAGATATTAATTTATCTAACAGTATTAATCTTGCTTTTCCTGAATTTTATATAGGACTTTTAATATCAATAATAATGGTTTTTATATACTTTTTTATTGATAAGATTGTTAAAAAATAATTTATAGATTTATTTATAAATAGCCAGTAGAAACATAAAGATTTAGATAAATAGTGTAAATCATGTAAATCTAAATTCTTTTTTATTTCTTTAAATGATATAATTATTATGGAGAAAAAATATGGATATATTACAAATATTATTAATTAGTGTAGGACTTGCTGCAGATGCATTTGCAGTATCAGTTGTAAAAGGACTATCAGTTAAGAATATAAGTGTAAAAGATACTATAAAACTTGCATTATGTTTTGGTACTTTTCAAGGAATAATGCCTTTAATTGGATATTTACTTGGTAGTGCTTTTGAAAAAATAATTGTTAACGTTGATCATTATGTTGCTTTTGTATTACTTGGTTTTATAGGAATTAAAATGATTATTGAATCAAATAATGAAGAAGAAAATAATAATAGTGATTTAAGTATTAAAAATATATTATTACTTGGCGTTGCGACTAGTATTGATGCTCTTGCTGTTGGTATTGCTTATGCATGTGCTTATGGTAGTAATAATGCAATATTAACTTTTACAGTAATTGCAATAATAACATTTATATTATCAATGATAGGTGTTAAAATAGGTAGTAAGTTTGGTTCTAAATATGATAAAGTAGCACAAATTATAGGTGGTATCATATTAATATTACTTGGAACTAATATTTTACTTGAACATTTAAAAATATTATAATAAAATAAATAACCATGTTAGGAGGAATATAAATGCTTGAACTTAAAAATATAAGTAAAACATATAATACAAATAATTTTAAACAAACAGCACTTAATAATGTAAGCATATCATTTAGAGAACAAGAGTTTGCAGCTATTTTAGGACCTTCTGGTAGTGGTAAAACAACTTTATTAAACATTATAGGTGGACTTGATAAATATGATAGTGGTGACTTAATAATAAATAATGTAAGTACAAAACTATATAAAGATAGAGACTGGGATACGTATAGAAACTATAGAGTAGGGTTCGTATTTCAAAATTATAATCTTATATCTCACCAATCAATATTATCAAATGTAGAACTAGCTTTAACACTAGGTGGTGTTTCTAAAGAAGAAAGAAAAGCAAAAGCAATAGACGTGCTTACTAAAGTAGGGCTTAAAGATCATATATATAAAAAACCTAATCAATTATCAGGTGGGCAAATGCAAAGAGTATCTATCGCAAGAGCACTTGTAAATGATCCAGATATCATACTTGCAGATGAACCAACAGGAGCACTTGATTCAAATACATCAGTTCAAATAATGGAATTATTAAAAGAAGTATCAAAGACTAAACTAGTTATTATGGTTACACATAATCCAGAACTTGCTAAAAATTATGCGACTAGAATAATTAATATAAAAGATGGTAAAGTGGTTGATGATACTAATCCATATAAAGATGTTAAATCAAAAGTAATAGAAGAAAACTTTACTAAAAGAACATCAATGTCTCTTTTAACAGCATTTAGTTTATCATTTAATAATCTTATGACAAAGAAAGGTAGAACTATACTTGTATCACTTGCAGGTTCAATTGGAATAATTGGTATAGCACTTATAATGTCATTATCAAATGGATTTCAAAACTATATAAATAGTATACAAGAAGATACACTTAGTTCATATCCACTTAGTATCACAAGTAAACAAGCTGATATGACATCACTATTCTTATCAATGATGGATAAAGAAAATAGTGATGATAAAAGTAATAAAGTACATGAAAAACAATATATTACATCAATGTTTGGAAGTGTATCTAAAAATAATTTAAAAAGTTTTAAAAATTATTATGAAAAAAATAAGCTATTACTTAAAGATGATATATCATCAGTAAAATACTCATATAATGTTACACCAAATATATACACTCTTGACTCAAAAAATAAGATAAGTAAACTAAATCCAAGTTCACTTATGACAAGTATGTATTCTAGTAATGTCGCAAGTACATATCAAAGTTTCAGTAGTGTATTTAATGAAATGATAGATAATATGGATAAACTTGAAAGTCAATATGATGTTTTAAAAGGTACTTGGCCTAGCAAATATGATGAAATGGTTATAGTACTTCCTAATAAAAATACTATATCAGATTTATTAGTTTATTCACTTGGAATAAGAGATTATAGTGAACTTAATGATATGGTTACTAAACTTATGAGTGGTGAAAAAATTAATATAAATAATAAACCATATGATTTTACTTATGATGAACTTATGAATATAAAACTTAAATTAATTCTTCCATATGAAACATATAAATACAATTCTAAATATAATATATATGAAGATATGAGTGATAATGAAGAATATATGAAAAACTTATATGATAAAGCACTTAATATTAAAATAGTTGGTATTGTTACTCTTAAAGATGGAATAAATTCAATGAGTTTAAATCCAGGTGTTGCTTATACAAAAGAACTTACTAATTACTTAATTGATAAATCTAAAAATAGTGACATTGTTAAAAAACAACTTAGTAATAAAGACATAGATGTATTTAGTAATAAGAAATTTGATGATAATAATAAATCTAATATTAATTTTGAAGAACTTATTAAAGTAGATACAAATATGTTAAAAAATGCATTTAATATAGATATAGATGAAAATACTATTAAGAATAACACAAGTAATACCATTTCTAAAATATCTTCATCTATTACTACTGATACAAGTAAGGCTAAAAAAGACTTTTTAAGCATATTAAATACTTTACTTGATAATTTACTTACAAATTATATAAAAAACCCTCTAAAGACTTCTAAATTACTTAATAATGAAGAAGTAGCAATATTAGAAATGAATGATATAGAAACAATAGTAAATAATTTCATGAATAATGAAAATACAATTAAAATATTAAAAGAATTAGAAAATAATTACATTATTCCTTATGATATATTTAATAGTACTTATACTAATTTATTAAAAGGATTTTTAACTTCATATATAACACTATATAATCAAAATGATAGTTCATTTACTACTGATCCAAATAATATGGCATCTCCTATTACTAATGAAGTGATAAATCAATCAATAAACTTATATGTAAATAGTTCAGTAATAATAAGTACTAGTGATATGATGGCATCTAAAATGACAGAAGCAGTAATGCAAAAAACAATACTTAGTGAAGTAAGTAATCTTACTAATAATCTTATATCAACTTTTAGTAAAGCATTTAACGTTGATGAAAAGAAGATTGCTTCTGCATTCAAATTTAATTTAACAGAAGAAGAACTTAAAAGAATAATGACATCTTTTGCATCCAATAGTGAAAAAACATATTCGAATAATCTTATCAATTTAGGTTATCAAGATATTGATGATCCAACCATGATATCATTCTATTTTAATAGTTTTGATTCAAAAGAGAACTTCATTGATTTCGTTGATAAATATAATGATAAAGTTAAAAATAATGGTAATAATGAAGATGAAATAAAATATACTGACACAACCGGTATATTAATGTCTTCTGTTAAAAAAGTAGTTAACACTGTAAGCTATGTTTTAATAGCATTTGTATCAATTTCACTAGTTGTTTCATCTATAATGATAGCTATTATTACATATATAAGTGTTCTTGAAAGAACTAAAGAAATAGGTATTTTAAGAGCAGTAGGAGCATCTAAAAAAGATATAGCACATGTATTTAATGCAGAAACATTTATAGAAGGATTTATATCTGGAATATTAGGTATAGGTGTTACATTAATACTATGTATACCAATTAATATAATAATTAATAATTTAATCAATGTTAAAAATATAGCAACACTTCCATTATATGGAGGGGTAGGATTAATATTATTAAGTGTTATTCTTACATTAATCGCAGGTATTATTCCATCTAATATGGCAAGTAAAAAAGATCCAGTAGAGGCACTACGTACTGAATAAGATAAATGTAATATATTAAAACTTCTAGATATTTCACTAGAAGTTTTTTATATGATTTTTGCGTATTTTTAATACCATAATTTAGTTAGTTTACCATCTTCTTTATAATAACTATCCATAAGCATTACATAATAATATCTTTTAAATATTTTCTTTTTAGAATATGGCATTATTACAACTGCTACATTAGGTGGCGTCCATAAACTTTCTGCTACATAATAGTAATCATTATCTTCACCAACTATTATTGCTATATGTCCGCCTTGTTTTCCACCTGAACTTAATAAATCTCCAACTTTTACTTTACCTGATTTTACAACATTTGCATTAAAGTTTGTTCTTACACCATAATCAGTTAAATCTAAATGAGGAGCAAGACCAGCACCAATATCACCAACATCAAAGCCACCATTTAACATTACCCATGAAACAAACCCACTGCAATCAAGTCCATTACTTCTTTTGCCTTTAGAAGGCCTACTATAAAGAGAACAACCCCAGGTAGCAGGTCCAGCAAGTGATTTCTTAATATTTTTAAATCTTGATTTGTGTAAATACAAACCTACATTATAATATCTTCCTTCACCTTCAACTTTATTAGTTGAACCTCTACCATTTTCACTAAAGTATCTTATTTTATATGGAAACTCTAATGTTAAGAATCTAGCGGCTTCAACAGCACCAGCCCTTGTTTTATATCCAACATCTTCTATTCTTGACTTTAATATTAAATCAAGAGTATCATTATCTTTTTTACTATATTTATTACATGGTAAATATGACTTTTTACTATTGAATTTATTAGGTCTTTTAACTATTAAATCAGTTACAAGTACATTTATTTGTTTTACTATATTTCCAACTTTTATATTGATATTTGTATTACCTTTACTTATACCTTTTATCTTCCCATCATTATCAATAGTAGCAATTTTATCATCATCACTATATAGAGTAGGGGTTAAATCAATATTACCAACATAAGATACCTCATAACTAATTTTTTCTTCACCATTTATTGCTAAAAATACATTTTCTTTATTAGATTTAATTTCAGTAACGTGACCATAATTTTCAGTTGAATCAATTTTATATATAGTATCATTTTCATTTTTTAAATAAACATAATATTTTCCTTTAGTATCAATATTAATAATACATTTATTATCTTTTGTTTCTACCCATTCATTCTTAAATGTACTATATTTATCATTATCAACATCATAATTACAATATATTTTATTATGAACAAGTTCTTTTTCATCAATATCATACGTTATAATTAACTTATTATCTATATATGATACACTAGTTGAAATTATATTAGGAAAATCATTTTCTTTATGTTCTTTTTTAAGATAGAAAAAATAATTCACACTAACAAGTGAAATTAGTATTATAGAAATACAACACATTTTTATTATCTTATTCATAACAATAATTTATTATAAAATAAAAAGATATTCAATAGTGAATATCTTTTTACATTATTTACATCTTGAATTACTTCTAGCTCTACTATTGCTTCTAGCATTACTACGAGCATTGTTTCTTGCTCTTGAGTTACTTCTAGCATTAGATTTACATCTAGAATTACTTCTTACGTTAGTCATTTTTAATCACCACCTGTTATTATTATGGAAAGAATATATAAAATAATACTTATTAATTATGGTAATTATTGTCATTTTGTTAGAATATAATTTTATATGAATAATATTTATATGCCTTTATTACTATCATTAATCGCAGGATTATCTACAGTTATAGGTAGTTTGCTTATTTTTATTAAGATAAAAAGAATAGGGGAGTTCATTACATTTTCTTTATCATTCTCGATTGGTATTATGACTTTAATATCAATATTTGACTTAATTCCTTCTTCAGTACCTATTATAATCAATAAATACTATTACTTATATGGTATTCCTATATGTATATTAACTTTTTTACTTGGATATTTATCTATAAGTAAAATTAATAAAAAGATAGATAAAAGTAATAATAAATCATCATTATATAGAATAGGGATAGTTAGTATGATCTCACTAATGTTACATAATTTTCCTGAAGGCATGGCTGTTTTTATGGGCGCATATACTAATATAAGTATAGGAATTAAATTATGTATTGCGATTATGCTTCATAATATCCCAGAAGGTATTGCTATTGCTGTGCCACTCTATTATAGTGGTGTAGGGAAGAGGAAAACTTTTTTATACACCCTATTCTCTGGACTTACAGAACCACTTGGAGCCCTACTCACATATTTACTATTTAAGAATTATATCAATGATATTTTTCTTTCTTTTGTTTTATTGTTTGTTGCTGGACTTATGATTAGTTTATCAATTAATGATATGTTAAAAGAAGCACTTAGTTATAACAAAACGAAATATATTTATATTGGTATACTATCGTCTTGTTTTGTTATAGTATTAGCCCTACTCATATAATTTTTAAAAAGTAGGGGAATAGTCATAAAATTTTGATTGCATCTAGGTGGAGAATTATACATCTTTCAACATCTCGATGCAAATTAGAAATTGTGTTTTTTTATTGAGATAGAGAATTATATATATTTTGATATGTCGATGCAAATTACAGCATGTTATTATTTAATTATTTATGTAAATAATTATTTATTAATATATTTTAGATTATATTTTATATTAAATCGTTTTATTAATTATATAATCATTAATAAATTTATATATGCTATCTATTAGTGTTAATTAATATAAGGTTTCGTATTTATAATAAATACATTAATTATTATATAATTTCTATAAATTTTATAGTTGTTTTTTATATTACATATTACTTTAAATAATATATGTTATGTTAACTTGTATAAGTATCAATATTTTTCTTTATTATAGATATTAAGTTAATATTTATTGTTATACTGTTATTATTTATAGATAATTTCTTAGTATTAGTATCATCATGATTAATATTATTCTTATTTAAGCAATTATTAATTCTTAAACGAATATTTAATTTAAGTGTGATTATACAATTAATTACAGTGAATGTTTCAAGTACAACGAACACAATATAACTAGGAGCATATGAATCTAATATATAATATAGCCCCCACTACTCTATATTTATAATAACATATTTATAAACATAATAAAACTGCTAATTAAAGCAGTTCATTATCATTTACATTTTTCGTGATTGAATTTCAGCCATTCTATTTAATACTTCACTAGCATTATCTTTATTTATTTCAGTATAACCAAGTTCTCTTAATGCTTGTAATTTAACTGTATTAAGCTGCTGTGTTCTACTTAATTTTTCTTCTTTGTCATTTTCAATCTCTTGAACAAATCTATTGTGAGAATCAACTAATTTTGATTTAGAAGCTCCCCCATTATTATATAAATTAAATGCAGTGAATATTATACTTTCTAATATGAATTGTTTAGTTTCATCAAATTTAAATTCATTTGGTGATGTGAATCCAGTCTTTTTAGAAAGATATGCAAATATATATTTAATTTCTTTTACATTATCAAGTGATTGAAGTACATGATATAAATATAAGAATGTATAATATGTATCTTTATTCTTTTCTTCAGTAAATTTTTCTTTAATTAAGAATATAATATCATTTAATAATTCTTGTTCTTCTTTAGTAAGATTTTTATAATTGAATACTTGACTACCTGAGTCTTTTACATTTTGATTTAATCTTGCTTCAACATTTTCTAAATACTCACTTGTAATTTTAATATTTTTAATTGTATTTTCATTTCCATCTTCTATATCTAATAATTTTAATAACATTATTCTTTTTTCTTGTGGCCATTTACTTAATGAATCAAGTTCAAGATAATTATATATCATTTGTCTTGATACACCTAAATATTTAGCTAATTTTACTTTTGAAATGCCTAGTTCTCCTAACAAAGTATTTAATTCTTTCATTTGTCTATCACTCCTCTACTCTACATACTAATTGTATAACACTTTACATTTATTTGTCAATATCAAAAGTAAATATTTAGTTAAAAAGAAGTGATAAATTTATTAACATTATTTCCAAAATATTGTATACAATAAATAGAAATTGGTTTAGTTCCGCTGGGAATGGTAGTCAATTTCTATTTTTAATTTACAAATATACAAAAAATAAATATCTTGATGCGAAGTTATTTTATATTATTTTCAGGTTCTATTTTATCACAAATAATAAAATATTTAGAACGACATAGAACTAAAACAAACACTGATATAGTTAAATATATCTCTCGGTTCTAATACCATTTAGAACGACATAGAACTAAAACACGAACTTCAATTAAAAGAAAGGAAACAATGTTTTAATACCATTTAGAATGACATAGAACTAAAACTTCTGTATATAGTGTTTCTTTATATCTATCGTTTTAATACCATTTAGAATGACATAGAACTAAAACAAAAATCTAATTGTAAAATATATTATTATTGTTTTAATACCATTTAGAATGACATAGAACTAAAACTCAATTATCATATATAATATTGCAATTCCTGTTTTAATACCATTTAGAATGACATAGAACTAAAACGTTGAGTGATTACATTGTATCACAGTACAAGTTTTAATACCATTTAGAATGACATAGAACTAAAACTGAGTTAAACTCTTACACTAACTATTGCTAGTTTTAATACCATTTAGAATGACATAGAACTAAAACAATACATATAAACTATGTGTAAATTTTTTTGTTTTAATACCATTTAGAATGACATAGAACTAAAACCACTCACATAGTGTTATAATGTATTTGTAGGTTTTAATACCATTTAGAATGACATAGAACTAAAACGTACCCATTAGTCATTATGTTCTCAGCATAGTTTTAATACCATTTAGAATGACATAGAACTAAAACTAACACCTCATTTTAGGAATGGAGGACTTAGTTTTAATACCATTTAGAATGACATAGAACTAAAACTTTACATTTATATTATAGCACACTTTTTGTGTTTTAATACCATTTAGAATGACATAGAACTAAAACATATAAGTGCTTAAGTGTCTAGCATCTATCGTTTTAATACCATTTAGAATGACATAGAACTAAAACCAAGAACTGGTGAAACATAATCATTTTCTAGTTTTAATACCATTTAGAATGACATAGAACTAAAACACATTAATATATAAAGTGTTATCTTCAATAGTTTTAATACCATTTAGAATGACATAGAACTAAAACAATGAAGGGTGGAGTTCAAAAGCTTGCTCTGTTTTAATACCATTTAGAATGACATAGAACTAAAACGAGCAAGTGAGTTAGTCCATTTCCGGTTGGGTTTTAATACCATTTAGAATGACATAGAACTAAAACGCCTTGGTTAATAATCAACAACAAGGTATTGTTTTAATACCATTTAGAATGACATAGAACTAAAACATATAATCCATCTTTATCTTTTGCTCTAAGTTTTAATACCATTTAGAATGACATAGAACTAAAACTAATATTTATTTATGTTGAATACAAACATTGTTTTAATACCATTTAGAATGACATAGAACTAAAACGCCTTGGTAAGAATATAACCATAGCATATTGTTTTAATACCATTTAGAATGACATAGAACTAAAACCTCAAATTCAATTCTACATCAATAAATGCATTAATAGAGATTTGCATCTCCAAATGGCAATTCTATGTCAAGTTTATATTTTTATTGTAGCATAAATTCATCTAAATTGCTATCAATTATTAATTTATTTTCATAATTAAGTGTAGCACCATAGCATTGAGAATCTATCAATATTATTTTCACTTTATTATATATCGCATATTTATATAATTCTATTAATTCTTGAACAGTTAAATATTGTTTTAAATTAATAAATATTAGTAAATTGTTTGTTTGTAATACTGATTCAAGTTCAATAAGTAACATTAAATTATCTAATAAGTTATTCTTTGGATTTATAGTTAATTTTAAATTTTTAATTATATTTTCAGGCGTAATTTCTTCTAATATTTGTAATGGTAGATCACTTTTATTTAATATTTTTAAGAAAGTTTCAATTAATTTATTGTATGATTTTAATAAATTAGTTTTATCAGTTTCATCTAATTCATTAATTATGTATTTATTTATATCATTTGTATATTTTTTTGAATCAAATTCAAAATTAAAAAAATCTATAAATATTTTAGCTTTATTAATTAGATTCAGTTCTTTATCATTAACATCATATACTGTTATTTCTTCTGTTGTTTCTGAATTCATAAGTGAATTTAAACTTGATACTATTCTGTAAAAATAGTTTTTATTTTCAATTTCTATACATAATACTTTATCATCTCTTAATATTAACATATTTTCTAAATAATCAATTTTTATTTTCATAATACTACTAACCTATCTTCACTATCAATTATCTTAGTATTTTTATCACCTATTATATATTCAATTTGTGAATATTGTTTTTCTGTTATAGTTAATACTTGTATTAAACCTTTTCCAGGCGATTTCTTTCTTAACTTTTGTAATGCTAATTCTGATTGCTGTGAATTTAATACAATTTTTGAATATACAGACTCTTGCATCATTATAAAACCTTCATTTAATAGAAATTTTCTAAATTTTAAATAATTTCTTCTATCCTTCGCATATATATTTGGTAAATCAAAAAATACAATTGTTCTCATGTATCTATCCCTCATATATACTAAATTCCTTATATTTATCTGGTTCATCTAATGCTTCTAAAGTGTTTTTTACATATAATTTTATAATATCTTTTAATGTATACTTTTTGTTTTCATATGTATATCTACTATTAAAAATATTTACTATATCTAATTTAAATTCAGTATTTAATTCTTTTTCCTGATTATAATAAACAAAATTATCGATTACTATTCTAAATGGTTCCATCAAATCGCAAGATAAATTAAATTCATTAAATTCATTTTTATGGTGTATTCCCATTTGAGTTAAATATCCATTTGATATAACTTCTTTATTAATAGTTGATAGTAGTATAGCATATCCATAATTTAATGCTGCATTAATATTGTCAGATTCATTTCTTACAAAATCTTTACCAAATAGTTCATTAAAATATACTTTAGCAGCATGTCCCTCTCTATTTGTTTTATCTGCTGATAATACATCTTCTATATAAGTTAATAATAGTTCATATTTATTTGAATTTATTTTTTTCATCATTAATGCTTGATTTATAATTTTATTCTTTATAATATTTTGCCACATTTTATCTTTATTTTCTTTTAACCAATTAATTTGTTTCTGTATTTTTTTACTTGTATTATGTGAAGAATAATATGATGACAATTCTCCAAAAGGATTATGTTTTTCATCACAAAATATGATATTAATTTTACTATCTGATAATTCTTTCAAAAGATATGTTGAAATAGACACCGCTATAGAATCAACTATAATGGTATCTATTTCTGATAGATGAACATATTTTTCATCATTATCTTGTTTTACAACTAAAAATCTATTTTTATAACTTAATTTAGATTGATTAGAAATTACAATAGTTCTAAAACTCATGTTTATTCTCCTATTATTGTTTCTTTTTGATAAATTCCTGAAACAGATAAATTAATTAAGCTGAATTTTTCTATTGTTCTACCATTTTTTTTGCCAAATGCTGATGAAAATTTATTATTCAAAAATTTAAAATTAGCATTATCACTTTTACAATTTAATAGTTTTGTTAGTTGTTTTATAATATTTTCTTTATTTTCAACACTATTTGACTCAATATTATCATAATTTATCATTATTTTTAATTCAAATATCAAATTTCCAAATAATTTATATTGCTTTTCTATTTTGTCAACAATGTATTTTATTATTTCATCCAACATATTTGAATAGATATTATCATTTATTTCTAAATTTTTATTGTTAAATAATTTTTGTAGTGCTAATTTATGATATTTAAAAAATTCTTTATCATAATTAAACTCTTGAGCATTACATACTTCAACTGTATCTGATGCTCCTACTAAATAACAAATTTGTCCATTCCAATTTAATTTGCTAAAAAATGGTATTGGTTTACTTGTAAACTCATATGAATCATTCATACTTATATTTAATATATTTCTTATGTAATTATCTTTAATTGTTTCATCATTTTGTTTTGTCAAATATATTGGTATACCAATTAATTTTTGACTAGTTTTATTCTTTTTAGTATATTTTACCATTATTGCATAAGCAGGATTTAAGCTTGTATATGAACCATATAATTCGGTAGGCATATTTTTCTTTAATTCTATACCTTTATTACCTTTTGAATTCTTAGTTTGATTATAAAATTCTCCGGTTCTGATTTCTATTTTTTTGCTTACTAAAATATCATTTCTATATAGTGTATCTTCGATTCGTTTATTAAACTCTTCAGCATTAAATATAACTTCACCTGTTTCTTCATTCATGTATTTTTTTGATAATTCAAATATTAAATGATGTGCCTGTTCATCTAAACTGTTTATTACATATCCATATTTAATTTTATCTTTATTCCCACTATTAATTAGCATATGATTTAATTCTTTTACTACTTCAAAATTAACATCTTTGTTTAAATACTTTTCCTTATATTCTCCTAAAACAGCAGCTAAATATGCATCATGAGCATGATGATAATCATTGATTTCTCTAAATTTAAATAAATCATATCTATCTCTATAATCATGTGATAATTTTGCCTTTAAATATATTACTTTCGTATTTTTATAATAAGTGTTCAATATATTTGCAACATGCTTTGTTATTTGCCTTGTTTCAACTAGCTGTCTATTAATAAATCCTTCTATATCTTCTTCACTATATTCTTTTCTAATTAAATTATGATATTTTTTAGCAGACATTAATCCTATTTTTCTTAAATGTTTCCACCATTCTTGATTATATTTATTTCTATATTCTTGTGGCAATACATATGAAGCTGCTTTATTTTGATTACATTCTCTATAAACAAGTGCCTTATTATCAATAGAATCATCTTTTATAAGCGTTCTTGGGATTATATGATCAATTTCATATGAATCTAAATCTTCAATATTTAATGGCTTACCAGAATATAAGCATTTTCCTTCTTGAATAAAATATAAGAACATTTTTTGTGAATTAATTTCTTCTTGATTTAATTCTTTTTGTAATTTATTATAATTTTCTATTTCATCTTTTGACTTTTTATAAAGATTTTCTATATATTTTTTCTTATTGTCTTTTCTTTCTTTTTTATCTTCATTCCTAGCCATTTCTATTGCTATACTTTCAGGTTCATACCCTATATAATTAACAATTTCATCAACTATCTTTAATGCTTGATATATTCCTCTTTTATTAGCAGGTGAAGTAGCAAGCGGTTCAACAACTTTATAACTTAATTTTTCAATATCATTATTAGTATTATTAATTTCATTAATCATTTGTTGAAAGTTATATTCATCATTATTAATTATCTGCATAAAATTTTCTTTTGTTTCATACATTAAATCTAAAATTGATTTTTTAGTATTTGATTTTTTATCAATATAATATTTTGTATTTAGTAATTTAGAAGATAAACTACCCCAGCCTTTATACTTTTTGCTTAATAATGATTTTATTTTTAAATCATTTAATTTAGGATAATTTTTTCTTACTTTTTGCTCTAATATATCTTTATCATCAAATATTGTAATCCATTCTATTATATTTTCTGCATCATTTATAGTGTAAGATGTGTCTTCAAATATTCCATTTTTTCCGAAGAAATCAATATATGATTGCATGTTATTAGCAAACGCACCATCAGCGGAATATCCAGTTATATTAAGTTCAGTTCCATGCATTGGAAATTCATTATTACTTAATAAATAATCTTTAAATTTCTTTTCAGTTATTGTACCATTTGTCTTTTTGAATAATTCTTCTATTAATTTATGTTGTAAATTTATTTCTAATAATTCACCATTTATTCTTATTTGCTTTAATTCATTTAATACTTTGAAATTATTATAACTAATAGAATTATTAGGAAGTGCTGGTTCGTTTAATAAATAAGTACAGTTTGAAATCATTCTTTTGATAAATTTTTCAGCTGTTAATTCTTTATTTATTACTTCATTAAAATTGTATGGTGTTATTTTTACATTTTGAATATTTCTTTCCATCCATGCGAATTTACTTTGATTACTGTTTACAAGTGGTCCAACAAAATATGGTATTCTAAATTCTAGTAGTTTAACAATTTTATATGTTCCATCGTTTGTTTTATTAAGTAAAAATGGATAATGTTTACCTTGATTTTCTATTATTTTTAATAATTCATCTTTATTTAATTGATATGGATATTTTCCATTTTCAGTAGATGTTATTCTAGGCATAAAGTTTCCATTTGCTATCTCTGGTGCTATTTTAGTGACATATTCATTTGATAAATTGTAATCTGCTATGTTTACTTTTGATATTGCATTATTAACCTCTTTTATAAATTCATCATATGTTATATTATTTGTTATGTATTTTTCATATATACAATCATTTTTAAAAAATTTCTTATATAATTCTTTATCGCTTTTTAGTATTTTCTTTAAAAATTTTAAATCTTCTTTATGCTCATTATATTTTTTAACCATTAGTGATGATATATTTGTTTCATTAGAACCTTTAAATAATTTCTTTAAAAATAATGTATCATACAATTCTTTCATTGTTTCTAAAATTTCTATTTTATCTAAAGTGATTGATTCTATTTCATCATATTTATCCTCAAATTCAGTACCATCAAAACTTATTTCTAGTTTACTATCACTATCTTCTAAAGAAAGTAATGTTGTAATCTTAAACTTATTTCCTATCATCATTTTGATAAATTCATTTACGATTTTGTTTTCAAAAAGTCCTGATTCGGTTAATACATTTTTTATTTCTTCTCTTGCATCTTTTTTAGATTGCTGCATTAATGCTTCACTTAATTTTTTGATATCCAATAAACTACTATAATCATCATATTCAGTATTGATATAGCTAAAATATGTATCAAATGCTTCTTTTATTTTTTCTTCTATATTTAGATTATTTACATTAAACCCTTTAGAATTATATAAAAAGTTGCCTCTATACTTTATTATATGGTGTATTGCTAGATACACTAATCTTATATCTTCTTTTTCTGTATTATTAATTAATTTTTCTCTTAAATGATAAATAGTAGGACATTCTTTTAGATACTTTTTTAGTTTTTCTTTTTCTGAATCAGTAATTTTAATTGTTTTATTAATTGTGTCACTAGTAACATATTTTGATTCTTGAAGTTTTATGTAAAAGTTAGAATCTACTTTATTTATTTCTTCTTTAAATTCTTCTTGTAATAAAGATATTCTCTGTCTTCTTCTATCATATCTACGTCTTGTACTTCTAAAATTTCTTCTTACTTCTGCTTTACTTGCTTCTTCAAAAAGTCTTATTCCCCAAAGTGGTTTATTACCTTTTCTTAATATTTTTTGATTTTCAGTTTCTACTACTGCCCAACCAACTGAAGTTGTTCCAATATCCAATCCAATATTGTATTTTTTAAATTTTTCCATTGACTTACCTCCATATATTTGATATCATGTAATTGTTCTAATACCATTTAGAATGACATAGAGAGTTAAAATAAAGGTTTTACCCTAAATGCTCACGTATGTGTTCGGCTGCTTAGGCTAGCCGTTTTTTATTGTATTTAATTGTATAGCCTAACTACATATTCAATAATACTAGTTTACCAATATTTGGTAATTATGTCTATAAGATTTTAACATAAATTTCTACATTAAAAAAGCACTATTTCTAGCACCTTAACAATTTTAATATTAATTTTTTAGTATATTATTCATTTTTCTACTTTAATTTGATTCCAAGATATATTTGTTTCTAATCTCCAACCATTCTCTAACATTGTATAATATCTCATTTTCTTAGGAAGCTTTCTAACTCTATTATTTTTATTATTGTAATCATTTTCTTTTAATGTTTCTTTTTTCATTTTTTCACATAATTGTTCTAATTTTTTATATGACATTTTTTCATATTCTTCTAGTATTACTGGAAGATGATCATCAATATATATATTATTTTTAATCATCACTCTTCAATCCTTTTAATAGCCTCTTTTATCACATTAATTGAATTATCTAATTTCTCTTGTTCAGTTCTATTTAGATCAACTTCCATCTTTTTAACAGCACCATCTTTATTAATAACAGTTGGTGTACTAAAATATATATCATCTTTTTCATCATAACTAGACACTGTAATAATAGTATTTTCATTGTTTAATATTGCATTAGTTATTCTTGTTAAACACATAGCAATACCATAATATGTAGCACCTTTTCTTTCTATAATTTCATATGCTGCATTTCTAACTTCATTTTCGATTGTTTCCATTTCGTTAACTGTTAAATATTTATCTAATCTTTCACTTCCAATTAATGCAGAACTCCATAATACAAATTCAGAGTCTCCATGCTCTCCAATTACATATGTATGTATGCTTTTTGGATTTATATTTACTTTTTCACCAATTAAATATCTAAGTCTTGCTGTATCTAAACTTGTTCCTGAACCTATTACTTTATTAGGGTTCATACCTGAATATTTATATGTAATATATGTCATTATATCAAGAGGATTAGTAGCAACTAAAAAATATCCTTTAAAATCATTTTTCATTACTTCTGCTATTATTGATTTAAATATTTTTGAGTTCTTATTTATTAAATCCATTCTAGTTTCACCTGGGTTTTGATTAGCACCAGCAGCAATAACTATTAATTTAGCATCTCTGCAGTCACTATAGTCTCCAACTTTTATATCTATTTTAGATGGTGAAAATGCTAAGCAATGATTTAAATCAGCTACTTCTCCTATAATTCTTTCTTTATTAATATCAATAAGTACAAGCTCATTAACACTAGTATTTTGATTTAAAAGTGAAAATGCATAACTCATTCCTACATTACCACAACCTATTATAATTACTTTATTCATAATTTTATTCTCCTTATATAAATATTTTATCATATTAAAAGAAGAATTTGTACTATTCTTCTATATATTTCCTATCTACTCTATCACTTATACTACACATTATTTCATAATTAATTGTATCTAAATATTTAGCTATTTCATTAATATGATTATTATCTTTAATAATATAGACAGTATCATTTATATTAACTGTATTATCTATTAAAACAAATAACATATCCATACATATATTACCTATTATTTTATATTTTTTATCATTGATATAAACATATCTACCAGTATTATGTCTTATAATACCATCTCTATAACCAATTGGTATTATTCCTATAATTTCATCTTTAGAAGCTATATATTTACCATCATATCCAACTGTTTCACCTGATTTAATATGTTTAATCTCTATAATTTTTGATCTTAATGAAAAAACACTATCTAAATTTAATTTATCATCAAAACCATACATTATTATACCCATCCTGCATCCATTAACATATTCTTTCTTTTTATAAGTTGTTATATATTTACTATTAGGAATATGTACTATTTCTATCTTAGATAAATCTATATCTTTTGTAATATGTTCAAATACTTTAAATTGTTCCTTTGTAATGTTTTCATCATCAGCTTTATAAAGATGAGTATAAATACCTTCTAATTTAATATTAGAGTTCATTATAATATTATATACTTTATTTAATTCATCACGAGTACTTATACCAAGTCTATTCATACCTGTATTTATTTTTATATGACAAGTAAATTTCTTATTTTTAATTTTCATTAAATAATCAAGAGAACTAATAGTAAGCGTTATATTATTTTGAATAGCTAACTCAATATAATTTATATCAATTGGTTCTAGAACAAGTATTCTTTCACTTGTAATTTTTCTTACTTTTAATGCTTCATCTAGGGAAGATACAGCTAAGTAATTAGCACCACCTTTTAATATACTTTCTATGCATTTTATACCAAGTCCATAGCAATCTGCCTTTACTACAGCAATATGATATTTATAGTTAGATGAATAGTGAACAATTGTTCTAACGTTATTTTGAAGCTTTTTTAAATCTATTAATTCATATGTTTCTCTCATCATTTATCTTAAATACCAAATATCCTGTCCATCTTTAAATACTTGTTTAATAATACCGCCCATAATACATTGTTCACCTAAATAAATAACACAAGCCTGTCCTGGAGTAACTGCTTTACCATCTACATATTTAACCTTTATTTGATTATTTTCTAAATATTCTATAGTAACAGGTACATCTTCACTTCTATATCTAAACTTAGCAGTAGCGAAAGTAGGATGTTTAGATGATATAAAGTTTACATCTTCAATTAAAGCTTCATCTGAAAGTAAATATTTTGAATCACTACCAAATGCTACATAAAGAATATTCTTCTTAGAATCTTTACCACATACATAATGACGTTCAGCATCTCCACTTAAACCTACATTTCTTCTTTGACCAATAGTGTAATTCATAAGACCATTATGTTTACCAATAACAACGCCAGTTTCAACATCAACAATATCTCCTTCTTTACCTTTCAAATAATTAGCAATAAATTGTTGATAATGACGCTCACCTATAAAACAAATTCCAGTTGAATCTTTCTTATCAGCGACAGGTAAATGATTTTCATGAGCAATGCGTCTTACTTCTTCCTTAGTTAAATCACCTACTGGAAATAACACATCTTTTAATTGTTCAGGAGTAACCTGACTTAAAAAATATGTTTGATCTTTATTATTATCAACACCTCTTAAAAGTCTATTTCCTTTTATACGAGCATAATGCCCTGTAGCTATTTTATCAGCACCAAGTCTTTTAGCTTCTTTCTTAAATAAATCAAATTTTATATATTTATTACACATAATATCTGGATTAGGTGTTCTACCTTTTTCAAGTTCATCTAAGAAATACTTAAACACATCATCCCAATATTCTTTAATAAAGTCAACTCTATAAAGTGGAATACAAAGTTCATCACAAACAGCTTTAGCATCCCTATAATCTAGTTCTTGAGGACATACCCCATCTGTAATACCTTCTTTATCATTATTAATATTAGAGTCCCAATTCTTCATAAATAGCCCTACTACTTCATAACCTTCTTGTTTAAGTAAATAAGCTGATACTGCTGAATCTACTCCTCCACTCATACCTACTACTACTTTCATAATAATACTCCCTTTCGTCTTATGTAATTATACTACAAATTTTAATATATTAAAACAAATATATATCTCAATTAAACAAATAATTATTAATATAAATAGTAATATTAAATATATATAAAAGTAATTTAATATGAATTTCTTAATATTGATAGAATTATCTTCTTTAAATGCATTATAACATTTATATGAAAAACTAATACTATAGTAACTTAATAATATAAATATTATACATTTAAGTATATTAGGTAACATTAAAATTACGCTATATAAGATACCTTTTATCTTAAAAGTATAAATTATTGTAGAAATACTAAATCCAATAGATATGCCTTTAAAAATAATTAATATTGGTATAAAAATAGAACATATAAATATAATACCAAATATCCATATCAATGAATAAAATTTAAAATCATTATAAAGATTCATTATAAATCCATTAAAATAATTATAATCATTACTACCAATTAATTTAACATAATTAACAATATTATTATTTACCGCATCCTTATTCATAAAGATATAACTTATAATCCCACATACTATTCCAAACAAAAAAATAAAAAACAACGTTTTAAACAACTTACTTTTTATAATTTTCATATTAAATTATATTTATTTCTTTATTTTTTATTACAAATATATTATAATTTATATGAGGTATTAATTATGGCAACTAAAAAGAAGAAAAAAGATTTAGCAAAAAAAATAATCGCATGGATATTATTAATAGCTATGATAGGTAGTACATTTGCAATAATTATTAGTGCATTATTTAGTTAAAAAGAGATTGAAAATTATATAATATTCAATCTCTTTTAATTTATTCAAATATCTTTTTAATACTATTAAATATCTTTTTATTTGTTTTCTTAATTTCTTTTAATATCATATTACCACCTAATATATTATATTTAATATTCTTTAATAATTAAGTGTTTTTATCTCTTATTATAACTTTTATCATAATATGGATACTTACAATCACAACAAATATCTACATCTTTATAGTCTCTACATTCGCAACAATTATCACTTTTAGATTCATTTATACATCCTATTATTAATAATACACCTGTTATTATAGATAAGATTATAATTATTATTTTCTTTTTAACACTTTTCTTTACTTTTTTAATAAGAATTACATCTAATGCAAAAGTAAATATTCCAAAACATATATATATCATACAACACCTATCCTATAAAATATTGTATCAAAATTAAAGCAAAATAAAAAGCCCTATATAGGACTAATATACTTATTGGTGGACCGCTAGGGATTCGAACCCTAGACCCATCGATTAAGAGTCGATTGCTCTACCAGCTGAGCTAGCGGTCCATCTCGTTTGTACTTCAAAAGTATAGCACAAAAATTATCAAAATGGAACACTATTTTTGAAAAAAATTGATTTTTTAAGATAAATTATTGCAAATAAATAAAACAAACATAATATTTTAAAAAAACTACTAGTTATTTATATAACTAATAGCTTCATTATTATTAGGATTATAATTTTTAATCTTCATTAAATTACTTATACTTACTACTTCATAATTCATTTTATTTAAAGTTGGAATAAGCATTTTTACCGCTTCAATAGTTTCAGGATATATATCATGCATAAGAACAATGCACCCATCACAAGCAGTACTTAAAACTGAATTATAAATTTTTTTGCTATTCTTAACTAGCCAATCTTTAGTATCAATATTCCAAAGTATTATATTATATTCAAGTTTCTTAACAGAATCATTATAAGAACCATATGGTGGTCTTAAATATTTTATCTTATCATTAGTAATTTCATTAAATATGATTGCTGAACTATTTATTTCATTATATATTTCAGTTTCACTAAGAGTCGTAAGTCTTTTATGAGAGTAAGTATGAGTACCTATTTCACTATTTGATTCATATACTTTTTTAACAATATCTTTATTATATTTCATTCTATTACCAAGCATAAAAAATGTAGCACTAGAATTGTTAAGTTCAAGAGCATCTAATAATTCTAAAGTATATTTACTAGGCCCATCATCAAAAGTAAAAGCAATAAATTTTTTATCAGTGTTAGTATAATCAGGCTTTTGATATTCAATAACACTTTCAGTAGATTTAATAGTTATCATTGGTACATAAGTCAAATCCTTAGAAATAATATCATTAAAATATATATCAACTTTATTATCATCTATTATATATGTATGATTATCTACATTTGAATTCTTAACCTTTTCATATACATCGTTTGAATATTTAGAAGAAACAATACTATTTATTTCATCTATTAAATAGTCTTTATCATAAATATTAGATATATACGCAAGTTTTTTATCTTTTAAGTCAATTAATATATTTCTATTTTTAATAATTGTAAGAGTATTCTCAATATAAAATATAACATTTACATAATTATCAAAATAATATAAATCATATTTTATATCTAATGTTTTATTTAATTTATCATAACTTCTAAAATCTTTTACATAACTATAGATATTATCAGTTATAATTTTAGTTATTTTATCATCTTTAAATCTAGGATATGTTACATTAACTTCTGTTAATTCATCTGTATATGTTATATATGATGTCGTAATTTCTTCATTTTCACCTGTTTCTTTAATATTTGATACATTAACTATAACAAATAATAATAAAAAAACACACGACATATAAATAACATATTTCAAGAAATTATTTTTAAGTCTAAGAAGCATCATATTATCATTTCTCCTATCATACATTAATAATATATCACAATTTTTAAAAAAATAAACAAAAAGATATTGAAAAAGCTAAAATAATGTGTTATTATGAATAAGCAGTGGACCTCTAGCTCAATTGGTTAGAGCATCCGGCTCATAACCGGGCGGTTGTAGGTTCGAGTCCTACGAGGTCCACCACTAATGTGCAGGTGTGGCGAAATTGGCAGACGCACTAGACTTAGGATCTAGCGGAGCAATCCATGGGGGTTCAAGTCCCTTCACCTGCACCACTAAAGATTTATTCGAACTAGAAATAGTTCGTTTTTTCTTGTTTAAAAATTTATATTGACCGGAAAATGACTAAAAAGTGTGAATTTTTAAATTATTTTTTACGTGAGATGAACTTTTCTATAAAATAAAAAGAAGAACTTCTATTTGCGTATAGAATTTTCTTCTTTTATTTTTTTAAATTCATCATCTTTTATTTGTAAATTATTAATAATTACATCTATACTAAATTGTTTATTATATTCAAAATTTAATATTTCATTTCTAATTACATTTGTTTTGCAACCAAACATATAACAATCAGTTTTTGTTTTATAACTATCAATTATTTTAAAACTATATTCTGAATATTCACTTTTTAAATATGAATTTACTATACTTTTTTGTTTTAGTAATAACTTATTATAACTATTTAAATTTAATTTATCAATAAAAATAATAAATAATGAAGTCATTATACACATAGCAATATTTAATATAGACATTTTAATAATACTATAATTTTTATTATTATAATTCAAATGATTCTTTTTAATACTTTTAACAATAAATACTATAATATTTATTAAAAGTAACACTAACACATATAATAAACTTACTATAAAATATAATACCAATAATTCGAAATAATTTTCTCCATCTATATTGCTTGTTACTTTATCAGCCATCATATAAATTATATAAAGTATTAATAAATTATTTATAATATTGAAAAGAATAATTTTCAATGGAATATATTTTTTCAATACAATTATTCTAACAACATAATATATAATTAAAATTATCACAAAAAATACAAATATTAATAAAGGTATTTTTAAAGCTATTTTTGTTTGATAATATTCAAAATTGAATAAGCATGTAAATATTAAAATAAAGGTTGGAATAATAAATAGCACATTTTCTTTATATTTTAAATCAAAATTATTGCTTTTTGCATTTTTATATAATAAATATATTATTAAAATTACAATTAATATGAGCAAAGAAATTAATATATATTTCATATTTAACTACTTTGTCACTAAATTCTTAGACTGTTTTAAAAACTTAATACCATTTTCTTCAAGTTCTTTAATTGTTGTTACTTTATTATTTAAAGCTTCTTTTAAAGGATATTCTTTACCATCAATAAGTAAATACATACTAGAACTCTTAATACAAGTAAAATAGTATTTATATGCATTATCCTCATAGAAATATTCTATTGCTTGAGCACAGTTATTACCTTTAGACTTATCAATAAGAGTAATTTTACGATCTTTATTTACATTATCATCAGTCTTGCCTGGATTAACCTTATTATCATCAATAGTAACTAACTTAGTCTTCAAATAAGTAAGGCCTAATCCTTGTAAACTAGATAAAGTTATTATATTTTTATTAATAGCATCTTTAACAGTATAATATTTATTCATATATTTAATATTATAATCTCCATAAGAAGGAGTATAATAATAATATTCATAACTTTTATCTTTATAGATAGTTATTTTCTTTTGATCCTTATTACTATTTTTAATAAATACTAATTCTGGATTATTTGATATTGCCTCATCAATTGTTTCATCTTTTTTAATATCTACTTTAGTATTATTTTCTTTTTCAATAATAACATCAGTATCTTTCTTAATAACTGTATCTGTATTAGTTATTTCTCTAGATATAACATTTAATCCTAATTCTTTTAGCTTTTCAATAGTAACCTTTCCACTTTCAAGTGCCTTATTTAATGAAAAAGTTTCACCTTTAATTTTTAAAGAATAAGTATTATTACTACAATCATAATAATATTCCATTTTATTGTATGTATATATTTTTTCTGATTTAGTACTGCATTTACTACTTTCTTTAATTAATTCCACTTCTTTAATAGTTTCAGTATTTTTTTTACTCTCTTTATTAAATTCAATTAAATTTTCAATATCATTAATAGTTATTATTTTATTATTAAGAGCATTTTTTAATGTATATTCTTTATCATCTTTTTTAATGAATATATAATTACTTTTCATACAAGTAAAATAGTATCTATAGTTTTCATCTTCATAAAAATAATCTATACCATCAACACATATATCTTTATTATTTTGTGTTATTGAAATCCCTTTAGGTACAGCTGGACAATCAAATTTACTTGTTTTTGATTCGACATATATAGTGCCATTACAATTATAGGTTCTATATAAAATACCATTACTTATCTTTACACCTTCTCTATTTATTGTACTTACTACAATTAAAGGTTCTTTCTTAAATATTACACTTCTTAAATAATCAAGTATAAATACACCAAATACCACACACAAAACAATTATTAAAATTTTAATTTCCTTTTTCATATCATCACCAAATATATTATACAACAAAAATATAATTATTTCTAGTATAAATTAGTGTAAAGTAAGTATAAAATATTTTATATTTATAGTATAATTATATTGGTGATTAAATTGATATATTATTTTATAGGAATTAAAGGAAGCGGAATGAGTGCTCTTGCTCAAATAATGAGTGATCTTGGCTATACTGTTATGGGAAGTGATAAACCTGATCATTTCTTTACTGAAGCAGGACTTATTAAAAAAGGTATTAAGTTTTTTGAATTTAATGCAGACAATATAAAGAAAAATATGATTATAGTTCAGGGAAATGCTTTTACTGATGAACATCCTGAAGTTAAAAAAGCACATGAACTTGGCTTAAAAATATTTACTTATCAAGAAATGATAGCTGAAATTACTAATGATACAAAACTTATTGCTGTATGTGGATGTCATGGTAAAACTACTACGACTACAATGTTAAGTAAAGTTTTAGAAAATGTAGGAGTTAACTATCTTATTGGAGATGGAACTGGATACGCTACTGTTGGTAATGAATACTTTGCTCTTGAAGCATGTGAATATAAAAGACATTTTTTAGCATATAATCCATATTATGTAATAGTTACTAACATTGAACTAGATCATACTGATTATTATAAAGATTTAGATGATGTTATGGATGCATTTACTACATTTGTAAATAAAGCTCGTAAAGGTGTTATAATGTGTGGAGATGATATTAACAATAGAAAAATCAAAACAAATAAAGAAGTAATTTATTATGGATTTAATGATAATAATGATGTAATATGTAAAAACATAAAAACTGAAAATGATAAAACAATCGCAGACGTATACATCAAAGGTGAATATTATGATACCTACACCTTTCCATTTGTAGGTGATCATTTACTTCTTAATGCATTATCAGTTATAACTGTTTGTTATTTAGAAAATATAGATAAAACTGAAGTTAAAAATCAAGTATCTAAAATAGAACATGCTAAAAGAAGATTTATAGAAGAAAAAGTTAAATCAAATATATTAATAGATGATTATGCTCATCATCCAACTGAAGTAAAGGTTACATTACTTGCTGCTCGTAAGAAATATCCAGATAGATATTTAGTTGCTATATTTAAAGCACATACTAAATCTAGGGTTAAATATTTCCATAAAGAGTTTGCTGATGCACTTAGTATTGCAGATAAAGCATATGTTATGGATATTGGAGAAGATAGAAAAGAAATTGGATATGATGATGTAAGTGCATATGATATAATTAAAGATATTAAAGATGGTGAACATTTAACACTTGATGAAGTAGATAAACTTACTAAGTATAAAAATGCTGTACTTGTATTCATGAGTAGTAAAGATATATATGTACTTGAAGATAAGTATAAAGAACTAGTTAATAAAGATTAGTTCTTTTTAAATGCAATATTTTTGATATAATATAATTGAGGTATAAAGATATTATGAATGAATATGTAAGAGAATTTAACAAAATATTTAATTATTTAAAAGTTACTATGAAAAATTATAATGATAAAGTATTATCAAATAATAATGTAAATCCATTTAGTAGTGAATCTTATGATAGAATTATTACTAAACTTTCAAATATAAAGAGTGATCAAGAATACTTAAAAATAATAGATAGTTTTATGACTAGTTTGCATGAAGGACATGCGTATTTATCTTCTAAAAGTGATGAACCTGATAAAATAATTCCATTATGTATTCAATATAAAGATAGTAAATACTATGTAATTAAAGCAGTAAATCAAGAATTAGAAAATAAAGAAATCACTATGATTGATGGTATCAAAATAGACAAATATATTTTGAATTTTAAAGGAAGTTACTCTTTTGAAAATGGAAAAATGTTTATTAAGAATTTAATAATACCTAGTGAAAGTGCTAAAACTATTTCTTTTGGTGATGAAGAAATTACTATTGAACCTATGAGTTCTCAAGACTTTAATCATGAAATTATTAAAAGAGATAATCCTTATTTTAATAACATTGTCTTTAATATTATAGATGGTATTCCATATTTAAGGATAAATAGTTTTAGTCATGAAATGCTTGCTTCTAAAGAAAAATATAATTTTTTAGGTAGTGAAATAACTGGCCCAATTGAATATTTAAATGTAATTGCAAACTATCTAAATAGTAATAATGTTAGTGATTTAATAATTGATATACGTGGTAATAAAGGTGGTAGCGATGAATGGTTTAGTCTATTAAGTATGTTTTCTGATAAAGAATATACACATAATTATAGTGTAGATTCTACTATAGGTAGGCAATCTTATGGTGAAACAAATGAAATAATTAATGGCCTTGGTGAAGATATTAATACTTCTTTAAAAAGGCTTCAAGATGGCACTAGTAGTTTAGATTGCTCTGTTTTTATTGGAAATGGTAATTCTACTATTAAAAATAGATACTTACTTATAAATAGTGATAATTATTCTGTTTGTGATACATTATCAAAATTTTCTAATAAAACAGGATTTGCTACTACTATTGGTAGTCATACATCCGGTGATGGCTTTGGAGTAACGCCCTATTCTTTTACTACTGACATATTAAGAAGAAATGATACTAAAATAGTTATCCCATCTACATTTTATAATTTAGAAGAGTTTCAAACAGAGCCCTCAATTAAAACTAAAGAAGATTTACTTATGTCATATGAATACGGCACTTATAAAGATAATGAATTAAAACAAGCAATAGAAATAGTTAAATCAAGAAAATTAGAACAAGAAAATAACATTTCATTTCAATAAAAAAGAAGGACTACTCTCTTCCTTCTAATCTACATAATAAGTCAATTTTGAACATTTCTTTTTGAGCATTTGCTTTAGAAATCATAATTCCTTTATAAGCAGTTAACTCAGATTTATGACCATCTAATAATATATCTTTTGGTTCTAAATTATTTAACATAACAATATTATTTTGTTTATATACAGTATAGTTTAATTTAACTTCTCCATATACTTTTACAAATAATGAATCAGTTGGTAATTTTAAATCATAAGTTTCAGTTTGTTCATGCTTATTAATTGAAACTAATTCTCCTACAAATTCACCACTTCTTAATTTTGGATAAAAGTCAAACATTAACTTTTTATAAGCAACCATGTTATATTTTTTTAAACTTCTTTCTAATTTCTTAAAATTATTTTCATCTAAATAATCTAAAATATATCTACCCTTCATAACCATTACCCCCTTAATGATTTAGTAAGTAGATTATACCATAAAAGTGTCAATTTGTCAAATTTTATTTGATTTTTCTCTTGATTTTTTATTTAAAATTTGATATAGAGTTACTATTTTCTTAATTTATATACTAAAATTTCATCATTATTAGGACTTATTCCAATAAATTCAAAACTAGGATCATATAAGCATAATCTTCTAAGTAATTCAAATAATTTATCAGTTTTAAGTCTTTCTATTGTATCTTCTTTACCAACAATATGTTTGAACCACTCTTTATCAAGCTCATATTCATGTCTTTTATTAATACTGTCTTCATCATCACTACTATATATCTTTCTAACTTTTTTTACGGGCCATTTTGCTTTAAAATTTGATTTTTCATTATTACTTAATATCTTATGATAACCATAACTTAATGTTTGATTCTTAGGTACTTTAATAGTAGTAATTCCTTCTTTCTTTAATATTTCTAAAAATAGTATAAGAGAATATAATTGATTAGGATGTACTTTAGGATTATCAATGCCTTTATTTAATTTATATAGTTTTCTTTCTATTCTTTTATTTGTTATATTAAATAGATTATTTTGAACACCATATATATAACATACTTTAATTCCATTTTCACTTCTTATATCATAAAGTACCCTTGATATAGTATGACTTTCACCATTACTTTCTAATCTAAAATTCATACTTCTAGTAGTTTCATCCCATGACTCATTAATATTACATTCAGCATAAGAATCAATTCCTTCATAAGAACTTATATATGTTTCCGTTCTATATTTATCAAGTGTTCTATCTTTATAAAAGTCTAATTCTTTTCTTAAAAATGATATAACATCATTAAAGTCATTATCATCCATTCTAAGCCATATTCTAGTTAATAATGACATTGTAGTACTTCTAATCATTAAAGTATATTCATACTCCTTAAATAGCTTTAAATGTTCATTTACAATAGATACAAGATAATCAAAGAATGATACTCCATCATCAATAATAATAGTATTAGAATTTGGATTCATATTATTAATTTCTTTAGTAATTTCTAAATCTTTAGAAGTGATATCTTCAGTCCATACATCTTTCTTTCTAAATGGATGCTTCATTACATAATTAAATAACTCTATACTATTATTATCAAATATAAAATTAATATTAGGTATCTCTTTTTCACTCTTGATACTAGGTAATGTTCTTAATATAAATAATTCTATAAGTTCTTTAAAATCAATCATAATATCACAAGTCAATATACTAACATAATAATAGTTGTATTTCTACTTTTAATTGATAATTTAATGATATTTTTATTATTTAGTCATCATCTTCATAATGATAATCATCTTCTTCTAATTCTTCTTCTTCAAAACTAGATGAATCATATATATCTTTTTTAATATAATCATCTTTTAGATTATTTTTATTTTTATTATTATCTTTAAATACATCACTACCATTTAACCATAATTTAAATAGTATCCATAATATAATAATTGCTAGTAAAATCATATCTATCTCCTTATGCCTATTATATCATAATTTAAAATTTAGTCGCAATAAAAGAAGTATTTCTACTTCTTATTATTAATTTCTTCATGAATTTTATTTATAAATTCTTCTATACTTAATGTATTTGTTTCTTTTTCACCACGTAAACGATAACTTATTGTATTATTATCTCTTTCTTTATCACCTAATATAAGTGTATATGGTACTTTAGATAAAACACTTTCTCTCATCTTATAATTTAGTTTTTCATCTCTATCATCTAATTCAACTCTAAAGTCTTCTTTATCTAATAATTCTTTTATTTTAGATGAATATTCTAAATGATATTCCATATTTACTGGTATTATATTTATTTGTTTTGGTGATAACCATAATGGTAATGCACCTTTAGTTTCTTCTAAGATATAAGCCATAAATCTATCAAGTGATCCAAGTATTGCTCTATGAAGAACTACTGGTGTTTTCTTTTCCCCATCTTTATCAACATATTTTAAATTAAATTTTTCAGGTAAACAGAAATCAAGTTGACAAGTTGATAAAGTATATTCATTTCCTACTGCTGGCTTAACATTAACATCTAATTTAGGTCCATAGAATGCTGCTTCACCTATTTCTTCAGTATATTCAATACCAAGTTCATTTAATACTTCCCTTAGTTCGTTTTCAGCCTTATTCCACATTTCATCATCTGGATGATATTTCTCTTTATCCTCTGGATCTCTTAGTGATAACACACATCTATAATCAGTAATATTGAAATCTTTATAAGTATCGAATATTAAATCAACAACATTTTTAAATTCTGATTTAATTTGTTCTTTTGTTACAAATAAGTGAGCATCATTTTGGCAAAAATGTCTTCCACGTTCAATACCTTTTAAAGCTCCACTTGCTTCATATCTAAAATCATGCGCTACTTCACCTATTCTAATAGGTAAATCTTTATATGAATGTAATTTATTAGCATAAATCATCATATGGTGAGGACAGTTCATAGGTCTTAATACAAAACTTTCTCCATCAACTTCCATCGCAGGGAACATATTTTCTTTATAATGATCCCAGTGTCCTGATGTCTTATATAATTCTACATTACCAACACATGGTGTTAAAACATGTTGATACCCAAGCTTTCTTTCTTTATTCTTGATGTAATTCTCAAGTTCTTCCCATACAATATATCCATTTGGTAAAAACATTGGAAGTCCACGACCAACTAAATCATCAGTCATAAATATTTCCATTTCCTTACCTATTTTTCTATGATCTCTATTCTTACAATCTTCAAGATATGCAAGATAATTATTTAAATCTTCTTCTTTATTAAAGCATATTCCATATACTCTTTGAAGCATCTTATTTTTAGAATCAGCTTTCCAATAAGCACCACTTACTTTTAATAGTTTAAAGTATTTAATTAGTTTAGTGCTTTCAACATGTGGACCTCTACATAGATCAATAAAATCTCCTTGTTCGTAGCAAGATATAACAGTATCATTTTCATCCATTCTACTGATTAAGTCTATTTTATATGGATCATCCTTAAACATCTCTAAAGCTTCTTCTTTACTTATTTCTTTTCTCTTAATAAGTTTATTATCTTTAGAAATCTTCTTCATTTCTTTTTCTATTTTTACTAAATCATCATCAGTAAGTGATATATCTCCTAAGTCAATATCATAATAAAATCCATCTTCAATTACTGGACCTACCCAGAATTTAGCCTCTGGATATAAATGTTTTACAGCATGTGCTAAAAGATGAGCACAGCTATGATTTAAAGTATTTAATTCTTTATTTTCTTTAATATTTATCATTATTCTTCCTCCAATTCTACTTTATTTACTCTTTTATATTTCTTTTTTAATAATACTCCTCTGTTTTCAAGTTCATTTCTTGCACCTCTACTAACTTTGTATGTATTAAATCTTAAATTTAATAGCCTCTTAAGTTCATATACTCTCATTTTGGTATAATCAATTTCTCTTTTACCATTTCGTTTTTCTTCTACAAATTCTGGCATCATAGTTATATCTATTTCTATTTTTCTTACATCAGGAACTATATATGGTATTACTTTTTTGCCATCATTAACCATAATTATACGTCCCATCATTACTTCTTCAGGATGTTTTTCTACATATTCAAACGACGCTCTTTTAAGCATTGGAAACAGCATTTTAACATCAGCGTGGGTGACTTTTGTAAGTGCCATTCCATCAACAGCTAAAAACCTAGATAAAAATTTTGATAACGTTACACTTTTATATTCTTTCATAAACCCTCCAGAAGAAACAAAAAAAGAGATAGCCCAAGGAGTCATAAATGACGGTGCCATCCCTATATTTAACTTATTAGTTATTAACGAAACTACCCGTTGGCTATTAACCACATAAAATTGGTAGTAACAAATAATTAATTATATTAGTTTTCACCATACACTAACTCTCTACAATAATTATATTATTTATCTCGTCCAATTATGTCTTTACAAATATATAATAACACATCAAAATTTCTTATGCAATATTTTTTTCTAAAGATAATAATTTATTTCTACTTTTTATATTTTCAAGTTCAGTAATCTTTCTTTTTAATTGTTCTAGTTCTGATACATTAAGTTCACTAATAGCCCTTGCTATATCTTGATTAGTTACTTCTCCATTTACAACTACTTGTTTAACATTTCCTTCATTCATAAAAGGTGTAATATCTAATTTTTCAATTTCTGTATCTAGTTTAGTAACATATTCGATTGGTGTCTCATACGTATCATATAGATTTTCTATATTATTTCTAGTTGCTTTATATTTCTCTGGCTTTTCAAACATTATTCTTGGTTCATGAGCAATTGTTGGATCATTTTGTTTACGTGCTTCTTCTTCACGGAATATATCAAGTTGTTCATCACGTGTAATATAGTTTCCACTTATTATTTCTTCTTCTACTGCTCTATTAATTGGATTCTTTCCTTGAACTAATGATACTGCTTTAATAGCATAATAGAATGGAATAAATCCTTTTAAAAAGTTTCCAAGTTTTTCATTGAATTTATATAAACTGTTTCTATTTTTAAGTACATATCCTTTATCTTGCAATTTTTCTTCAATTGAGGATCTAACAGCTCCAATAACTGCTAAACCAAATGCTGTAGACATAAGTTGCATTACTGCATATATTAATAAAATATCTGTCATTTTACATTCCCCCTTAATAATGTACATATTATACCAAAAAAGTGTGATTTTGTCAATCAACACTTATCATTTTGATAGTTGCGTGTTATCTAGTTAATATTATACAATGCGAAATACTGGCGCCAGACCATAGCCAAAATTAGTAATAGTGACATTCCAGGCACCAATGTTGTATGTGATCATTATAGCAAATATTTCCAGCAAACGAACAAATGTTTATCTTTTGTCTTTGCTTATTAATTTATCTTCAACTGTTAAATATTTTATTCTTTCAATAATTCTTCTTGCTTTAATTAAATCAGTTCCCTTATTTGTTTCTGAAAGTTCTGTTTCAAGTTCATTTATTGTGAAATTTGAAGTAAAAAATGTAGTTAAATCGCTATCCATTCTATATTGAAGAATAGTTCCAAGTACCTCGTCTCTTGACCAAGGACTATTATTTTCAGCACCAATGTCATCTATTAAAAGAACATCACAAGTCATTATTTCTTCCATAACATCATTATAATTATAATCACTAAATGATGCTTTTAACTTATTCAATAATAATGGATAATTTATATTAACGCATTTATATCCTTTAAGAGAAAGTTCATTTAATAAAGCACTTAATATATAAGATTTACCACTACCAAAAGAGCCACTTAAATAAAGTCCTTTAACAGTTTCACCATTTACTTTCTTTTTTAAGAAGTCTTTTATATATTTTAAAATACTTGCTCTTTCTTTTTCAGTAATAAGTTCACTTAACGAAGCATTCATAAGCATTTTAGGTGTTTCAAAAAATATAGTATTATTCTTTTTCTTCTCTTTAAAGTATTTACAAGATTTATATGAAAACTCTATAAAATCTTTAGTAACAGTTGGAAAATAAACATGACCTTTTACAGCATTCTTACAATAAGATAATCCCTTACATCTTGAACAATTCTTAAGTTCGCATGCTGAATCAGTAAGTTTACTTGTATATTTCATAAGTATTTCGTCATCACATTTAAGTCTATTACATAATTTCTTAAATGTCTCATCACTACTTGCTAAAACAAAATCACGTCTTAATTCATCGTTAATAGCCTTTTTACTTTTTTTAACAAAACTACTTCCATTAATCATTTTCTAAACTCCTCTATAAAGTTTTTAAATTCTTCATCACTTTCACTGTTTTCTTCTTTAGATTCTATTTTTTCATTGAACCATGTTGGCATAACTTTATTCATTTTCTTTGTAGGTTCTTTTTTAAACTTCTTTTTATGTTCTTTTTCTGCTAAATCCATAGCTTCACTAGCAGTTTCAACACCACACCTTTTCCATTGACCTGCGATTGTTTCTATATATGCTTTTACAAGTTTATTATTGTTTGTCTTAAGAGTGTAATCTATTAATACATTTACTACTGCTGGATTAAGATTTAAATCCATAAGAAGGCTTTCAAGTATTTTCATATCTCTTTCAGTAGGCTTAGCACCTTTATATTTAGCCTTCAAGAATTCATATGGTGAATGACTTTCAAATACATCAATAATCTTACCACGCTTACTATTATCTCCACTAGCACTCTTTAAATATTCAGGTTGACTCTTAAATAATAAACTTGGAAGTCTATTGTTATTATTAAATTGATAATATTTTCTTGTATTACGCCTTAAATCTTCTTTATCAATATTACCTTTTTCATTTAAAGATGCTCTTATTATATCAGCCATTGTTACTGGATCTATCTCGTATAAGAAAGCTAAATTAATTATTAATTCTTTCATACTTCTATTCAAACATTTTTGATTGAACATTTCACTTGGTAGTGAAGACACCATTAGATCAAAATCAAAATCTAATTCATATTTTAATAATAGTTTATTCTTAGATACAACTTCACCACTACTTATTTCAAGAGGACTATAATTTCTACTTTTAAATACCGCATCAAATGGAGCAGTTATTTCTTCATAATCACGAAGTGACATATGTGGTACTTTAAAGTATTCAAATAGTCTATTATATTCAGTTTTGCCAACATTATTATATAGTACTACATTAAATATAGGATGAGTAAAAAACTCTGTTGCTGATACTGGACTATATAGTTCATATACATATGAATTCACTTCCCCCTCGTGATAATAAGTTCTAAGAAGCCCTATTCCTTCTAATTTTAATCTTGCTTCTTTTAAGTTATCAAGTGTTATACCCATACTTGTCATTAAATGTTTATGAGTAAGTTCACATGATATAAAAGTATTTTTAGTTTCTGTTTGTAAGAAAAAGTATAACATTACAGCAATATTACCTATTATAGGCATATAAAGCATGTTTAAAACAAGTTTATCACTACTTGATAATAAACTTTTATCTATAACTTGATATACATCAGCTGGATATAATGATACTTTCTTCATAACACATCACATGAAATATTATACATAAAATTATTATTAATTAAAAGTATAATTGCAATAAAAAAGATGAAATTTTCTTTCATCATCTATTTTATAATTAATTTTGGTATTTGTTGTTTTGCTTTTTGTTTTGCAAGTAATTCTTTCATAAATAATACATGGTCTTTATATATTGCTACAGTTGCTTTATATTTATCATGCATTACATCTACCGCATATACATTACCACGTTTTAATATTCTCATATATTCTCTTTTTAATTCTTCTAAATATACTGCTAATTCTCTTTCTTTTTCCATGAGATATTTATATGTGTCAGTATATTCTCCCATATCTATATCAGGCATTTTTATCCCTCCTTCTTATTCTTTTTAGTTGTTTATTTATTTTTAGATTCGAGTTTTCTTTGAATAGGCTTACTTTCTTTTTGCAAATCTTTTATCATATCATTAACTCTATAATAGAGTTTATCTATTGTTTTAACTGCACTAACTAAATCTTTAAGTTCATATGCATGTCCCTTTTTACCTTGAATACTTCTATATCTTTTACGTAAATCTTTATCAAGCACTGCATAATAATCTCTTAACATTACTAATTGTTGTGTAATGCATTCTTTAGCGCAAGAGTCTAAACTAGGAAATTTATAATCAAAGGCAATTGTTCCATAGGTCTTTTTACATTCTTCTATCATTTTTGAAAATTGTCTTTCAGCATCTTTACTCATTTCTTTCCAATCAGCCAACATTCTTAGTTGTTGTCTGTCCATTTCTTCACTTGTCTTTTTCCAAGATTCTAAAAACATTTCTTGTTGCCTTTCCATTTCTTTCTTCGTTTTCTCCCATGATAATTGCATTTCATCATGTTGTTTATCAAAATCAGTCATATTTCCTCTTTTCTATTATTTCATTGATGGTATGTTTCTATATCTTTCTCTTAATTTTTTATCTTCACTAGCATAGTAATTTCTTAAATTAATTAATTCAGTCAAAGTATCTCTATTTGTATCTTTAGTCGCTTCTAATGCTTGGTTTAATTTTTTATTAAGACTTTTATGTAAATCTACTAGATAAGAATCCAATATTGTTGATTGCTTTTTCCTGTTCACAGTAGGTCTCTTATTGCTTTTTTACTCTCGCAGCCTTATTAGTTCTACTTGCTAATATGGCATTATCTAATTCATAATATTTACTATCTACTTCTTTAATAGTACGAACTACTTCATTAATCTCACTAGCACTAGCACCTTTTTCTTTAAGTGTCTTATATCTAGCACGCAATCTTCTATCTTGATTCATATAATAATTTCTCATATGAATCATTTCATCAATTGTATAACCTCTATTTTCTGATTGGACAGTTACTGCTTTTTTAGGTTCACTTTTTACTTCTCTTTTAACTTCTTTAACTTGTTCTACTTGTTTAGGTTGTTCTTTTTCTTTTATTTCTTCTCTCTTAACAAGTAATCCCTTTTTATTAAAACTATTAAATCTAGAAGCATAATATTCATCTTCATCTTTAAATAATTTTTTACCTGCTCTATAAATATTATAGACTGGCACTAAAAGATATGCATAATTTCTAATAAATCCTAATACTTTCTCAGTAGTAGATCTATTATCATCTATTTCATATCCTTCTCTTTCTAATCTTTTTCTAAATGTATATTCTTTTAATCCTTCACATGCTCCTGATGCTAAAAATAATACTGAACATATATTCCATAACATAATTCAAATCCCCCTTTTTAATTAAGTACGCATATTATATCATATTTGTTACAAAGTGTCAAACTTTTGTTTTATTTTTGTTCTTTTTTAAGTGTAACTATATCTTCTTTTGATACTTCATTTATAGCTAAATCTATATAATCATTAATTCTTTCTTTAAGAAGTAGTATCACTTTCTTAGTAGTTTCACTAACTTCACTAGGCTCTATCTCTAAAAATTCAGCTATTCTATCAGTACTAAAATATTTATTATCAATGTATCCTAATTTAAGCATAATTATTACTGCTTCTTTAGGTGTTAAAATACTTAACATATCACTAAATGTAGGTGTTTTTAATAATTCTAAAAATTTACCATACTCACTATTTACTGTTGGAGTTGTAGATACTTCTACTTCTTTAATCGGAACGATTACTGGTACTTCTTCTTGAACATCAGTTTGATCAAATATAGTTACATTCTTAGTATCCTCTATTGTTTCTTCACTATCATTTACTACTTCAGCTTTATTTTCTACATCTTGTGTAACAGTTTGTGAATTTCTATTCTTTTTTATTTTTCTTCTAATTTTTGTAAAAATAACTGAATATAATTTGGTTTTTTCTTCCTTACTAAGCGTAACTGTAGGTATTTTTGTAAAATCAGCTCCGTATATTGACTTTAACATTTCTACTTCATTTTCAGGTAAAGAATTAATTGCTCTAATTAATTCTTGCTCACTATATCCTTGTTCTCTAAATATATTATAAATATTCCTAGGTGTTTTCATATATTTCTTCCTTTCATTTTTAGGTTCTTTTATTATATCTTTTTCTCTATTATTTTTCATTATCAACAAAATCTTAGGAAATAATCCACAAGTAAATTTCTCTACAAATTCATTTCTATTCATTCTAGTAGTTGGAGATTTGTCTAAATTATCTCCATATCTTGACTTTAATAAGTTTATTTCATCAACTGTCAAAGACTTAATTGCTTCATCTACTTCTTCTTTAGAATATCCTTTACTATTAAATATATCATAAATATTTTTGCTTTTTCCTTTACTATTATTATCTTCATCTTTAGAAATTATATTTTTCTTAAAACTATATGGATTAAATGAATATGCTTCCCTCATTTTCATAAGATTATTCATTGCATTAACTGGATCGTCAGTAAAATCAGCAAATTTTTTCACATAAGTAGAATTTCTTATCTTCTTTAATGCTCTTGTTTCAATCTGCCTTATTCTTTCACGAGTAACACCATATTTTTGACCTATCTCTTCTAAAGTTAATACATCTATGCCATTCAATCCATATCTTGATGATAATACATCTATCTCTCTTTCATTTAAATTGCATTCTTTAAGAAGTTCACTCATTCTAGTAGATAAATCTTTTTTTATTACACTTTTTTCTAAAGATTCATCCTTTGATGGTATAAAATATGAGAAATCTGTGTCCTCTTTTTCACCTACTTTATCATCTAAACTCTTAGTATCATTTAAATAAGCAAAATATCTTAATATTGTATCCTTATCTTTACCTGTTTTTCTAGCTAGTTCTAAAATATTTGGTTCTCTACCTAATTCTCTTTCTAAACGATTTTTAATCTTCATAAAATTACTAATTTCATAATAAAAATTAACTGGTAATCTTATATTTCTACTTTTATCAGCGATATATCTTCTTATAAACGCAGTTATCCAATTAGTCGCATATGTACTGAATTTACATCCTTTATTTATATCAAATTCATCAAGTGCTTTCATAAGTCCAATATTTCCTTCTTGAATTAAATCAATTAATGGAATATTTCTTCCTTGATACTTTTTCGCAATTGAAACAACTAATCTTAAATTTTGTTCTAAAAATTCATTTCTTGCTTTTATGTCTCCATTTTTTATTCTAGTTATTATTTCTAGTTCTTCTTCTTTACTATATCTTCCGTAGTTTTGTATTTCTTTTAAATATATACTAGTGCTGTCTTGACTAGCAAAAGCTCCGATGTCTTCATATTTTAGTTCTACTTCTTTTATTTTAATATTATTCTTTTTACAATAAATTTCTATAAATGAAACTATTAGTTCACTATATGATTCATCAAATTTACCATTTACTATTTCATCTCTATCCATTTCAAATATAGCATTTAAAAGTTTCATAATTAAAGTATTTTCACTTACTAATTTTTCTATAATATCAGTACTTAATATGAAATTACATAATTCTAAAAAACTTTCTAATTTGTTAAATGAATTAATCGCATTATCATAATCTATATTTTTAGAAAATTCTTGATTTATATATCCATTTATAATATTAAATGACTTACTTGGATCATTTATATCTTCTTGTATTTTAGTAAGTATATTTTTACTTATTCTTCTTAATATATATTTTTTATAATCACCACTACCATCATATGTACTTATAGATTCTAAAATAGATTTTCTCACTATAAGATCATATTCTTCTTCTGTCATATTAACAAAACTAAATTTTTTATAAGTTTTATTAAAAAAAGGAGATAATATATTGTATATATCATCTATACTAAGTTTATTAATTGTATCAATTGTAATTTCCATATTATATCTCCTTCGTACAAAATATTATAACATAGTGAAAAAGAAAAACAATTATTTATAAATATTTGCCACATAAAAAGACAGGAATTAATTAAAATCCTAGTCAACTTTTTAACTGATGTATTTTTCCTATTTCTCCATGCTTTCTAAATATTCGTGCAACTCTTCTGCTACTTTAAGTGGTATTATCTCTGAAAGTTCGTAAGTGGTCGCTTCTTTCATTTTAGTGACACTACCATATTTCTTAATAAGCATTTTTTTACGTTTATCACCTAGTCCATTTATATTATCAAGTACACTGGATATACTACCTTTGCTTCTTATTTCTTTATGATAATTTATAGTGAATCTATGTACTTCTTCATCTATACGACTAAGTAATCTAAATACATTAGAACTCTTGTCAATCTTAATTATTTCATAAGTATCTCCATCAACTATAGATTCTGGACTATGATGATCATCTTTTTTAACACCTATTACTTTAATATTAAGGTTTAAACATTCCAATATTTCTTTACAAGCATTTATTTGATTATTACCACCATCTACTATTATTAAATCAGGTATAACAAGTTTATCCTTTAAAACTCTAAAATAACGCCTATAAATAACTTCTTTCATAGAAGCAACATCATCATTCTTATCAAAAGTAAGTTTAAACTTTCTATAATTCTTTTTAGAAGGAACACCATCTATAAAAGATACCATACCTGATACACTAAATGTTCCAAATAAATTAGAATTATCAAATGCTTCAATAATATGTAATTTATCTAAATGAAGTAAATTTTTTAATTCTTCATTCGCATCAGTAGTAAGCTTTTCATTATTATAAATAAGTCTTATTTCTTTATCGTACTGTTCTTTAGCATTATTATAAGCCATATCAAATAGTTTCTTTTTAGGACCTCTTTTAACTGTTATAACTTTAGTATTTAATACATTACTCATCATTTCTATATCTACTATTTCTGGCATTATTATTTCTTTAGGAGCAATATTACTTTTAGAATAAAATGTACTTATATAATATTCAAGAGTATCTTTTATATCGTTAATGATAGGTATTATTTTATAATTATTACCAACAAGTTTACCATTTCTAATAAAGAATATTACTATACTTAAATATGAATTTTCATAATAATAATTTATTACATCTCTATTAATATTATCATCAAGTTCTACAATACTTTGATTTTTAAATACTTCTTTAATATAACCAAGTTCTTCAACTAACTCTTTACATACTTCATAATTTAGATTGTCTGAATTAATTTTTATTTTTTCATTTATTTTATTTATCAAAAGTGTATCATTACCATTTAAAATAGATAATATTTCATTTTTCATAGGTGTAATATCTATATCTTTATGTTCACAGTAACCAAGACATTCTCCAATATGGTAATATAAACATACTTTTTTAGGCATAGTATCACATTTCTTTAATGGATATAACCTATTAAGTAAATTAACAAGTCTACGAGCTGCATATACATTAGGATAAGGCCCAAATAAATGACTACTCTTTTTATTAATATTTATTTCTCTTTTAACTATTAACCTTGGATACTTATCACTAGTAAGCTCAATATATGGGTAACTTTTATCGTCCCTAAGTAATATATTATATTTTGGATCATATTTCTTAATAAGATTAATTTCAAGTATAAATGCTTCTGTTTCACTATTAGTAACAATATATTCAAAATGATCTATTTCACTTACAAGTTTTTTAGTTTTACCTGTCACTCTACCTGTAAAATAACTTTTTAATCTATTAAATAATATTTTAGCTTTACCTACATATATTACAACATTATCACTATTATACATAAGATAGCATCCACTTTTCTTAGGTACTTCTCTTAATTCTTTAGTAAATTTAATTGCCATAATTCCTCCATATTTATTATTATATCATTAATTACTTTTAAATTCTTTAAAAATAATATATAATTTAGATATGAAAAAGTTAAATGAGAAGTATTTAGAAGAAAAAAAATCAAAATTCATAAGTATTTTATATGAAATTAATGATATTCAAGAAGTTGATTCTATTATTAGTGAATTAAAAAATGAACATAAGAAATGTAGGCATATTGTATATGCTTATAAATTTGATAATATTGAAAAGAGCCATGCTGATAAAGAACCAAATGGCACTACTAGAGGTCTTATTGATATAATACATAGAAAAGAACTTAATAGAGTTCTTATAGTAGTTATTAGATATTTTGGTGGTACCTTACTTGGTAGTGGACTTCTTACAAGAACATATACTAAAGTTGTATCAATGTTATTCATAGAATAATGCACTTATTATTTTAAGTGTTTTTTTAATGCCTCCATTCATAAACTTTTCAACTGTACTTCCTATATTATATCCAAGATTACTTACCTTATTAGAATAGTCAATATGTTCATCCACAACATAATCTTTAAGAGATACATCTTTTCCTTCATTAACATCATTTTCAAATTTCTTAAGAGATTCACTTGTCAAAACTGATTTATTATGTGCTTTATATTCATAAAATCCAGTTTCTTTACAAATATATAATATTAAAAAGATAATAAATAGAAACAATGTTATCTTAAGTAAAGTGTTTTTCTCTTGTACTTTTATTTCATCCATATGTTTCACCTAGATATTCTTTTATAATTTTAGATAATATTTCTAATGTATTATTTAGTTCTTCTATTTGATTATCAACACCACCTAGTTCAATTAATATAGCATTATTATTAAGATCTTGATTAAATATAACATCACTCCTTTTATATATACCTCTACTTAATCCTTTATAATCTTGATTTAATTTGTTATCTAAATATTCAGCAAATTTTAAATTCTTTTTATATGATTTATGTTTAGTTGTAACTACAAACATCACTTTAGCATATTTTTTATTATCTTTAGTATATAATGTTTGTTTATATTTAACTGAATCTCTATGTAAATCAATTAATATTTTAAAATCATTATTTTTAGATGCTTCTTTTATATAACTTCTACTCGCATCATAACAGCCATAATAATTAAGCTTATGTTTAGTTAAGTAATCTTTTATCTTTTTATTTTCAACAAGCACGCTAATACCTTCGTTATTCAAATGCTCTTTAAATATGTATGATACCATCTTAACTGTTGGTGCTACTGAATAATCACTTATAAAAGGTACACTATATTTTTCAGTATCATGAGTATTATATATATAAACTATAGGCTTACTATTATCAATTTTTATATCATTGTTTTCATTCTTATTTATAATAAGTACTTCTTCTTTTTCTTCTATAAAATTATTTATATCACTTAATGATACTATTTTATTAAGTGAATCATATAGTAATCTTGATTTAATATTACTTTCTTCTTCACTACTAAAATAACTATTAAAATAATTATTTAATATATTAGTATTTATATATATATAAAAATAACATAATATAAAAAATATTAAAAATGATATAAATATAATCTTCTTTTTATTGAATTTTCTACTCTTAAATTTTTCCATATATAAAATATATAATATTTATTATTAAAAAAATGTCGAAATAATTGATTTTTTAATTTATTTTTGTTATCATTAAATAAGTTTTAAGGGAGGTGGAATCATGCCTAATATTAAAAGTGCTAAAAAAAGAGTTCTAGTTACTAAGAAATCAACAGTTCTTAATAATGATGTTAAAGCAAGTATGAAGACTGCTATTAAGAAAGTTGAAAAAGCAATTAATAAAGAAGAAGCTATGGCTAAGTTACCTGAAGCTATTAAGAAAATAGATAATGCAGCTTCTAAAGGTGTTATTAAAGCAAATACTAGAGATAGATATAAGACAAGATTAAATAAATTAGTTAATGAAAAATAGTAGATCATATCTACTTTTTTTATTGATAAAGAAAATATGATGTGCTATTATAAACACAACTTAAGGAGAAAATATTATGGATTATAAAAATGCCTGTAAAATATTTGACGTAAATGAAACTGATTCACTAGAAAGTATTCTAGAAAAGTATAATGCACTTGTAAAAATTTGTGAAGAAGACATACAAAAATATAGTGATTATATTTCTAAAAAAATATTAGAAGAATTAAAAGAAGCATTCAAAATTATTTGTAAGCATTATAAAACCGGTAAAAAAGATAATACTACCTCACCTAGTACTAATACAAGTAAAAAAGAAATAAATAAAAAAGACAATGATGCCTCACCTAGCACTAATATAAATAAAAAAGAAATAGAAATAAATCGTACTACCCTGCCTAACACTGGTATAAGTAAAAAGATAAATAAAGTAAAGAAAGATTCTCTTAGTGTGGATGATATTATTTCTGAACATATTAAAGATGCTAAGCGAAAAGGTAAAAAGGAATATCAAGAACTTTTAGATGGAGAAGAATATGATTCTTTTGTAGATAAATTTTGTGATGCATGTGAAAAAGATGAAAATATTTCTTTTTACTTAAAAAGAACTTACATTGACTACTCTGTTTGCTTTTATTTAAATTATTACGAGAAATACTATAAACTTTGTCTTAAACATAATATAATTCCAGAAACTGTTATGAGTTGGCTTATTGGTTATAGTAAAATTGATGACTATTATAGATGTGGTTTTGGTCATATTATAGGTACAACGGATGAGAATTGTTGCGCTATTGATGCTTATGTAAAAACTTATAATGAAGATATTATAAGAACAGGAAAAACTTTTTTTGATTTTTCAATGGAAACTTTTTTACAAAGAGTAAATGATGCCCAAGTAACTTTAAAAAAGAAAAGATATTGTACTCAAAGATATATACTTGATGATGTTAAATTATTTCAAAAATATGCTGATGAATATGTAAGTACAAAGCCAAAAATTGAATTTACTAAATTTTTAGATGGAAAAATGTTCAACTACTCTCCTCTAAATGTAAAACGTAATATAGAAAAAATATTAGAAGATAGAGGATTTGATAATGTAACTGACGAAGAAATAATTGAAATTTTAAGAGCTGTCAAAGGAGATAATGGTATCAATGAAAAAACATATTCTAGAGATAATCTTCGTACTAAAAATACATTTATTACTATTCTAGTAGCTTATGCCGATAGATATGAATGTGGACAATGGGATTATTTAACAAGTGATACTAGAAAACTTGTAGAATTATATTATGAAAGTAATTATTTCTTTAGAAATATGTCATTTGAGCATTTTTGTAAATTGATAGAAGATATTAAATTACACTATGAGTCTCCAAAAGCATTTGAAAGACCAAAAGAAGAAGATATTGAAAAAGCTAAACCAATAATGAGAGAACTCAAAATTAAATAAATGAGTTTTAATTCAATTTAACCGTATTAATTTAGCTAAAAAATATAAATATTATGTGTTATTATAAACACAACTTAAGGAGGAAAAATTATGTATTATAAAGAAGCATGTGAAATGTTAGGAGTAAATGAAACTGACTCGCTAGAAGATATTAGAAGTAAAGTTAAAGAAATGTTAAAATTAATTAAAGGTAGTTATTTAGATTTTAATGATTATAAAGTGAAATTTATGATTGATGATATAAATGGTGCATTTGATTATATATGTAAAAATTATGATAATGTTATAGTTAGAAAAGTATCACAAAATCATGATTATCTCACTATAAGTAATTTCATATCAAAATATAAGAAAAATAGCTTTGTAAGATATTATATGTATCATAGTAGTATAAATTTTTATACATTATATGAATATTATTATAAACAATATAGAGATATTTGCTTTCATTCAGGTAGAGTTCCTATGTCAATTTATGTATGGTTAGCAGATTTTGATAAAGCTAACACTTATCGTAAAAATATATTTGGCAATGATACAAATTATGATATACATAAATTATTCAAAGAATATTCTGATGCTATAATATATTTACATATACCATTTTCTAAATATATTTTAGATACAGCAGTAGATGTTATAAATGAGCATAAAAAATATAAAATTAATGCTAAAGCCTTGGAAAAACATTTAACTAAATATTTACGTACTAAACCAAATGAATCGTTTATGGAATACCTAGATCAAATAAAGATTGGTTATTCTAAAGTAAATGTTGATAAGACTATATCTAAAGTATTACAAGATAAAGGATTTGATAATGTAAGTGATGAAGAATTAATTGAGGTGTTACATGCTGTTAGTGAAAATCCTAAAGCAGAAAAAAATCAGAGTAACTTAGAAAGCCTTCGTAGTACTTACATGTATCAAATGATATTAATATATGTTGCAAAACATGATAATGATACTGTTGAACTTACTAAAATGCTAAATAAAGATATAGATTATTTAGTTAGTGAATATGTATATAGTGAATTTTTTAATAAAATGTCATTTAAAGATTATTTATCATTAATGATATGTACTGCTGCTCTTAAAAAATCAGGTAATAAGGATGCAGTACTTGGAATAATCAACGAAGAAAATAATAAGATGAAATTAAGATTAACTGATAAAGAAAAATGAAAGTCAAATAATAAATATAGTAGGAATAATCCTACTTTTTCGTTGCGAAAATAAATTAATATGTTATAATATAGCCAATTTTTTAGGGGTGAAAATTAAAAATGAACTATACTATCGCATGTGAAATTTTAGGAGTAAGTAAGAATGATACACTAGATGATATAAATAAAAAACATAAAAAGCTTGCTAGAAAATATCATCCAGATATAAATAAAGACAAAGACGCTACAAAAAAACACAGCAAATAAATGATGCTTATGATTATATAAAAAAGAATTTCAATACAAAAGATAATTCAATTGAATTATCATATGAAGAATTTATTTCAAAATGCAAAAAAGATACTAAAATTATACAATAATTTCAATTATTCTATTAATCCCCTACAATTAGAAGATTTCATTATAAAATACTCTTTATCTAATGAAAATATTACTTTTAAAGAATGGTTAGATATAAAAATACTAGGTTATTCAATCAATAGAGCAAATAGAAATATGAATAAAATACTTGAAACAGCAGATATATATAGTATATCTGATAATGAAATGTTTGAAATATTAATTGTACTAACAGGTAATTTATATATTGTATATGATCAATTCTATCAAGCAAATTTAAGAAGTCCTCTTGTCTATAGAATGATATTTGATTATAAAGTTAAACGTGATCCGGAAATTATGTGTTTAGCAGCAAAATTAAATCAAAATATAGATGTACTTATTAATGAATATTTTTTTGTTTATAGAACTATGTCATTTAAAGATTATATCATTTCAAAAATGCTTCTTAGCGAACTAAATAACGCAGATAATAAAGATGAAATATTAAAATATATAAATGATATTTATAACAATAATAAAAAGAAACAATTATAAAAAGCATTGACTATTACCCTACTATATTGTATATTTGATTTAGAAAAGAAAGTAAGGTAAATTATGACAAGAACCGAAAAATTATTATATACATTAGTAGTCCTAGTAGTAAGTTTTATATTATTTTTATTCTTTCAAAATTTTGAGAAAATAAATAGCGATATTAATAAATTTATTACAAGTATGAAAGAACCTAAAATAAATATTCCAAATGATAAAACTATTTACAATAGAAAATATTCATATAAAACAGTACATGAGACAAATAACTTTATTCCTAAAAATATAGATGATTTAAAGAATATATATTACACTATATTAAATAAAGGATGGGATGAATTTACATTTTATTGTGATAAAGATTATGAATCTTGTGCAGATGATGTTAAAACAATCGCAAATGATAGTGAATATATTAATTTAATTAATAATTATGTTAGTCCATTTAATTCATATAAAAAATATAATACTGTTATTACTAACGATAATGAAATAAATGTAACATTAGAAAAATTATATACAAAAGATGAAATAAATAAAATTAATGAGAAATTAGATAAAATATTTAACGACCTTGAAATACATGATACCATAAGCAGCACTAATATTAAGAAACTACATGATTATGTAATTAATAATATTAAATATGATGAAGAATATAAAGAAAATAATAGAGAATCTATATCAAATAAAGCTTATGGTGCCCTATTTAATGGTATTGCTTTATGTAGTGGCTATACTGATACATTTGCATTAATGCTTGATAGATTATCTATACCAAATTTTAAAGTTACAAGTGAAGAACATGTATGGAACGTAATATATTATAATGGCAAATGGACTCATATAGATGCAACATGGGATGATGATGAAATAAATAAAAATAATCAGCATAACTTCTATATGATAACAACAGAAGAACTATTAAAAAAAGATAAAGAAGAACATAACTTCAATATAAATGATTATTTAGAATTAAAATAGACTTAAGATTTCTTAAGTCTATTTTGTTAGTTTACGCATAAATTCTTTTTGTAATTCACTATTTTTATCAATTTTATAAAGATCTGCGGTTGGCATTATCATATGTGATCCATCTTCAAAGACCAATTCTACCCTACCACTATTATAGGCACGAAAGAAAGTTACATTTTCTATTTCTATGAGTTCTCCTTCTATTTCAACATAATATCCATAGTCTGGTTTACTATTATTTTTAGAGCAACCACTCATTAATGACAATGTAGCTACTCCGGCAAGTAACAATGCTTTTAATTCTCTTCTACTTTTCACATAAACCTCCCAAATAATTTTCTACTTCTTTTATTGTATTATGAAAGTTATCATAATTAACATCAAACCACTTTATATCTTTCATTTGATTATTAAACCAAGTAAATTGTCTTTTAGCATATCTTCTTGTGTTTCTTTTGATTAATTCTTTTGCTTCATCTAAACTTATATTACCATTAAAATATTCATTTAATTCTTTATATCCAATTATATTAGTATAATTTTTAAGATTCATTTTATATAGTCTTTCTGCTTCATCAAGTAATCCTTCATTAAACATAGAGTCTACTCTTTTATCTAACATTTTATATAATGTTTCTCTATCACTTTTAAGACCTATACTAATAAAATTATATAGTTTATTATTGATTTCTTCTGTTTTCTTAATAACTTTACCTGTTTCATAATAATGTTTTAAAAAGCTTTCTAAACGTTGTCTATTATTTACATGAATATCACTTTCTGGATCAAGAGCTAATACCTTATTCTTTAATTCTTCATTAGAATACTCACTAAAATCAATATTTATTTCTTTTTTATCTTCTAAAACATAATTATAAAGAAGTGCTTTTACATATAATCCACTGCCACCTACTATAATGACATCCTTATTTTCACTTATAAATCTATCAAGTAGACGTCTTCCATCTTTCTGATAATCATAAAGTGTATAATCATCATTAAGTGAAACTACGTCAAATAGATAATGTTCAATATTTTCTTTTTCATGTTCTTTTATCTTCGCTGTTGCGATTAATGGTTCAGTATAAACTTGTGTTGAATCTGCATTAAGTATTACTGCATCATATTTTTTAGCAAGCTTTATAGACAAAGTTGTTTTACCTGTCCCAGTTGGTCCTACTATTAATATTATCTTACTCATAATTTACTCCGTACTAACTCTCTTAAATAATTTTTCAAGTTCATAAACTGGATACTTAATAATAGTTGGTCTACCATGAGGACAAGTATATGGAAATTTACATCTAAATAGTCCATTGATAAGTTCTTCTTGTTCTTTGTATCCAATATTTGTATTTGCTTTAACACTCATCTTACAAGCAAGCCTAATAGCTGCTTTCTCATTAAATTTAACTCTATCAAATCCACCTTTAAATTCACCAACAAGTTCAAATATTCTTCTTATACTTTCTTCTTCAAATCCTTCTTTTAACCAAGATGGATGAGATGTAACTCTAAATGTATTAATACCAAACTCTTCTACTTCGAATCCAAGTTTATAAAGTTCATCTATATGTTCTTTTATATTCATAAATTCATTATGAGAGTACTCTAGTTGTATTGGAAATAACATACTTGTAGTATATACTTCTTTTTCTTCTAATGCTTTCATATATCTTTCATAATTAATTCTTTCATTTGCTGCATGTATATCTATCATATACATAATATTTTCATCTTGAGCAATAAGATAAGTTCCAAGTGCTAAACCTACTGGCTTTATAAACACATCTTCCTTTTTAACTTCTTCACTATTATAGCTTTCTTCATCTTCATTAACATTAAAATTTAATCTAAGTGCTTCAATAGTTCTAAAATTATTTTCTTTTTCATCTTCTGTTAAAGCAAGATCTTCACTCTTCTTAGTTTCAGTATATCCTTTAAATGTATTATCACTTTCATTAATCGCACTTCTAATTGTACTAAAAAGTAAATCATTTAAACTTTCTAATTTAGAAAATTTTATATCTTGCTTAGTTGGATGTATATTAACATCAATAAGTGTTGGATCTGTTTCAATAGATATAACAACTATTGGAAATTTATTTTCAGCAAGAACTGTATGATATGCATCTTTTATAGTCCTGTTAACTGATAAATTTGATACAACTCTTCCATTTACAAGTGTTATCATATAATTTCTATTAGACTTTGATATATTTAAATTGCTTATATAACCATGAATAATATAATCATAGTTTTCAGCATCAATTTTAATCATATTTTTAGCAGTATTATAACCAAATATCTCATGTATACATTTATACATATCATTACTACCTGATGTTCTAAATATCTCTTTATTATCATTTATAAGTGTAAAAGATATATCAGGGTGTGATAAAGCAATCTTTTCTAAAAAGCCAACTGTCAAAGATAATTCTGCTTGTAAACTTTTCATAAATTTAAGTCTAGCTGGTGTATTATAAAATAACTCACTTACTTCTATAATAGTACCATTTCTCATACTACCTACTTTATTTACTAAAAATTTGCCATCTTTAATAACAAGATATGTAGATTCATTACCATCATATGTATCAAGTGAAACATTACTTACAGATGATATAGCTGCTAGTGCTTCACCACGAAAACCAAGAGTATTAATGAAATATAAATCATTTTCATTTTTTATTTTAGAAGTAGCATGTCTACTAAAGCAAAGCATCGCATCATCTTTACTCATTCCACATCCATCATCTACTATTTTAATAAGTTTAGTTCCACTTAAAAGTAGTTCAACTTTAATATTTTTACTACCAGCATCGATACTATTTTCAACAAGTTCTTTTACTACATTGCCTATTCTTTCAACTACTTCACCAGCCGCTATTTTATTAGCTAAACTTTCACTCATTACATTTATTTTATTCATCTAAATCATACTCTTTCTTTTACTAATCATCTTTTCATCTAAAGTATATATTTTAATACTACCCTCTTTAGTAATTCTAATAAATCCAAGTCCACTTACTACTATATCAGTACCTTCTTCTACACTATAATTTATATTAGGTAAATGTCTTAATTTACTATTCTTATCTTTAACTTTTTCATATCTTAATTTATCATTCATATAAAAACTAAAACTATTTGTTTTATCATTAGTATTTTCTATTCTTAAAATATCATTTATTATTATTGAATAACCACTTCTTACTTGAAATGTCTTAACTCTTATTTCTTTTTTAGGATATAGTTTTACTACTTTATTATAATCTACAAAATTATATATGGCATCTTTATCTATAAATCCAGGAGTATCAACAATAATAAGTTTATTATTAAGTTTTATTGTTATATATGAAGCGGTAGTATTAGGTATACTACTAGTAGTAATAGTTGGACTTTTTAATGTACTTGTAAGTAAATGATTTATAAATGTACTTTTTCCACTGTTAGTAAATCCTACTATATAAAGTCTTCTTACATTATCGTTCTTAACCTTATTTAAAAAATTATCTATATTATAATTCTTATATGAACTAATACACATAATATCTTCAGTATTACAAATATTATCTTTTATATAACTTATTATCTTTTTTTCTTTTAAACTCTTAGGTAATACATCTTTCTTAGTTATTAATATATATTTCTTATTCTTAAATCTATTTATATATTTTTTTACTGTATCATTTATATTAAGAACATCTATTAAGAAAGCAACACTGGCCATATTATCACTATTAATATTTCTTACTATACCATCTGTATCTATTTTTTTATCAAGCACACTATATTCTCCATAATGTTTTATTTTAAAACATCTTTCACAATAAGAAGATTTATCATATACACTTGATTTAACAAATCCTTCTTTACCTGGACTTTCTGTTTGAAGTACTGATCCACATCCTAAACATTCTTTAGTCATAATATTCACCTTTTTTAAATACATCTTTCTTTTCTAAACTACCATATATGAATTTTTCAAATATTCTATTTATCCATGTAATACTATAATCATGTTCACTCATTGGATTAACAAGTACACTTACTATATCAAGTCTATTCGCACCATATACATCTGTTAATAGTTGATCACCTATCGCAGCTATTTCAGTATGTTTATATTTAAATTTCTCCATTATCTTTAGATATTTATCTTTTCTTGGCTTTAATGAAAAAGCACAAGCATCAACACATAAATATGATTTAAATGGTTCTATTCTATGTTTAGGAGCATTAGACATTATAATAACTTTAAATCCCTTATCCTTTAATTCATCAAATAATTTCTTAAGTCTTTTAGTAGGCTTAATAACATGACTAGGTGTTATAGTATTATCTAAATCAAATAATAAACATCTTACTCCTTTTTTATATAATTTATCATAATTTATATAATAAATACTTTTTTGATATATATCAGGCATAAATTTTTCTACCATTATTTCACATCCTTAGGAATATTATATCAATTTTGGCATTAAAAAAAAAGAAAAGACTATGCTTTTCTTAAAAAAGATCTATAGTTTTATATTTAATAAAATGTTTAACCTCCATAATTGATTTCCAAAGCAATATAACAGTTACTATAAAATATACAATATTGATCATTTTTTATCAAGAGTTTTTTAAAAAAATATGTCATTTTACCATTTTTAGTAAATATTCTTTATGAGGCAAAGTTGAACCATTAATATTTTGTAATAATTTATGTTTATCAAATCTAATTAATACTCTTTCTATATCAAATGTTCCATCTTTCTTTTCTTTTAATATATAATAACATGCTGTATCTTTTCTATCACTTTTATATCCCATACCAGCACCTCTTAATGTATATATTTGCGTATCTTCTACGTGATCTTTCATATCAAAGTGTACATGTCCTTGTAAAATAGTATCATAATCAGTAACCATTTTACCACCTAAAATTGGATGTTTCATCGCATCAATAACACCTTTTGCTTGATCACTTGGAAGTGACTTTAAAAGTGATTTCATATCTTCATGAGCTTCATTACTATTTGTATACAAAAATTGTTTTGAATTTACTCCTTCTACAAAATTACTTTGATAACTCCATGTATTTTGCTTATTAAAATCCCATCTAATATCATTAATAAAATGACATAATCCTACTTTTCTATTACCTACTTTTATATTTATAGATGGATTCCACAATTTCATTCTTTCAATTCTTTTAGTACCAAGTTTATCTTCAGTCCATAATTGATTTTCAGTTTTTATATTATCAAAATATGATTTAAAAGGAGCAATACCTAAAGTATTATAATATTCACTATTACCACATATTGATTTTACATTATAAAAATCTAACATATCAATTACTTCACTAGGATTAGGTCCAAGTCCTATATTATCTCCTAAACTATATATTTCACTTATACCTCTATTTCTAATATCTTCAAATATTTCAAGTGTAGGCTCATACATCGCATGACTATCACTAAATACTGCAATTTCACGTCCAGTATATATATCAGTATCAATATTATTTTTACTTGAATTTATTCTATGTTGAATCTTCTTAAGTATTTTATTTTCTTCTATCATTTCAAAATATTCATTATTTTGACTAAATACTTCTTTAACATTATCTATACTTTTACCTTGTTCTTGTGTAATTATAAATGGTAAATTATATTTATTATGTATTTCAATTTCTATAGGAGTTGGCTTTCTACCACCCACCAAAATAAGGCCACATGGCTTAATTCCTTCTCTATAAAGTAAAGCTTCAGCATTATTATTAACAACATCACTTGTATCTAATATACCCTCTTGATAACTATTGGTATTTTTAACTTCACTTGAATTTCTCTTAATAAGATTATTACTTCCTAAATTTGCTTTTGAACTACGTATAAAACTACCATTTGAAATCTTATCATAAGCAAATGTTACTTTATTTTTATATTCATAATAATATTTTTGACCTAAATAACTAATAGGACTTAAAGATATAAAGTTCTTATCTCCTGATGATTTACCATTAATTATATCTTCCACTTTTTCACTTTCGCTAAGTACATGAGCATACAATATATAATTTTTATCACTAAAATCTAATGCATCACCATATTCAGTATCAATAACTACTCCTTTAGTCTTACTTGCTTTTTCAACATTAGTTAAATTAACCTGAGAATCAAGTTCAAATAATCTTTTAATTCTTCTATCAATATTACTAAACTCATTCTTTAATTTAATAAAATCATCAATATTAGTTTCTAATAAATATTTTAATAAAGAACTAAGTTCAGAGACATTAGTATTATCATTTACATATTCTATAAAATCTACATATTCAAGTAATGCATCAATATATGATGTTATCACTTTAGAGTTCTTATTTTTCTCTCTTAACTTTAATAGACCTATTCTATTACCAATATTATCAAATTCATTATCAGCATCACTTAATAACATATCATTAAATATACTTCTTACATCATCAAGTGTAATATTAGGTTTATCTATTCTTCTCAAATATTTTTGATAAAGTTCATCTTTAGCTTTATCTAAATCACTTGGCTCTTTTATTGAAATATCAACTTCTTCATTAAATATAAATTGTAAATTAACTTTATCTTCATGAGTAAGTATATAGTTGTTATTAATAATATACATAAATAATTCGTTATATTTATCAAAATTATTTAAAATTTCTAAGAAATCTTTAATCGCATTAATATCATTATCTTCATCATTAATATAATAATATCTAAATAAATAATTACTTACTTTTTTAAATTCTTCTTCTTTATTATTATCAATTATTTTAATTAATTTACTATACCATTTTTTATATTTTCTACTTCCAGAACCATATTGTAAGAATAATTTAAATTCTATTCCAAGTGATTCTATAAACCCTTTTATATCATTATACCTATCAAGTATACTACCATCTTTACAATATTTAGCAAGTGTAAATACTGAGTCTATATCTTCACCATCTATATTAGTTCCCTCAAGTAATACACTTTTAACAGTATAAGGTACTTCTACTAAATCAGGTACTAGAAGAAAACATTCACTTCTTTTTGAATTTAATTTTTCCCTTACAATATCTATATTATTATTAAAAATATAATCTTTATATGAAGTAGGTAACTCTGGTTCTGTTACAAATTTAACTAAAGCAGTAGGTTCTAATCTTTTAAGATATGATCTTAATAAGATATTTTTCCTATCCATAATTATTTTGCATTCTGAAACATTCATATAATTTCTATTTAATATTGTAAATATATTATTACTATTAATAGCTAAATCTATTATCAAATCTTTCATCCTATTATATATAGATTTACTAAAAAAGTATTTCATAATGTCATATACGTTAAAATCAAGTACAATATCTTTAATAACATCTATATTTATGTCATATGTCATATCTTTTAATTCTTCAAGTGTTTGACTTGAATTAAGTATATCTAATATTTGATAATTTCTTAATGATTTTATTTCTTCAGTAATTAATTCTCTATGAGTATTTAATATATTATGCTTTATTTCTTCTTTTATATTTTTAGATAAAAGTATTTCAATATAATATATCTTACTAGTATCTTTTATACTTTTATTAATATCATTTCCACGAACATTATAGCACAAATTAACTACTTCTTCATAATTACACTTAGAAATAAATAAAAGTAATTCACTAGTTTCTAATTTATTTATCACTTTTACTATATCATCATACCTATTTTTATATAATAAAATAGATAAATCAGTACAATAACTCTGTTCTAACACTTCTTCTATCTTTGATAAATCTATACTCTTTATATTTTGAATTATTTCATCATTCTTTAATAAAAAAAATGTATTTCTAAAACTTTCATGTACCATTAAAGGATTTAACAATATATCTATTACATTACTACTATCAATTTGATATTTAATTATTTTATCTTTTATAGTATCAGTTATACCTATAGTAAATAAAATACAAGGAATAACTCTAGAATTATATTTATTTCCATATATAGCATAATCTATTACTTTACTATCTTTTACAGAACTTAATATTCTACATACCATATTATGATCACTTTTATATGAATCTATAATTAATCTTTTATATAAAAATGGAATATCTTTATTATCTAATGCATTAATTATATCTTTATCTTTTCTTTTCAATAATTTTTCTATTTCTTTTAGTATCTTATTTCTTAAAAGTTCTTCTATTACTACACAATTACCACATATTTTATAATAATTTTCAAGTTCTCCAAGCGTATAATTTCTTTTACTAGCAAGCAAAAGGAGTTCACTTTTTCTTTTAGAAAGTGAACTATTAATTCTATCAATAAATTTATTTCTAAGTATAATACATATATCTTCATTAAACAAATAATCTAGCCATTTTTCACTTGGTAATTTACTTATTTCACTATCAAGTACTATTTCATATTTATCTAATACCTTTTGTTTCTTCTCTTCACTATCTTTACTACGTTCTAAGTATTTTAATATACTACTATATCTAAGCCACCAAAACATTCCCTACACCTTTATTAATATAATCTTTCTTCGTATTCAAATTCTTGATCTAATATTTGAACTGTATCCCCTTCTTTAGCACCAAGTTTTTTAAGTTCATCATCTATACCAAGTCTTTTTAATTTAGATGCAAATCTAAGAGCAGATTCATCGGAATTAAATCTTGTCATTTTAAGTAATTTTTCAAGTTCATCACCAGTAACTCTAAATTTACCTTCACCTATTTTTTGTATTCTATATGGTTTTTCATGTTTAAATTCATATAGAACATAATCTTCAAATTCATTTTTATTATATATTTCTTCTTCTGGAAGGCTTTCTAATAATTCTTTTAACTTAAATATTAATTCTTTTGTTCCTGTACGAGTTGCAGCACTTACTTCTATTATTTCAGCATTTGGAAATTCCTTCTTAAATTTTTCTAAGTTTTCTTTTGAAACTGGTAAGTCCATTTTATTTGCTACTATTATTTCTTTTTTGTTATATAAGTTTTCATCATATTTTTTAATTTCATTACGAATTATTTTATAATCATCTATTACATTTCTTCCATCTACTTCTGCCATATCAAGTACATGAGCAACTACTTTACAACGACTAGCATGTCTTAAAAATTTATCTCCAAGTCCTATTCCTTCACTAGATCCTTCAATCATACCTGGTAAATCTGCGACTACATAACTAAAATTTCCTGCTTTTACAACGCCAAGATTTGGTACAAGTGTAGTAAAATGATAATCTGCAATTTTAGGCTTAGCTGCACTTATTACTGATATTAATGAGCTTTTACCTACACTAGGAAATCCAACAAGTCCCACATCAGCAAGTAATTTGAGTTCACAAAGTACATTTCTTTCTTCACCTGGCTCACCAAGTTCACTTGTATATGGTGCTTTATTTTTATTAGTCATGAAAGCAGCATTACCTTTACCACCACGACCACCATGAGCGACAACACATTCTTGCCCATCACTAACTAAATCACATATTATTAAGTTAGTATCAGTATCTTTAATAGTAGTACCAATTGGAACAATAATAACTATATCTTCTGCTGAACTACCTGTTTGATTACGTCCACGACCCATTTCACCATTGTTACCTTTAATTATTTTTTTGTATCTTAAATCAATTAAAGTACGAAGTCCTTTATCAGCCTTAAATATTATACTTCCACCTTTACCACCATTTCCACCATCTGGTCCTCCTAGTGGTACATATTTTTCACGTAAAAACGAAGTACATCCATCTCCACCTTTACCAGCGATTAATTTTAAATTAACTTCATCTATAAACATAGTTATCACATCCCTTTCAATTACGCATAGATTATACCAAATATTATACGCCAATGCAACTTTTAGTAAGAAAAAAGCCATATAATATGACTATTTCTTTAACACTAATCCAGTTACTTTATCAGGCCCTATTTCATCTTCATATCCAATAAATTCATTTGTTTCTCTATCATACGCCAAATATAATTTATGGTATATTATATACTCATAGCCCAAATTAATTAATTCTTCGATGCTATTCATTGGTTCACTTTTAATTACATCAAGATTTCCTTCTTCATCTTGAATAATTTTATATCCCACAAATTTATGTGTAACTATTCTTTCGTTGCCAGTTAAGTTATAATGTTCTTTATCATTTGTGTAAGCTTTATGTGCGATTGTTGAATAAGTTATCATAGGTCCAATAATTCTTGGACTTCGTGTTGTATATTTATATTCATATTGTTTATAATCATAAAGTGTTGACTCTAGTTCTAATAGTTTATCTATATTATCATCTATTCTTATTAAATTATATTCATAGGTTTTTCTTAATTTTTGGATTTCTTCTTCAGTAATATACTTATATTCTTCTCTTCTATAAAAGTCTCCAACATACTCAAGTTCACTTTTTATTTGTCTACTATATCCTTCTTCAGTAGTATATGTATGTGAATGTGTTTTATCAATATTACATTCTACTTCACTAGCACAAGCACTTGTTGTAAATACAGTTGCTGCGCCAAGTAATCCTGCTATAAATTGTTTTGTCTCTTTTTTCATTTTATTACCTCAATCTTTAGAAATTTTAATAAATATTTCACTATTAATAACTTATCATATTCTATTCTATATTGTAAATAATTCATTAAATCGTTGGTACAACTTTTGACGAGTTATTTAAATCAATTTCCATAATTCTTAATTTTTTAGAAATTTCTTTAAAATTGAATTTTGCATATTAAAACAAGGTTGATAATTGAATTTTCGCCTAGAGAATAATTAAATTTTCACTATAAAAAACTATCTAAAAATTTATTTTTACTGATTTGCATTACTTTTTTGTATATGCTACTCTACATATCGAAGTGCCTGAGGCTAGGTGTCACCAATATTAATTTTCTGTATTTAGAAGATATAATGGAGGTGATGTTATATGAGTAAGAAAGATTTCTTAATAAGTTTTTTACTTGTTATTATATTCGTATTACTTTTTATAATAATTTCTTTAATTTTTATAAATTAAAAAAATCACCTAACTCACTTTGTAGTTAGGTTAAACAATACTATGTGATACCTAGCCTACAGGGGTCAGGTGCTTCACTAATAATAGTTTATCACATTTTAATATATATTGTAAATAATTTTTAAATAAAAGAGTCTATACAAACATAGGCTCTTTTTCAAACATTTTTTGTTCATTGTAAACATATTCATCAAGTAAAGTTACTTCACCATTCATAAATGTTTTTTTTATATCAATTAATCTTTGATTAGATGATCCTCTAAATAGAAGTGATAAATCTCTTTGTTCTAATATAAATTTACCATCTACTAAAACATCTATATTATGTAGAAATTCAGTATAAATAGGATTCTTTTCTGACATTTCAATTAACTCTTCAAAAGTAAATCCTGTATATACCCAAATATTATAACCTTTACTTTTAGCATACTTTGCAATTTCATTACAAGCAACTGGTTGGAACATTGGATCTCCGCCGCTAAATGTTATTCCAGTATGATATTCAAGTTCATCTATCGCATCACATACCATTTTAATTGGCACTAGTCCTCCACCATTAAAGTCATGTGTAGTTGGATTTTGACAGCCTTTACAATTATGAGAACAACCTTGTGTCCATACAACTGCCCTTAACCCTGGACCATCAACTATTGAATCACTTTGAAGATCTGCTGCTAAACGTATATACTCTTTACTTTGTTGCATGAGTTACTCTATCGTTTACTTCTGCTTTTTTAGCATTATTAAATCTATCTAAAGTTCCAACTAGGTATCCAGTGATTCTTCTAATTCTTTCAAATCCTACACCTTCACCAACCATTTTTTTACTTTTTTTAACTTCTTTATCCATCTTTAATCCTTCCTTTCTATCTTCCATTACAATCAAAACATGTTACTTTTTCCATTTCAACGCCTTCTCCTTCGTGTCTACCACATCTAGGACAAACGTCTTTAATAACACCAACATATCCACAAACTGGATCTCTATCAACAGGGTGATTTATTGCTCCATAACCAATACCACAGTCATGCATAATTCTAACAACTGATTCAAATGCATCAACATTATTAACAGTGTCTCCATCAAGTTCTATATAACTAATATGACCAGCATTAGTAAGTTCATGATATTTACCTTCAACTTCAAGTTTATGTTTAACACTTGTCTTATAATAAACTGGTACATGGAATGAATTAGTATAATAATCTCTATCTGTTACGCCTTTAATCTTTCCATAAATTGATCTATCTATTGCAACAAATCTACCTGATAGACCTTCTGCTGGAGTTGCAAGACATGTAAAGTTTAAATTATATTCTTTAGTGTATTCATCACATTTCTTTCTCATATGACCTATTATTTCAAGTCCTAACTTTTGTGCTTTTTCGCTTTCACCATGATGCTCACCAATAAGTGCTTTTAATGTTTCAGCAAGACCAATAAACCCTATTGAAAGTGTACCATGTTTAAGTACTGTTCTAAGTTTACTATTATTTTCTAACTTTTCACTATTTAACCAAACGCCTGAACCAAGTAAGAATTTAAAGTTAGCTTTTGATTTTGAACATTGACATTCAAATCTTTGAAGTAATTGTCCTTTTACTAAATCCATTGTTTCATCAAGTTCTTTATAAAATGCTTTCATATCAGCTTTATCACGTTCACCTAAAGCAATACCATATTTAATACCAAGTCTAGGTAAATTAATTGATGTGAAACTCAAATTTCCACGTCCTGGTGTTATAGATGGACCACACACATTAGCAAGAACTCTTGTTCTACAACCCATGTATCCTACTTCAGTATTATAGTCACCTTCTACATAATATTTCTTATTATAAGGTGCATCTATAAATGAGAAGTTAGGAAATAATCTTTTAGCAGATACTCTACATGCAAGTCTAAATAAATCATAGTTTTTATCTTCTTTGAAATAATTAACTCCTTCTTTTACTTTGAAAATAGATATTGGAAATATTGGAGTTTCACCATGACCAAGTCCTGCTTCTGTTGCTAGTAAATAGTTTTTAACAACCATTCTTCCTTCCTCACTAGTATCAGTACCAAAATTAACTGAACTAAATGGAACTTGAGCACCAGCTCTACTATGCATTGTATTTAAATTATGAATAAATGCTTCCATTGCTTGATAAGTAGCTCTATCAGTTCTCTTCATTGCATTATCATAAGAACTTTCAAATATTTCTTTAAGTCTTGTACTCTTTGACATAAATTCATCAAATACACTTAAATCTACTTCTATAGTATCTAATTTATCAATAATATCAGTTACTTTATTAAAATTAATTAATTCTTTAAAGCCTTCAAAATCTAAATAATTATATATTGCTTGTTTAAATTCTTTTTTAAATGTTTTAAGTACTCCAGGAGCCATATAATAATCAAATGCTGGTATACTTTGTCCTCCATGTTGTTCATTTTGATTTGCTTGAATAGCTATTGCTGCAAGTGCACTATAACTTCCAATACTATTTGGTGTTCTAAGGTATCCATGTCCTGTTGAAAATCCATTTTTAAATAATTTATTTAAATCTATTTGCATACAAGTAGTAGTACCCATAGCCCAAAAATCTAAATCATGAATATGAATTGCTCCTTCATCATGAGCTCTACTATATTTAGCATCCATTAAATATGCTTTAGCAAATTCTCTTGATACAGTTGAACCAAAGTGAAGCATTGTTCCCATTGGACCATCTCCATCAACATTAGCATTCTCTCTTTTTGAATTTTCCTCTGTAGCACTCTTAAGTCCTAAAGATTCAATTGCTTTAACAAACTTATGTTGTTGTTTAACTACAAATGCTTCTCTTGATGCATCTCTTCTTTCTCTATAATTTTTAAATGATTCATATACTTCATCATATTTAAGTTTCTTTAATACTTCTTCAATTACATCAGATACATCTTCTACTCCAATAGTTTTTCTATCTTTGTATTCTTTTCTTATATGATCTAAAACTTTCTCTTTAACTTTGTATACGTTCTTTTCATCATATTCTTCATATACACTATCAAAACCTTTTTTAACTGCTAAAGCAATTTTAGCATCATTAAAACTAACCCTCTGACCACTTCTTTTGACAACTACTAAGTCATCTAGGAAATCTTTTTCCATTTCTTTTACCTCACCTTCACTTTTTCTTATTACCAACATAATGGTAGCACGCTTATAAACATTTGTAAATGTTTTTTGATGTAATTTTTTTAAAAAATATAAAATTTTACATCTTGACTTTTTTAAACTTTTTGTTCTAAAAAACATAAACGTAGGTATTACCTACATCTAATAAGAAATGCATTAATTTGTTCGCTTTACATATTATTAATTAGGTGATTGATTTGTTTAATAAAATAAAAGAATTCTTAAAAAATATGATGATACTCACAACTAGTTATAGTCTTAATGTATTTGATAAACCATTAAGCAGTGATGAAGAAAATAAATGTATAGAAGGACTTCTTAAAGGAGATAAGGAATCTCGTAATAAACTAATTGAACATAATTTAAGATTAGTTGCTCATATAGTAAAAAAGTATGAAACTAAAGATATTTCAGCTGACGATCTAATTAGTATAGGAACAATAGGACTTATAAAAGGAATAGATTCTTATAGTATAAATAAAGGTGTTAAACTTACAACTTATGCAGCTAAATGTGCCGAAAATGAGATATTAATGTACTTTAGAAGTAACAAAAAATACAATAACAACATAAGCCTTGAAGATATTATCGGTCATGATAAAGATGGCGGAGATATTACACTTATGGATGTACTAAAAGAAAATAGTATAAATATAGAAAATACTATAGAGTTTAAAGATAACATAAGAAGTTTATCTAAATACCTAAATGTACTCAACAAAAGAGAACTAGAAATTATTAAAATGAGATATGGCCTATTGAATGAAGAAGAAAAAACGCAAAAAGAAATATCTAAAAAATTACATATATCAAGAAGTTATGTTTCAAGAATAGAAAAAAGAGCATTGATAAAAATGTTACGTGAATTTATCAAAAACAATAACATTTAAAAGTACATAAATATTGACTTTCGAACACTTTTTTGGTATCATATAACCATTTTTAAGTGAGGGGTTTTATGAAAAAAAGTGTTATGTCAAGTAACGAAAGAAACGAATACTTATTATCTTATGGATTCACTAATGAAGATATCACTAGAATGTATAAAAAAAGTAATGTATTAACTGGATTCAAAAAAGAAACTATTGAAAGAAAATTAAACGCATTAATGAATTTTGGTATCTCTAAAAAAGATATAATTGAAATAGTAAATGCATTTCCACAAATATTAACCTTATCAGAAGAAAATACTATATCTAAATATAAGTATCTATTAGATTTTGGATTTCAAATGGATGATATTATATCAATAAATAAAAGAACATCATTTCTATCAACCTATTCATTTAATTCATTAAAGAAAAAAATAAATGATCTAAAAGATATTGGATTTTCAAATAAAAATATAATAAAAATAATTAAAAGCACTCCTAGTATATTAACTTTATCAATTGAAAATATTATTTCAAAAATAAAGCTATTTTCAAGTTTAGGATTTACTAAAGAAGAAATACTAAATATAATCTTAAAATTTCCAGCAGTAATTACAATGTCGCCTAATAATATAGTTAATAGAGTTAATAATATAGTTTCTCTTGGATTTACAATGGAAGAAGTCATATATATGATTAAAAAATATCCTCCATTAATTAGTCTTAGTATTGAAAATATTAATTCTAAAGTACAATTTTATGACTCAATTGGTCTACATGACATTATAGTTAAAAGACCATTATATTTAATGATGAGTGTTAGACTTGCATATGCAAGATATATATTTTTTAAAAGAAATGGTATTTATTTTAGTAAAGAATGTGTAGGTAAATTATTCCTGAGTGATAAACAATTTAAACAAATGTATTCTATTTCTAATGAAACACTTATAAATACTTATGACTATGATAAAAGAAGTAATAAAGAAATGAAATTAATAGAGGAATAACCATATGGAAGATTTATATAAAGAATTAAGTAATACTAATATTGATAGTGAAAGAATAAATTATATATTATCACTTGGATACACACCTAATGACATAAGGTACATGATTAAAAGATCATCAGTATTCTTAACAAATTCAATATCTAGCATCAAAAATAAAATAGATAATTTACTTAATTTAGGATTCACAATGAAAGACGTTATCAAAATAACTAGAAGATGTCCCCAAATATTTACATTATCAACTGAAAAAATAAAAGAAAAAATAAAATATATATTATCACTTGGATTTACAATGGAAGAAATTATAAATATAGCTAAATTCTTTCCTATTATATGTAGTTTTTCTATAGAAACTATAGAAGATAAAATTAAATATATTATGTCTTTTGGATATACACTATCAAATGTTAGAAATATGATTAAAAATTATCCAGCAATACTTAGTATGTCTACCGAAAACTTGCATGATAAAATAAATTTCTATAAAAGTATCAACCTTATGGATATAATAATAAGTGATACCAAGCAACTTATGATAAGTCTAAAAGTAGTATATGCAAGATATATGTTTTATAAAAATATAGGTATCAATATAGATAAAAATAACTATACCCTACTATTTATAAAAAATAAAGATTTTGAAAGAAAATACAATATAACAAAAGAAGAATTAATAAATAAATATTGTAATAGTAAAATATCAAATGATAAAAATAATTCAAAAAGAAATTTATCATTTAAATATGACAGAATGTTAAACTATCTTATATCACTTGGTCTTACAGAAAAAGAAGCCGGGTTCATTCTTAAAAGAAATCCTACTATAACAGACCTATCAATTAATTCATTAAATGATAAAATAAATAATTTAAAAGATATTGGATTTAAACATGAAGAAATAATTAATCTATTTAAAAGATTTCCTGCATTACTTTGCGTTCATAAAGATAGTTTCAATAAAAGAATAAATGACTTAATAAATCTAGGATTTACATATAAAGAAGTATTATTTATGATTAAAAAAATGCCTACTATATTATGCATATCAATGGATAATATTATAAGCAAAATAAATAATTTAATAGAACTTGGATTTTCACAAAAAGATATAATAAATATAATAAAATCATTTCCATCAATACTTGGTCTTACTATAGAAAATATTAAAAATAAAATAGATAGTATCACTAAACTAGGTTACTCATATAATGAAACTTTATTTATGGTTAAAAACTTACCTTCAATATTTGGCTATACACTAGAAAATATAAAAGGAAAAATAGAATTCTACAATTTAATTGGTCTTCATGATCTATTTATTAAATATCCTAAAAAACTAATGATGAGTATAGAACTCGTATATGCTAGATATATGTTTTATAAAGATATGGGAATTAATATAGATATGAATAACTACTCTAAACTATATCATAGTAATAAACAATTTTATGATAGATTTGGTATAACAAAAGAAGAATTAATAAATAAATATCCATATGAAAAAGGGGTTAAAGATGAAAGAAGAATATAAAATATTAAATGATATGGGATATTCCAATGATAAAATAGACACATTATTATCACTTGGATATACCATAAAAGATATATTAAAGATTAATAGAAAGACTAATATAATAGCTACATATTCAAATAAAAGCATTATAGATAAATTTAATTATTTATTAAGTTTAGGATTTAGCAAAATTGAAACTATATCAATAACAACTATATGTCCTCAAATATATTGTTATAAACAAGACAGTATCAAAACTAAATTTGATAATTTAATGAGTCTTGGATATACTTATGAAGAAGTAAAAATAATGATCATTAATTATCCAGCAATTCTAAATACATCATTAGAATATATTAAAGAAAAAATAGAATTCTATAATAGTATTGGATTACATAATGTACTTATCAAAGATACAAGTCATTTAATAACAAGCTTAAGTCTAGTATACGCAAGATATATGTTTTTAAAAGGAAAAGATGTAACTATTGATGAAAAAAGTTATCGTAAATTATTTATGCGTAGTAAACAATTTCAAAAAAAATATAACATATCTAGTGAAGAATTAATAAATAAGTATCCATATAAAACAAATAAAAAGAGAGTTCCAAATAGTAGAATTACTAAGCCAGTAGAAGAAACTATGTCTACAAAATACTATGGTATGATAAACTATTTAGTACAACTTGGTTATAAAAAAGAAGAAGCTATTAAAATATTAAAAAAGAACCCTACTCTTGCTGATTTATCTCCAAATTCAATAAATGATAAAATTAATAATTTTCTAGAAATAGGATTTACTAAAGAAGAATTACATACATTAATGTTAAAATACCCTGTAGTACTTTGCATGTCTATAGAAAATATAAATGCTAAAATAGATGCATTTAGAACACTTGGCTATAGTAAAATAGATATAATTAAGATATCTAAAAGATTGCCTACAATATTTTGCTATTCAATAGATAATATTAAAACTAAGATAGAAGATATGATATCACTAGGATTCACAAGAGAAGAAGTTATTAAAATGATAAAATTATTTCCATCAGTACTTAGTATATCAATAGATAACATTAAAAATAAAATCAATATATTTTTAGAACATGGTTACACATATGATGAAATATTATATACATTTAAAGTAATACCATCAATAATAGCAAGTGCACCTGATAGTTTAGGAAGAAAATTAAATTTCTATAATACAATTGGAATAAGTAATCGTATAAAAGCAAAGCCAATTAAATTAATGTTAAGTTTAAATTTAGTATATGCTAGATATAGATTTTTGTCAGAAAGAGGTATTATAATTGATGAAAAAAGTTCAATTAAACTATTTTGTAACAATAAACAATTTGAAAGAGTAAATGGTATTAGTAAAGAAGCATTATTAAATATGTATAGTTATGATAATGAGGTGAAAAAGAATGAGAGAAATATATAATTTAGATTTGTGTGAAGATACAATTAAATGCATGCTAGATATGGCACCATCTATCACAAATTTAAGTGATAATGAAGTTATAGAAAAGGAAGCTATATTAAAAATGATAGGTTGTAGTGACACAGAAATATCAAATATAATTGGAAGTAATCCTGAATTTTTAATTACTCCTACTGAATCTATCTTAAAACTTATTACTAAACTTAAATCATATGGATTTACCCTATTAAATATTTTATTTGATTCAAATCCATATATATTAAATATTGACTATATTGATATAGAAAAATATATTAATAAAAGACTTATTAATGAAGAATTAGAAGATATTATTGATGATCTTGATTCTAATCCGATATTATTTAACGAAATTTAAAAAGTTCACAAATTAATGTGAACTTTTATTATACTATACAAGATACATCCCATTTAAATATTGAACCAATAAGATTTAATAACCATGGGAATAATGCACAAAAGACTAATATTATTGCCATGATTACACATGTTCTAGCAGCTTTGCTAAGTGCTTCAGCATCTTTTGACATAATAGCTGGTATAAGTTTTAACATACCATTTACTATAGCAATTATACCTCCAGCAATTCTTACCCATTTAATTGCTTCTTTAACAAGCGAAGCAAGTGTTGTACCCAATATTTTATTACATTTATCACCTTTAGAACCAAATCCAGTTAAACTTGGATCTTTATGGGAAGCACCTGGATGTTTATTAGCATAATTTTTTTCATATTCTTCTTTAGTTTCATTATCATGCTTAGTATCTGTATCAGCATTCTCATCATTAGAACAGTCTTGTCCAACATATAATATTTTTCCACCAGTACCTAAATCAACATCACAAGTTTCAGTATCTCCAACATTTTCACATTTATCAAATGATTCTATTCTTATTGTATTTGTACCATATTTATTTTTAAAATAATCACTATCGAGAATAGCACCAGCCTCATTTGGAAGTAAATGAGAATGACTTTCTATTTCTTCAGTACCTTTTTTTAAATTTAATCTTATATATTTCTGACCATTCTTAGTATAATATTGTCCCATAATTGAATAACCTTCAGCATCTGAAGCATCATTTCTTCCAAACGCAGAAAAAACAAATGGTTCGCCACAATCTTTTTGAGTCCTTTTTTCATCATCAGCAGTAGTACCTGTACATTGTTCTTTTGATTTATTAGTCAAAGCACATTCACTGCCAGGCTTATTTGTCCAATTATAAGTGCATCCTCTTGAAGAACTACCACAACAATAACATTTCTCACCTTTTTTACCAGTATCAGTTTTTGTTTCAATTCTAACAATGGTTCCTTTAGCATCTAGATTCATTTCACCCCAATAATTCATATTAATTAGAAAAAAGCCATCAGTATTAAACATAGCAGTTTGTGGTTTACCAAACTGAAGTGTTAAAGCAGAAGTTTCATTTTGATCAGCCGTACCGCCAGGACAAGAAATAAGTGGATTCCCATCCGTATCAACAAATGCTTTTTGCATAGTATCATATGTATCAAAATAAAGTTGCTTATCTCCAAAAATTGTACCATCACCTGTACTGCCACCAAGAGAGCCTTTAAATTCTCCAGTACTTCCAGTTCCCTCTACTTTAAATTTATTTTGTAATCCCTTTTCAGTATCTAAATAGAAAATAATATTATCACTATTATCTCCATAAGTAACCTTATATTTGCATTCAATTTCTAATGCATTAACACTAAAAATCCCTATAAAAAATATCAATAAAAACATAATCATTTTTTTCATATTATCACCTACTATAACTATTATATAATTTTTAACATTTAAAAACAAGTCATTAAACTTGTTTCAAATTATTTTTATACTATACAAGATACATCCCATTTAAATATTGAACCAATAAGATTTAATAACCATGGGAACAACGCACAAAAGACTAATATTATTGCCATAATTACACATGTTCTAGCAGCTTTACTAAGTGCTTCAGCATCCTTTGACATAATTGCTGGTATAAGTTTTAGCATACCATTTACTATAGCAATTATACCTCCAGCAATTCTTACCCACTTAATCACTTCTTTAACAAGTGCAGAAAAAGTCGTGCCAAGTACAGCACTACAAGAATCTCCGCCCTCTCCAAATCCAGTCAAGCTTGGTCCATCTCCAGTAGCACCAAGTCTACCAGTAGCACCAGTTCCACCTTTAGACCCAGCGCCATTATCATATTTATGATCAACAGAATTATCATAAGCCTCTTGTTCATTTGTAGTTATATTAATTTGATTAGTATCTCTATTGTATGTATAATGAAATATTTCTTCTCCTGGTTTGCAATCTTCTTTATCATACAAAAATATTGCTTTTAATTGTTCAGAAGTAACCTCTACAGTTTGGTCTTGATAAGCACCCAAAGCAAACTTAATATCCTTATCCAAATCAACTATAATGTCAGATCTACCAGCAATTTTTATTTTATATGTTTCTTTATAATTACTATTTTCGTCATAAGTAGTAACAAAATTTACATACCATGGAGTAACTCTTTTAGTTTTATCAAAATTCATATCATATTTACAAGGCTTATCATCTTTTTTAGGTAAACTTTTGTTGACTTCAGAAGCATCAACAAATTTATCAGAACCCTCTAATTTTTTTGCCTCTTTTACTAAAGTTCCTTCAGTCGCATTTTTAAAATCATGTTGATATAAATTTTTAACTTTATCAAAATCTATATTCGTTTTAAGCTCAATAGTTTCAAAATATACATATTTATCATCCCCATCTGACTTCTCATATGGATTAGCATATAACTGAGGGCATGAATAATTCTTTTTATATTTTGAAATAAAACTATGTTCATCTTTAGAATACCTAAAGAAATCATAAGGCATAGTTGTACTTTCACCTTTACAATTATTATAAACTTTTTTACTATTATAGTTTTTATATTGATATGTATCTTTATCCTGACACTTTATTGATACAGAAGGATTATTAGTATTATAATTATTTATTTGTATCTCTACTTTACCATACGTTCCTAAATCATATAAGCATGCAACATCTGATACTTCATCTGCATTAATCAATGCAAATCCTATAAAAAATGTCAATAAAAATATCAATGCCTTTTTCATATTCTCACCTACTATAACAAGTATATAATTAATAGGATATTTTTTCAAGTAAAAATGACTCAAATGAGCCATTATTTTACTTGTTTAATTGATACTTTCATATCATAATCATTTATCTTAAATTCTGTTTCAGCCTTATCACTTTCTTCTAAAGTTAAAGCAAGTACTTCATCCATGATATATTCTTTAAATTCATTAACCGCATCAACTACTTCTTTTGAAGCACTATATATCATATCTATTCTATCAGCAATATCAAATCCACTTGTTTTTCTTAAATTTTGTACTTTTGATACTATTTCTCTTGCAATACCTTCATTTATTAAATCTTTATCTAAAGTAGTATTTATAATAACAGTCTTATAATTTAACATTACTGCTTTATATCCATCTTTAGAATTAATTGTTTTAATAACATAATTAGGTGTTACTTCATATTCTTTATCATTTAATTTAATAGTAAGTTCACCACTTTCAAGTTTCTTGCTATCATCTTCAGTAATATTACTTAAGTATTCACCAAATGCTTTAATATCACTTCCAAATACCTTACCTACTTCTTTAAAGTTAGGTTTATATGTAACAGTTAAATATTTAGATAAATCATTTGTCCAGTTAACATTTTTAACATTTAGTTCTTCTTTAAATAAGCTTTCAAATTCACCTATTTTTTCTTTATATTTTTCTTCAAATATAACTTCACTTATTGGTTGACGAACTTTAATTTTAGCTTCTTCACGAATATTTCTAGCATAACTAATTAATTCAATTACTAAATCCATCTTTTCTTCAAGTGATTCATTTATCATACTTTCATCACATACTGGATAATCACTTAAGTTAACTGATTCTTCACCTGTAAGTTTAGTATAAATTTCTTCACTTATAAATGGTGCGATTGGACATATCATTTTACATAATCCAACTAAAATTTCATAAGTAGTCTTATATACGGCTTTCTTAGAATTATCTAGTTCGCTTCCCCAGAATCTACGTCTATTACGTCTTATATACCAATTACTTAAATCATCACATACAAAGTCTTGTATTAAATGTACTACTTTATTTAAATCATATTTATCCATATTAAGAGTTACAGCTTTTACTAAATTATTATATTTAGAAAGTAACCATTTATCAATATCTTCAAGATTTTCATATGATACTTCAAATTCTCTTGGATCAACATTATCAGTATTAGCATACATTTCAAAGAATGTATATGTATTTTTAAGTGTATTTATAAATTTAGAACTTACATCTTTAACACCATCTTCATCAAATTTAAGTGGAGTCCATACTGGACTAGTATATAGCATATACCAACGTACTGCATCAGCACCATACTTTTCTATAATAGTAAATGGTTCAACTGCATTACCTTTTGATTTATGCATCTTTTGACCATTCTTATCAAGTAATAAATCATTAACAAGTACGTTTTTATAAGGAGCTTTACCTGTTAAGAATACTGATATTGCCATTAATGAATAGAACCATCCTCTTGTTTGATCAAGTCCTTCAGCAATAAAGTCAGCTGGAAAATGTGTTTCAAAGTATTCTTTATTTTCGAATGGATAATGATATTGAGCAAATGGAACCGCTCCACTATCGAACCATACATCTATTACATCAGGAATACGATTCATAGCTTTGCCACATTTTTCACACTTAATATGTACATTATCTACATATGGTTTATGTAAATCTATATCATGATCTATCTTTTCAATAGATTTATTTACAAGTTCATCTATAGAACCTATCATTTCCATATGACCACATTCACAAGTCCAAAGAGGGATTGGACAACCCCAATATCTACTTCTTGAGATTCCCCAATCTTGAGCATTAAGAAGCCAATTGCCAAATCTCTTTTCTCCTACATAATCTGGATACCAATTAACTTGTTTATTTGCTTCAACCATCTTATCTCTATATTCACTAACTTTAATATACCAAGCAGGTTTAGCCATATAAATAAGTGGACTCTTACATCTCCAACAATGAGGATAATTATGACTTATCTTAATCTTTTTAAATAATTTATCATTTTCTTTTAACCATTTAATTATTTCTATTTCAAGCTCACTATCAGTTACATGTCTACCTTTCCATGGGCCTTCTGTATAGCATCCACTTAAATCAACTGGATTTAACATTGGAATATTATATCTTCTACATACATTGTTATCATCAGCACCATATGCAGGAGCAATATGTACAACACCAGTACCATCTTCCATAGTAACATAATTATCACATGTTACATAAAATGCTTTACCTTCTGGCTTTAAGAATGGCATTAATTGTTCATATTCAGTATTTTCAAGGTCTTTACCTTTAAATGTTTCAAGAACTTTATAATCTTCACCTAGAACTTTATTACATAATGCATGAGCAAGTATAAATTTATATCCCATGCTTTCAACTTTAACATATTCTTCATCAGGATTAACACAAAGTGCCACATTAGCAATTAAAGTCCATGGAGTTGTTGTCCATACCAAAAAGTATTCATCACTATTTTTTATTTTAAATGGAACAATTACTGAATTAACATCTATTTCTTTATAACCTTCCGCTACTTCATGAGTAGATAGTTCTGTACCACATCTAGGACAATATGGAAGAATCTTATGACTATGATATACAAGTCCTGCATCAAAGAATTGTTTTAAGATCCACCATTCACTTTCAATATATTCATTTTTAAATGTAATATAAGCATTATCAGTATCAATGAATTGACCCATTCTATCAGTTAAACGAACAAATTCTTTTTCATTCATTCTAACATTTCTCTTACATTCAGCATTAAACTTTTCTACACCATATTCTTCAATATCTTTTTTATCTTTGAATCCAAGTAGTTTTTCAACATTAACTTCAGTCGGAAGACCATGAGTATCCCATCCTACTTTTCTATCTACTTTAAATCCTTTCATTGTTTTATACTTGCATACTGCATCTTTTAATATTTTAGCAAGCATATGATGTACTCCTGGAAATCCATTCGCATAAGCAGGTCCATCATAGAAAACAAAGTTTTCACAGTCTTTTCTATTTTCAATAGTCTTATTTAGAATATCCATTTCTTTCCATTTAAGTATTTGTTTTTCTTCTACTTCATTTACTGTTCCTTTTTCTAAATTCTCAAACTTTTTCATTTCTCCTCCTTCAAAATAAAAAGGAATAGTACAAGGAGTCATTATGACGGTACCATCCCTTTATTTACTTCATTATTTTAACGCAATCATGCGTATCTATCTTATCCATAGATAACATCAGAAGTGATCTATATATAATATGGTTACTAGTTTCCACCAAGCACTAGTTCTCTATAAACTTTAATTATATATCGTCTTCATCCCTTGTTTTGAATATATACATTATAGCACTATGATTTTATATTGTAAAGACTTATTTTTCTTAGTTTTTAAGTGTAAAATATCCTGGACTACTAGTATGCCGATTATTGCTGTTACAGCAAGTAACTATACTAATGTAAATCCTCTTTTTTTAATATTACACATTCAAATATACAATAAAAATAGTACTATTTCTAGTACTAAAAATACATTTGTAAGAATGGAGTTATTACATCACTAAAGTATAATGTTATAAGTGCACCTATTAAAAGAAATGGTCCAAATGGAATAATACCTTCTTTATTCTTCTTAGTTATTATAAATGAAAATAATAATCCAACAACAGAAGCAATAAATAATGAAACTAGACTATTCATTATACCTATTGATAACCCTACAATTCCCATTAATTTTATATCACCATCACCTAAAGATTCTTTTCTAAATATTGCATTTCCAAGTAATTTAATCAAATACATAAATATAAATATAACAGAAGCAGAAATTATATGTTTAAATACAACTTCTGGTGTTTCAAATATAAATAATGTAATCACAATAGCAAGACCCGATATAATAAGTACTCTATCAGAAATATAAAAATATAAGAAATCACTAACAATAGTAACCATTAACGCACAAGTAATAATTGTACTTATAAAGAAATTCATATTAAATCCAAAAGTCAAATAATTACATAAAAATAACAATGCACAAGCTATTTCTACGAATGGATAAATAAAATTGATTGGTTTTTTACAATAAGCACATTTACCGCCTAATGCTATATAAGATATTATTGGTATATTCATATACCATTTAAGTGGTTTTCCACAATCATTACAAAAGCTACTTGGATAGGTAGTTTTTATTTTATTTGGAATTCTATACCCCATACATCCTAAAAAACTACCCATTATAGCTCCCATAATTGTTATATATATCATTGTAAATATTTCTATCATTATAATCCCCCACTTTACTAACTGATTGTTGAATAAATTCCAAACATTGGTACAACTACTGCAATAAGAATAAATCCTACAACTACTGCTAAGAATACTATCAACACTGGCTCAATAAATGTCTTAATCATATTAACGCTATTCTTTTCTAATTTTTGATAATAATCACCTATTTTTTCTAACATATTAGCAAGTTCACCAGTAGATTCACCAGTTAAAATCATATAATATGCAACATCAGGAATAGCCCAATTATCTTTAAATGATTCACTCATTTTTTCACCCTTAATTAAGTTATTTATTGTACGACTCATTATTGATTTATATATTTCATTATTTGTTATTTTTGCTAAGATATCAATACTATCTGTTAAAAGTACATTATTTTTTTGAAGTGTTGCAAATGTACGAGCAAATAATGACATTTCCTTATATACAAGTATATTTCCAACTATTGGCAATTTCATAAATATTGTCTGCATAAATGTTCTAAATGCCTTTACATTCTTATATAAAATTATATAAGAAACTACAACTACTACAAGTACAATAATTATTGTACCATATTGCGTTCTTAAGAATGCAGATATATTTAATGTAATTATTGTTACTATATTAAGTTCAGCATTCATTGATTCATAAATACCAACAAATTTAGGAACTATATATGTAAGCATAAATATAACTATACCTATTGCAAATAACAATACTACGCATGGATAAGCCATCGCACTAATAACAGCTCTCTTTGTATCTTCTACTTCTTGATAATATTCAGCCATTTCATCCAATGTATCTTCAATATTACCAATTAACTCAGCAGATTTAATCATATTTACTAGTAATGCTGGGAAAACATTACCTTGCTTATTTAATGAATCACTAAAACTTTCTCCCATTGTAAGTTCATATATAAGAGATTCATATACTGGCTTATATCTTCTTCTTTTATCTTGTTTTGCTAAGATTTTAACCGCATCAGCAAGTGCAATACCAGCTCTAATATAAGTAGATAATTGTGTTAACCAGAATACTAAATCTTTAGTTTTCATTCTTTGTTTAAATGCAGTAGCTTCAGCATGAAAGAAATTTATAGCCCAACTAGTTACAATTTCATAAACAATATATCCTTCATCAGTAAGATAAGAATAAACATCCATTTTTGAAAAAGCTGGGAAATAACCTTTAACTAACTTGCCTTCTTTATCTCTTATTAAATATCTATATGTTTGTTTAGTAGCACTCTTTATCGCATCAGCACCATTTGGATCTAATGTTAAAACAACTAAACTTGCTTCTTTTTTAGCCCTTGCTTCTTTTACAAATGATAAATTTTCATACTTTTCAGTTATATAGTCAGCAATAGTTTTAGTAAGAGATTTAGATGTTTCTTTCTTAAGGGCTTTTTTAGCCTTTTGTTTTTCTTGATAATCTTTATACTTTTTATAATATTTATAAGCAACCTTACTTGCTTTATCATATAAGAATAATGGTAAATCTACAAATATAGTACCAAATATATATATAAATCCACTATAGCATGAATATAACATTATATATATTTCACCAAATAATCCTTTAAAGAATAAATTCCAAAAGAACAATATTATATTCTTAATACCCCAAAATGTATAAAAAATGAATGACACTATAAAAGAAACAATACCATCAAAAAAGCTAAAAATACCCATACCAATAGATTTAACAAGAATTAATATTTCATCTATAATAAACTTAATAGGATTTATATGTACTTTTTTAGTATTGGCACTTTTATCACTAGTCTTAGCTTTAGTTTTAGTTTTAGTTTTTGCTTTAACTTTAGTTTTGACTTTCTTTTCTTTATCCTTAGCCATAAATCAATTCCTTCTTATTCTACTACTATTGATTATAACATATAAAAATAAAAATAAAAACACATTTTTTAACTTTTTTTAAACAAGTAAAATATAATATATTAGGTGAATTATATGAATAGTAATATACTAGGATTATTAAAGGGAATTAAAATATCAAATATTGTTTCTAGTACTAATAAAACGTTAGGTGTTGTTCGTAAAATAATACCAGTATATAAAGAAGTAAGGCCTTATGTTACTCATGAAAAAAGTATATTTAAAAATATTCCTAAGACAGAGAGTATTATAAAAGAAAGTGATACATCAAATGTAAGAAATAATTCTTACAATGATACTCTTACTTTCTTTCATTAATCATCATTTGCTGAGTCTGTACTAAGTATTGTTAAGAATGCTTCTTGAGGTATTGATACACTACCTACTTGTTTCATTCTCTTTTTACCTTCTTTTTGTTTTTCTAAAAGTTTTCTTTTTCTTGATACATCTCCACCATAACATTTAGCAAGTACATTCTTTTTCATCGCACTTATATCTTCTCTTGCAATAACTTTACTTCCTATACATGCTTGTATTGGTACTTGAAACATTTGTCTTGGTATTATTTTCTTTAAGTTTTCGCATATTATTTTACCACGTTTATAAGCAAAATCTTTATGTACAATTACGCTTAAAGCATCAACTATTTCTCCATTTAATAATATATCCATCTTAACAAGTTTACTCTCATAATTACCAATAAATTCATAATCAAAAGATGCATATCCTTTAGTATAACTCTTAAGTTTGTCAAAGAAATCATATACTATTTCTGAAAGTGGTAAATCATATGTAATATTAACTCTAGTTGTATCTATATATGACATATTTTTATATATACCTCTTTTATCTTGACATAGTTCCATTATAGCACCTACATATTCACTTGGAACATATATATTTGCTTTAACATATGGTTCTAATATCTTAGATACTTTAGCTGGATCAGGCATCTTTGATGGTGAATCTATCATCACAGTTTCTCCATCACTTTTAATTACTTCATAAATAACTGATGGACTAGTAGCAATAATATCTATATTAAATTCTCTTTCTATTCTTTCTTCTATTATTTCCATATGAAGAAGTCCTAGAAATCCGCATCTAAATCCAAATCCTAACGCTACTGATGTTTCTGGTTCAAAGCAAAGTGCTGCATCACTAAGTTTAAGTTTTAATAATGCTTCTTTTAATTGATTATATTTTGAACTATCTATTGGATAAATACCACTATATACCATAGGCACTACATGTTTATATCCAGGAAGTGCTTCTACAGTTTCACCATCTAAACATATTGTATCTCCTACCTCTACTTCAGTAATACTTTTTATTGATGCACTTAAGAATCCTACTTCACCACTAGAAAGTTCAGTTTTCTTTACTTCATGTGGTGTATGCTTTCCAAGCTCTAACACTTCATACACTGCGTCACTATTTATAAATCTTATTTTATCTCCTACTTTTACTTTACCATCCATTACTCTAATAAGTATTATTACTCCTTTATAAGGATCAAAGTAACTATCAAAAATAAGTGCTCTTAATTTATCGCTATTACTTTTAGGAGATGGAATTCTTTCCACTACTGCATCAAGTAATTCTTCTACACCTTCTCCAGTTTTACCAGAACAACATATTATTTCATCTCTATCAAATCCTATAGTATTAACAAGTTCATCCTTAACTTTTTCAGGGTCTGCATTTGGTAAATCTATTTTATTAATAACAGGTATTAACTTAAGATTCGCATCAAGTGCTAAATATAAGTTTGCAAGTGTTTGTGCTTCTATTCCTTGTGTTGCATCAACTACAAGTATAGCTCCTTCACATGCTGCAAGACTTCTACTTACTTCATAACTAAAATCTACATGACCTGGAGTATCTATTAAATGAAGAGTATACCCTTTATATTTAAGTTCTACCGCATTTAGTTTAATAGTAATTCCACGTTCACGTTCAAGATCCATTGAATCAAGTATTTGATCTTTCTTCTCTCTTTCAGTTACAGCATGACAAATATCAAGTATCCTATCAGCAAGAGTACTTTTACCATGATCTATATGTGCTATTATACAAAAATTTTTAATCTTTTCTCTTTCCATAAGCAATATTTTATCAAAATAAAAAGGAAATTACAACATTTCCTACTTAGTTAATCCTAAATTATATTCACTAATATATTTATCATCTCTTAGTTTTTCTAAGGCTCTTTTTTCTATTTGCCTTACTCTTTCACGTGATATGTCTAATTCTTTACCAATTTCAGTTTTAGTTTTTATTCCATTTCCATCTAAATTATATCTATGAATTAATATAAATTTTTCTCTATCAGTTAATGCACCAGAGGATTTTATATCATTTATTAAACATTCATAAAATATTTTATCCATTAAACATTCTTCACTATATTTTGATTCGTATAAGCTTTCATTTCTATAATAAAAATCATCTACATTTTCATGCATTAATATTATATCTAATGATGATACATCAAAATTATATTTTATTGATTCATCTATTTCTTTTGCAGTCTTTCCTAATTCTTTTGCAAGTAATTCACTAGTTGGCTCAATTCCTTGTTTTTGCAATTGTGCTGCGATTTTTCTTGCTTTAAAAATATCATAGTGTAAATGACATGGTATTCTTATTATTCTTGATTTATTAACTATTCCCTTAATGATATAACTTTTTATCCAATATGCAGAATAAGTATTAAATCTATATCCAAGTGTATAATCAAAGTTATCTACTGCTTCTATAAGTCCAAGGTTACCATCTTGAATTAAATCTGGAAATGGTAATGTTTCGTTTGCCTTTATAAATTGTCTAGCTATGTTTACTACAAATCTTAAATTTCTTTCTATAATCTCATTTCTAGCTTCAATATCACCATTTCTAATTCTTTTAAATAATTCTTGTTCTTCTTCAAATGTTGGAACATCGTAAAGGTTAACATCTGCATAATAATAACTTGTTACGCTTTCTCTTTTTTCTTGTTCTATTTTATTCATATTAACCCTATCTTAAAAGTTTTCTCGTTGTTTCTTTTTCATTAAATTCTTTGATTTTTTTATTGCGTTTTAATTTTTTTAATGTTTTAACTTCTATTTGTCTTATTCTTTCTCGTGTAAGTCCAAACATTTTTCCGATTTCTTCAAGCGTATATCTTTTTCCCATAAATCCAAATCTTAATGATATAATTTCTTTTTCTCTCTCACTTAAGTTTGAATCATTAAAAACTATATTGCTAAGTGAACTATAGTAATCTTTTTCCATAAATTCCAAATCAAATCTTTTTGGATCTTCTATGAATTCTAATAATTCTGTATCATGGTCTTCTGATGGTGAACCTATTATATCATTTAAAGATAATAATGGATTTTGATATACTTTTCTTTCTAATACTGCTTGTTCACTAATTCCTAGTATATTCGCTAATTCTTTAGTACTTGGTTCTCTACCTTCTTTTGATATAAATTCGTTTTCAGTCGTTGCCAATTTTCTAATGTTTTCAACCATATGTACTGGAATTCTTATCGTTCTTCCATTATCTGCGATTGCCCTAGTAATTGATTGTCTTATCCACCATGTTGCATAAGTACTAAATTTACATCCAAGTGTGTAATCATATTTTTCTACAGCTTTCATAAGTCCAAAATTACCTTCTTGAATTAAATCTAAAAATGTTAATGCTGAATTACTATTTCTATATTTTTTTGCAACAGACACCACTAATTTTAAGTTACTTTCAATTAATTCTTTTTTAGCTGATTCGTCTCCTTCTACTATTCTCTTTCCAAGAGCTTGTTCTTCTTCCATAGTTAATATTCTACTTTGGCCTATTTCTTGAAGATACATTTTTATTGGATCTTCACAATCACAAACTTGTGTTTCATAGAATTCATCATTAGAATCTGCTTTTTCTTCATTACTTTCTTTTGCCTGTTCAATTAATATGTTATATGCTGATATCAATGATGCTATGCTTTCATATCTAATTAATGTGTCATCCCCAGTTTGAGTTATTTTATCAACTACTGATGCCATATCTTTTAATTTAGGCGATTTATTTAATAAACTCATTGCTGATTTTATAGTTAATCTTATACAAAATGAATCTAAATATAAGGCAAAATTTCTACAATTTTTAATTTGCTTTGCATCTGTACCAGTTTCAAATTTAGTTTCTATAAATGTTAAAATTTCTTTTTCCATACTTCAACCCCTTTTCTTAAATGCTTGTATATTATAACATAAGAGATATTTAAAATCAAGTGAAATTAAAAGAAGCACTATCTTTTATTTTGTGCTTCTTTAATTTTCTTTTTACCTTCAATAAACATTTTATATATCTTTTCACGTTCAGTTTCAAGAATCTTTTCATCATTTTCACGAGGCTCACTATGATCTCTAATAGTTATTACACCATCATTTCTTGATATAACACTTTCACTATATTTTTTAATATCTTGAACCATACTTCTTATTCTATTAACCCCTTCTTTATAAGATTCAAGCGATACCCTTTCTCCACCTATCATTCCGCCATTATTAGCATCTTTGAATTTAATGTAATCTCCATCAATATTATATACATTTAATAATGATATTATATCAGTAGATATTTTATCTATATTTTTACTCTTACTTAAATCACTAACAGATTTAATCATATCATTATATTCACTTATTGATTCAGTGAGAGTTTTATTAAACTCTCTATAATCCCCATCTTTGCCTTTATAATGTTTACTCATATATCCATTAAACTTAAGATCACTTATTCTTGATAATAGATAGTCTAATTTAATATTATATTCATGAGAATCAACTTTAAATGGATCTCTTTTAGGTAATTCAGGCTTAGAACAAATATCATCTTCAATGCTCTCCATATTTATAAGAGTATTAACTCCATCATAGCCACATATTTTATCAACTATAAATTCCCTCTTTTTACACCAGTCATATATCTTCTTTCTTAAACTTTCTGCTTCTTTAGTCCTTCTATCTAATTTATAGAATTCTCTTTTCATATCACATATAGTTTTGTTAACTCTATCAAATTCACGAATATCTTTATCAGCATAAGTTTTACCAGTAGTCTTTATTTCATTTTTAATGTTGGCAGTCTTTTCTTCTTTCTTTTCTACTTCTTTAGATACTTTAGGCTTAGATATAGTTGGAAGTGGAGCATTTATATGACTTACTCTAGTAGTCTTTCTTTTTAAACAAGAATCTATTTTAGAAATAAATTCATTCATCATCTTATTAAGATTAACTATAGAATTCATTTCATTAACAACTCTATTTATTTCAATTTTATTTGTATTATTTTTCTTTAAATTATCATATTCTCTTTTTAATTCTGCATATTTTTGTCTTATAGAAGATATTTCTTTAGTTATTTCTTCACGTATCTTTTCTATATCACTGATAGAATTACATGTATTAATTCTAGTATAATATTTAGCCATATGATGATAATTAGAAAGCATAGCAATATATTTACTCTTAAGTGAAGCATTTGTTTTACCTTCACCACGAAGTGAAATACAAGCACTATATGACACACTTAAATAATCATATAATTCTTTTCTAAGATTAACTATCATATCCCTTTCACTCATAGAAACATCTCCTTACATTATAATGTATTTACTACATATATTATTTTATCATTAAATTACTTAGCAGTAAAGTATCCTGGACTACTTGTTCCACCGTCTATACGAGCATAAGTTTTATCAGTTTTAGTTGAATCATATTTTGTTCCTGCTCCACCTACTAGACTAGTACAGCCACTAAACATATTAGTGCTGGATGTAACTCTATCTGTTTTAAATTTATCACTTACATATATTGTTTTTAAATTAGTAGAATTATAAAACATATAACCCATATTTGTTACTTTTGATGTATTAAAATTACTTACATCTAAGGTTGTGGCTTGACTACCAGAAAACATAGCGCTCATATCTGTTACATTACTTGTATTAAAATTACTTACATCTAAAGTTGTGGCTTTACTATAATAAAACATATTGTTCATATTTGTTACTTTTGATGTATCAAAATTACTTACATCTAAGGTTGTGGCTTGACTATTATCAAACATACCCCTCATATCCGTTACATTTGATGTATCAAAATTACTTACATCTAAGGTTGTGGCTTTACTATAATAAAACATTTCATACATATTTGTTACTTTTGATGTATCAAAATTACTTAAATTTAAGGTTGTGGCTTTACTATAATAAAACATATCACCCATATCCGTTACTTCTGATGTATCAAAATTGCTTACATCTAAGGTTGTGGCTTTACTATAATAAAACATACTACTCATATTAGTTACATTACTTGTATTAAAATTACTTAAATTTAAGGTCGTGGCTTGACTATACCGAAACATATCACCCATATTTGTTACTTTTGATGTATCAAAATTACTTACATCTAAGGTTGTGGCTTGACATATATCAAACATACTACTCATATCCGTTACATTACTTGTATCAAAATTGCTTACATCTAAGGTTGTGGCTTGACTATGAGAAAACATATCACTCATATCTGTTACTTTTGATGTATTAAAATTGCTTACATCTAAGGTTGTTGCTTGGCTATCATAAAACATATATGACATTGAAGTTATTGGTTTATTATTTATGTATGTACAAACTTTACTTGTTACTGCATCAGTACTTTCTTTATCAGTAAGTTGCACGCCCCAACCATCAGAAGTTATATCTTGCCATGCTAGTCCTGAACTTGGATATTTTCCTTCCTGCATATATCTATAAGTATATTGTCCATTAACATACTCAGCTCCCTGTGTAAGAGTTCCATCAAATGTACAGTAAACTGAATTATCAACATATTCTTCTATATCTATTTTACCACTGAATGATTTATTTAAATTATCATTTTGAAGATATGGTCTATTCTTAAATGTTATAGTAACTGTATATTCATGAGTGATACCAATATCTATTTCATTATTTCTTTTTATATCTTTGTTTATGCTTGTTTCTGTATAAGGTACTGCCTTATAAAAAGAACTACATTCCCCACTCTCAACTTTTGAAGAAGTATTATAATCTTTATAACTCTTACATTTCATATCAAGTTGTAAATCATAATTATTAATTGTATTTATAAGATTATTCCATACAATATTGTAACTTACTTTTTTAGTACCTATATTTTCAACAGTAAAAGTTTTAGTTACAAAGTCTCCTGGAATTGCATTATCAAGAGAAAGTACTGTATTATCAGTATACTTAAGTTTTAAAGTCGCAGTATCTAATGTTACATATTTACCTTCTCCAGTTATTTCAGTACTAAAATATGCATAAGATAGTCCTATAACAGCTAGCGTAAATAAACTTATAATTGTTATTATACTTAATTTAGTTATATTGCTTTTCATATTGTCACCTACTATTGATATTTTAACATAATTAAGACAATTAAAAAAGTTATTTTTAATAACTTTTACTTATTTATATGTACATCCATTTGTGGGAATGGAATTTCAATTTTATTTTTATCAAGTGCTTTTTTAATGTCCTCCATTAGATCAAAATATACATCCCAATAGTTTTCCGTTTTAGTCCATGCTTTAACTGCAAATACTAAAGCAGAGTCTGCATGTTTAGATAATCTAACAAAATTATTTTCTTCTTGAAGTATTAATTCATTTTTAGATATAACTTCCATTATTATTTTTTTAACTTTATCAATATTTGAATCATATGATACTGATATAGCTATATCAATTCTTCTTTTTTTATTAGCTGTATAATTAGTTATATTTGAATTAGATAAATTACCATTAGGAAGCTGTATTACTTTATTATCAAATGTTGTTATTGTTGTATAAAACATTGTTATAGATTTAACTGTTCCTTCTTTATCATTTACTTCTATATAATCTCCTACTTTAAATGGCTTAAATATAAGTATCATTAACCCACCAGCAATATTAGATAATCCTCCTTGAAGTGCTAAACCTATTGCTACTGCACAAGAACCAAATACTGTTATTATTGATGCAGTTGGTACTCCTAAAATATGAAGTACTACTATAAATAATACTATTTTAGATGTTATTGATATGAAACTTATTAAGAATCCTTTTACTGATGCATCTAAATGTTTTAATTTGTTTTCTTTTCTCAAATTACTTTCTATAGCTTTTATAATTTTTGATCCTATTGCTAATACTATTACAGCAATTATTAACTTTGCTGATATATCTATTGAACCTTCTACTAATTTATCTAAGAATTTTTCCATCTTCTAAGTGTCCTTTCTTTATAATATATTTTACCAGGATAATTGTGATTTTGATATTTATAGCAAATTACAGGTTCTACATTTTCGAATGTAACCATTACTACAACCTCGATCACTTCTCCATCTCTTTTTGTATCTAATATATTCATTTCATACATTTTATACCCTTGTGGTACTTCTATCCTGTCTACAAAATTTTTAGTATCTGTTTTTTCTATTTTCTCACATATAATTCTTCTAATTACATGTTCTTTTTTATCATATAAAATATTTTCGTTTATTATTTTCATAAATATCCTCCTATTAAAATTATATCATAAAGTTTAAAAAAGAAGTAGAAAAATCTACTTCAAATAATCTTTTAAATATTTACCTGTCCATGATTCTTTAACTTTACATATTTCTTCAGGAGTACCTGTTGCTACTACTGTACCACCAAAGTCTCCACCTTCAGGACCTAAATCAATAATATAATCTGCTTGTTTTATAATATCTAAGTTATGTTCAATAACAATAACAGTATCACCATTGTCAACTATTCTATTTAATATAACAAGTAATTTCTTTATGTCGTCTTGATGAAGTCCAGTAGATGGTTCATCTAATATAAACACACTTTTACCTGTAGGTTTCTTTTGAAGTTCTTTAGCAAGTTTAACTCTTGATGCTTCACCACCAGAAAGTGTTACAGCACTTTGACCAAGTTCTACGTATCCTAACCCTACTTCTTCCATTATTTTTAATGTTTTATAAACTTTAGGTACATTCTCAAATATACTTAATGCTTCATGAACTCTTGTATTTAATACTTCTGCGATATTTAATCCTTTAAATTTAATTTTCAATGTTTCTTTATTATATCTAGTAGCATTACATACATCACATGGAACATACACATCAGGTAAGAAATGCATTTCTATCTTTTTAACGCCATCTCCACCACATGCTTCACATCTACCACCTTTTACATTAAAACTAAATCTACTTTTATCATATCCTCTTATTTTAGCTTCTTTAGTACTCGCAAACACATCACGAATACTATCAAAAACACCAGTATAAGTAGCAGGATTACTTCTTGGAGTTCTACCTATTGGATCTTGTGTAATATTAACTATCTTATCTACATTTTCTATTCCCTTTACAGTTCTATATTTACCAGGTTTTTCTTTTGATTTATTTATTGTACTTGATAATATTTTACATAATATTTCATTTACAAGGGTACTCTTACCACTACCTGAAACACCTGTTACACATATAAATTTACCAAGTGGAAACTCTACTGAAATATTTTTTAAGTTATTTTCTTTACATCCAGTTAACTTAATTGATTTGCAATTTCCTTTTCTACGTTTCTTTGGTACTTCTATTTTCTCTTTGCCTGAAAGGTATCTTCCTGTTATACTTTTATCATTTTTCATAACTTCTTCAGGAGTACCACATGCTACTAAATAACCACCTTCAGTACCTGCTTTTGGACCAATATCAACTAAATAATCAGCTTGTAACATAGTATCAGTATCATGTTCTACTACTATTAAAGTATTACCTAAATCTCTCATTTCTTTAAGTGAATCTATAAGTCTTTGATTGTCTCTTTGATGAAGACCGATAGATGGCTCATCAAGAACATAAAGTATACCAGAAAGTCTACTTCCTATTTGAGTTGCAAGTCTTATTCTTTGTGCTTCACCACCACTTAAAGTAGAAGCTTCTCTATTAAGTGATAGATATTCAAGACCAACATTTTTTAAGAAATTTAATCTTTCTTTAATCTCTTTAATTATTAAGAATGATACTTCTGTCTGTTCATGATTTAACTTTAATTTATCAAAGAATTCTATTAAATCTCTTATACTTAAGCATGTAACTTCATATATATTTTTATTATTTATTCTTACACTTAATGCTTCATCTTTAAGTCTTGTTTGCTTACATACAGGACAAGGAAGCTCTGTCATATATCTACTAATCCATTCTCTTATTTGGGGACTAGTTGTTTCCATATATCTTCTTTCTAAATTAGTTATAATTCCTTCAAAATAATCATAACTCTTAAGAGTACTTCCACTTCTAGTAGTAAGTGATAAATCTAATTTATCAGGACTTCTATATAATATTATATCTAACTCTTTACGTGTTAAATCTTTTACTGGCTTATATAAATCTATTCCATAATGGCGAGCCACAAGTCTTAATTTTTTATATGCTATATTTAATGTTTCACCACTTTGAAATGAAGCAACTGCTCCATCCATTATAGACAAATTTTTATCTGGAATAAGTATATCTTCATCAATATGAAGATTAACTCCAAGACCTTTACATACAGGACAAGCTCCATATGGACTATTAAATGAAAATAATCTAGGTTCAAGTTCAGGCAAACTAAAATCACATAAAGGACAAGCATAGTTTTCACTCATAACTATTTCTTTATCACCTAATATATTTATAACTACTTTACCATTAGCCATTTTAGTAGAAGTCTCTATACTTTCAAATATTCTACTTCTTGAGTCTTCTTTTATAATCACTCTGTCTATGATAACATCTATATTATGCTTAATATTTTTTTCTAAAATTATATCATCATTTAAATCTTTAGTTTCACCGTCTATTCTAGCTCTTACATACCCATCTTTTCTAAGATCAAGTAATAAATCTTTATGAGTACCTTTTTCACCATGTATAACAGGTGCCATAATTTCTATCTTAGTACCAATTGGATATTCTAAAACTTTATTAGTCATTTCTTCAATACTTTGCTCAGTAACTGGTATATTATGATGCGGACAATATGGAGTACCAACTCTAGCATATAAAAGTCTTAAATAATCATATATTTCAGTAATAGTACCAACTGTACTTCTTGGATTCTTATTAGTTGACTTTTGATCAATGCTTATACTAGGACTAAGTCCTTCAATAGAATCAACTTCAGGCTTACTCATATTTCCTAAAAACTGTCTTGCATAAGCACTTAAACTTTCAACATAACGCCTTTGTCCCTCTGCATATATAGTATCAAATGCTAAACTACTCTTACCGCTACCTGAAACACCAGTCATAACTATAAGTTTATTCTTAGGTAATTCTATATTAATATTTTTTAAATTATTTTCTCTTGCATTTTTAATTATTATTTTATCCATATATACCTCACTAAATATTTTTTCATAAAATAAAAATATTATACGTATCTAACTATATAATATTTATTATTTATTTGTCAATACTTTTTACAAATATTTGTTTGTATTATTTTGCTACACAATTAGTATTATAATCACAATCATCATGATTGCCATCTTTGTCAGCTACACATACTGGTTTATCATTTTTATCATATTCTATTAAACATGAATCTACATATTCTTTTAAATTATTCTTATTTATAAATAGTTTTACAAAGTAACTAGGTGATATTTTATTTCTTGTTTTAACACCTTCATAAGTAGCATTATAATAATTAGCATTTTCAAGTTCACTTACTTTTAAAAATACTTCTTTATTCTCATTAAATGAATTCATCCATGAATCATTTAAATCTAAATATACTTGTGCAGATCTTTGTACACTACTATATAATCTTTTTAAATCTTCTTCTTCAGTACCAGATGATGCACTTTCAAATATTATAGTTGATGAAACACTAGTAACAACAAGTATAACTATTACTACTAATAATTCCATTAATGTAAATCCATCTTTTTTCATTAAATCACCTATTCTATATATATTATACTATAATACGTATTTATTTTAAAGTGAATTTTTTAAATAATTATTATATCCATTTATAAATCCTATATCATATAATTTAGCCATTATTAAATAGTCATCTATTTCTATAAACTTCTTTATTTTAAACTTCTCTTTGTCTTCAAGTGCTTTTTGATATCCTTCTTCATAACCCATCTTATAACATCTAATATATCTATACATTTTTACCTCCTCTATTATATATATAAGAGAAAAGTTTCAAAAACACTTTAAAAGTGAAAGAATTTTACATTTTCTTTCACTTTATTTTTTACCATTTATTAATTTCTTTTACTTCTTCATATGTTTTAGGTTTTTGGAAGAATGGTACAAATTCTATATATCCTTGTCCTCCATAGTTATATTTATAAACTTTATATCCCACACCCTCGCATGTTTCAATCGTACCATCTGTTACTTTTTCAATAGTATTTTCTAAACAAAATGTAGGATTTTTCCCAGATAATGTACTTATAAAATCATAAATTAACATTCCAGCCCATCCAAGAACAACTATCCACATAAATATATTTATAATTATTTTAATTGGATGCTTTTTCTTTTTAGGTTTATTTTTAATAACTGGTTTAGATGTATTATTTGGAGTTACTACTTCAGGCTCTATTTTAGGTAATTCAGGTAATTCCACATTTTCTTGTGGTGTAGTAATTACATCTTCACTAATATTTTTTATTTCTTCATTAGTAAGTACACTTGCATCAATATTAACTACATCAGTTTTAACTTCATTATTTTCTACGTTTGATACTTTTTCAGCTTTTACTTCATCATTAGTAACATTATTATTTTCTTCCATAAGTTTTACCTACTTTCTACAAATAATTATACACAAAAATAGTCTCGTTTACAAGACTATTGCGATTAAATTGTTACTTCCTTTATTAACCATTTTAGTTATTGTATTTGATAATTTAAATTTAGCTGAATCAGGTAATAATGATAATTTAGCTTGTATTCCTTCTTGAACTATTTCATTTAAACTTCTACCAAATATTTCACTTTCCCATATTTTTTCAGGATTTTCATTATCTTTCATAATATAATCTATTAATTCTTTACTTTGAAGTTCACTACCTATAATTGGTTCAAAACTACTTTCTACGTCTACTTTTATCATATGTACACTTGATGCTTTAGCTTTAAGTTTTATACCAAATCTACCACCTTGTTTAATAATTTCAGGTTTATCAAGTTTCATATCACTTACTCTTGGAAGAACTATACCATATCCAGTTTGATATACTTGTTTTAAAGCTCCTTTTATACTTTCATATTCACTTCTTCCTTCACTTACATCTTGAAATACTTTTAATAATTCACCCTTACTATTAATACTAGAACCAACTACATCTTTTAATATATCATTAAATAAGTTTTCATCAGCCTCTAATGTTATTGTTACTAAATCATTCTCTGTATCAAGTGCTGAAACAAATGCTTTAGTGATTTCTTTTGTATCTTCTAAATTAATATTAATGTTTTCTACATCACGAAGTTTATCCACGTTAATTACTGATTCTTTCATTTTATTTATAAATTCTTGCTTTAATGGATGAGTATTTTTAAGTACACCTACCCAATCTGGTATCTTAAATTCAATATGAGAAACAGGGAACTCATATAATGCTTCTTTAAGTACATTAGTTATATCATTTATATTCATATCTTCTACACTTATTGGTATTACTGGAACATTATGTTTTTGAGATAATGCATTTGCGAGTGTTTTTGTTTCAGGACTTCCCGGATGAGTACTATTCATTATAACTATGAAAGGTTTATTTATTCCTTTTAGTTCTGTTATAACTTTATCTTCAGCATCAACATAATTACTTCTTGGTAGCCCTAGTATTGAACCATCAGTTGATATTACTATACCTATAGTCGCATGATCTCTTATAACTTTTTCTGTACCAATTGAAGCAGCTTCAACAAATGGTATTTCATCAGGGAACCAAGGCGTCTTAACCATTCTAGGATTACCAAGTTCATCTTCATAGCCAACTGATTCAGGAGTAACATAACCTACACAATCAACTAGTTTAATATTAGTAGTAAGTCCTTCAATATTAATAGTTGCACCATTTGATGGAACAAACTTAGGCTCAACCGTCATAATAGTTTTACCTTGAGCAGTCTGTGGTATTTCATCCATACATCTTTTCTTTTCAATATCATCATCCATATATGGAAGAATTAATGTTTCAATACATTTCTTTATAAATGTACTTTTACCAGTTCTAACCGCACCTACAACACCTAAATAAATTTCTCCATTTGATTTTTTACCTAGGCTTTTGATAATTTCACTTTTATCCATATTTTACCCACTTTCTAATTTCTAATAAAATATATGAATACATTTATATAATATTACAATTTTTTATATTTACATTTTATTGTCATAAAAAACTAGTATTTTACACTTGATACATTTAACAAATTATAATTTACTCTCTAAAACAAAACAAAAAGAGATTTACATATCATATACATATAAATCTCTCATATTTACATTGTATCTATTTTGATACTAATTATTAAATATCAATTCCGGAAGAAGAGTTCCTACAAATAAAAGTATTACAAGTACTATCCAGTTAGTTAAAATATTCATTACTTTACTAAATGTATCATTGTTATATATCATCTTTCCATATACATCTTGTAAATCATATTCATTTAAAACTCCGTTATCATCTTTAATATATACCTTATACTTATTTACTTTTTCTACTTTACCTAGTTTAACAGTATTAGTATATTTAAAAGCTATATAATCATTAACATCAACCGCTCTTGTCTTTTCTAATATAATTATATTATTTTTTTTAATATCAGGTTCATAAATATCAGAATCTACTTTTATATATGTATATCCCATAACAGTAGGAAACTCATCATTATATATCTTTCTTTTAGTATACATAGATACCATAACAGCTGTAAAAGTTACTAAATATATAATAATTATTATTCTTATTACATTTAATATATTTTTCATTTTAGATACATTCCACCTTCCATTTCAGGACTAATAATTCTGCCAAATTTAAGATCTGGATTAGTCGCATAAAGTAAAAATTCTCCTTGTATTTTGGGATTTAAACTTATAAATTCATTATTAGCCATATGTTCATATTCTTTAAATGGATCAACACCTGATAAAGTATAAAATGATGTTTGTTTCTTTAAATCTTCTAATCTATCTAAATGATCAATCCAATAAGAATCAACTACATTTAACATATTCTTTCTTACTTTTTCATTATTGCCTGCTAAAGAAATACTTGCTTTAATTTTAGAAAGAACTGAAGAATTAATAGATTCCCTCAAGCTTTCTTTACTAGTTGTATCAAGTCCTTTAGTATCAATTATTCCGTCTAAACTACTACTTATTTCATCAATTGAACAATTATTAATTAAATAATCAGTATACGAAGGAACTATTCTATCAAATAATGTCTTAACATTAGATGTATCAAGTATCATATTTCTTTGACTATACATTAGATCTTTTTGAGTAGTCATTACTTTACCATATTTTTCACTTGTAATTCTTACTTTTTCTTCAAATCCTTCTTGTGCTTTTTGACATCTATCTACTAGTTTAATTATGTTTTTATTAGTAATTTCTTTGTCTTTATCTTTAACAAGTGAAGATGCTGCATTAAATAATTCAGTGCTTCCTCTTGTTTTAACTAAATCATCTTCAAGTGAACAATAATATTTTGTTTTACCAGGTTCACCTTGTCTACTAGCTCTACCACGAAGTTGATAATCAATTCTTTCATTATTATTTCTTGATGTACCAATTACATAAAGACCACCTAATTCTTTAACACCTTCGCCTAGTCTTATATTACTACCACGTCCAGCCATATTAGTAGCAACAGTTACTTTACCTTTCATACCAGCATTTTCAATAATACCTGCCTCATTTTCATTGTTAACTGCATTTAATAACTGATGTCTTACTCCTGCTTCTTCAAGCATCTTACTTATAATAACACTCTCTTCTACACTAGTAGTACCAATTAGTACAGGTTGTAATGTTTCATTAGCCTTTAATACTTCTTCAACAATTGCTTTATATTTAGCATTCTTAGTAAGATAAACACTATCCTTTAAATCTTTTCTTATATTTGGAAGTCTACTTGGTACTTCATATGTAGGTAGATTATATATTTCATTAAATTCTTCAATATTACTAGTACCTGTCATACCACTTATACCACTCTTATATCTTGACATAAAGTCTGGATACGTACACGTCGCAGTAGTAACAGTAGGACTTTGTATCGCAACATGGTAGCTTTTACCTTTAGCAAGTAATTCTTCTTTTGCTTCAAGTGCTTCATGTATACCATGGCCTTTTCTTCTACCAGGTGTAAGTCTACCTGTACTTTCATCAATTAAGACAATTTCTTTACGAGGCTTTTTACCAGGTTTAACAGGTACATTACTAAGTACATAATGTTCACCATTCTTATAGTAAAATTTAGCAAGTATACAATTTTCTACCGCAACAGTAAAATTCATAAGATATTCTTGTTCTTCTAAACTAAGTTTAGATACATCTTTATTACCATATATTTTTTTATATAGTTTTTCACTAAATATTACTTTTTGATCATCTTGATATAACAAGCAATCTTCTTTAAATCTTATTTCTTTATTCTTATCAAGTTCATCTTGTGCTTCTATTTTACATGTAAGAGTATCAGCAAGTAACATTGCTTTTCTATACATTTCTCTATTAATTTCACTTCTTCTTTTAAATTCTTCTTCTCCAATATCACTTTTCTTTTGACCTGGATACCCTCCATTTATAATAAGAGGTACTGTCGCATCATCTAAAAGAATACTATCAACTTCATCTATAATTGCATAATTAAATGCTTTACCATAATTTTTATCATGTTTATTAGGTAAATTAAATACTCTATCTTCCTTTTTAGTAACTGTATTATCAAGTAAATAATCAAATGCTAAAGTTTTAGCAGTACCATAAACTATATCACTCTTATATATTTCACGCCTTTCATCACGAGTCATTTTATCATTACCATAAACTACTCCTGAAGTAAGTCCTAATAAATCATAAACAGGTTTTGTTTCTTCAAGATCTCTTCCAATAAGATAATCATTTGCTGTAATAACATGTACACCTTTTCCATCTAAGGCATTTAAATATGCTTCAATTATTTGAATGAATGTTTTACCTTCTCCAGTCTTAACTTCAGCAATTGCGCCCTCTCTCATCGCAAGAGCAGCTTCTAGTTGAACATCATAAAGGCTTACACCAATAGACCTTTCAGTTGCAAGATAACATAAGGCAACCGCATCTATTAATTTATCTTCAATACTACTCTTGCCACTTCTAATATCATTCATTAAACTAATGCTTCTTTTTTTTATTTCAGAAGATGTTATACTACTGCCTTTATAAGAATTAACTTTGGCCTTAACTTCTTTTACCATTTCTCTAATTCTTTTTTGATTGTTTCTAGTGTAACTACCAAATATATTGTCAGCAAAACTCATATTATCACCTATTTTCTATATAAATAATATCATTTTAAGTGATTTTTTTCAATAAAAATTGAGTTTTCAACTGTTTTAATTGAATTTTAATTTATAATATAGGTCATAAACACATAGGTAATGAACACAATATAAAGTTGCTGAAATATTTATTGGAAAGAAAAATTTAGATAAATTAGAAATTAAAAAGATCGAATATGATGAGATCGATCTTTCTAAAAAATTTTGAACAAAAGACAAATTAAAATTTGCCTTTGAAATCTCACGATTCCAAATTTCTACTTCATAGAACCACTAACGTGACTTCTTATATAGACTTAAATTCCAATAGTCGCTACCATATTTTTTTGTTCTTATGCTGTTTGACTTGATGGATAATATTCATATATTAGATAAATTTTTTAAACTTTGACTTATATTCTAGTTGCCTTAAAATTTCACTAAAACAAGCATCATTTATAATTTTTGATAGAATATTCTTTTTATTACTTGCTATATTCACACCTTATATTTGAAACATACCATATACTATTAATTGATATGATTCATCCCTTTTTTCTACTTTAGCATTAACTTTATATACTTTATTTTTATTAAGTTCAGTAACCTTTAATAAAGCATCACTGAACATTACGGCTTCTATACTACCATATTCATCACTAAATTTCAAAAAACACATATTATCATTATTACGTGTTTTTATCATTCTAGTATCTTCTAAAAATAATATAAGACTTATTACTTTATTATAATATTTAGATATATCATTTAATTTAATATAGCCCTCTCTTATATATTTAGTAACAGGATGTCTCGATAGATAAAATCCATAATTATTAATTTCATTATCAATAGTTTCAATAGAATCATAATCATCTATATCATTCACTATAGGAGCATTATCCATAACAACACCTAAATCTTTACATAACATAGCATAATTAATTATTTCATCAAGTATTTCTATTGTTGCTTTCTTATTAATACCAAAGCTATCAAAAGCACCACATAATATTAATGATATAACTATTCTTTTATTAATATTTTTACCATAGCATCTTATCATAAAATCATTAAATGATTTAAATTCACCTTTATTTCTTTCTCTTAATATATCTTCACTTACTATATTAGATATATTCTTTATTGAATTAAATGGTAATAAAAGATAATTATTAAATATTATAAATTCTTTATCACTTCTATTTATATCTACTTTTAAGAAACGTATTCCTAGTTTCTTAGATTCTTCAATATAGTCTTTTATCTTATCACTAGATATATTCATATTAAGTAAGTTTCTCATGAAATATTTAGTATAATTACTCTTTAGATAAGCCATTTGATATGCGACTAATGAATACACTACTGAATGCGATTTATTAAATCCATATGAAGAAAATTTTATAATTAAATCATATAGTTCTGTTCCTATTTTTTCATCATAACCATGTTCTATAACACCACTTATAAATTTAGATTTATTTTTCTCTATTACATCAGCTTTCTTTTTAGACATTGCTCTTCTTATAAGGTCAGCCTCTGCATAAGTATATCCACCAATTATTCTTAATATTTCAAGTACTTGTTCTTGATAAATAATAATACCATATGTACTTTTAAGTATTGGCTCTAATTCTTTTACAAGATAAGTTACTTTCTTTTTACCATCTTTTCTTAATATATATTCTCCTATCATATCTCTAGGACCAGGTCTATATAAAGCAATCGCATCAACTAAAGTATTAAAATTATCTACTTTAAGTTGTCTTAAGAAACTCTTCATACCACTGCTTTCAAATTGAAATATACCTGTAGTATAAGCATTCTTAAATAGATTCAATGTATTTATATCATTAAGTGGTATATTATTTAAATCAATATCAATATTATCTTTCTTAATATCATTTACTATATTAGATATAGTATTAAAATTCTTTATAGATAAGAAATCCATTTTTAAAAGGCCTAAAGATTCAATATATTCCATACTATAACCTGTAAGTATAACATTATTACTTTTATATAAAGGCATAAAATTATAAAGAGATACATCACTTATAACAACACCAGCCGCATGCATACTTGTATTTTTTTTAAGACCGCATAATTTATAACAACAATTTACTAAATATTTAATATTATTATTTCTACTTACAAGATTCATAAATGCTTTATTGTCTTTAAGTGATATAAAGTCTTTTTCATCATTAATAGTCTTGCATATATTATCTATAACAATATTTTCATATTTTAAAACACGTCCCATATCTCTTATTATTTGTTTAGGTAACATTGTATTAAATGATATAATTCTAGCAGTTTTATCATGACCATATTTATCACTTACATATTCTATTACATCATCTCTTTTAGTATTATCAAAATCTATATCTATATCAGGCATAGTAATTCTATCAGGGTTTAAAAATCTTTCGAATATAAGATTATACTTTAAAGGATCTACATTTATTATACCTAAACTATAATTAACTAAAGAAGCAGCACCACTTCCCCTACCAGGACCTACATATATATTATGTTTTTTAGCATATAAAACAAAATCATAAACTATTAAGAAATAATCTACAAAGTTCATTTTCTCTATTACTGATAATTCATACGTAAGTCTATTCTTATATATATTAGGTACATTATTATTAAGTCTTTTCTCTAACCCTTTTTTAGCAAGTGCTTTTAAGAAAGATAATGAATTATCATTATATACTGGTATATGTAATTCTTTACTTGGTAGTTCTATATCTATAAGACTTGCAAATTCTATTGTTGTATTAGTATCACTTTCACTTATATTTAATCTAAAATTACTATCATATACATTTATTTTATCATCTATAGTTTTACCTTCATCAATATATTTTAAATATTTAAAATATTCTTTGTCTTCTTCATTAAAATATCTTATTAAATCCATATATACTATATTATTAGTTAATTTTAATGCTTCTTCTTTTAATTTAGATGTATGATATTTTATATAAACATTATCAAAATATTTACTTACTAAAGGATAATGTTTTCCATTTGTAACAATTATTAAATCACTTGAATTATCTTTTACATAATCTATATCAAGTGTACCTTCTATATTTTTATGAGATACTATTTTAAATAGATTAGTAAGTCCATTATAGTTTTTAGCATACATAAGCATATACATATCATTAACGATTACTTCCGTTCCTATAATTGGCTTTATATTATTCTTATTACATTCATTAATGAATTCCATTGTTCCAAACATATTAGGATCTGTTATACCAAGTGCATATATTTCTTTCTTTAATGCAAAAGAAATAAGATCTTTTATTCTTATTAAACTATTCATTAAATCATATTCAGTTTTTATATTAAGTGGTATATATCTCATTTCTTTCCCTCTATTTAATTATACAATATTTAAGATAAAAGAAAAAGTAGGAAATCCTACTTAATATTTATTATCTATATCACTAAAATCAACATTATCTATTTCTTCTATAACTTCTAATTGATTTTCTATTATTTGTCTTAATCTTCTCTTTAGTACATTAGTATTTCTTTTTAATTGATCAGCATGATTTTGGGCTTTTTCTGCTTTTAATAAAGCATCATTTATTATTCTACTAGCATTATGTCTTGCTTCTGTAATAAGAGCATCTGCTTCTTTTCTAGCGCTACTTTTGATTTGATCTCCAGCAGTTTCAGCAGTGAATATTGCTCTATTCATAGAGTCTTCTATTCTCTCATAATACTGTATTTTTTCTCTTAATAGTCTATTTTGTTCTTCAGTTTTCTTACTTTTATTTAGTAAGACTTCATAATTATTTATGATATCATCTATACACTTATGTACTTGATTTTTATCATAACCATGAAAAACTGTATCAAATTTTCTCATGCTTTTCACCTCAAATATTTTATACTAATGTTAATCATTACCATTCATTCATATCGTCTTTTTTACTTGATTTTTTACTCTCTTCTTCTGAAATATTTCCTTCTATTTCAAATCCTTTAGGAGCACAAATAACAATACCAGGACCAAGTTTTTGCATAGTACCTTCTATAGCATAGATAATACCATTTAAAAAGTCCATTATTCTTTTTGATACATCACTTGTTACTCTTTTAAAGTTTACTACTACTTGATTATTTGTTTTTAAGTAGTCAGCTATTTGTTGTGCTTCAGAGAATGCTCTTGGTTCAACAAGTATTGTTTTATTTTTAAATTCTTTATTATTACTTTTCTTAATTGGTTCTTTTACTTCATAATCAATTGAATCAGTATCTTCTTCTTCACCAGTAAATATTTCTTTTAATTTAAATGCCACTTTTATATTCCTCCTTATTATTTATACATATACATTTTAACATAAATATTTTTTAGTAGCAATAAATATTTCAAAAATAATAATAAATCAACATTATTATACAATAATATACATATTTTTGTATAGAAAAAAAGAATTTTTAAAATTCTATTTTCTTTGTAATATAATCTTTTAATTCATCTAAACTTAATGTTATTTGTTCCATTGTATCTCTATCTCTTATTGTAACTGTATTATTATTGATAGTTTCATCATCAACAGTTACACAGAATGGTGTTCCAACTACATCAGCTCTTCTATATCTTTTACCAATTGAACCACTTTCATCATAACTACACATAAAATATTTTGATAAATTCTTATATACTTCTAATGCCTTTTCATTATGATATTTTTTAACAAGTGGAAGTACTGTTACTTTTATAGGAGCAAGATATGGATGAAGTTTTAAAACTTCTCTTTCTTCATTATTTACTATATCTTTATGATATGCATCACATAATACAGTTAAGAATAATCTTTCTACTCCTAGTGATGGTTCTATTACATAAGGAATATATTTTTCATTTGTTTCAGGATCTAAATATTCAAGGCTTTCTTTACTTACTTCCATATGTCTACTTAAATCGTAATTTGTTCTTGAAGCTATTCCCCAAAGTTCTCCCCAACCAAATGGAAACTTGTATTCAATATCAGTAGTAGCATTACTATAAAAACTTAATTCTTCTTTTTCATGGTCTCTAAGTCTTAAGTTTTCTTCTTTGATACCTAAACTAAGTAAGAAATTCTTGCAATATTCTTTATAATGTTTGAACCAATCAAGTTCAGTACCTGGCTTACAGAAGAATTCAAGTTCCATTTGATCAAATTCACGTACTCTAAATATAAAGTTACCAGGTGTAATTTCATTTCTAAATGATTTACCTATTTGACCTATACCAAATGGTAATTTAAGTCTCATACTACGTTCTACATTTTTAAAGTTAACAAATATGCCTTGAGCAGTTTCTGGTCTTAAATATACTGTACTTTTAGAGTCTTCTGTAACTCCTTGAAATGTCTTAAACATAAGATTAAAGTTTCTAATGTCAGTAAAGTCTTCACTACCACAGTTAGGACATTTAACATGATTCTTTCTTATATAATCTATTAATTCATCATTACTGAATTTACCAGCATCTTCTATACCTAAATCTTCAAGTAATTTATCTGCTCTATGACGTGTCTTACAATGTTTACAATCAATTAATGGATCACTAAATGTTTTTAAATGACCACTTGCTTCCCATGTTTTAGGATTCATAAGTATAGCACTATCTAGCCCTACATTATTAATATCTTCTTGTATAAACTTCTTTGTCCATGCTTTCTTAATATTATTTTTAAGTTCAACACCTAATGGACCAAAATCCCAAGTATTCGCAAGTCCTCCATATATTTCACTTCCTTGAAAGATATATCCATAATTCTTACAATAATTAGTAAGTTCTTCCATTGTTATTTTATTTTCCATTAAAATCCCTCCATTTTCATTTGTAATTTCATTTGTTCTTTATTTTCTTTTTCTATTTCACTAACAGCTTTATTATATTTATTAAGTTCACTTATAAAGCCTTTATTTTTTTTAATTAGATTTACTACTACTCCATTACCTACAATATAACATTGATGTTGTTTTTCTATTAAAGTAGCTTTTTCACCTTTAAATGTATGATTTAAAAATTCTCTTATAAATTCTTTTTCATAAGTAGGTAATTTATCATCATCACATGAGAAGTAATATTTAGTTGTAGGATTTCCTGTATGAATACCACTTACCGAATAAGAACTTGTATCTTCAAAACAAAATTCCATATTGAATTCATTATTATTATCACTTGCTAAGAAATTAAGTCTATCATTTTTATATTTATCATATAATAGTTTTTCTTCTTCAAAAGTTGCATTATCTACTATTAGTAATCTATCAGTACCTCCACCTACATATATTCTACGTTTATCACTATCTTTTGATATAAATGTTATATGATTAAAATCCATGAAGTAGCCTATTACTACTTTTCTTTTGTCTTTAATACTCATTTTTTCATATTCTTCACCAAATAATGTTGAAACATTTATTCCTTCTATTATTTCACCATGTGATTCAATGCCTATATCACTTATTTTAATTGTTTGATAAGTGTTTTGTTTTAAACTATCTTTACTACTTGATTCCATTATTACTCCTTCTTTAAAATAAAAACTTCTAAAACAATTATAGGGGTCCATATGGACGGTTCCACCCTACTTATTCTAGAAGAATCACTCTTAATTTATAGCCTCAGTGCTTTGCCATCACACCTTCATCGCTTAACAAAATAAGTTTATCACAAATATATTTCTAATTCAATAACTATTTTACATATTCATCACATGGAGCAAAAGTTTTTCTATGCTCTTTTATTATTCCATATTTTCTTATTGCTTCTATATGTTTTTTAGTTCCATATCCTTTATTATGTTTAAAATCATATTCTGGATGTATTTTATCTAATTCTATCATCATTCTATCTCTTGTTACTTTGGCAATTATTGAAGCTGCTGCGATACTTTCACTTTTAGCATCTCCCTTTATTATTGATGTTTGTGGTATATCAGTATTCAATTTAACTGCATCTATAAGTAAATGTTCAGGTTTAACACTTAAGTTATTTACTGCTTCTAACATAGCCCTTTTAGTAGCATTCAATATATTTATTTCATCAATAACATTTTCACTTGATATTCCAATACCTACTGATATAGCATTTTCCATGATAACATCATATAAAAGTTCTCTTTTCTTTTCAGTAAGTTTTTTTGAATCATTTATTCTTTCATCATAAAAATCTTTAGGAAGTATTACTGCTGCGGTTACTACTGGACCTACTAGTGGACCTCTACCTACTTCATCTATTCCTGCGATAAAATTTATTCCTTTATTATATAGTTCTGTTTCAAATTCTTTCATGTTATTTTCCTTTCTTAAATATTCTATCACAATTAAAAAGGTGTAGAAAGTACTTCTGCACCTTATTTAGTCTATTTTAAGTTCTTCATTAGCATAATCTACATTAATTGTTGTATTAGATTTTATTTCATTATTAATAAGTTTACGAGCAATTATTGTTTCAAGTTTATTATTAACAAGTCTCTTAAGTGGTCTTGCTCCATAGAATTCATCATATCCATTATCTATAAAGTAATTAATTGCACTATCACTTAAATTAATCTTAACATTTATGTCTATTAATCTATGTTCTATTTCTTCTATTATTTTAGATAATATTTCTTTTAGATCTTCTTTAGATAATTTATTAAATGTAATTATTTCATCAAGTCTATTTAAGAATTCTGGTTTAAAGTACTTAGTAAGTTCACTTGATACTTTATCTTCTTCATTATTAATAATGTATTCACTACCTACATTTGATGTCATTATGATAATTGTATTTTTAAAGTCAACTGTTCTACCATTAGAGTCAGTTAGTCTTCCATCATCAAGTATTTGTAATAATAGATTAAGTACATCAGGATGTGCCTTTTCTATTTCATCAAATAATACTATTGAATATGGATTTCTTCTTACTTTTTCTGTAAGTTGTCCTCCTTCTTCATATCCAACATATCCAGGAGCTGCACCTATTAATCTTGATACTGAATATTTTTCCATATATTCACTCATATCTATTCTTACCATATGATGTTCATCATCAAATAATTCATAAGCAAGACTTCTTGCTACTTCTGTTTTACCTACTCCAGTTGGGCCTAAAAACATAAATGAACCTATTGGTCTATTTGGATCTTTAATTCCACTTCTTGAACGAATTATCGCATCACTTACAAGTTTTAATGCTTTATCTTGACCTTTAACACGTTTTCTTAAGTTATCATATAGATTTAATATTTTATCTTTTTCACTACTCATTAGTTTTGATACTGGTATATTAGTCCATTTACTTATAACACTTGCAATATCATCACTTGTAACAGTATCTGATAAAATACTACTACCATTTTTATTTGAAAGTTCAGAAAGTTTCTTTTTGAGTTCAGGTAATTTACCATTCTTAATTCTAGCAATAGTTTCTAAATCATAATTATTTTCAGCTTGTTCAAGTTCAAAAGTACATGCTGAAATATCAGATTTTACTTTCTTTATTGATTCATTTATTTCTTTTTCTTCTTTCCATTTAGTACTTAATTCTTGTTCTTGGCCTTTTAATTCATAAAGCTCATTATCAATATTATCTAATCTTTTTAAAGATAATTCATCTTTTTCTTTCTTAAGTGCTTCTTTTTCAACTTGGAGTGTAAGTATTTTCCTTTGTATTTTATCAAGTGATGTTGGAACACTATCCATTTGTACTCTTATAGTTGCACATGCTTCATCAATTAAATCAATTGCTTTATCAGGTAAGAATCTATCTGTTATATATCTATTTGATAAAGTAGCAGCACTCACTAACGCTTTATCTTGAATAGTAACTCCATGATATATTTCAAATCTTTCTTTAAGTCCACGAAGTATTGTTATAGTATCTTCAACAGTTGGCTCTGCGATAGTTACTTTTTGAAATCTACGTTCAAGAGCCCCATCTTTTTCAATATACATTCTATATTCATTTAAAGTTGTTGCTCCTATAACATGTATTTCACCACGTGCTAGCATTGGCTTTAAGATATTTCCTGTATCCATTGCTCCATCAACAGCGCCTGTTCCTACTATTAAATGAATTTCATCTATAAACATTATAAGATTGCCTTCACTCTTTTTAACTTCATCAAGTACTTTTTTAAGTCTTTCTTCAAATTCACCACGATATTTAGCACCAGCAATTAAAGATGCCATATTAAGTTCCCAAATAGTTTTATTTTTTAAACTCTCTGGTACATCCCCTTTAACAATTCTTTGAGCAAGTCCTTCTACAATAGCAGTTTTACCTACTCCTGGTTCACCAATAAGAACTGGGTTATTTTTAGTCTTTCTTGATAAAATTCTAGTTATACTACGAATCTCTTCATCACGACCAATTATAGGATCAATCTTACGATTCTTAACATCTTCATTTATATTACGTCCATATTTTTCAAGGACATTTTCATTTTCTTCATTATTCATATTAAACATAATTTATACCTCCTTATTCATACGTGCATATTATACACCAAATATTAGCACTTGTCAATAGAGAGTGCTAATAAATTTTATTTTAAAAGTGTATTTTTATTACACTTCTAATTATTAATATAATTTTACTTTATCTACAACATAATTATTATCTTTATATTTCAATAAATATATATAATTTTCTTCAATATAATATTTATAGATATCATCATATTGTTTTTTACTCTTAGTTTGCGTATCATAAACAATAATACTTCTTAACTTATTATTTTTATAATTTTTTTCTTCATATCCTTTAAAAATTATTAAATTATTGACACTTTGTACTTTTTCCGGTAATCCTGAAATATCGCTTAACACTTGAATAAATTCATCACTATCTGTATCTAAATAATATATATTTTTATTATCATAGAAATAATTAAGTCCTTCTCCATCGTCAATTCTTTCAATATTACTAAAATTATTTGTAATTTCTTTTTCTAAAACTTTATTAACAATGTCTACTTTATAAATAATCTTTTTATCAGTAAAATATATGTATCTTTCAGTTGCGGCTAAAAAAGTAAAATTATCTTTATCAATTTTATCATTTTCTACTTGATAAACTATTTCATCATTTTTATAAATATATAAAGAATCAAATTTATTTTCTAATTTATAATAGATATTTCCATATTTATAATCAACAAATACATCCTCTATTTGTATAGAACCATCAATATTATCTAATTTAATTTCAGAAATAGTTTTATTAGTATCCAAGTTAACCTTTCTTAATAAAATATTAGTATATCGTTCATTATTTTCATTAGACGTATTAGTATAATTATATACATATATATAATTATTTTTAAGTGAATTAGCTACATAACTACCACCAACATCTAAATTACGAATATCTTTAGTTTTTAAATTAAATACTATATAATCGTTATCTTTTATACTATAAAAATAAACTTCATCATTATAAATAAAACTAAAATTACCAGTTTTCAATTTATCACTATTTGAAATAACTTTTCTATGTTTACCATTTAAATCCATTTGATATAATTTATGATAATACACAACTTCTCCATTAAATTTCGTTATATGCCCAGAATCATAAAAGTAAATTTTATCTTTATAAATAAAAGAAGGTTCATAGTCACTACCGGCTCTTTCATCAGTCATATCTAAAACTTCTTTCAAATTCATCCAAGCATTATAATGTGCTACATCATTGCCAAGAAAGTCATAGATTTTCCACCAAATAAATAACATAATAAAGGTAGGAATAAGAATATAACTTATAACATAAACAATTCTTACTGTTCTTCTTGTTTTAGAATTCATTCTAGCTTTAATTCTTTCTCTTGATGGCTTAGTAAAATACATTACCCATATAAAAATTAATAGGCCAATGGTCCCAACAAATTGAAAAACAGAAGAACCAAAATAAAGAAAAGAATTAAGAATATCAGCAAAATCATGATTTAAATTAGTATCAATTTCAGCAAGTAAATCTAAAATCATTGTTCTTCCAAAATAGATAACTAATATTGATAATATTATTGCTATTATTAAATCTTTTACTCTTTTAAGATTAACACTATCACTATCTTCATCATTAGAATTATTATTTGTAGTAATTTGCTCTTGCATATTTTGATTTGATGAATCTTGATTTTTAACTATATTTTGATTCATTTCATTTTGCACAACATTATTCTCAACATTATTATTTTCTATATTTTGAATAGTTTCTTTTTCATTATTATTAACATTTTGTACATTATTGTTTTCATCATTCATTTTACTAACCACCTATTATAAGAATATTGTACTATATAGAAGTATCTTTTTCAATGAATATTATTATATAACATTATAAACAAGTATTTTTAAGTATCAAACATAAGGTTTGCACTTTTTTCACCCACTTTTTTCAATTTTAAGCATTATTTCTTATTATTTATATTCAAAATCATACTATCAAAATCATACTTACTACAGATGAACTATCACAATAACATATAAAAAGTAAAGTAACATCTTTTAAGTCTTCATCTTTGATTTGTTTTGCTTTATATTTTCTAATTTTTCTTTTTATTTGATTATTTGCTATTTTGTTAATTATTTTTTCTATTTCGATTTTAATTATAACATACGTTTTTTACATTTACTATCAAAGAAAAAAATAGCTTTACTCTTATTTTTTAAATATAATATAACTAATAAAATCTATTTGCATTTTACATTAAGAATTATTCCAATTGAAATCATACTTACTACTAATGAACTACCACCATAACTTATGAAAGGTAAAGTAACTCCAGTAATTGGAACGAGTCCTACAACTACAGATAGATTTAACAATGTCTGAAACATAAGTAAAAAAGATAACCCAAATATTAAATATTTACCATAAAGATCATTGCAATCTATTGCTTTCTTAATTATATTATAAAATAAAATTATAAATAAAATTATTATTGTCAGTGCACCTATAAATCCAAATTCTTCTGTTATTATTGAAAAAATAAAATCTGTTTGAGGTTCAGGAAGATAAAAATGTTTTTGTCTTGAACCAAGAAATCCAAACCCTAAAAGTCCACCTGGACCTATCGCATATAAGCTTTGTATCATTTGAAATCCACTACCAAGTGGGTCACTCCATGGATCTAAAAATGAAGTGATTCTATCCATTCTATAAGGTGCGATTAATATTAAAATAACTATGCCTATTACACCTAAAACACCAAGTTTAATAAATATAGAAAAGTCAGCACCACTTATAAAAATAAGTCCGATTAAAGAACAAACAATTACCATACCAGTACCAAAATCTGGTTCTAACATGATAAGTCCAAAGAACAACATTATCACTAAAAATAACGGAACAATAAACTTAAAAGTGTTTCTCTTAAGTCTATCATTATTAGATAAATATTTAGATGTAAAAATTATTAATGATAATTTAGTTATTTCACTAGGTTGAAAACCAAATCCTAATATTCCAAACCAACTTCTACTTCCATTTCTAACACTACCTATTCCTGGTATTAAAACTAATATAAGTAAAATAAAACATACAAGTAAAAATTTATTAGAATGTTTTTTATACAAATTATAATCTATTTTAGAAAAAACAAGCATCATAAAGATACCAATTATTAAGAAACAAAATTGACTAATAAAATATTTATAAGCATTTCCATATTTGAAACTAGCCCATATATAACTACTTGAATATATCATTACAATTCCTATTAAAGATAGTATTATAGTTGTAATAATTATTGTCTTATTTCTTTTAATAAAAATCACCTATTCATTATATAGTATGAATAAGTGATATCATTTATTATTTAAAATGTTTTATTATTAGTATAATTTGTTATAATTACTTCTTTTACATTACCACGCTTTTTACCATTAGAATTAATACTTCTTTTGGCCTCAATTAAATGTATATGATAATCTTTGTATAATTCATTTACAAGCATTGTATTATGATTAGATAACATTACATAACATCCTCTATCAGATAATTCTTTAAATACTCTAGCAAGTCTAACTTGTTCATTTTTATTAAATCCATCTTCAGTATAACTATTAAATGTACTTGTATCTGAATCATATGGTGGATCAAAATATATAAAATCACCTCTTTTAGCATCTTTAACAGATTCTTCAAAGTCTACTGATAATATTTTGATATCATTATAGTTTAGGTATCCACATATTATTCCTAAATTTTGTCCTTCATAAGTATTTACTTTTGTCTTTTTACCAAATGGTACATTAAATTCATTCTTACTATTAACTCTATAAAGTCCATTAAAACATGCTTTATTTAAATATATTGTACGAGCAGCCCTTTTATAATCAGCAAGTTTACTAAATTTCTTTTTATCTCTATCTAAATTTCTGATTTTATAATAATATTCTTCACTATGTTCTCTTTCATGTAGATTAAGTTCTCTACACATACTTTCGAATTTCTTTTCATCTTTTATACATTCAAATACATTCATAAGTTCTTTATTTGAATCATTAATAACTGCTTTTTTAGGAGATAATTCAAATAGTAATGCTCCACCACCCACAAATGGTTCATAATAAGTATCAAATTCTTCTGGAACATATTCTTTTAGTTTATCTATTATTTGTCTTTTACCACCAGCCCATTTTACAAATGGTTTTCCTTTTATCATTTACTTCATCTCCTTTACAAACTATTTATTATTATACATAAAGAGAAGAAAAAAAGGAACAATTTTGTTCACTTTCATATGAATATTAAAAATTTCTTTGTCTATTTATCTCATATAAACATGCTGTAGTAGCACACGCAATATTTAATGAATCAATACCATCTCTCATAGATATTTTAACCTTTTCATCTGCTTTTTCATTATAATACCTACATAATCCATCAGTTTCATTTCCAATAAGTAATAATACTGGTGAAGTAAAATCATAATCTTGAATTCTATTATTAGTTTGTAATGATGTTGCAACAACTTTTAAATTATTAAACTTGTTTTTTAAATCACTTACTAATTTATCGAATTCATTATTACTAGATATAAAAGTTAATGGCATTTTAAAGAAAGATCCCATTGTTGCTGTGATAACAGTATGATCATAAATATCTACTGCATGGCCTGAAAAATAAATGTGTTCCACGTTTAATGCATCAGCGCTTCTAATAATTGTTCCAAGATTACCTTTCTTAGATGGCCTATCAATCAATAATATGATAGGATTCTTTGAATATTGAATCCTTTCAGTTGACTTCATTTTTATTATGGCAAGTATTTCACTTGTATCATCTTTATCACTCAATTTATTCATTAATGTTGGTGAAATAACATAATTATAATTAGCAACATTTAATATACTTTTAGCCCATAAAGAGAGTTTGGTATTAGAAGCATAAATAAGTGCTTCAATCTCCCAATTGTTTGAAATGGCATCTTTAATATTTTGAACGCCTTCTACAAAAAACATTTTCATTTGTGTTCTTTTAGTTCTATTTTCTTTTAATGCTACTATTTGTTGAAATATAGCATTATCTTTGCCAATATTTATTACCTTCATATTTGATATCTCCTTATTATAATTTTATATTGTCTTGAAGCAGAACTATGCTTTTAAGTAATTCTTGTTCTTTATTTTCAGATAACTTAATTTGGCCTAATTCCCATTGTTTAGCCTTAAAATATGTGTTGGCTAAAATTATTATCTTTTGTAATTTACAAAAATATTTATCTTTTTTATGTATATCACCAGTTTCTTGATAATTAGAGCCATAACAAGAAGGACAAATATTTACCGCAACACATTTTTGACACTTTGGATCCATATCTTTTATATCTATTATATCTGTAAATTCAACCTTAATAGGTTCTTCTGCTCTATCTCCTATAGTTAATGGTAGAAAATATTGACATGGGTACATTCTACCATCAATATCATAAACTTTTGTTCTTGTTCCAGCACCGCAAAATTTAATTGCTTTGCCATTATTTGGATGAACAGCATTTTCAATTCTATAATCAAGTATATTGCATGGCTTAATACTCGGATTTTTTAAGTAAAATTCAATTAACTTATTGAGTTCTCTTCCTAAAATTTCAGTGTATTTTTCTAAAGACCAATCTACTCCAACTGCCAAATTGCAAGAAACATTTTTAAATCCTAAATCATGTAAATGAATTACCCCATCTGCTAAAGTTTCAATAGATTTTGGAGATATAGTAGCTTTAACACTTAAATATTGAAATTCTTTTGCAAAAAAATCTACTGGAATCATATCATATGAATTACTTCTATTCATATCATGCATTTCCTTTGTCCCATCTAAACTTAAAGCAATTTGAAAAATATCTCTATTTTCCATCAACCATTTTTGAATATCTTTATTTATTAGAGTACCATTTGTTCCAGCAAAAAAATAAACCTTTTTATCAAATTTTCTATCTTTGAAAAATTCTACTATTTCTTTTATTTTATCAAATTCCAAGAATGGTTCCCCGCCAAAAAAGTCGAAACAAATTTCTGTATAATTATCTTTAATACTTAATTCTCTTAAAATTATTTCTTTTGCTAAATTGACATCAAAACTATTCTTTGTTTTATTATGTTCATAACAATATGTACAATTCAAATTACAATTTTGTGTTACAATAAATGTTACATATCTCATATTACTATTACCAATATTTGACACGAAATCATTACACCTCCTAAAAACTAAACAAGGACGAAAATAAGTATTATCGTCCTTGCATAACATTAAAAATAAACATTAATCGTATGCACAGCAAGAACATGGTGGAGTATAAGTTCCACAACTACCTTTGCAAGCACAAACCTCTTCAAAGCAAACTTGTTCAATTGGGCAAAATGTTAATTCACTTTTGATTTTCGAATAAATTTTTGCTTTTAATGTTTCACTTAATAAAAACATATTGCCTACCTCCTTATCACTTACAAATAGTATACTATTTAATCATTTTAAATGTCAATATTGAATTTAAAAGATAGATGCTCTTTTTATGCGATAAAAAAGAAACAAATTTCTTTGTTTCCTACATCCATACTCCATAATAGATAGCTATCATACCAAGCATAAATCCTATTATTAAGAACATTTTTACTATATCTGTTTCTTCCCATCCTAGTTTTTCAAAATGATGATGTATTGGTGTCATTAAAAATACTTTTCTGTGGAATTTCTTTATTGCTGTTAATTGTATTATTGAAGATAAAGCCTCCATTACAAATACTCCACCTATTACAGCAAGTGATAATTCATGTTTAGTAAGTATTGCTATAGCGGCAAGTGTTGCACCTAGTGAAAGTGAACCAGTATCTCCCATAAATACTTTTGCTGGATGTGTATTATAAACTAAGAATCCAAGTATTGAACCCACTAATATAAAACAGAATATTGCTATTTCTTGATAACCTTCTACCCAGGTTGTTCCCCAGGTGATTATACCAAAACTTAAGAATGCTATTAATGAAAGACCACCAGCAAGACCATCAAGTCCATCTGTTAAATTAACTGCATTAGATGAGCCAACAAGTAAGAACAATATAAATAGTCCATAAAACCATCCCATATCTATACTTATACCAAGTGAAGTAATAGTGACATTAGCATCTCCCCCACCTTTCATATAAATATAGAAGAATACAAGAGCAATCAGCACTTGAACAGCAAGCTTCTGCGGTATAGAAAGCCCTGCATTATTATGTTCTTTTATCTTTAAATAATCATCTACAAATCCAAGTAAAGCATAACTTATAAATACAAATATTATAATAAGTAAACTATGTGTTATTTCAAGACTACCCCTTAAATACAAAAATAACATCGTAATAAGTGTTGGTATTATAAATATAAGTCCTCCAAGCGTTGGAGTTCCATTTTTAGATGCATGTCTAAATGCAGTAAAAGAACTTATACTTTGTTTACATTTTAATTTTCTCAAAAGTGGTATTAAGAAGAATCCTAGTATTACTGCTATAAAAAAACCTAACATTAATCCCAATATACTTTTCGCAAGAATTAACATTTTATCACATCCCTTACTTTTATTATACTTTATATATTTTACTTCTCATAATAATTTTACGTTTTTTATGTAAAGTCTATACATTATAAATTAAGAAAAAAATTCTCAAGTACTTTATTTTTATCATTACCTTTTACTTTTATACTAATATCCATATCACTCAATTTATATAAAATATCTAATATCTCTTCTTCACTAAAGTTTCTAGTGCTTTCATATAATTTCTTACCTACATATGGATTTATTGATATTTTTGTAACTATACTAGGTAAAGGCATACTTTTCATAAGTACTTTTATTTGATACAAATATCTAAATTGTTTACTTATCGCATCAATAATAACAGTCGCATCAGTATTATCTTTAAGTATTTTATATGAAGTAAAACAATTACCAATATTTTTACTCATAACTGCATCTATCAAAGTAAACATTTCTTTTTCATTACTTTTACTTATTGTATCTTCAACATCTTTTATAGTAATATTTTTATCATCTATTTTATAAAGCATTAACTTTTCTATCTCTTTTAAAGCATAATCAGCATTATTTTCACATAAACTAAGTATCTTTTTAACTACATCATAGCTTACATTAAATCCATTATCTTTAAGTATTTTAGTTATAAATTCATGAGTAGCCTTATAGTCCATCTTAACTATCTCTACTACCTTACATTTTTCTTTTAACTTCTTAATAAGTGAATCTTTACTATCTAGCTTTTCATCTATACATTTAAATATAATAACATTTTCATTCATATTATCTATATATTTTTTTAAAGATTCTTTTTCTTTATCTTTCATTTTCTTAAACGTAAAAGATGAAACTATAATAAGTTTCTTTTCATTAAATAAATCTATATAACATACTTCTTCTAATATTTCATTTATAGATGTATTACTATAATCATATTCTATAATATTTTTTATATCTAAAGAAGAAATAAGTTCATTTATTCTCATTTTTAAAATATTAATTTCATTACCTAAATAAACATATATCATATTTAATCCTTTATTATTACGCTTCTTATACTAGAATCTATAACAAAGTCTTTTATTTCATTTATTTCTTTATTATTAACTAGTATCTTTTTACCTTTATAAGCTATTCTTAATGCTTTTAAAACTTCATAAAGTGAAGTATATAGTTTTACTTTTACTATTGTACTTTTACCACTATTTATTGTTATTATTGTGTTATCATACATATAATCTAAATGTATAGCCTTATGTATAGCAAGTATTTCTTCTATACTATAAAATACACAAGTACTATCTTTAAACTTACTATTAGAATGAACTAAACATATATTCATAAATGCATTAATATATTTTTCATATGCACAAGTAGAATATAAATCAGTTTTAGGAATGCATATATAACAATTCTTCATATTAAATATAGACATAAATTCATCTATAGCTTCAAGTATACCCTCATATGACTCATAATTAATAACCATATCTTTAAGATCATAGTTTTTATTATATAAAGAATTTACTACAAGAGTAGTCTTACTATTAATTTTTTTATTAAGATTATATTTTTGTAAAGATGCTACTATATCACTTTTTTTAACCTTATTTATATTTCTTGATGGATTTAATTTTTCACGTTTATCTTTGTAATCATTCATTATTACAAGTGTGTTACTTTTCTTATTATTAAATTCCATCTCTTTTATACCAATAATTTTACCACTAACAGGACTAAATATTTCACTTCCATCATTATTAGTCCCAAGACTCATATTATGATAAACTAATTTATTTTTATTTAATGTAAGTAACATTTCATTATCATAAGGTATATAAATATACTCTGGTGTTAAATAAGTTATATATTCTTGTACTTGTTTTTCCATAATCTACTCCTACTAAAATATTATATATTAAAATTTAATATTTTAAAAGAAAAATATGTATGATATACTAATATTAATAATATGAGGTGTAAAATATGAAAAAGAAAATTATTATTTATGGAATTTTTGTTACATTATTATTTTGTTTGATAGTATCAAGTATTTATGCTTTTGTTGCCCTTGGAAAGAAGCCAATTAATGATATTGAAAATGAAAGTACTACTATTCCATCTATCACTGAAGAATTTAATGCAGTTACAAGTAAATTACTTAGTAAATATGATGGTGTTATTACTTATGATGAAAAAAGTACAGAAATATATGAACTTACTAGTAGTGAAAAATATATACTTGGTAGTAATGGAAAACTTTATCCAGATAAGATTAAGTATATTAATAGTAATGAAGAATCTAGTGATGAAATATTAAAATTTGATAGATATGAAATAAGAAAAAATGAAGATAAAAATGATAATACGTTATATTACTATTATGATAAATTAAATAAAAAGAGTTCAGATAGTTATAGTTTTATAACACCTGTTTATTATAAAAATAAAAATACTCCTAGATATTTACTTTTAACAGGAGATAATATTGAACTTCTTGATATTAAAACACATAAAGTTATTACTCTTAACAAAGAAATTTCATGGCTACCTGAATTTAGTAATGAACTTTATGGATATGAAGTTATCACTAATAATAAATATGAAATAGTAGTAAAAAGTAATAATGATAAATATGGTATTATTAATTCTAAAGGTGAAATACTAATAGATTTCGTATATGATAATATTGTTAGTTATAAAAATGGATTATTTATTGCCAAAATGAATGACAAATATGGTATTATTGATAAAAATAATAAAATAATATTAAATTTTGATTATGATAGTATGTCTACTTCTGGTAATTATATTATAGTTACTAAAGGTGATAAACTTGGCGTTTTAAATAATAAATATAAAGTTATAGTTGATTATAGTATTACAATTGATACAAGTATAGATTTTTATAATATTCCAAATAATGATATACATGGTACTTATAGTTCTACTATATCAAGTGGTTCATTACTACTTATGATATATCCTAAAGGATACGTTTTAGATGAAGGTGGTATATATAAGAAGAAAGATAGTACAGCAAAAGACATTAAAGCATATGTAATTAGTTCAAGAGGAATAGATAGAAGTTTCACTATTAATAGTAATATTGAACCACTTTATACAGATGATAATTACGAAAATATTGGTTACTACTACTCTATTTCTAATACAGATGGTAAAGTTACTGTTACTTTCTATGACACAGATTACTATGAATACTATAAATATACAACTAAAAAACTAATTAATTCTAATTATAATGTTTCAGTATATATGATAAATAATATTTGTTATATTGAAATCTATTATGATGTTAATGGTAATTATGAAACTATATATTTAGATTTAATAAATTCAAGAGAAATAAAAGAGATTGATGCTTTATATAAATATTTTGATAATGGATATGGTTATACTTTGAAAGACAATGTATTAAAAATTTATAAGAATAAAGAAGAACTTGAAAAGTTTGATAATATTAAAAGTTATTTAGGAGGATATTTATTTTCTACAAATGATAATTCTATTATTAAACTTGAATTTCATAAAGAAAAATAAACATAATAAAACTTCACATTTAAGTGAAGTTCTTTTTTATTAATTAATTTAATTTAGAACGAACAATTTCATTAACAGTTTTCATATCTGCTTTACCTTTAAAGATTGGAGTTAATTCTTTCATAATTAGTCCCATATCTTTCATACTTGTAGGTTTTACTTTATCAAATACTTTATCTATTTCAGAATTAATTTCTTCTTCTGTTAATTGTTTAGGTAAGTATTTACTTAATAAATCTATTTCTTTTAATAATTTATCTACTAAGTCTTGTCTATTACCTTTCTTAAATTCTTCTATACTTTCTTTATGAGTTTTAACTTGTTTACTTACTATATCTATAACTATCTCATCACTACATGAATTTCTTTCCATTTTGTTATTGACTAAATACATATCAATGGCTGACTTTAATAGTCTTATAGTATTTAACGAATCTTTGTCATGAGCCTTCATGGCCTCTTTCATATCATTTGATATAGTTTCATATAACATAATTATCTACTCCTTTATTAATATCTTTGTTTGTTATGTTTTTTAGCATTTCTGATAGCTTCTTTTTTAGCTTCTCTTCTCTTAATGCCAGGTTTAGAATATTCTTTTCTTTTTTTCATTTCAGTAGGGATTCCACTTCTTTGAACTTTCATTTTGAAACGTTTTAATGCGCCCTCGATATTTCCGTCTTTTACTTCTACGTGTGTCACTATTTCTTCCCTCCCTTCATGACTATAATTGATTATAGAACAAAAAGTGCCAAATTTCAAGTAAATTCTACTTATTTTGTGATTTAATTTGACATTTTTATAATTTTAATGTTTTTGGTTTACCATATAAAAATTCCTTTGTTTCTTTTCTAAGTTCTTTGATCTCTTCTAAGTGTGCTGTATTTGGACTTGAATTAGAACAATTTATCTCTATGAATAACCATTGCCATTTATCATATAAGTCTCTATTTCTAGCCTGTAATTTATTTAATACTTGATGACTTTTTCTAGTAAGTAACGCTCCATTAGATACAATTGTGTCGCCTTTTTTTCTTTTTACTATATGATGAAAAGTTAAAGGGTTATTCTTTTTAATTTTAGTTCCCATCCAGTCAATTTCACCAGGCTTATATATTTCAATCATTCTTTGTAGTACTATTTGTTCTTCTGTATTCATACTCCACCTCGTGAATTATTATATTGTATATTTGATTTTTGTCAATACTAATGTCTATCTTTATTTCTTAATAAAAGTTTAGTATAATCATTACCTAATATTTCTTCATTATAAAACATCGATCTTTTAGACATTTCACTATCTAGCTTTAAAAGCCCATATTGTTCAGCTAATGTTTTTTTATTAGAGAAAAGATTGGTACCTAAACTAAGTCTATCATTTTCTATATTAGCTCCAATAGAAGATAAAATTGTAGGATACATATCTAAAGCTGTAAATGTTCTATTTTTAGTATTATTAGATGTTCTTAATGAATTAATTATCACATTATATCTAAGCCTTCTTGATTTATCTATATTTTTATATATTGTCTTATGCATACTTGGATGATCACCCAATATAACAATAGTTGTATCCTTGTAATAAGGTTGCTTCTTCACATATTCTATAAACTCATATATTAATTTTGAACTAGTCGCATAAGCATTTTCATTACTGCTCTTATATTTTCTTTCAGAATATGCTCCTAGATACTCATCATTACCATGTGTGTCAATAGTTATAAGATTCAAGTTAAATGGTTTATTTGTCTTTGATATATTTTCGAGTCTTTTCTTAGCTATATCAAATAAATATTTATCATTCATTCCCCAACTTGATTTATTACTTTTATTATAATTTTTATCATATTTTTTAACATTATCACCATCAATTATATTATAATTTCCATGTTTTGTATAATACTCTTTAAGACCTCCAAAAGACATATTAGCCGCTGAGATAACTTCATTATAATATTCATTATCTTTAAGAACATCACCAAGAGTATAAGCACCATTCATAAAATCATCAGAGTGATACTTATTACCATCAATAGGTATCTTAAATGGTAATCCAGATGTATTAGCAACTATAGAAGCTGTAGTCCATGTAGTAGCGAATAAATCATTAACTCCACCTATTTTATTATCACTAGCAAAATATATAGAATCTTCTTCATTTAATAAATCATACATTTCAGGCATTACATTATAATCCCATTCTCCACCTTCTTCTTTACTAAATAAAGTTGTTTCAAAAGATTCAGCGAATATAAGAATTAAATTCTTTTTCTTTTCAAAAACAATATTATTATTTTTAGGCATAACATAATTATCTTCTATAAAAGTAGATACATTGACATTATCCTTTATATAATTAATACCATTCATATTTATAATAGAAAGAAATAATATAAAAATAGTAGTTAGCACTAATGAAACTTTTCTATGTTTTAGAAAGAAATTTAAAGGATATATTTGCTTTCTTATCGATTTTCCATTTTTAAATTTAATATTTAAATATACTTCTTTATCAATTAGAATATTATAATATAACGCTAATAATACCCCAAATACTAATAGAAAAAACAATAAGCAATCTCCAACTGCTATTAAGAAAACGCCAGCATCAGCATGTACTACCCCATTAGTTAAATAAAAATATAATTCCTCTATTGTTTCATTTGAAAAACAAAATTTAAAATAGAAAGTAACAATTAGTATTAAAGTTAGAATTAATAGATAAGTTATTAGTAATATATTTTTTACCCTTTTCATTTGTTATCTACCTTTTTAATTTCAACTTTAACTTTTATATAATTATTCACTACTTTGTATATTAACATCATAATCAAGTTTACTATAAAGGATATAACACCATATCTTAATGAAAATACTATACTATTTTCAAAATTAGTAAAATTAAAATATTTATAAATAATAAATATACTTATAATATTGCTTATAAATAATAATTTAGCATACAATACAACCCATTTTTTATTCTTTTTGTTATTCCTATAAAAATTAACAAAAAATATGGAAGGTAACATTGCACTTATAATATTTCCCATAAAATCACCTATAGACATTATACTATTTTATGAAGAAAAAAGATACCATAAGGTATCTTTATTAAACTACTTAATTTGACTCATTACTTCAGCAGCGAAGTCATCGTTTCTCTTTTCCATTCCTTCACCAACTTCATATTTAACAAGTTTTACTAATGTAGCTTTATTATTTTCTAAATAAGTTTTTACTGTTAATCCAGAATCTTTAATGAATGCTTGTTCTTCTAAAACAGTTTCTTCATAGAATTTTCTAATTCTACCTTCAACAATTTTATCAGCAAATTCAGGCTTTTTACCTTCATTAATAACTTGTTCTTTAATAACAGCTTTTTCTCTTTCTAAGTCTTCAGCTGGTACTGATTCAATATTAATATATTGAGGTCTCATAGCTGCTGCTTGCATTGCTACATCACGAGCAACTTCTTCATTTCCACCTTCAATAATTGTTAAAGATGAAATTTTTCCACCCATATGTAAATATGAACCAAATACTTGTGAATCAGTCTTAGTAACTTTTTCAAATCTTCTTAAAGATATTTTTTCACCTATTTTAGCAGTAGCATTAACTATTAAATCGTTAATAGTTTCATCTCCACATTTAGTATTTAATGCTTCTTCCATAGAAGTTACATTATTTTCTAAAATAGTATTTCCAATTTTATCTAATAATTCTTTAAATTCAGCATTTTTAGCAACGAAATCAGTTTCACTATTAAGTTCAACTACAACTGCATCGTTACCTTTAATATAAATATTTGAAAGACCTTCTGCAGCTATTCTTTCAGCCTTTTTAGCAGCTTTAGAAATACCCTTTTCTCTTAAATAATCGATTGCTTTTTCCATATCTCCGTTAGTTTCAACAAGAGCCTTTTTGCAATCCATCATTCCTGCTCCAGTTTTTTCTCTTAGTTCTTTAACCATACTAGCACTAATATTCATACTTTGCCTCCTAATTTAAAGCATCAACTAATTCATCTTTTTTCATTGTTGAATATCCAGAAACACCTTTTTCTTTAGCAATTTTCTTTAATTCAGCAACACTCATTGATGAATAATCAACTTTTTCTTCTTTTTTAGCTTCTTTTTTTCCTTCTTTTTTAGTATTCTTTTCTACTTTCTTAGATTCTTCTTCACTAAAATCATCAAATTCAACTACCTTAGTTTCAACTTTGATTTCTTTTGATGGTTTTACTGCATTTTCATCTTCAGTAACATAGTCTACTAATGGAAGTCCGTTTGCTTCACAAACAGCATTAGCTAAAACACCTAAAACTACTTTAACACTTCTAACAGCATCATCATTAGCTGGAATTGGGAAATCTACATCATCTGGATCACAGTTAGTATCTACAATTCCAAATACTGGAATGTGTAATTTACGAGCTTCATGTATAGCATTAGTTTCCACTCTTGGATCAACAACGATGATTGCTTTTGGTAAACGATCCATTTCACGAACTCCACCTAGAAGTTTATTTAATCTGTCATATTCTTTTTGAATTTTTGCAACTTCTTTTTTAGGTAGTAATTCGAATTTACCATCCTTTTCCATTTTTTCGATTTCTACAAGTCTCTTAATTCTTTCTTTAATAGTTCTAAAGTTAGTAAGAGTTCCTCCTAGCCATCTTTCTGTTACATAAAAACTATTACATCTAGTTGCTTCTTCAATACTAGCTTCTTTAGCTTGTTTTTTAGTACCTACGAATAGAACCTTACCACCGTTTTCGCATGCTTTAAGAAGTTCAGCGTAAGCTTCTTCTATTTTTTCAACAGTTTTTTGTAAATCAATAATATGAATGTCATCTCTTGTAGTGAAAATGTATTCCTTCATTTTAGGATTCCATCTTTTTGCTTGATGTCCAAAGTGAACACCTGCTTCTAATAAATAACTTTTTGCAATTACTGCCATTTTTCATTTCTCCTTTCGTTAATTCTTCTGCCTATCTTTAAATTAATATTCACTTATATTAAGCACTAGAATATTAAATCAATAAGCATGTCTTTTTTCTTAAAGCGAGTTTATTTTAGCACATTTTCAAGTAAAAAAAAAGAGTTTTGTGAAAATTCGATGTTGTCTATGGTAAAAAGTAACTCTTTTTAAATGTAATTAGTTAAAAATGTATGCTAGACAAAATATAGTGGTAAATTCTTAATGAATTATTTGAACCAATTTATATAATTTTTTGTATTTCTTAATAAGTTTTTTACTTGTTATTATTATCCTATTGCTTTTTTATGGGGGGTTCAGGTGCTTCACTAATAATTGTTTATCACAATTTAATATACATAGTAAATAATTTATTAAAAAAAGTACTATTTCTAGTACTATGCGTTTACGCTAAACATGACATATCAAATTTAAATATCATACCTATTAAATTTAATATTAATGGGAATAACGCAATTACTGCTAAAATTATTGCCATCATAACACATTTATCAAGAGCTTTTTTAAGAGCTCCTGCATCTTTTGACATAATAGCTGGTACTAATTGTAACATAGCATTTACTATAGCAATTATAGAACCACCTATTCTAACAATAGATATACCAAGTTTAACAAGTTCAGTAAACGTAGGACCAAGTATATCACTACAGCTTTCTTCTCCTGTTCCAAAATTAGTAATTGTAGGCGTCTCTGCTAAAATATACATATTACCGCTTACGCTTTCAACTGAACTAGCATTTACATTTAAAATACCTATTAAAAATAACAACATTATTATTAATACTTTCTTCATAATCTACCCCTTTAATGCGCTATATTATATCACTTTTAATACAATTTGTCAATTTACACTCTAAAGTATAATATATAGAAAAATCATATCATTTATAGTATAATGTATATAGGTGGTGTGCATTATGAATATTACATCTATGAATAATTCTACTTATAAAAATAGAGGTATGTTTCTCGAAAATATATTAAATGATTCTAATACATATTATAACAATATAGAGAAATGTTTGATATATAAAAAGCCTACACCTATTAAAGTACTTAATGTTAGTTATCCTACTAACAACTCACATTTGATAAATAAAGCAGTTTATTCTAGTATTTCAACACTTGATTATAATGGAATATATAGAGAAAAATATATTGAATTTGATGCAAAAGAATGTCACTCTAAAACATCTTTTCCACTTAGTAACGTTAAAGAACATCAAATACTTCATATAAGAAGAGTTATTAAGCAAAAAGGAATTGTATTTTTGATAATATTTATGAATAATGAATTTTATTTATTTAAAGGTGAAGATTTAATTGATTTTATAGATAATAATGAAAGAAAATCTATAGAATATAATTATATTAAAGAAAAAGGATATAAAATAAGTGAAAGTTATACACCAAGACTTAAGTATTTAGATGCAGTTGATAAAGCTTATTTTAATTAAAGGAAGGAATTTTATGAAGAAATTTAGAAAGAAAAAAGATAATGTTGATGGTGAAAGTACTCCTAAAAAGAAACGTAAATTTAGATTTGGATACTGGTTACTTGTATTTGTACTGACATGTGGATTACTTTGCTTTATGGCTGGTATTGGATTTTGCTACTACATTGTAAAGAGTGCTCCAGAATTTGATAAAAATAACATGTTTGAAAAAGAATCAACGAGAATATTTGATTCAAATGGTAATTTATATGCTACTCTTGGTAGTGAAAAAAGAGAAAAAGTTACTTATGATGAACTTCCTCAAGTACTTATTGATGCGATTATAGCAACAGAAGATTCAAGATTCTTTCAACATAATGGATTTGATGCTCCTAGATTCTTAAAAGCCTCAATTAGTCAAGTACTTGGTCGTGGAGGCGGTGGTGCTTCTACCCTAACAATGCAACTTTCAAAATTAGAATACACAGATTTTGAAGATCAAGGTATTAAAGGTATTATAAGAAAATTCACTGATATATATATGGCAGTATTTAAACTTGAAAAAGCATTTACCAAAGAAGAAATAATTGAATATTACGTAAATATTCCTTGTATGGGAGGTAATATTTATGGAGTTCAACAAGCAAGTCAATATTACTTTGGTAAAGATATTGGCGATATAAATTTAGTTGAAGCAGCAATGATAGCTGGTATGTTCCAATCACCTAATGGATATAATGCTTATATAAATCCTAATGATGCAAATGCTAGAAAAAATACAGTTCTTTACTTAATGAAAAGACATGGATATATAACAGATGATGAGTATAAAGCTGGTACATCTGTTGAAATAAAAGATTTCTTAGATGAAGGTGTATCAAGTACAAATGAATATATTGGATTTATTGATACTGTTGTTGCAGATGTAATTGAAATGACTGGTCATAATCCATATGATGTTCCAATGGATATATATACAACCATGAGAAAAGATAAACAAGATGTTATAAATAATTTCTATAAAACGTATAAATTTAAAAATGATAAAATTCAAGTTGGTGTTGCAGTTGTTGATGTTAAAACTGGTGCCTTAATTGCTGTTGGTGCTGGTAGAAATAAAAAAGGTGCAAATACTCTTAATCTTGCTACATTCGATTATCAAACTAAGAGACACCCCGGTAGTACAATTAAGCCTATTCTTGATTATGGTCCTGCTATTGAATATGAAAATTTAAGTACATATGGTCCATTTATTGATGAAAAAACTCCTTATGGAAGCGGATCTATGAGAAACTTTAATGGTAAATATAATGGATTTATGACAATGAGAGATTGTTTAAAGAATTCAGTTAATACATGTGCTTTACAAGCATTTAATATGACTACTAATGAACAAAAAATGGAATTTATGACAAACCTTGGTGTACAACCTGAAGAAGGTATTACTAAACTTCCTCAATCATATTCAGTTGGAGCATTTAATACTGCTACTCCTGAAATACTTGCTGGTGCCTATGCTGCATTTGGTAATGGTGGATATTATACTAAGCCTTATTCCTTTACTAAGATTGTGTATCGTGAAAGTGAAGAAGAATATACTCCTGATATTGAAAGAAAAAGAGTTATGAAAGAACAAACAGCTTACATACTATCTACTGTCCTAACTGGAGTTACTACTTCAAGGCTTAAAGTAAAGGGCACACAAGTTGCTACTAAAACTGGTACAAGCTCATATGATACAGCACTTCTTAAAACTTATGGACTTACTAGCTCAGTAATACCAGATTCATGGACATCAAGTTATACAACTGATTATGCTATGGCAATATGGTATGGTTATCCAGAAGGTCTTACAAAAGATAATGTAAAGAAGAAATATTATATGACAATGGGTCATGCTAGTAATGAAAGATTAAAAATACAAGCTGCTCTTGGTAATAAAATATATGAAAAAAATGCTAAATTTAAAAATCCAGGTGGACTTACTACTACAGAAGTTGAACTTGAAACAATACCTGCTCAAAAGCCAAGTGCTTATACACCAAGTAAACTTAAAAAGAGTTTCATATTTATAAGTGGTACAGAACCTAGTGAAGTTTCAAATAGATTTTCTAAACTTGCAGACCCCACACCAGGAACATATTCTATTAATGGTAAAAGATTAACTATCAGTTGGAATTCACCAGGTACTCCTGATGCAATAAGTGAAACATATCTAACTGAATATTTCAAAAAAGGATATACAATATGGGCGGAAGATTATTTAAAGAAAAGAATCAATTACAACAATTCTAATATTGGTGAATTTGGATTTGCTGTTTACTTAACTTCAGGTACAAATTCTACATATGTTGGTTTTACAAAAGATACATCAATGGAAATAGATTTAAACAAATATCATGGAACATTTGATGGTGTTATTATTAAAAGTATTTATTCTATATTTAAAAGCAATGCCTCTGATGGGATTAAAATATCACTTAATGCTACAGGAAATGAAGATAAAATTTTTGATATTTCTATAAACGATCTTACAAAAAAAATTAAATTAAATGATAAATACAATTATTTAGATAATACATCAGTTAACGCTATTAAATTAAATGGTATTGACGTTAAAAATAATATTAGTGACTTAACTGTAAGTTACACATCAATTAGTGGTAATGGTGGACCAACAATTGATAATTTTACTGCCACTGCTGGTACCTATAAAATCACTTACACTATCACATTTAAATATGAAGATAAAATGTATAGTAAAAAAGTTATACAAACTGTAACAGTTAATCAATAAATATAAAAGAGATGAGTTTAATACAATTCATCTCTTTTAATGTGCAAAATACTATTTTATTTATATTTACATATATTTTTTAAATGACATTTATCGCATTTTGGATTTTTGCTTGTACAAATGTATCTACCAAATAATACCATTTGAGAATTTATTTTGTTCCATTCATCCTCATCAAAATACTTTTTAAGTTTAATTTCAGTTTTCAACACATCATCTTTCATAGTTGTTATACCAAACCTTTTTGATACTCTATAAACATGCGTATCTACTGCAAAAGATGGAATATCAAATAGTATTCCTAATACAACACTTGCAGTTTTTCTACCCACACCACTTAAACTTTCCAAAAATTCTCTGTCATTAGGAACATATCCAATTTCTTTAATTTTTGTAACAATTTCTTTAAAATATTTAGATTTCGTTTTATGAAGTCCTATACTTCGAATATAATTATCTATTTCATCAAGAGTTAAAGTATCTAATTTATCAAGAGTATCATATTTTTTATATAGTTCTCTTGTTACCATATTTACACTTTTATCCGTAGTTTGAGCAGATAGCATAACCGATAATAATAATTCATAATCTTTTGTATATTCAAGTTCACATTTTGGATCATTAAAATGCTTGTCAAATTCATTTATTATTAAATCCTTATTCATTTTCATCAAACCATTCAAAATCTAATATATCATCTTCATGAGTATCTTTTTTATTATCATCTTTTATTTTATTTTTAATACCTTTTTTAGTCCATTCATATATAATCTTATCAATGTATTTAAAATTTCTAACATTATTTAATACAGCTTCTTTTAAAGCATTTTTTATAGTCTCTTCTTCCACACCTTTTTCTATCCATTTATTTATCATTTCATATTCAAAACTACTTAAAGTACGACCAAGTTCGCTTTCAAACATAGCATATATATCTTTTGAATCTACATTTTCAGTTTTCTTATTAAGAGCAAGTCTATCATATAATGGATCTAATTTTATTTGTTCGATCACTTCTCCATTGTTATTAGTAACAACCATTTCTATATATTTTTTATTAATAAGACTTGTAAATGTATTAAATATTTTTTCATCATCAAATCCTAGTTTCTCTTTAATATCATCTGTATTTAGAAGTGAACTTATATTGATAAAATATAATACAAGTAAAAACTCTTCTAATGTAATATCAATTGAACTTATACATTTGACTATATTAGAATTAATAACAAAATCTCTACTTGTAAAAATATTTCTTAAATCACTCATATCTATTATTTATTATGAACCTTTCTATTTCATCATGATCATTTATTAAAGAGCCTGACATTATAGCCTTCTCTATTTTTTTAAACATTGTTTTTGTCTTTGATATGCCAACTATTGTTGAGATCTCATATACATCAAAATTTATATCTATTATACTATGTAATTTTGTAATTTCTAGTATTTTTTTAACTTTTGAATCAATATTTAAAATTGAAGAAGCGTTTTTAACTATATCTTCATTATAAATTCTCACATCAGCTATTGTAATAGTTCCATTTGAAACTAATTTATTAATATATTTAATATTGTACATTTCTTTTCTAGTAAGTGGAAGTTTAGTATTTAATTGAGCCCATATGCCATAGTAATTGTAAACATTCTTGATATCTTTAAATTCTATATTTAGATATCTATTTAATTTATACTTTTTAACAATCTCAAAAAACTTTATATAATTTCCATTATTAAATATTTTATCTAATTCTTTTTTGATATATTCCTTTGGAATTTGATTTAAATATTTACCATTTTTAGAAAGAAATTCTTCTATATCATTTGATAATGTAAAATCTAATGTACATGCAAAACGAATTGCTCTTATAATACGTGTTTTATCTTCTTTCAGCCTTGTTTCAGTATCACCTACAACTCTAATAATCTTCCTATCTAAATCTTTTTTTGCATGCATTAAATCTATTAATTTACCATTTTTATCTATTGCAAGAGTATTTATAGTAAAATCTCTTCTTTTTAGATCCTCTTTTAATGTCTTTGCATATACTATTTTACATGGCTTATTATTTTTATATTTCAGTTCTTTTCTATATGAAGTTATGTCGTAAGTATAATCCTGTTCTTTGATGTGATAACTATAATAATTTGGATAAGACTTTCCTCTTTCTTGAAAAATTTTTTCTATATCTTCTATTTTAGCATTTGTACATATATCTATATCTTTTGATTCATATGAAAGAAGATAGTCTCGAACATAACCACCTACTATATAAGCCTCATATCCATGTTTATTTAATTCATCAACTATATTATTCATATCTATATTATAAAACATTTTAGTAAAATAAAAAAGCCATAACTGGCTCTTTTATAATTAATTTAAAGCGTCTTTTAACTTGCTTCCAGCTTTGAAAGTAGCAGCAACCTTTGCAGGAATTTTAATAGTTTCCTTAGTTGCAGGATTGATACCTTCTCTTGCAGGTCTCTTCTTAGCTGCAAAAGTTCCAAATCCAACTAATGAAACTTTTCCATCTTTTTTAAGACCAGCAGTAACGCCTTCAATTGTAGCTTCTAATGCTCTTTGTGCATCTGCTTTTGTAAGTCCAGCTTTTGCAGCAATAAATTCTACTAATTCAGTTTTACTCATCGTAAATTACCTCCCATTATTAATATTAGCACTGTATATATTCTTCATACAATGCTTACATATTAATTGTAGCATAACTCACTAAAAATGCAAGCAATTTAATAAAATTTTTACATTGAGATTACTAAAATAGCGAATTTTTACTAATTTTACTTACTTTCTGCTTCATTGACACTCTATTTGAGTCCTCTCTGCAGACTTAAATTCCGACAATAGCTGCCGTACATATTTTTATTATTTTTCATATTATTCTTATATTTATAATTATTATTTTTTGTTTTTCTTTATATATTTACATTTTGGATAGTTAGAACATGATATAAATTTTCCATACCTTCCCACTCTCTCAACTAAATTGTTTCCACATTCTGGGCAAGTTTCTTCCAATTCTTTTAGTTCATCTTGCTTAATATATTTACATTTTGGATAATTTGAACAAGCTGTAAATTCGCCACGTTTTCCTTTTCTTATCACTAGCATACTTCCACAATTAGGACAAGTTTCTCCTGTTTCTTTTGGTTTTTCCTTTTCTTCATGTTTTATATATTTACACTCAGGATAATTTGAGCAAGCAATAAACTCACCATATTTTCCTTTTCTTAACACCAATGCATTTCCACACAAAGGACAAGTTTCGCCTGTTTCTTTAGGACCAACTTTTTCCATTTCTTTAAACGCTTTATTTAATAGAGGCTCAAAATCTTTATAAAATTCATCAACAACAGTATCCCATTTCATTTTTCCCTCAGCAACTTCATCCAGCTCTTTTTCCATGTTGGCCGTGTAATCAACATTGATAATTCCAGAGAAGAATTCTTGAAGTTTGTCTGTAACGTTTATACCTGTTTCAGTTGGATAAAATTTTTTATCTTTAAGTTCAACATACTCTCTATCCTTTAAAATTTTTATTATAGTAGCATAAGTACTTGGTCTACCAATTCCTAATTTTTCAAGTTCAGCAATTAACTTTGCTTCTGTAAATCTTGGCTTTGGTTCTGTAAAATGTTGTATTTTTGATACTTTGTCAGATACAATTACTGAAGACATATAATTTGCAAAATCTGGAAGTACAATATCTTCTATGTCCTCGTAATCTTTATAAACTTTTAAATAGCCATCGAAAACATACACTTGGCCAGTAGCATGAAATATATAATCATTATTTTCTAAATCTACGCTTGTGGATTCAACTTTAGCATCTGCCATTAGAGAAGCAAGTGTTCTTATATATATTAAATTATATAACTTGTATTCATCTGTTTTTAAATACTTTTTAATACTTTCTGGTGTTCTATCTATACTTGTTGGTCTAATTGCTTCATGTGCGTCTTGAACATTTTCATTCTTTTTAGATGACTTGGCATACCCAACATAATCTTTGCCATAATTATTTTTAATATATCTTTCTGTATCAGATACAAATAAATCAGAAAGCCTAATTGAATCAGTTCTCATATATGAAATAAGTCCGACTGTCTCAGTACCTATATTGATTCCTTCATATAACTTTTGAGCAATACTCATAGTTTTTGAGGCTGGGAATCCTAGACGATTAGATGCCATTTGAGTAAGCGTACTTGTTGTAAATGGTAATTTGCTTTGTTTATTTTTTAATTTTTTATCAACATTTACAATATTATAAGCATTTGATAATTTATTTATAATTTCATCTGCTTCTACTTTACTATTGATTTCTATATCTTTACCTTTATATTTCGTTAATTCTGCTTTAAAATCTTTGAAATCTGTTTCAATTGTATAATATTCTTTTGGAGTGAATGCTTCTATTTCTCTTTCTCTATCTACAATTAACTTTAAAGCAACACTTTGTACTCTACCTGCACTTTTACCTTCAGTTTTATTTTGCATTAATCTACTCAATCTAAATCCAATTATTTTATCAAGCATAAGTCTTGATTCTTGACTATGAACAAGATTATCATCTATTTTTCTTGGATGTTTAAATGATTCAAGTATTGCTGGTTTTGTTATTTCATTAAAAACTACTCTTTCATAATTATTATCTTTTATATTAAGAGCCTCTTTTAAATGCCAACTTATTGCTTCTCCTTCACGGTCTGGATCGGTTGCGAGTATAACATTATCACAATCTTTAATTGCTGATTTTAACTCTTTTACGACTTTGCTTTTTTCTTTAAGAATAACGTAATTAGGTTTATAACCATTCTCAAGATCAATGCCAAGTCCAAACTTACCAGTATTTGATAAATTTCTTATATGACCTTTACTTGATAATACCTTATAATCACTGCCTAGATATTTTTCAATTGTTTTACTTTTACTAGGGCTTTCTACTATAACAAGATTCTTCATATTTCTCCTTTTCTATTTCTCTTCACAAAAATAATATTAACATTAATATTTTATTTGTCAAGAAATTATTTCTTTTGCCTCTACTAATTATATATACGAAAAGTTTTAAAAACACTTCTTTTTTTTGAAAAAAATATTTTATTTTTTTGAATATGTGTTATATTATATATAGTGATAAATATATGAAAGATAGATTTGGTAAAATTAGTTTATGGAAATTTTTATTTTCTATAATGATTATAATATTTCATGTTGGTAATGTTCTTGATTATAATAAATTTAGATTTAATTTTGGATCAGGAAGTATAGCAGTAGACTTTTTCTTTGTTGTAAGTGGTTTTTTCTTTTGTAGAAAGTATATAAATTATGAAATAAAAAAATCACTTGGAGAAGATAGTTTTAACTATTTAGTAAATAGAACAAGTAGATTTATTAAATATATTATAATTTTATTAATTATTGCTATTCCATTTTCTATATTGTGTTTAAAATTTAATTTTACAAGTGTAATAAATGCTTTTTATAAATTATTATATATACCTTATCATGGTAAATGTAATTCAGAAATTTTTGGAATAACATGGTATATTATGGCTATGATTTTAGTTGAATCAATGCTGTTTCCATTTTTAGTTAAATATAAAAAAGAATTTGTATATATTGTTTCTCCGATTATTATTGTCTTATTGGGAAGTTATTTATTAATTAGATATGGACATTTTGCTACTCCTTGGAAAATGGGAAGTATACTTTATAAAGGAATATTAAGGGGTATTTTCGAAATAAATATAGGAATGTATTTATATTTAATTAGTGAAAAGATTAGTAATATTAAGTTTACTAAATTATCTAAAGTATTACTTTTATTATTTGAAATAACTGGATATTTAAGTATTTTTATACTTGTAAATTTAAATAATGCTCATAGAATGTTTTAATGCTAATTATATTATCAATATGTATACTAATATCTACTAATAAAGATATGTATTTATATAAATTCTGTAATAATAAATTATTTTATTACTTAGAAAAATTAAGTTTACCTATGTATATTTATCAATGGCTTATTATTGAAATATTGGTATTTATACTAACTAAGTTTAATATTCATTTATCATATTTATGTTTTTCTGGTATTACAATTATAATTTCTATTATTTTTGGAATGATTATATTAAAATTAATTAATTTTTATGATAGTAAAAAGAAAAAAATTAAATTATTATTCATTGCAAATTAAAAAGTAGATCTCTCTACTTTCTAATAATTCTTATATTATAAACATTCTACATAGGTATCATTTAAGCATCTTATTGTACATAAGCAATTACAATCCATTGTGAAAATTGAATCTGTACTTACATATGGATAAAGTGAAGTTGTATCAGGGTTTGCAGCTAGAACTCTAAATGTACAGCAGCATCCATCTACTTTTTCAACTCTAAATACTGAACTAGTTGTATCTGTTTCTGTTCTACTTACAGGCATACTCCAAGGTGTGCCATTTCCACAGCAAGTATATAACATAATTGGACGAGTGTTGCATATTACACAGTTAGTGCCGCCACCTAAAGCAGGTCTATCACATGAAAGTAAACAGTTATCAGGGCAAGCATTAGACTGTAATACATTAATAACTTGTAATATTTCCATTATGCAGTTATCACATGTATTGCAATTGTTTTCATTATTATTACACATATAATCCACTCCTTTATTTCTATTCATTAATATGGTATGAATTATATTTATTTTTAGTTACATTATTTACCTATTATTTAGTATATATTGGTGTTAAATTCTTATATTTATTTGGTACATTTAGTACTGTTACTAGTTTATTATTTTTAATTATATATATGTAGTTGTTATAAACTGTTATTTTATGTTTATTTTTATGTGCTAAATAGTCTAGGAATTTTCTAAAGTCCCCATCGTATTGATAGTTATAATTTCCTTTCATTCTTGCTTGTTTGTAGTTGTATCTTGTGTTTCTTACACCCACTCTTTCTTTAATTCTTTTCTTTCCGTGTTTAGTTACTATTCTTTTCATTCTTTTTTAATACCCCATTCTTTTAATTTTACTTATAATTTCATTTTTATTAAATAATAGTATATCTTCTAGATTATTGCTCTTATGTCATATAAGATATCACATAGTTTATCAATGCTGTAATCATATTTAAAATGTCTTGCTGATTCTAGCCATAGTTCATTTAATATGTTTATTAATTTATAAGCGTTATCATGAGAATTAAATACCATTATTAATGAATCATATTCATATAACCTTGTGATGTTTAATCTACCAAGTTTATTTCTTAATTCATTTAGTTCATCTTTATTGAGAATTTCTTTGTGTTCTGTTTCTGATACTTCTTCAAAAAATATATTTATAATTTTATTTTTAATATTATTTAATACTTTTATCATTTTAATATTCCTTTTTTAATAAACTTCTTTTAATATTTCTATCATACTCAAATTATAAATTTTATTACCTTTCACTTTGCAAACATCAATAAGTTTTTTGCATAAATTATTGATATCGCAATTTACTTTTAACTCTTTTTCGGTAAATATGATAAGGTAAGTTAATATTCCAGTTAATTTATATGATAATTCTTTATCTTTTGTTTCATTCATAAGTTTTGAAAATGCATACAGACTAGTGATACTTGATTTTCCTACTTGGTTGTATAGTTTTAAAAATTCTTCTTTTGATAATTCATTCTCTTTTGTATCAAATAATGTCTCACCATTAATAATGAGTTTCAATAATGTTTTTCCTTTCTTATTATTATCATATTCTTTTGAAATTAAATTTTCTTTAATGTTTCTTTTTTCCATTATGCTTTCTCCCTTTGATGGCATAAGCATAACATGCGTTTTTTCATATCTTGTGTTTTTTAAAAAGATTTAGAGAAAAAAAGCACAAAAATGTGCTTTTACTTTACATAGAATTACGTATAAAATGTGATTTTTTCACTCATTTTAAGGTTCTTTTGATTGCTGTTTTCTGATTCTTCTTGTGTTTTTTTCATCTCTAAACTTCTAATCAATTCTAAAATATTTTCTATAGATTCATCTGTACTTAATTCAAATTGTATATTACCTTTAAATAAACCAGTTTGTATTAATGATTTAATTGATAATATAATTGATTTCTTTAAATCATTAAAGTAACTATCTTTTAATCTATTAGAATCTATTTCTTTTATATTTTCTTTTACTTCAAGTGTGTAAATAGTGGCAAAATTTCTTAATATTTTTCTTTGTTCAAGAATACTATAGCTATCTTTTGTCTTTAAGAATAATTCCATTAGTTTATCTAAATCATCTAATGTTATTGATGTTTTTTCTTGTGTTTTTTCTATAAAATGTGATAAGTATTCTTTCTTTAATTCATCTAATTTTTCTGTTAAAGATGTATTTTCTCCTTTTGTAAACATTAGTTCAAATTCTAGTCTTGCTTCTAGTGATATTATTGATGTTTCTGATACTCTTTTATTTTGCATGATATCTACACTATTTAAAGCACGTTCATATTCTTCACTATAGTATTTACTTCTTTCTGGATTAATGCTTTCTAATCTACTAATCATGTATTCTATATTTTCCATGCTTATTGTAAGTGTATTTTGACTTTGTCTTTCTGTTTTAGTTTTTCTATTTCTTGATATTTCAGTGACTTCTACTTCCTCACTTAAGACATTTTTATTTGATTCATATACTATTCTATCTATTCTTTTTTGTTTTTTATATTCTCCAAAAAACATTCTATCGTATTTATTTAAATATTCATCTAAATCATTTTTATCAGCTACTTCTTCAAACATCATGACTGAATATATTTTCTCATAGTTTGGATGTCTATATTCTGCATTCATTTTAATTGTGAATGTTGATGCATTTGGGCATGTTGGGATATTAGTAATCGTATATTTCATAAATTCAGTATATTTATCACTTATTGGAAATAGTTTTCCACTCAATAGTTCTCTTGCATATATATTTCCTTCTTGATCTTCTACTTTTTCATACATTAAATCTAATATAACATCATTTTCATATATAGTTAGTTTTACACCTTTAAATGCATTATTTAATGATGCGATTGTTTGTGGAGATGTTATTTCTATTTTACTTTTTCTATTAAAAGTTCTAAGTGCTTCTTTGGATAAGCTTTGTATTGTTTCACATACGTCTGTATCTGAAATTCTTTTTCCATCCAATTCTACTATTCTGTATCCATATCCTTGTAGTGCTACGTCTACGCTAGGATAATCTGTAGCATCAGCACAAGATATTAAACATCCTTTAAAATATTGCTTCATATTAATCACCTTTGAGTGATATTATATATTATTTTTAGGCAAAAGAAAAGAACTTTTATAGTCCACTACATAACTAATTCAAGTCCTTTTGCATCTTTTAATGGCATTTTCTTAAATTCTAAGTTTTTAATTAAATTTAGTATTTCTTCTGTATTTTCAGTATCTACTAACTCTGTTATTATATTATCTTTAACATATCCACTTTCTACTAAAGCATTTATAAATAATAATATAGATTTTTTTAAATCTTCAAAATAGCTATCTTGTAGTCTTTCAACAGTTACTTCGCTTTCATTTTCTTTAACTTCTAAAGCATAAAGACTAGCAAAGTTTCTTAATATTTTTCTTTGTTCTAAAATACTATAGTTATCTTTTGTTTTTAAGAATAATTCCATTAGTTTATCTAAATCATCAAGCGTTATTGATGTTTTTGTTTGCGTTTCACTCACAAAATGTGATAAATATTCTCTTTTTAAATCTTCTATTTTATCTGCTAAAGATGTATTTTCTCCTTTTGAAAACATTAATTCAAACTCAAGTTTCGCTTCTAATGCGATTAATGCTGCTTCCGATACCATTTTATTTTGCATAATATCTTCTATTTTTAATGCATGATCATATTCTTCACTAAATTCTTTTGCTTTTGCTGGATTAACTTTTTTTAGTTTTTGTATTAAATATTCAATATTTTCCATACATTTTGTAGTAGTATTTTGAATTTCTCTTTTTCTTTTTTCTTTCTTTTTAGGCTTAATAGGATACACTTCTACTTCACTATCAAGAGTATTTGACATGGAATCTTCTCTTATTTTTCTTAAAAATTTTTCTTTTGCTTTTTGAAGTCTAAATCCACCATCAAATTGTGTTTTATAATTTTCCACATCTTTTGGTGAAGCAATTTTATAATCAGTAACAATTTTTTCTATTCTAGCATAATTAACATGATTAGAATCTGAAGAAATAGCAAGATCACAATAATCAGCAATGCTTCCATTGGTTACTAATCTTTTAATAGTGTACACCTTTGTTTCAATAGTTCCATCACATTCGATTGGAAATAGAGAACCAGTTAATAATTCTTTGGCGTATATATTTCCCTCTTGATCTTCTACTCTTTCATATATTATTTCTTCATAAGTACTATTGGCACTATAATAATGTTGTGTATTAGAATATTCTTTATTTAATATTTTGATTATTTCTTCATCATCAATTTGAAATATTTCATATTCAGTTATTTTATTGGATAAAGATTTTAAATAATCTGTTAATATATCTCGATCTTCACTATCTATATTAGCAAAATCTTTATCATTTATTTTTGAAAATGTGCCATAACGATATACTAGTCTTACATCTATTGGTTTTATAGCATTCTTTGGTATTACTCTTCCTTTATATAACATAAAAATCACCTTTAAATAGTATTATATATCATTTTTATGCAAAAGAAAAGAACTATTACTAGTTCTCATAAACGCTAACTTGTTTTTTGTCTTTTCCTTTTCTTTCAAACTTTACATTTCCATTAATTTTAGCATATAAAGTATGATCTTTACCCATTCCTACATTGTTACCTGGATAAATTTTAGTTCCCCTTTGACGATAAATTATTGCGCCAGCTTTAGCAACTTGTCCGTCGCTTAACTTAGCACCTAATCTACGACCAGCAGAATCTCTACCATTCTTTGTAGAACCAACACCTTTTTTAGATGCGAATAATTGTATATTTAACTTCATCTTATTCATGGTTTTCCTCCTTAATATTAATATTTTTATCATAATTTTCTTTTAGTTCCTTCATCATTTGAACTAAATTGTTAAGTAAGCCATTTGTTATATTATCTTTCTTGATATTAATAATTTCTAAATCATTAGTATCAGTATAACTAATAGCATCTTTGTCAAACTCAAGTATTGCATTTATAGTAGTAATAATCATAGTACTAAAAGATGCACAAACTATATCTTTTCCATCTCTTGAATAATTCGCATGACCATTACAATGAATACTTTCGATAACATTATTTTTTTTAGTAATTCTTACTTTAATCATTACTTAGAAATAGATTTGATAAGAATCTTAGTATAAGGTTGTCTATGTCCTTGAGTTTTTCTATATTTTTTCTTTGGTTTATATTTAAACACAAGTACTTTCTTTTGTTTACCATGTTTTAATACTTTAGCAACAACTTTAGCACCCTTAACAGTAGGAGTTCCTACCTTACCATCAACATATAAAACTTCATCAAAAACAACTTCTGATTCTACTTCATTATCTAGCTTTTCAACATATAGTTCTTGTCCTTCTTCAACCATATATTGTTTTCCACCAGTTACGAATATTGCTTTCATTTTATTCCTCCTTCAATAAGACTCGCTTTTAAGGTAAGAATTTTTCATCTTTTAAATAACCTTTTCAATGCGGTTGTAGAGAAAGATTTCTACAAACATGGATATTTTAGCATAAATACGTGTTTCTGTCAAATAATTTCTTTAAGTATTTCTTCTCTAACATATTATTTATTATGTGATAATTATCTCTTTTTAAATTATTTATATTATTGATTATTTTTATCTTTTTGAAATTGTAATTATTTAGATATCTTTCTAATAAGAATTTATTATATTTGTATTTTAGATTATTTATTTCTAAGATGATACATTTTATTAAGAATAATGTTAAAAGTAATCCTAGATATGTTCTTTTTGATAATAAAAATATTATAGTAAAAATAATTGAAATTATTATTGATATTTTAAATGAAAGTTTATATGGAAATATTTTATCGAGTATGATATTTAGTAGTTTTCCTCCATCAAGTGGTAATATTGGAAGAAAGTTATATGATACGAGTAATTTATTTATATTATTAATTATATTATAGGTATGATATGTTACATAATTATTTTTATATAAAATGAATATTAAATAAACAAAACATAATTGAAATGTTATGCCACCTATTAAAGTGAAGAGTTCTTTATTTACGCTTACATTTAAGTCTTCATTATAATTAGTTATACCACCAAATGGATATATTACTATTTCACTATACTTAAAGTTTACTATTTTGCTAAAGATATAGTGTCCGCTTTCATGAATAAATATTATCAATAAAAAAAGATATACATACTCAAAATATCCACTTAAAAAAGATAAAAGAACGAATATATATGTTGTATTATGTATATTAATTTTCATCTATATTAATTGGCTTATTGTCTTTTAAAAGAACATAATAATATTCACTATCAGCTGTACCTATTACTTCACCAGATTCAATATAGTCATAAAGTTTAACTGATTCTTTTACATTTCCATACCAAGCATAATAACCATTGCTTTGTTGAATTATTATTGTATTGTTATAACCATCTTTATTGCCTATGAATGTGACTATTCCACTATCTTTTAGATATATATTTTCACTTTTACCTACCATATATTTAATACCATCTTTATATTTTTCATGCTTTGTTTCTTCTTTAAATACTTTTCTTGTATCATTATTTTTAAATACATCTGTTGTCTTATTCATAAACTTATTTATGAAGCTAAAATCTATCGTACTATTTAATACTTTATTAGTAACGAAATCTCTAAATTTAGGTGAATAATTACTTATAATAACAACTAACATTGTAAAAATAACTATTGTAAATAGTTTATTCATGAATGTTTTAAATATACTTTTACCACTTGTTTCTTTTTTATTATTTTTATATTCTTCGTATGTCATATTAAATTATATAATGCTTATTCTTTTTTATGCATATTTTCATAGAAACTATAATAGTTATCTTTACCAATTATTATATGATCAAGAAGCGGTATAGCCATAATACTTCCTATTTCAAATAGTTTGTTAGTAAGGTCTATGTCTTCATTTGATGGTGTCGTATTATTTGATGGATGGTTATGTATCACTATTATTGAGTGAGCACTTTCTAAAAATGCATGTTTAAATATTTCTCTTGGATGAACTACAGATGTATTAATAGTACCTTTAAATAATAATTTATAAGATATTAACTCCATTTTAGGATTAAGATATAGAGCATAAAAGTTTTCTTGTGTTTCATTTATAAATAAGTCTTTAAATGTATCAAATATAAGTGTTGAATTATTAAGTTTTATTTTATCTTTTATATTTGTATAATAAACTCGTTTTCCAAGTTCTAAAGAAGCTAATAGTTCTATTGCTTTTACACTGCCTATTCCTTTTATTTTAATAAGTTTATTATATGTAATATCTCTTAAATTAGTTATATCGTGTATTTCTTTTAATAATGTTCTTGATAAATCTTTTACTGATATATTTTTAGTACCCGTCTTTAATATTATTGAAAGTAACTCTTCATTTGATAAAGAAGATGCTCCTGCGTTTAATAATCTTTCTCTTGGTCTTTCACTTTTGATTATGTCTTTTATCATAAAAAATATTCCCCCTATTATTTATATACGAGGAATATTTATAATACACTACCTATTTTTTAAATTTTCTATTACATTATGAAGATTATCTGCTTTGATAAGTTCAATATCATAGTTGTTTTTTTCTTTTAATTTTAATGCTTCATCATAGTTACCACTTGGTACGATAAATACTTTTGCTTTATTTTTAACAGCACCTTTTATCTTATATTTAACTCCATCTATATCACCTACAGTTCCATCTGCTTCTATACTACCTGTTCCAGCGATAATATCTCCTTTAGTGATATCAAAGTCAGTAATTCTATTATATATTTCAAGAGCACACATTAATCCTCTTGACGATCCACTTTCATTATTCTTAAACACATATGTTACTTCTTCTTTAGTAGATACATTTTTTAGTATTGCTAAATATATGCCAATAGTTAAATTGCCATTTTTATCTTTCTTTAATACTGCATAACATTCTTTTTCTTTATTATTTCTAAGTATTTTTATATTTAATCTATCATTTTCATTATATTTTTCTTTTTCTTGTTTTAATGTTTCATAACTATCTATTTTAACACCATTAATTTCTTTTATAGTGTCTCCTACTTTTAGGTTATTATTATCTTTATCTACGATGTATGTTACTTTTATATCAACACCATTAACTATATATGGTTTATTTGCTTCTTCATATGCAGCAATAATAGCATTGTAACTTGTTTCTTCTAAATATATCTTATTACGAAGATTAACTTCATCCATACTTTCATTATCGACTTTAACTTCACTTGCTGGTACTAAGTCCCATGAAGGTATTACATAAGAAAGAAGTACTACAGGTAATATTCCACTTCTTGATGTAACATACGTTAAATTGAAACTACCTTTTTCAGTATATTTATTATTTGTTTCAATTCTATCATTTAAATTAATAAGTCCTCCTGGTGAATATACATTATAATCTAATTTTATAAAGAAAGTTGAAATTATTAATATAAGTACTATATAAGATTTATAATTGTTTTTTATATCATTTTTTATATAATTTAATATCTTTTTTATCATATTTTTCTCCCATTATTAATAGTATATCACATATAAGGAAATTAAATGAAAAAAATTAAATATGTCATATTTACTATAATTTTTATTATATTTATTGTTAATATTGATATTGTTATCACTTCTGTAAAAAGTGCATCAATAATATTTTTTAATAAAGTTTTTGTGAGTATTTTTCCATTTATTATACTTAGTGATATATTATATTATTATAATTATCATTTATTCTTGAAAGATAATATTGGTGCGCTTATATCTAAAATATTTAATATTAATAGTAAGTCTAGTAGTATATTTTTACTATGTTTATTTACTAGTCATCCAGGAAATGCAATATACATTAAAAATATGCTTGATAATGATGAAATTAGTTTAAATGATGCTTCTAATTTACTTTGTTATACATATTTTCCATCTATTGCTTTTGTTATTGGAACAATTGGAATAAGTTTATATGGTAGTTATAGATTTGGATTATATCTATATTTAATATGCTTAATAAATAATATTTTAATTGGAATATTTTTAAGAAATAAGAATGATAATATTGATAGTGATATTGTTATTAATAATAATTCTAATATTTTTGATGTTATTTCTAACTCTATAATGAAAGGTATTAATACTTCTTTTGTCATTCTTGGAACTCTTATTGTATTTACTATTATCATTAATTTGATTCTTAGATATGTAAATATTAATCCATATATACTTGGTATTTTTAGTGGTATTTTAGAACTTACTAGCGGTGTTATTAAGATAAGTGATATAAGTAATAGTATCAACAATAAGTTTCTTTTAACAGTATTTATTTTATGCTTTAGTAGCCTGTCTATATTATTTCAGAGTTTTACTATACTAAGTAAATATAAAATAAACATTAAAAAAATATTAATCGTTAAATTAATATTTTCTATTATAAGTACATTTATTATATATTTAATTACTTTAATTTAAATCTTAATGTTGAAGGTTTATATGATGTACTAAGTGCATTAAATTTACTTACTTCACTATTATTTCTAGCATATCCTATAGTAGCACTTGTATTACTAAAAATATAATTCATATTTGTTACCTTACTTGTATTAAAACTACTTAAATCAAGAATAGAAACCTTTGTGGCATAAAATGTCGAAAACATATTAGTAACATTACTTGTATCAAGTTTATCAAGTCCAGTTATTGTAGTGGCAGCAGTACCTTCAAACATATTACTCATATTAACAACATTACTAGATTTCAGACTACTTACATCAATAGAAGTTGCTTTTGAATTAATATACATATGTGAAGTAGATACAATTGGTTTTCCATCTATCGTCGCACATATTTCATCGGTGATTGGTGAAGTTGAAGATCTATTTACAAGTTTTACGCCCCAACCATCAGCAGTAATATTTACCCAGTTATATTGATTACCTTGCATTCTTGTCCAAAAGCCTTCTTGTTTATAACTATATATATATGAACCTCTTGTAAATTTAGTACCCTGAGTTAATGAAGAATTTCCAGTTGTACATGCAAGACCAGTTACAGGTGGATTAACAGGTTCAACTGGCGTAACAGGATTACCACTTTTACTTACTGTATCATTTCCATATATTTTAATATTGTAATTTTCATCACTCATATGTAATGTAAGTACACTTATTACATCTTGCATAGTAGTATCTTTTTTATTATCATAAGAATACTTAGTTAAAGATATACCTATAAATTTATATCCATAAGTAGTAAGTTTATCAGGATTAGAAAGATCCATTCTATTTTCCATTTCAATCGTACGAATAAATAATCTTTTATTAGTTTTTTTATCAGTATAAGATACAGTACTTAAGTCAGTTCTTCTTCTACCTATTCTTTTACCTGCTTCATCAAATATTTCTACAGTACCTTTATTAGTAGTATAAACTTCAATTACTCTTTCTTCTCCATTTTTTAGTTTTAATTCACATCTACTTCCTTCTTCATTACATGTTCCAGAAGTAATACCTTTATTTGTGATAATGTCGTTATTTATATGTCTTGATATTGAAGCACTATATATTCTAATATCACTATCTTCCTCTATCACTTCATATGTTTGTTTTAATTTAACAAGCGTTGCGAGTAAAGATACCAATATTACAGTAACTAATACTATACTTACAATAAGTTCAATTAATGTAAATCCTTTCTTATTCATAGCCCCTCCACTATAATATTATTGATGCGTAATAATATTTTCCTTTTCTATAAAATACTCCAACTATATAATTAATAGGTGTAGTATTATCATCTTCTTTTCTTTTTAAAGTTTTTAAATATTCTATTGTTCCATTATCATAAGTTTTAGTAGCATAATAACCTCTACTAGGATCATTTTTAAGTGCCTTTTCTACATCATTTACTTTTATAAAATAAACTAAATCAGTATCCTTAAACACTTGTACACAATTACTAAGTACAGTTCCCATAGTTGTACTAGAACAATTATCTTTAGAAGCAACCATATTGTTTTGATAACTTGAACCTGTTTTATTACCAAGTTCATTTAAAGTCCATAATAAATATTTATCACTGGCTAAATCATAATACTTTCTCTGCTTAGATTTACTTGATAATAATTCATAACTAGATAATGACATAGTAAGTGATAATGCCACAACTATTAACACTGTTACGCTTTCTACAAATACAAATCCATCTTTTTTCATATTTATTCTCCTATTACATATGGGCTTGTTCTAAGACCAGTACCACTTTCTATTATAGTATCTCCTCTTAATGTAATAACTGGAAACAATTTTCCGCTAGTCCATGTACTAACTTCACCCAATGTTCCACTTGCATCAATATTAAATATATATGAATCATTAGAACTAATACTACTATTGTATTTATAAGCAGCTGGAGTCATTGTAAAATATTGATTACCATTAGCAAGATAAAATGTACTTGTTCCTGATTTACTAGCACCAGCATAAAGAAGTTCATCCATAGTTATTAAAGCGGCCGAATAAGATAATTCTCCATTACCACTAGTTACAGCATTTGAGAATCTATCATTTTCATTAATACAATTAAATGATGGACTATTACTATTAAATCTAAGTAATGGATCATAATCTGTTGTATTATTTCCATAACCAAGTTGAGTTGAAGAACCTGTATATCCACCACTAGCATTAGTTATTTTTCTATCTGAACAATATACTGTATTAGCTAAATGCTTTGTAGTATTTGTACCTTTTGTATATATATTATTTTGCATCCATAAATCAACAGCTTTTTTAGCATTACTATCAGCTGTACCTTTATGAGCATTATCATATGAAGTTGAATAAGTTGTTGTATTACATGTAGTAGTATTTCCACACGCTTGATTCAATCCAACTCTATATCCAATAAAAGCATTATCTTTTTTAGTTTGATTATATCTTGTAGAAGTTATAGGCGCGCTTACAGTACCACTAGGACAACTACCATTAGTTGGAACACCAGCATATTGCATTCTAACGCTATTTCCTTCAGCAGTTCTAATTATTCTAAAACAAAATCCTGCATATATAACATAATTATTATTAACATTACCTCTAAAATAATATACTTTATTACCATTAAGAGTTTTAGTATGATCAGTTGTATAATATAACCCCTCTCCATTAGTAGAACTTGCTGGCTTACTAAAATCAATGCCATTACTTCTACTAACATTAGTACTACTTACACTATCAGGATAACTCAAATTATCAATTAAAATTCTATAATAAAGTTTACTTTTCTGTTCATTAGAAGTTCTTAAATCATTATTAATTCTCTCACTAAAAGTAGTTAATACCTTATTATTTCTTGAATACGTTTTTAATATAGCAAGCATAACAAAAAGAAACAATATCAAAAATGTATATACTAAAGTCATTGATATAAATCCATTTTTATTTTTCATCTTGTACTCCTCTATTGTAATTATATAACAAAATAAAATAAAAATCTACACGTATATTGATGTGTAGATTATTTATTTTCACTTACTACTCCTATACCAGAATATATATAAGAAAAAGTATTCTTAATATTATATGTATTATCCATTTCATTATCTATTCTTACTATTTTAGGAGGTATAGATATCAAGACATTAAATAACATTTTTTCTTCATCTGTTAAAGACAATGTTTCATTATATATTTTTAGAAGATATGGAAAATCTAACTTATAACCTTCTTTTTTATAAAATTTATATAGATCAAGAATTGGAGTGTCAACCAAATAATTATCCCAACTGATTAAATAATTTTTATCCCCATGAATAAAATGTTCTAGTGAAACATTGTTATGATTTATACATACTCTTTCTTTTGATTTATATTCTACTATTTTGAACCATTTTTTTAGTTCTTCTCTAGCATATTTAAGTGATCCATCTATAGCACTATAGTTTCTTGCAAATAAATAATGTGATGGTGACATTAATTCTTCATTTTCTATTTCTTCTATAGCTTCTTCATAATATTTAGTTAAGTATTCTATATTTGATAACAATTTATTATATATTGTTTTATATTTATTTTTACTAACGTCTTTAAAAAACATTGTTTTATAGTGTAACATTGATAATGTTTTCATAAGTTCTACGCCTTTAGATACTTCATGATATTTTTCTTCTTTTATATATTTAGTTGTTACTTCCCTATCATTTATATCTATTATTTCAGGGTAGTTATCATATCTAACTGTATCTAGATATTCATATAACTCTAGTAAGTCATTACTTCTTTTTTTAATTACTCTGTCTTCATCAATTTGTACACTATTTTTATACTTCTTACTCATTTACTTCAGGTATAATTATCTTATCACCTATCTTTAGATCAGAGAGCGTATTATACATAGATAATTCTTCTTTAGTAATATTATATTTATTACATATTGTATCTACTGTATCACCTTCTCTTAGAATATAAATTTTATAGGTATAATATTTATTTTCATTATTAATTATTGTATTTGTTATATTTGATATATTATTTTCTATATCAATGTCATTCATTACTGGTTCGACTGTCTTTTCTACTTCTTTAGGAAGTTCCATATCATCTTTGAAATAGTTATTTAAATAGTCATCTAATTCATCAGGCTCTTCTTCTATTTCATTTTTAATATCTTCAGTCTTCTTTTCTAATTCATCACAAGTAAGTAATAAGTCAATATTAACTTTTAATACATCTTTATTTATATCATATTTAAAATCATCTATATCTATTTTAATAGTATCTTTATCTACTTTTTTAGATATAGCAATACCAAATGGTACTTTATATTCAAATTCTTCATCAATGACACTTGCTTCAGTCATTTTGTATGTACCATTTATATTTACTTCACCTTCAACTAAATCATCTAATATCTTATAATCATGTTCTAGGCTGATATTAGTTATTTCTCCAATTTTAGTTTTGAAGATAATATCTTTTTTTAATGGAATAATTTCTTTCATATATTCATCCTTTCTAATTAAATATATGAAAAAAAATATTCTTTATGAGAATATTTTTTCGTATATTTCTAAATAATTACTTACCGGGATAAATTCTATATCATTTTTAAGGTCTTTTTCTAACCATTCTATATCATTTAAGTTATCTTTTGGTATAAATAATCTTTCTATATTTTGTCTTTTACAAGCAATAGTTTTTTCTTTAAGGCCACCTATTTTAAGTATATCTCCATTAAGTGTTATTTCTCCAGTTAATGATATTTTATCACTAATTATTACACCTTTTATATGTGAAAGTATTGCTGTTACGATTGATATACCAGCAGATGGACCATCTTTATTAATAGCGCCTTCTGTAAAATTGATATGAAAGTCATTATTTAAAAAGAAGTCTTCATCAATATCAAATCTTTTAGCATTACTTTTTATATAACTAAGTGCAATTTCTATACTTTCTTTAGTAATACTACCAAGTGAACCTGTAAATGTATATTTTCCAGTTCCTTTAAATGATGTGCATTCTATATATATTGATACTCCACCTATACTACTACAAGCAACTGCAGTAACTACTCCTGGATGAATTATTTCTTTATATTTAGATTCTTTATATAATTCTTGTTCAAGATAATGTGGTATGTCATTTTCTTTTATTCTAACACTTACTATTTTTCTTGATGATTTAATATGTTCTGTTATTACTTTTCTTATTATTTTATTAATATCTCTTTCTAGTTCACGAACACCTGATTCATTTGTATATTCATTTATTATTTTTTTGATAGCTTCTGTTTCAAATTTAATAATTGTATTTTTAAGTCCATGTTTTTTTAATGCTGATGGAATAATGTAGTTCTCACTTATAAGTAATTTTTCATTATCAGTGTACCCTGTTAGATCTATTATTTCAAGTCTATCTAAAAGTGCTGGTGGGATATTAGAAATATCATTTGCGGTTAATATAAATAATATTTTAGATAAATCTATTTCTTCATCTATATAATTATCAACAAATCTTTTATTTTGACTTACATCTAATATATCAAGTAATGTTGATGCAGGATCACCTTTATAGTCTTTTTTCAATTTATCAACTTCATCAAGTAAAAATACTGGATTATTACTACCACATTTTATAAGAGAAGTAACTATTTTACCAGGGTTAGAACCTATGTATGCTCGTCTATGTCCCACTAATTCAGCTGAATCACTCATACCACCTAAAGATATTTTTACGAAGTTTCTATCAAGTGCTTTTGATATTGATTCAGCAAATGTAGTTTTACCAACACCAGGAGGACCAACTAAACATATAATTGGACTAGATACTTCATCAGTAATACTTTTTACTGCGATGTACTCAATTACTCTTTCTTTAGCCTTTTTCATTCCATAGTGAGTATCATTAAGTTTCTTTTCTATTTTAATTAAATCTCTTTCGTCTCTTGTTTCAGTATACCAAGGTACATTTAATAAATATTCAATATAATTTCTTATGATGCCTGCATCAGGACTCATTTCACTAGTAGCATTATATCTTTCTATCTCACTTAATAATTTATTTCTTATTCTCTCTGGATATTTAGGACTATTTACAAGATTTCTATAATTTAATATATCTTCTTCTTTAGTATTAGTTTCACCAAGTTCATTTTTAATAACTTTTAATTTTTCTTTTAAAATAAATTCTTTTTGAGTGTCATCTAATCCCTTTTTGATTTCGCTTTCAATATGACTTTCAAGGTCTATTACAGCACTTTCTACAGCAAGTTCTTTTATCAATATTTTACATCTACTTATTGGAGAAGAATCTAACATTAAATTAAGCTTCTTTTCAAAAGAAAGTGGTAAAAAATTAGCAATTACGTCTGTTAATTTATCTAAATTGATACCCTGCTTTACTTCACTCATTATTGAATTACCAACAAATGGATTTTTATTTATGTAAAGTTCTAATTCATCTTGTAATTTTCTTTGATATGCTACCCATTCTATTTCACTTTCACTCGTTTCAATATTAGTGATAATACTATCAAGAATATCTTCTTCATTTGAATAATTTACATAACTAATTATTTTTACTCTATAAAGACCTGTTATTATAACTCTTTCATTTCCATTAGGTAGATCAATAACACTATTTATTTTTCCAACTACACCTATTCTTGGTAAATCAGATGTATCAGGCTTTTCTTCTAAAAGATTTAGAGGGCACACGATTAAGACTTCACTATCATGATATAATTTAGATATTTCAGTTACTTTTTTACTTATATCACTTTTTATTTCTACTCGTACTTCTTCTCCTGGAAGCAAGACTAGTTTTTTTAATAAAATTACAGGTAAATTACTCTTAATCATGCTTCCTCCCTACTTGACTTATTATTATAAATTTAATTTAAAAAAATGTAAACATAAAAAGAAAATTTTCACAAAAAAAGAACTATAAAGTTCTTTTTTCTTCTCTTTCTTTAACTTGTTTTTCAAAATTACGTTTATATGCATAATAAATTAAAGATAATTTTTCACGAGTAAGTTCCCCATCATAACTAACAGTTTTATTCGCAGGCTTTTCTAAATGTTTTCTAATAGTGTCAACACTTACTTTAGAAGATGAAGATTTTATCGCACCATATACTCTTGTAATTGGTGGTCTACTTGTAATTAAATCAGTATTTTCATAGAAAACTTTATCTTCTAATGATGCAAGAGAAAGTATTGCAAGTTCACTCATAATTTTTGAAGTTGGTACTTGTAATAAATCTAAATTTTGATCTATAAATTCACGAGCCTGTTCTTTACTAAATTTATCATTTAAAAATTTATCAACTATAAATTTATATGTAGCTTCCATTTGATCAATTGGAGCAGTCTTTTTATCTTCTTTTCTAAGTTCTGAACTAGTAGCTTTATCAATCTCTACAAATCCAAATTCGTTATCTAGTTCTTGTATTACTGTAAAGAATTTATTTAATGGAATTTTTCTTGTCAAAATTCTTGGATAATTATAAAAAACTCTATCAGCTGCTTCTTTTGTTTTAAACATACTTAAAATAGTTGCTAATCTCTCACTATTTACTTCTAATAAATCTTTAAAATGTTCTATATATCTTATAATGCTTTCTTCACTATAACCATCATTTTGCATTTTAAAATGTATAAAGTCATATGTGGCTTCCATTTCTTTATCACCAATATCTCTTATATGAGATCTAACATATAAAACTATTATCTTACTTTTAGTTTTTTCTCCCCATTTATGAAATATTCTTTCTCTATTACATGCATTCTCATGAATATCAGACATTCTTCTTCTATCCATTCCTAATATTTTTCTATTTCCTGAATCTCTTAACATATCATTTTCCCCCTTAATAATGTGCATATTATATCATATTTGATACACAAAGTCAATTGTAGAAATATTTTAATCAAATAAAAATCACTTTTACTTAGTGATTCTCATTGATTTTGATTCAAATAGGTCTAATACTTCACTATATTTTTGATAGATTCTTTGCTTTATGTTAGCAATTCTATTTATTGATGATTCTATTTCTCTTCTTTTATTAGAATCTTTTTCTAGATTTAATTCATTAAAAAGTTTATGTAATTTTACTGTTAATCTATTATATTCAGTATAGCATCTTTCCATATCTTCTATTATTTTATCTATTTCATCTTTTCGTAAAGTAAGTGAACTATTATTACTTTTTTGCATTTGTCTTAGTATATTTATTCTCATTAATTTGTAGTTACCTATTTTTTCATATAATTTACTTATAAAGGTATAATCTCTTTCTATATTTAATTCATACACTCTCATTATTCCTTTCAATATTTTATTTCATCAATTCTATCAAATGTTATATTTTTAACCTTTTCTTGTTTAATTGAATTAATTATTACTAAACTTACTTTTTCATAATCTACTTCACCTTTAACAGGTATATTTTTCTTTTTAGATATTTTAGTGAAACATTCTTCTATTTCATCATCACTATAATTGTCAATACCAAATTCCTGTTTTAAAATATCAGGATAATATTCACTTAACATTTTTAAAATATGAATAGCTACTTCCTCTATAGTTATAACTTCCTCTTTAATAATTGTCATACTTGCTAGATTATAAGCAACAAGATTATTTTCAAATTTAGGCCATAATATACCAGGAGAATCAACAAGATCAATTGTATCATTAATTCTAAGCGTTGTTAAGTTTTTCGTAACACCTGGCTTATTTCCCACACCAACTATATTCTTACCAACAAGTTTATTAATAAGAGTGCTCTTTCCAACATTTGGAACCCCCACTATTAAACACTTTGCCTTTTTAGGAAGTAGTCCTTTATTCTTTCTTTTCTCATTAACAGATTTCATTAATTTAGTAACTTCTTCTATTATTTTTTTATAATCATTTGTATTTTTAGAATCACATGTTACTGTTATATAACCTTCTTTATTATATTTTTCTATCCATTTACCCGTTTCATCTTTATCACATAAATCATATTTATTAAATACAATTATGTTCTGTTTATCTCTTGTTATCTTTGCTAAATCAGGTATCATTGATGAATATGGTATTCTTGAATCGATAACATTTATTACTACGTCTATATTTGAAATAATATTTGTTATTTCTCTTTTTGTTTTAGCCATATGACCTGGATACCAATTGATATTAGTTTTATTTTCATTATTCATGCTTATCACCCACTTTTTTCTGTGCTATTATATCATAAAAGTGCCACTTTTTATTATCATTTTCTCTAACATATTCAATTTCTTCTAATTTGATTATATTATAATTTTTTAAATACTCTTTTACTTCCTTCATAATTCTTTTTACTCCTTCAATACAATATATGTTTTTGACGCGACCAAATTGGCAACAACTTATTTCTAATTTTAAATATTATTATGTATATAATATAATGTTAATGTTTCGCTATCAAATAAGAATACACTATAATTATCAAACCTACCATAAATAGACTCTCCAATAGGTGTTCCTTCTTTAGTAACTATTCTTACATAATCATTTTCAGTAATAGAATTTACATCAAAGTCATATTCATTTAATCTTTCCAATGATTCCATTACAACTTTAAAATCATTAAAGTAACTTTTAATATTTTCTATATCATCCGTACTTACTTTTGTATAATTATTATCATTTTCAACAATAACTTTATCATAAACATATTTAGCATAATCAGTATGATCTTGTATTCCATCTTTATCATAATATTCTGTTTTAGATATATAACCTTTTGGTATTTCTGCGTTCATGGTTCCACCACAACTAGTTAATAATAAAATTAGTACTACTACTAATATCTTTTTCATATTCATCTCTCCTTAATTTATATTTATAAATACATATTCAGATTTACATCCTGTCTTAATTTTAAGTTCCCAATCTGATATTCCTGATGTAACTATAAAATTAGTATTATTTATCTTTTCATAACCATAAACACTATCATTTTCACTTATATGTGTACTAAGTAATTGAAGTGGTATCATTTGTCCTCCATGAGTATGTCCTGATACTACTAAATCAATATTACTTTTTGATTCATTATAGTAATCAGTTGGTTGATGATTAATATCTATCATAAATTTACTTTTATCTAAATCTTTTGTTATATCTTCAGCACTCATTCTACTTCTATCATCAGCATCTTTTCTACCTATAATATATATTTCATCATTAATAAGTACACTTTCATCTTTTAAAACTTTTACATTATTTTTAGTAAGTTCCATCTCTAAATCTTGCGCAGAATACCCTCTTTTTTCATAATAATACCCTTTATCATGATTACCATGAGCAAAATATATTCCATATTTAATATTAATTTTACCAAGTGCTTCACACGAAGCAATCATGTCTTCTTTAGTGGTACCATCATCTACAAAATCACCTGCGATAAGTAAAATATCAGGATTTTCTTTTTCTATTTCCTTTAAATATTCATAAAACTTTTCAGCATGGAATGTTGTTCCTATATGGCTATCTGAAAGTAATGCTACTTTATATTTATTATTTAATTTATCAGTTTTTATATCATATGTAGTAATATCCGCATTATAAACATTATATATTCCTTTTAATATGTAAAGTGGTACAAATGTTAGAGTTATTATACCTGCTAAATAATATTTAAAATCTTTCTTTCTTATCTTTTTTATTATAAGAAAAACTAAATCCATAAATAACCATATAAATAAATAATGAATAATTATTATCGCAGACGTAATAAAGTTAAGTATAAGTGTTGTTACTAAAATAAATATACCTACTATAAGAAATGGAACATATTTGTTTTTAATGCCTATCTTATTAATTCTATTACAGATGTAGATTATTCCAAGAACAAAAATAATTATACAAAATAGCATTAAAAACATCCATAACATCATTACCACACACCTAACTTTATGATATAAGTATAACATAATATACTTTGTTTTTAAACATGAAAAAGAGCTATTCAATTTAAATAGCTCTCAACTTAACAATCATTAATTAAAACGTTTTTTTAATAGAACAACTGTACCTATAGTTAACATAGAACCTAATAACATTATTACATAAGTCATAACATTATCACCAGTTTGTGGATTTAAATTTTTTGCTGTGAAATATGAAATTTCAAATGTTGAGAAACTTGTTGTTTCGATTGTGATGTATTTTTTTCCATCTTCTGTTTTCTTAATTTCATATTCTTTCTCATCTATTACTTTATCATTATTAATATGTTTAACTTTAGCATGTGTATCTTTTACACTAGATGGTATTGGTAAGTTAATTCTAATTTTACCACCATTAAGTGCTTCATTAGGAATTTCAGTATAATCAATTCCATTTATTGAATACATTGGTTTAATTTCATATACAACTTTATTAGTTTTTTCATCATATTCAACTAATTTAGCATTAAAATTAACTTCAATTATAGTAGTTGTATCTGTAAGTTGTAATTTTTCTTTATTAATAGACTTAACTAATCCACTATTTCTATTATCTAGTTTAATATCAAGTATTTCTTTAGCCTTATCTCCATTTACTTTATCACTAACTGTAATATCTTTAGCAACCTCAATTATATTAGCATCTTTATCAAGACATCTAGCAGTATCAAGTGAAATTGTAACTGCACCTTCTGGCATTGTGAATTCATTATTTGTTACAGTTATTTTGTTATCTTTAGAATCTTTAACAATAATTTCTTTTACATAGTATCCTGTGTCTGCCTTAGCATTAACTTTTACTTTTATACCAGCTTCAATTGATGCATATTTAGTTTCTTTACCATCTACAGTAACAGTAGCACTAGCACCTTCAACATCAATATAATTAATATTTGAAACTGTATATTTTGTTTCTGATAATTTTATAAGTTTATAACCGTTTTCTACATAATTTCCAATTGAATCTGTTTGGAATGTTCCACCTTTTACATATACTTTGTCGTTTTCTTGGAATACTATGTCACCAACAAAATTTCCATCATGTATACGTAATTCATTTAAATTATTAACACCAGTTTGTGCTGAATAGTGATAAATACTATTTCCTTTTTCACTGATAATTTGAGAATTTTGTGTTATTAACAATTCTATTTTACCAAAATATGTGTTATTTGATTCGATTTGAATAGCAGCACCTACTCCATTAATACCATTTCCATATCCTTCAGCAACTCCAGGTTTTCCTGTTGCTTTAAGTGTAGCATTATCAATATTAAATCTTCCACTTTTAACTCCAAGTGCACCATTTATTCCTTCACAAGTTGCTCCTACAACATTCCATTGTCCTGCACCTGCTCCATAAAGTGGGAATCCATCTGAACCAGTAGCAGTAATTTTAGTTGTTTTGCTTAAATTGATAACTGGAACATTAATAGCAGTTCCATCATTTTTAATATTACCTTGAATAGTAATACCGCCTGCTTTACTACCAGTACTAACTATTGTTCCATCAAAATTAACTGTAACACCATAAGCTTTAGCACTTGTATCCCATACAGATAAGCCCCATTGTGTGGTATCAATTGTTACATCCTTACCAACATATAATGTAGAATATCCAGTATCGCTCTTATTAGTAGAACCTTCTACATATATAGTTGAACCAGGTGCTTCTAAAACACGAGTATCTTTTATTGTTCCTTTCCCAGTAATTTCAAGTGAACCTTTTATTAAATCAATATACTTTTCAGTTATAGTAATTGTTTTACCATTAAGGTCTAATACAACATTATTTCCATTAATTTCAAGTGCTTTGTTTAATGTTATGTTGTCATCAAGAACTACAGTGTTGTTTCCTTTAACAGCATTAAGTAATTCTTCCATTGTTTTTACATTTATAGTTTCTGCATTAGTAATTACTGGAACTAATACAAGAACTGATGTAATAAATGTAAATAATAGTTTTTTTAGATTTTTCATATATTTTCTCTCCTATCTTGGCTTAATTATATCATTTTAAAATATTTAAAAACAATTTGTTTTCTCTTTTTATTCACTTATTTACACATTTTGACATTTTTTGATATTTTATTCATTTAAAAAGCAGAAATCAATCTGCTAATTCATATATTTTTGATATACATCTTTATATTTTCTTATTGAATCTTTTGTGTTAATCCAATATACATTTGTAAGTGCTCCATCATAGTCATCAATATCAGTTCTTTCAAGTACTCCACCTAATGCTTGTATTGTTTTATCACTACCAAGATTTTTTACATCACAATCAAGCATTACTTTATCAAGATTAAATTCTTCGAGTGCTTTTAGAAGCCCTAAATATAAATTTATTTTATTGTAGCCTTTTCTTCTTTCAGTAGGTCTTATTCCATATCCAATATGTCCGCCATGTACTAACATCTTTGGACTTAAATGATGCCTTATATTTATCATACCTATTAATTTATTATCATTTTTTCTTATTAGAAAGTATGTTTTACCAGGACATCTATCTATACTTTTAGCATACTCGTTATCTTGTATTTTATAATATCTATCCATACATTCTTCATATGTTTCACCTTCTAAAACATGATCAAAAGACCCAGTACCATTTATTGCTGAATTATATTTTACATGTTCGTTCATGTATTCTATAATATCATTTTTTCTTTCCATAGATGGATTTTCTAAATAAAATTTTTCTATTTCTTTTTCCATATTATTTTAACTATATATTCTTATTACGAATATAATCCCCTTCAAATTCACTTTCTAATATATCCATGTGTAATTTATTATAATATTTACCATTTAAGAATATTGCATCTCTACTCATTCCTGTATCTTTAAATCCACATTTCAAATAACATTTGTGTGCTCTTTCATTTGCTTCAATTAGATCTAAATTAACACTATGAAGATTTAAATATTTAAATGCAAATTCAAGTATTAATTTAATTGCTTCTGTACCATAACCATTACTTCTATATTCATCGTCTCCAATAAATATTCCAAGAGTAGCACTTCGTGGTATCCATTTGAAATTAACAAGCCCAACTGAACCAATTAATTTATTTGTTTTGATATCTATTATATTGAAATCTCTTGTTTCTGTTTTTCTTGCTGTTCTATCTAACCATTCTTTCTCATTTAAATATGTTGTTATCTCACTACTTCTACCTGTATAGTCTGTTACATTAAAATCATTCATCCATCCTGTAAACTTATCAAGTGCTTCTTCTGTGTATGCCACAGGTGACAAATATATCCTATCTCCTACTATTTTTTTATAATACTCCATTTTTAATTCCTCCTATCTTATTATTTCATGCTTGAAATATTGTTCTTGAAATTCAGTTAATGCATTTATCGCGTCATCACTATATTCTTTATTTTCTGGTACAATAATTAATTTATCATCATTATCATTAGTTCTATGAATAATTGCTATACATTTACCTGTATATTCTTTTACAGGTTCAAATACTCCTAAAAGATAGCAATCAAGTTCTTCACCATCACCACTTATAGTACCTTCTACATATCCATAATTAACTGGATATATAAATCCATGACGAGGATGTTTACTTCCAAGTTCACGATCAATTTTAATATCTATTGTTTTACCAATATATTCTTTGTTATTCACGTTTACTCTTTTCTAAGCCACATGTACATACCATCTTCTGCAATTTCTTTTTTAACTTTGAATCCAAATTTTGAATAAAAATCTTGTTTCCCTGGCGCTGATAAAAGTTGTATCATCATTTCTTCATTATCTTCTAAATCACTTTTAATATAGTTAAGTATACTTTCAATTAATATTGTTCCATATCCTTTACCTCTATGTTCTTTTAAGACAACAACATCCATTATTAATCCAGCATATCCACCATTAGTAACAAAACTTGCCATGCCAACTGTTTTACTATCTAAAACATATTTAACATTAATACCTTTTTCTAATGATATTTTGAGAAGTCTTTCACTTGGTAATTTCCAACCTACATCATTAAGTAGCATTTTATATTCTTCAAAAGTAAGTTTATTATATTCTATCATGGATCCTCCTTCACTATATTATAGTAACTTTTTTTCTTAACACTATTGTACACAATTTATATGCAAAATAAAAGACATAACTTAATATGTCTTAAATAAATAATAAAATCATTCTTAAAATCATTAATAATCCTTCAATTTATACATTCTTTTAAATCTAAAAAATATTATATTTAATATAATTAATACTACTATTGATATAGATATTACTAAAATATTATCGAATTCAAAATATAAAAGGTATGATAATAAAACAGATACAATAGTAGCAACAGTATTACTTTTAAAAATATTATTTATAGTAATTGATAATATAGATATAGAAATAATATATAAAAATGTTAATAAATAATAGCTTACACCTATATTATATCTAAAACTGCAAAATAAATTTAACATAAATATTAATAATAATTTAATCAATATAATATATAGAAATATAAAAAATATCTTTCTTACAATCCATTTCTTACTCTTTTCTCTTACAATTATATATTCTTTAAGATCTTCAAGTTCATGATTGAAATATGTGATAGAAAAATATACAAGATAAACTATACAATACATATTATATAAAACAGATATATTTGTAGAAATCTCAGCAAAAGGATAACCAATTAAACTAATATAATATTGATTATTTATACTAAAATCATTAAACTCAATATAGTAACTAAAGTATTCTATTATTAAAATTGCAAATAATAATATTATCCATATTTTATCTTTAATAATTCTTTCTTTTATTAAACATAACTCTACCTTCATATAATATCTCTCTTCTTTTTAATAACATAATTAAATATTAATTTAACTATTCCAAATAATATTAATATAACTAATGCAGTATTAATTACATCCATATAAAAAGTACCATATATAAGTTCATTAGTCAAATAATCTTGAGGTATTATAACAATCTTATATTTATTAAAAAGTGTATCTCCAAATATAGAAATCATATAAAAAATTATATTTAAAAATAATACAATCAATGATAAATATTTATTATCAAATAATTTTAATATAAAAACAATATTAATTATCGCAGTTAATATAAATCCATTTCTAATTGTTATATAAATATTATAAACAAGTAAATTAATATTATATACATTATGTACCCCTATACTTCTTCCTTCAAATGAAAACATAAATGATATAGTTAATATCGTTAATACATATATAAGATAAAAATATAAAGTGTAAAGTGTTATATCTTTAATTGAATTTTTTACAACTTTTTTAAAGTCAGCCTCTCTAGTTATGAAATAATAATTTTTAAAATAACTATCATAAGTACCTTTTCCAACTACATAAAGAGCAGCAAATAAGAATAGATTTCCAACTGAAGAAAACATTGTTTCTTTATATATAATTGATAAATTATGATGAGTTACTAAAACTTGAAAATATCCTAGTACACAGCCAGATATTATTAATAAATAAGGTAATAAATATTTATTGTTATTGATTAAAGATAATTTACTTTTAATCATTACTTATCACACCATCATCTATATGAAATATAGTATCAGCTAAATTATTTAAATCTTCTTTTATATGCGTACTAAATATTATCAGCTTATCTTCTTTCTTTTTCTGCTTCAAATATTTAGTTATCTTTTCTACTGATTTTTCCTCTATTCCATTAAATGGTTCATCTAATATAAGAACCTTTGGATCTTCCATTATAGCCTGTGCAATAGCTAATTTTTGTTTCATACCAAGTGAATACTTACTGTATTTTTTATCTTTTTCATGAATTAAATTTACTGTTTCTAATGACCCTAATATTTCTTTATCTGTTATTTTATTTTGAATTCTTGCTAAAACTTTAAGATTTTCATAGCCTGTCAAATCAGGAAAAAATGTTGGCTTTTCTATTACTGCTCTTAAATCTTTTGGATATTCATTTTTAGCATTGAAATTCACATTATCAAATAATATTTCTCCTGTAGTTGGCATATAAAACCCACATATTAATTTCATAAGTACGCTTTTACCACTACCATTTCTTCCATGTAAACCATAAATATGACCAGATTCAAATACTATATTTGTATTTTTAATAACCTCTATTTTATCAAATTTTTTTGTGACATTTTTTAACTCTATTTTCATAAAATATACTCCTATCCATTCTTCTCACAATCTATTATTAACTTTTCTTTATTTCTATATTTTAAATATACTATTATTGATGTAACAATTAATATAATAGTTAGTGGTAAATATAATGCTATAATACCTTTTCCTAAATTTAAGTTAAAAATATTTAACATATTAATAAAAATAATCATTGAATCTATATGAAAAAATTCATAAAATATATAATCGCCAAGACCCTCTAATACAGCTTCGGTACCTATAAACAATAAATATGACAAAATATTAGCTATATAAAAATTATGATTTTTTCTTGCAACTATTAATGAAAAATTTGTATATATTATACCAGCTACAAACACTCTATATAATACAGTAAATATATAAAATATTGGACTCATAGAATATTTTATTTGTCCACCAAGTGAACCTTCTGCGATAATTGAATTAGTTGAAAATCCTTTACAATAAATTATTGTAATTATAAATACAACCAATATTGACAAAGCTAAAATCATAGAGCTAAGATATGCTTTCTTAAAAAATGACCTTTTAAATTTTTTATAATTTTCTCTAGTAAGTTCATATATTAAATGTTTATTTCTAAATATTCTGCACACATTATATAACACAGGAATTGAAATCACAAAAAACATTACATATGTATTCATGGAAAATTTATTTATAACTGTAAAAGACATATTATAAAAATCTGGCCCTTTTTTTGCTTCTTCATGCATTTTTAACATTTCATCACAAATTCCTGGATTAGATTTTTCATATTTTTGTAAACATTCAATTATAGAGTCCGCAGATGACAAATTAGTTTCCATAGATACTCTATCAAAATCATAAATTTGATATATACCAAAGCCTACCAAAATAGCAAAAAATATAATTGCTATAAAATTTTCTTTTATAAAATTTTTCATTCTTACTCCTACTACATATAATTAATAAAAAGATGTAAGGCATTCTTTTTTATTAATTTAATTTATTTATAAATTTGTTTTGCTTTTTAATAATCTATATGCCAAGTTCCTACATGATCTGTATTCCATATAGTGGGATCCTGTCTACTTAATCTTAATTTATATTTGCCAGGCATATTATTTAAAAGAGAATAAGTATTTTCCATCTTTGTAGTTACACTACAACCAGTACAGGCTATTTTTCCTGAAGTATTAATTAATGTTACTTGAACCCTACAATTTGGACACGGTCTGGTTATATCGGTTGCTGACCAACTATGCTCATATTTTTGTACTGTGTTATCATCTTTTTGTCTATAACTTGTATCAGTATCTTTGGTCCCTGAAAGTTTTAATGACACCATTATTGGACTAGATGTAGCAAAAACACCTGTAGCATTACATATTATCGCAAGTACTAATACAGCAAGTGTTACTTTTAAATATTTCATATTTTACCTCCTAACTAATGCACTCACATCTTTAGAATAAATTAACATATTCTAAAGATTTTCATTATAAAATGTCGTGAAATATGCTTTTCATGTCGTAAACTTTACTATTATTACTTTTTGTATAATTTTACTATACCATATTTAAAATATAGATTCTACTATTTTATAATTTTTATTCTAATAGTAAATTCTACGTATTAAAAAACTGTATTATTTCTAATACAATTATTTCAATATTTCTTCTATTACTTTACCAACACCATCATGATTATTATCATATTTTGTTATAAATCTAGCACTTTTTTTAACATTATCAGGTGCATTTAGCATTGAAACTCCATATTCAGCCATCTTAATCATGTTTATGTCATTTTCCCCATCACCTATTGTTATGATATTTTCTCTACCTATATTAAGTCTATTCATTATTATTTCTACTGCTTTATCTTTAGTAGTACCAATATTTGTAATAACAAGTCTTCCACTCATACTGGTAGTTATTTCAAGTTTATCATTCATAGATTTTAATTCATCTCTAATAGTGTCTATCTCTTTTTCTGTACCAACACCTATTAACTTAAATGTATCATTATCTTTAATATAACTATCTATATCGTTAATCTTACTTCTCTTATAAATATCATTTTTAGTATATATAGTCCACTCTATATTATATTTATCTACATGATTTATAAGTTCCTTCATAGTTTCTTTTGATATATGACTACTAAATAATTCTATTCCAAGATTATTAACAATTAAAGCACCATTAAAACATATTGTATAATTAAAACTATCTACCATATCTAATTCTTCAAGATAAGGCTTAATCCTTTCAAATGATCTAGCACTAGTAGGTATTATATTTATATCATGTTTATATTTCATTAATACATTTTTAGTATACTCTCCAATTTCTTTATTATCATTTAAAAGAGTTCCATCTAAATCAGTAAATATTGCATGTATATTATTCATGTTAGTCTCCTTTGCTGTTTAATTTTATCACAATATCATTTGTTATTCAATTATTCTTATATTCATATAATTATTATTTATAATATTTGATTTATTAAATATTTCTAAACATAAATATTATCAATATAAAAATTATAATAGTATCTAATACTTTTTTAGTTTTACTTTTTAAATGAAAATCTGTATTAAATTGTTTATATATTTTATCTACATTTACTATATTCATAATAATTACAAATAATAAAACTCCTAAATAATTAAGTATTATATCATCTATATCAAATACACCTACATTTGTTATCATTTGAAGTGTTTCTGTCATAAGGATAGATGGTAATATTATTACTGTCTGTCTTAATATATTTTTATACTTATTATCCTTTAAAATAAGTAAGAATGAAAGAGGAATAAATAAACATAAGTTACCTATTATATTTCTTATTATTTCATTTATACTTCCATATTTCAACTGTGATATTATTGTTTTAAAAGGTGTTAGTTCAGGAATATACCAAGAAGTTGATATTCTAATAGGTGGTCTTCCTACTAAAAAGAGAATGCTTATCAAACATAATATATAAAGTATCATATAAATATTAATATTTCTTTTATATTCTCTTTTATCATTAATACTTATACCACTTATAAATATATAAATTGATATTAATGATAAATAAACAATAGAATAAATAAAAGTAACATTATGAAAAATAATCATATATAAATATGATATTAAATTCATTATTAGAAATATATATTTACATTTTATATTTTTCTCTTTTAAATTCATATTTCACCAACCATTCTTTTATCGCTTTTATTACATCTTTATCTATTTCTTTTTTACTAATATTCGTTTTTCATATTAAATATATTTTGTTTTGTATCTATTTTTCTTAATATATGATTTATACCTTCAAGTGTATATATTGTAACATTTTTTATACCATCAAGTGAATTATTATTTTCTTTCATATACACTATACAAAATATTTAGAAAGAAAAGAACCTACGAAGTGTAGAGTTCTATTTTTTATCTTTATTATCACCTTTATATCTATTGTAAAGTTCCACTATTGTAGTAGCAACAGTTATACCAACATTTACATAATTCTTTATATTATTCAATCTTTTATCAGCAATAATTTTCTTTCTCTTTTTTATTGCTTCTTTTAGTTCTTTAACAAATTTATCTACATCTTTTATTTCATCAAATGTTATTAATATAAATTTATCTTTTGTTTCAATACATACTTCATTATAATCTATATCAAGATTTACTTCATTTCTTTTAGTTTTAATATCATCTAAAAGTATTGTATCAGCTATAATAGTTTCTTTCTTAAATAATCCCTTAGTCTTTTTAAATACTAATTTCTTTGGTTCTAAATATAATTTTATTTTACCTTTACATTCACTATATCTTACATTATATATCTTTTCTTCTTTCATTTTTAACCTTCCTTTTTATAATACAAATTGTAAACTTCGTGAATTATCTGGTGGTAATTATTAATGGTACATATATTTCATCATCTATATATCCTGCGTGATGTGAAACGAGTGCTTCATCTCCTTTATATAATATTGCTTTATTAGTTTTAGCAATTGATATATAGTCCCCAAGTTCACTTTCTAAAATTGGATTTACATCGCCATCACCAAATAATTTACTTTCTAATACTTCTTCTTTAGTATATAAATCAAAGTCATTACCAAAATATTTATTAAATAGTGTTACAAATTCATCTTTTTTATCTTCTTTAATGAAGAACGAAGTCGCTCTTGGCTCTGTTGACGTGTTTCTAATTAAACATTCTATTATATCAGGATAATTCTCTAAAAATATATTTTCTATTAATGTGTGTCCATGATCAGCAACTACAAATATGATAGTGTCTTCAAGTTCTTTTGATAAACGCTCTATCATCATATTTCTATATCTTATTAAATCTTTCACTGTCTTATTATCTGGTCCATATAAATGCATTGTATGATCAGGTTCTTCATCATAGGCATAAATATATTTTTTTGATGGTTCTATACATAATTCTTTTATTTTGTTATACATATCAAGAATGTCAGTGTATGAATTATCTCCAAAAGGAAATAATGAATATGCTTTATATTTACCTTCTTCATTGATATATTCTTCAATAGATTTTTCTTTCATATACTTTTTTCTTAAAGAAACTGCTTCAGGAATTATAGTATGTGTTGTATCAGTTTTTTCAGTATTAAAGAATGTTGTTATTACTTTATCTATATCTTTATAATATGTATTCCAACCTATCATACCAGTTTTGCTTGGATTAAGTCCTGTTCTCATTGATGTAGTTGCTGCGACTGTTGTTGCTGGAAAAACTGTTGTTATACTTTTATACATATTTTTAATTAAAAAATCATCTTTATCAAGTGTTCTTTTTAATATATTACTTCCCATACCATCGCAAAGAATAGTAACTACATTTTTAGGCTTCTTTTCGTTAAGTAACTTATCTACATATTCTAAAGTATTATGATTATATGGTAAATCAAAATATTTTCTTATAGAACATGCTAGATTAGTTAAACATTCATTATAATTATTTCTTACTTGCATATTTATTTTCTCCTATAATAGTTTTATTTCTATACCAACTACACCATATTTATCTTGTTCTTCTTTTGAATAATATAATTCCATATCTTTTGGATCTGCTATTTCATCTTCTTTATATCCCAAAGATACTTTATCGAAATGTTTATATAATTCTTCAAAACTATCATATTTATGTAAATTAATTACAACTGTACTTATTTGTTCATTATTACTTCTATTTGTAAATGTAATAATATCTCCTACTTTTATTTGTCTTCTTTTTTCATCATTAAGTCTTAATTCAATAGTCTTAGTACCATTTTTTATTAATACAAATGGTTCATTATGTAATCTCATTTCATGCATATTATCACCTTCTTATAACAAAATTATATCATAATAAAAAGCAGTAATAAACTGCTTATTTAACTTTTCCAATTCTATCAAGAGGATAAAATCTTATATTAACTTTACCTATTATTTTATCTTTAGTAAAGTTACCAAGTATTCTACTATCTTTGGATACTTCTCTATTATCCCCTAGAACAAAATATTCATTATCTTTAGTTTCTGCGATAAAATCATTAGTATCATGAAATTCCATATTTAATTTAACTTCTTTATCATTTATATAAAGTTTATTATCTTTATATTCAATTCTTTCATTAGGAAGTCCAATTACTCTTTTGATTATTCTATCATTATCAGTATCATTATCTAAAACAACTATATCAAATCTATTAATATCATTTATTCTATATGTTAATTTATTTATGAGTACTAAATTACCATCAAGTAATGTTTCATTCATACTATCTCCATCTACAATAGCTGGTGTAACTAAGAATGTTCTTATTAATATGACTACTACTATAATAATTATATAATCTTTTATTTCTTTTAAAAATTTAACCATTTTATTCCTTTCTTTTTAAAAAAAACTAGGTTTTTACAACCTAATTTCTTTCTTTAATTTTAAAGCTTCCTGTGATATTCTTTAAGAAGTTAAGTTTTGCTCTTCTTACTTTTCCTTTTTTAACAACTGTTATTTTGTCAATAATTGGGCTGTTTACTGGGAAAACTCTGTTAATACCAACGTTTCCACTTTTCTTACGAACTGTAAATGTTTCACTTACGCTTCCACCTTTACGAGCTGTAACAATTCCTTCAAAAGCTTGAATTCTTTCTCTTTTACCTTCAACAATTTTAACATCAACACGTACTGTATCTCCAACTTGGAATGCAGGAACGTTTGGGTTAATTTGTTTTTTGTTAATCTTATCGATTAAGTTCATACTACTAGTCCTCCTTTGTGCTTTATTTAATCATACATAGTAATGCATCGGATTAAGCAATATGATAATACCACAAAATATAGGTATTGTCTAGTATTTTTATGGCATTTTATTCATTTTCATATACTGTTTCTTCTATATTTTTTATGTAGGAATTTATTCCATTTAAATTATCAAATGATGTTGTTACAAATTTCATAGTGCCAAAGTCATCTTTAAATGTTCCATCTAATGAATCATTATTTATTATAAATTTATATTCAATTGGTTTTTCTAATATTGTACATAATGCATCACTTCCATACATTTTATAAGCATAAAGTGATATTATATTATCTTTTTTGATATAGTATCCTTCTATAGCCGTTGTTGTTTGTTCAGCATAGTAACCAAAAAATGTGTTATCCTTCTTTAAAATTATTTCTTGTGTTATATCACTATAGTCATTTGAAGCTTTTTTAAATGCTTTATAAGAAGAATCTATAAGTGCTTTTGTTTGTTCTAATAATTCTTTTGAACTCAAGTAGTTTTTCATTTTAACTTTTTCTATAAGTTCTTTTGTATTTATTTGTTCTTCTACTTTCTTAATAGTTGTTGTAGTTTTTGTGCTTGTACTACTTGATTTATTACTATGTTTACTTTCATCTTTATTATACACGCCTATTATTGCAAGTACTGAAACTAAAATAAAAGCTACTGCTACAAGTATTATAATTATTTTATTATTTTTCATTTTTTCCCATCCTATCTATTCACTATCTTATTTATTTCTCTTTTCTTTTTTTCTTCCATGTTTTCAATATGTATTCTTTGTACAAGAGCAAGTGAACATATTGTTGTAATACAGAAACTACCACCATAACTTAAAAATGGAAGTGGTACTCCTGTAAGTGGTATTACTCCAAGAACTCCACCTAAATTTACAAATATATGTAACATAAGGTTAAGACCTACGCCATAGCATATAATTGAATTTCTAAGATTATATGATTTATATGATACTCTAAATATTAATGCTATTATATACATATATCCAACTATTATTACTACACCTACTATAGCCCCTAATTCTTCAACAATTATTGGAAATATAAAATCAGTATGACTTTCTGGCAAATATAAGTATTTTTGAACTGAGTTCATTAGTCCAACACCTTTAAGTCCACCATTATCTATTGCTATAAATCCATTACACACTTGATATCCAGAATTTTCTTCATATCTATCACATGGATTAGTATAAATAAGTCTATTCAATCTATAATCTTTTTGTAATTTTTCTTCTGGTATTACTAAATATCCAAATTTTAATACAATTACTGCTAAGATTAATGAAATAGCTGTAATTTTCTTCATCACTCTAAATACTTTTTCATCTTTTGATGAAGGAATACCAATAAATATAAGTGCTGTTAAAGCTGCAATAATTGCTGCTGTACCATAGTCTCCACCAAAAAGTACTACGCAAAATATAAGAATACTTGGAATTAGTCCTAACCACCACAACGGCTTAAGTTTTGGTTTAAGAGACCTATAATGATAAAAAGCACCCATAAACATTATTATAACTATCTTCAAAAACTCAGCCGGCTGTAAAGTAAAGTTTCCTATATTTACTGTTACAGCTCTAACTCCATTTCCAATCCAATTACCACCAATTGTACCAAACAAAAGTATCATTAAAAATCCACCTAATATAATTGATACAATCCAATAACTAGTCGATGGGAAAAATTTAATTATCAAGTATGAAGCAAACAATGAAACACAAATAAAGACAAGTTGCATAATACAAAAATGATATGGATTACTATATCCATAAGTTAATGTAGACGAAATAAGAGAAGCATCTAATATAAGTAACGCCCCACCTATCGCATAAATTAGAGACATAATTAATAAGCTCTTATTCAAATTTTTAAATACTTTCACCATATATTTTTTCATACTATCTATTTATTATTATACAAAAAAAAGTTAAATATGTAAATTATTATATGTTTTCGGTATTTAGTGGTGTCAAGTATAATTAATTACCATAAAATAATATAGATAGTTAGGAGGTAATAATATGTATTATTATGGATATAATGGTGGTTATGCAGGTGGTAATAGTATGATGTATAATAACTATCCAGGATATTATTCTAATGGATATGGATATGGTGCTGCCATAATACTAGTACTATTTATTTTACTTGTAATAATTTTTGGTGTAGGTTTTATAAATAATAACAATTGTAATAATGGATGCAATAATTAAAGGAAGTTTTCTCAAACTTCCTTTAATGTTATATTATATTTCTTTTTTATTTGCTTTTTTATATCACTATTTATTCCAACAATAATATCTTTATTTTTATCCATTAATATTTCTATTAAATCATAATGCTTATTATTTTTAAATTTATATATTTCATTAAATTCAGTAATTAAATATATAATATTATTTTTCTCATACATAACTATTATTTTATTTATATTAATAATATCAAACGTATTTTTAATAAATATATAATTATCAGATATATATAGTTTTCCATATTTTTTATATTTTTCTTTATCTAATTTTTTTAACTCTTCATTACTTATATTAATTGTTTTAATAAATATATTATTAATTATATATAAGAATAAATTTATAATAATTAATACTATTGATAAAATTATTGTAGTATTTAGTATATCTTTTGATGAAGCATCTAAATATAATGCTTTACCTTTTAATTCAATCTTACCATTATTTATAAGTAATTTAATTCTTCTAAGTGGTTTACCATCTAATATTTTTGATATGCCTTTTATATTATATGTGTCTTTAAAATCATGATTCATTAATTTTGAATATTCTTTTCTTGATATTTTTAATACAATATAACTATCATTATTAGTTGTTGTTATATAATAATCTTTATATATACTAAATGGTGTTGTTACAAGATCTAAATTACATAGTTCATCTTGTTTTTTAATGCTTTGAAACAATTGTTTTGATGATTTATTATTAAAATAAATTTTATATGTAATTAATGATATTGTTATTACTAACAAAACTATTATTGATATTTTAAGATATTTACTAAATTTCTTTTTATTTTTTAATGTTCTACTTATCATATTTACCTCAGAATCTTGTCATTCTTTTTATTATATATGATTCTTTTTTTAATTCAGTATCTAAATGTTCAATTATTTCTTTTGTTATTTCATCTATTGATTTGATATCATCTAATGATTCAAATGCTTTTTTAGTACAATCTATACGAGTCCAATTATAACGTGAAGAAATATCTAAGTATGTTTGCTCTGCTTTTCTTAAGTGCTCTTCACTATTTTCATTACCATCACCAGAAGCTCTTCCTTTTCTAAGTTCTTTTGCTGCCTCAAATGGCATATATAAGAATACTACAACATCAGGTTTAGGTAATTCACATAAATCAAATTCAAGTTCTAAAATAAATTTTAATATTTTATCTTCTTGTTCTTTTGATTTAGCTTTTCCAGCTTGATGTCCCATATTAGATGTAGTATATCTATCTAATATTATAATATCATTTTGATATATTTCTTCTTCTATAAATTTTAAAAAGTTATATCTTCTATCAGCAGCATAATATAAACTACTTACAAGTGGATCTACATTAGCTGATGTTTCTAGAAATACACTCTCACTAATTTCTGGTTTTCCAAGATAAGCACCACCTACTATTTTACCAGTTGGACTATCATATTTTGGAAAAGAAAAACTTTTTACATTTAGTCCTTTACTTATATAATACTCTTTTATTTTTTTACTTTGAGTTTCTTTACCCGAACCATCAGTTCCTTCAATTACTATTATTTTAGCTCTTTTCATATATTTACCTCTACTAAAATTCTATCATATTAAAATACATTTTTAAATATCTTTACTTAAAAATGTATCAACAAAGAATTTTTTTTGTTAATGTAGGTATAGACATCATATAACAATAACTATACATGTGTTCAAGAAAATTTGATGCAAGAATTCCAACTTCTAATGCATCTTCATTACTTATACCATTTAATATACTTTCAATAGTTTCATTTTCTAACGAATCATTTGCTTCAATTAATTCTTTAGTTAAATATTTAACCTTACAATAGCCATCATCAGTTTTTTCATGATTAAAAACAAGTAAAAATCTTTGTAATTCTTCTTTTGAACTTATATTTCCTATAAAAGTATTTAAAAGCAACAATAGATTATCAGTTATTTCTATTCTTCCACCATAATTAATACTAACATCATATAAAAATAGTTTTAATCTTTTTTCTCTCATAATTATCACTTAGGTAATTATTATACACTTTTTATTTTATGTTTCAAGCAAATATGATAAAATGAATATGGAAGTGATTTTATGGCAGAACAAAAAACTATAGTATTTAAAGTAAGTGATAATATTAAACAAAAAATGATTGATTATTATTTTCTACTTCAAAGAGACAAAAAGCCACCATATTCTATATTTCAAGCAGAAGAAGGAGGAACTATTATAACTTTATATGAAAGTGGTAAAGTAATGTTTCAAGGTATTAGTGCTGATATTGATGCTAATATGTGGAAAGATTTAGAAAGTCATTTTAATAATAGAAATATAGATCAAGAACTAAAAGAAAAAGATGATAAAATTAATGATAAAACTTATTACTACTATGATGCGATTGGTAGTGATGAGGTTGGTACTGGTGACTTCTTTGGTCCTATTATAGTAAGTGCTACTCTTGTAAATAAAGAAAATAGAAAGTTACTTGAAGATTTAAAAATAATGGATTCTAAAAAAATGACCGATGATAAGATTCGTAGATGTGCGCCTATTCTTATGTCAAAAATACCTTATGTAACATTTACTCTTAGTAATAAAAAATATAATGAACTATCTAACAAGGGATTCAATATGAATAAAATTAAAGCTATACTTCATAATAGAGTTTTATATGAATTATCTAATAAAGGTATACCTTATCATAAAATAATTGTTGACCAGTTTACTACTCCAAGAAGTTATTTTAGCTATTTAAAGCAAGAAAATATTACTGATAAAGTTACTAAAATTACATTTTTAACTAAAGGTGAAAGTAAACATTTAAGTGTAGCAGCAGCAAGTGTTATAAGTAGATATTTATTCTTACAAGAAATGGATAAACTAAGTCAAAAATATGGTATTACTATTCCAAAAGGTGCTGGTACTAATGTTGATGCTGTAGGTAAAGATATCGTTAAAAAATATGGTAAACTTGAACTTGATAATATTGCTAAAACTAATTTTAAGAACACTGAAAAAATCCTAAATAATTAGGATTTTTATTTTACTTACTTTTTAAACTTATTTTTATTTCTTCTATAATATGACCAATATTTCCTTCACCAGCATACTTTTTCATATCAAAGAAATTATCATTTATATTTACCCACTCCAATTTATTAACTTCTTCAACAAGATTTACTTCTTTATTAAGTATTCCATAATATACTTCAAGAACTTTATCAAATACTACATATTCAATATTCATAAAGTATTCTAATGTAACATCACTCTTAGAAATATTTGTTTCTTCATATAATTCTCTATATGCTTCACTAAGTCCATCATTTTCTTTTTCTATTTTACCACCAACTAAATTATACATATTTTTATATGGTTCTTTAGTTCTCTTACACATTAATGCTTTAGTTAAATCTTTATTAAATACTACAATTACATTATATTTCTTCATTTATAATCCAAGTTCCATTGTTAATCTCTTTATTTCACTACTTTTTTCTTCTATATCTTTTTCTTCGCTACTGTGAGATTGCATATTAATACCTTTTACTCTAGCACTTAATACATTTATTTTAGTTGTAAGTAATTTTTCTTTTAATTGACTTCTTTCATAATATAGAACTAATAAATCAGTTATATCATACATTTTTTCATATACATTATATTTTGTTAGACTTTTAAATGCCTTTTCAAGAACTCTCAAAAACTTTAAATCAGCTTTTAACTCTTTAATACATAATTTCATATCATCGATAATCACATCAAATTCACTGGGATCTACACATGAACCAAATAATACTGAACCACTCTGTTCTATTCTTAAAACTATACTTGAAAATCTAATTCTCATTATTAATTCTTTTAGAATTTCTCTTGTCTTTCTAAAATCATTTTTTAATTCTTTATATATTAGCTTAGTTTCCTTTAGTTCTTCTTCTTTTGCTTTTAAAATTTCTTCAATAGTTTCAGTTTTACTAAGTACTTCTTCTATTAATCTTTTTAATTCTTCCCCTTTTATTTCTTCATCAGTGTTTGTCACTATTACCTTATATTCTTCACTCATATTATCACCTACAAATCACTTTTTCTTTTAATTTCATCTAATAAATTTATTGCTTCTAATGGTGTTATATTTAGTACATTAATGCCTTTTATAAATTCTCTTAATTCATCTTTCTTTTCTTCTTCTAAATCAAGGGTATATTGCTTAACGATCTTTGTTTTAGAAGTATTAATACTTTTAGATTCATATTCTTTAAGTAATTCATTTGCTTTTTTAATTACTTCGTGTGGTAGATTAGCTAATTTAGCAACATTTATACCATAACTTTTATCAACAGCACCATCCATTACTTTATGAAGGAATGTAATATCACCGTTCGTTTCATCTATTGATACATGTACATTATGTATACCAGGAAGTTTATTTTCCATATCAGTTAGTTCATGATAATGAGTTGAGAATAATGTCTTACATCTTATTTTAGTAGCAATATAATCAATTATAGAACCTGCAAGACTCATTCCATCATATGTACTAGTACCACGTCCAAGTTCATCAAATAATATTAAGCTATTCTTAGTAGCATTTTCTAAAGCATAAGCACTTTCTTTCATTTCAACCATGAATGTACTTTCTCCACCTACTAAGTCATCACTCGCACCTATTCTTGTAAATATTTTATCAAATACAGGTAGATTACATTTACTTGCTGGTACAAAAGAACCTATTTGATTTAGTATAGCTATGATACCAAATTCTCTCATGTATGTACTTTTACCACTCATATTAGGACCTGTTATAATAAGAATATTAGTGTTCTCATTCATAATAATATCATTATCAATATACTCAGTACTTATAACTGATTCTACTACTGGATGTCTACCTTTTATTATTTCAACAGTAGAGTTTTCATTAATAGTTGGCTTTACAAAATTATGTTCTTCAGCAATTGTCGCAAATGACTGCATTACATCATAATATGCTATTTTAGCAGATGCTTTTTGTAACTTTGGAATATATCTTTTAACTTCTTCTTTAATCTTACAGAAAATATCATATTCTAAAGTATTTAGTTTTTCTTCAGCATTTAATATAAGATTCTCTTTTTCTTTTAAAAGTGGTGTTATATATCTTTCACAATTAGATATTGTTTGTTTTCTATCATAATGAAATTCTTCTTTAACTTGACTTATTTGTCCTTTAGGTACTTCTATATAATAGCCAAATACTTTATTGTAACCAATTTTAAGTCCTTTAATACCTGTTCTTTCTTTTTCTTCTCTTTCAAAATTAGATATGAAATCTTTACCACCTGATTTAATGCTTCTTAATTCATCTACTTCCTTGTCATACCCTTCTTTAATAATTCCACCATCTTTTACAGTAAGAGGTACATCATCTTTAATAGAGTTTTCAAGTATTAAATATAGTTCATTAAATGTTTCTATCTTTTCTTCACCAAGTGTTTCTAAAATATTATTTATATCAGGAATAACTTTAATACTAGTTTTAAGTTGCAATAAATCTCTTGCGTTTAAATTAGAGCATACTACTTTGCCAGTTAATCTTTCTAAATCATATATTTCATATAAATATTCTTTTAGTTCACTTTTAAGTAAGAACTCTGTCATTAATTTTTCTACTAGATTTTGTCTTTTAATAATTTCAGTTTTATCTATGCTCGGACTAATTATATAACTTTTAAGAAGTCTACTTCCCATCGCTGTTTTAGTTTTATCCATAAAACCAAGTAAACTATTTTGTCTATCCTTATTTCTTATTGTTTCAACAAGTTCTAAATTCTTTATACATTCTTTATCAAGCTCTAAGAATAGCCCACTATCAATAACTTCTACTTGCTGTATATGTCCTAAATCTTGCTTTAATGAATTAGTTAAATAATTTAATAATAATGATGTGTTCTTTATAAGTTTTTGATCAGTTACATTTTCAAATACTTTTCCCTTATATAGTTCATCATTATCATAATAAGATATAAATATATTATAATTAGATTTTAATTTATGAATTAAATCAACATCAAAAGTATCTCTTACGACTATCTCTTTAATATTTAAATTTACTATATGACTTATTAATTTATCATTATTCTTTTCTATTTTAGTAGTATAAACTTTACCACTTAGAAGATCTGCATACGATAAAACATATAGATAATTATAATCAGTTATGCTTGCGATATAGTTAAAATCTTTCTCATTAACTATTTCAGTACTTGTAAGAGTTCCAGCACTTACTATTTGTATAACTTCTCTTTTAACTATTCCTTTTGCAGTTTTAGGATCTTCCATTTGTTCACATATAGCTACTTTATATCCTTTTTCAATTAATTTTTCTAAATATATATTAACCGCATGATGTGGTACTCCACACATAGGTACTCTTTCTTTAAGACCACATTGTTTACCTGTAAGAGTAAGTTCGAGTTCATGACTAGCAGTTATTGCATCATCAAAAAACATTTCATAGAAATCACCTAATCTATAAAATAATATTATACCTTCATATTCACTTTTTGTTTTTAGGTATTCCCTCATCATAGGGCTTACTTCTTCTAATTTTACATCTTTTCTTTCCATACAAATTATTATAATACAATTTTTAAAAAAGACAAATAAAATTTGACATTATAGAGAATAAAATGTACCATATTAATAGGAGGATACATAAATGAATGATTATCAAAAGAAGGTTCTTTCAATCGCATTAAGTGTCTCATTATTATTTAATGCATCTTGTAATAAAGATAAAGTTATATATAATTTGCCACCAGAGAAAGCAAAAATTGAAGAAGTAAAAGAATTAAAAATGAAGAAATAATTATAATTGATATTCTAACAAGAAAACTATATACGACAACAGAAGTTAAGTTTACTAATAATATTGAAAGTATAATAACTACTTATTTAGAGGAGATTTATGAAAAAGAATTTTAAATTTATTTTATTAGGTATAATAATTATAGCTTTAATAGTTATATTTATTATATTATTTAAGGAAAATGATAAAACTAAGTATCAAGATAAGAGTGCTTTTTTAGCTGGAGTTAAAGAAATATATAAAACAGCTAAAACACAATATACATCTAACATTAAATATTTTGCTAATATCAATGGTAAAAGTTGTAATAGTGACATATCTACAAATTTAGATTATGAAGGATTAAATTATTATTACTCTTTTGATGATAATGGTAATATTAATAAAATATATGTTTACAATGATAAATATATATTTGAACTTGAAAAAGATAATATTAGTATTAATGACTTAGGTTCAGCACTTTATAGTGAAGTTAAAAATAATCCTTATATTAGAGATTATGATAGTAATTTTAAAATAAGCTGTGAAGGCAAAATAAATGGATAGTATAAACTATCCATTTTTATTTTTTTTTGTAATTTTATTTTAAATTCCAATTAGCTTTATAATTTAAATTACCAGTTGTACCTTTTAGAATTGTAACTTCTAATTCAGGTGTATCTCCATTGCTTCCAGTCCATCCAATGAATTCATATCCATCCTTAGTTGGAACACTTAAACTAAATGGTAAAGAAATTTCTGCATAAGAACCAGGATTACGTGATCCATCATTAAGAACTCCTCCATCCAAATCATAAGTTATTTTATAAACTTTTCCAGCATCATATGGCAATGTTATTGCATCTTCACTATCTTTATGAGCAATATAATATAATATTATTGTTGAATCTACTTCATTAACTTCACCATCAAGATTAACATCTGCATTTTTTAAACTTATCTTATCAACAGATAAATTATCAACATATCTACTAATTATAGAAGAATCAAGGCCACTTATTTCACCATCACAATTAGCATCACCAATTAGAATTCTTTCAATTGTTATTTCATTTGAATAATCGCTATAAACTTTTTCACCATTTATATTTTTATAAACTCTTGATACAAAAGTTTTTGAAGAACCGCTTTCCATTGCTAATTCATATGTATAATTAGTTCCTTCAGTAAGAATTGAATATCCACTTTCAGTTTTTTCATATAGTTCCCATCCTGAAATCATATTTTTCTTTTCAACATCAGAACCATAATATCCTTCCGTTAATATTGATAATTTTGCTCCATCTGTATAACTATAATCATTGCTTAATGTAGGAGTTGGTAATTTCTCATTAATAACAAGTTCAGCAGAATTTTCACTATATACTTTATTATTATAAACATCAACTATATATATTCTTGCATAATATGTTTTAGTTTCTCCATATGGAATATCCATTTCATATGTATAAGGTTTATCACTTGTTATTAATGTATTTGTTTCACCTTTTTCGTATAGTTCCCATCCTGTTATTTTATTTTGCTCAGTTTCATCTTTATAAGTTCCTTCAGCAATTATTGATAAAGTCATTTTATCATTATTTTTACTAAAGGTTAAAGTTGGAACTTTTATTTTTTCAATAGTAACTACTACTTCATTTGAGTATTCACTATAAGTTTTTGTTACATTTTCATTTTCGTAATATACTCTTGCGATGAATGTTTTTGTTGTTCCTTGATCCATACTTACATTATGTGAATATGTTGAGTCATTAGCAATTGTTACATATCCATTTTCAGTTTTTTCATATAGTTCCCATCCTGTTATTTCTTTAAGTGCATCTTCACCACTAGCATAGTACCCTTCAACAGCCATTGAAAGATGTGCTCCACTTAAATCGCTTGGATCATTTGCTAGCGTTGGAGTTTGTAGTTTCTCTCTTGTTACTTCAAGTTCATTAGAATATTCACTATATATTCTATCTCCATTTTCTTTATCTTTATAAACTCTAGCTACAAATGTTTTTGCTTCACCTGGAACTAGTTCCATTTGATATGTATAGTTAGTACCTTCTGTTATTTTTGAATAACCATCTGTTGTCTTTTCATATAGTTCCCATCCTGATATTTCTTTTAGCGTTTCTTCACTGCTTCCATAATATCCAGCACCTAATATTGATAAACTTGCTTTTGTTTTATCATTATAATCATTTGCGAGTGTTGGGGTATTTAATTTTTCTCTTGTTACCTCTACTTCATTTGAATAATCACTATATACTCTATCAAGTGTTTCATTTAATTTATAAACTCTTGCTACAAAAGTTTTTGTTTCACCTGGATTTAATGTTACTTTATAATTATAATTAGTTCCTTCTGTTATTTTTGAATAACCATCTGTTGTCTTTTCATATAATTCCCATCCTGATATTTTACTTAGATTATTTGAATCTAAATAATATCCACTAGATGTTATTGATAAAGTTGCACTTGTTTCATCACCTAAAATATTTTCTAATGTTGGTGTTGTTAAAAATTTAATTAAGTCTACATATTCAATGTTAAATTTTTCACTTACTTCAACTATCTCTCCTGTAAGTCCATTAATCCATTTACCCCTTGGATTCTTGTAGTAGATTATCATGTCATTTAATGTGTTTCCATCTATTGTTTTTGATGCTAACATGATATGTCTTGTTGTTAATGTTGTATTTTCAGTAAATTCATATGTCCCTATTATGTATGTTCTAGGTGATATATCACTACTTAATATTTCTTTTGCATTTACATTTATCTTTATACAAAATAATATTCCAAATAGTAATAATAAATATAATAACTTCTTTTTCATTTTTATTCCTTTCTATTTAATTGTTGCTGTTACTTTTGTTCCATCACTTAATACAACTTGTAATTTTGATAGGCCTTCAATATCACTCATATTAACATTACCATTTGAAGAGCATAATTTAATTCCATCAGTATAATTAATTTGTTTAAATGATATTTTACTTCCATCTTCATATACTGAAAGTATTCTTGCTGGTGAATATTCATCTACGCTTGATACCTTAACTGTGTAAGTTTTTGCTGTCCATTTAGCAACTAATGTAATATTACTTGTTACTTTAGAATTAAAATCATATGCCTTATTATTTAAAGTCCAACCTCCAAATTTATATCCTGTTCTTGTTGGATTACTTGGCTTTGTTACTTTACTTCCACTAGTAACCTCTTTGCTTGATACTTTACTTCCACCATTTGAATCAAATTTTACAGTATATTTTTTAGCTTCAGTTGTAGTTGTAGTAGTCTTCTTAGTTGTTGTTGTATTTGTTGTATCATTTTTCTTTGTTGTTGTCTTCTTGGTTGTTGAACTTGTTGTATCGTTCTTCTTAGTTGTTGTAGTAGTACCTGTTGTAGAATTATCTTTGGCTTTTTCCCATTTTGCTACTAACTCAAGATTTTTTGTTATTGGTGTATTAAAATCAAACAAAACATTATTACTATACCAACCTAAAAATTTATAACCATCACGCACTGGATCTTGTGGCTTAGTAATTGTTCCATCTTTATTAATGATTTGATTAGATACACTATTACCACCATCGGTATTAAAGTTAACAACATAAGTTACTTTTCCACCTTCTTGCTCTTTCCATACTGCCTTTAATATAAGATTTCTTGTTACTTTAGCACTAAAATCATATATTGAACTACCTAAATCCCATTCTATAAAAATATAACCATCTCTTGTAGGATCTGTTGGCTTATTAACTTTTTCTCCTCTCTTTACAATTTGTTTTTCAACTACACTACCACCATCAGAATCAAATGTAATAGTATATTTCTTATTAGCAAATATAAAATAAACTACTAAACAAGCTATTATCAAAACAACTCCAATTACGATAATTATAGTTCTTTTTTTACCTTCCATAACTTCCTCCTTTTATTATATATATTAAATTATATCACAATTTTGACATAAAACAATCGAATAATAAAAAGTTAACGAAACTAATCGTTAACTTTAAATATAATTATTATTTTTTAAATAATTCATGACTATCAAGTATTATTGTAACAGGTCCATCATTATATATTTCAACCTTCATATCTGCACCAAATATACCTGTTTCTACATGAACAAATTCACTTAACTTTTGATTAAAGATGTCATATAGCTTAGTTGCTTCAGTAGGATTAAGTGCATTTATAAAAGATGGTCTGTTTCCTTTAGTAGTATCTGCATATAATGTAAATTGACTTATACTAAGAATGCTTCCTTTAGTATCTAAAATACTTAGATTCATTTTATCATTTTCATCTGTGAATACTCTTAAATTTATAATCTTTTTAATCATTTTATCTATTATTTCTATATTATCACCATTAGTAAAACTAACTAGTGCTACATAGCCATGGTCAATTTTACCATTTATTTTACCATCAATTGTTACTTTACTTTGCTTACTTCTTTGTAATACTACTTTCATTATATAAATATCCTTTCTACTGATGTTACTGAACTAATACCTTTAACTTCATCTATGAATTTATGTAAGTCACTTATATTTTTTACTTTACATGTTATATTATAAAATAATTCTTTATTTCTATTTATTAGATTTATTGAGTCTATAATAATTGAATCTTTAGTTGATAAAGTTACTATTTGAACTAATATATCATTTACATCACTAATATATACTTTTAGTTTAGCTGTGTATCTATTTTCTATATTATCGCTCCACTCTGCATCTATCAATCTTTCACTACTTAAGTCAACATTAGGGCAATTTTTAGAATGTATTTTAACTCCATAGCCTTTTGTAATATAACCAACTATATCTTCTCCATAAACTGGATTACAACAAGTAGCAAGACTACATAATATGTCATTAGAACCAGCGATAATTATTCCATTGCCATTCTTATTATTATTTTTATTAATAGTAAGTGCTTTCTTTTTAGGTTCATGTACTTCAAGTCTACTAAGTATAGATGATGGTAAATATTTAAGAGTAGATATGCCAAAATATATATCATCTAAATCTTTAGTACCTAAACTATTATTAAGCTTTTCAATATTTTCATCTGTAATAATGTCATTAATATCAGCATTTCTTTTTTTACATTCATTATTAAGCATTTCATGACCAAGTGCAATATATTTTTCTCTCTCTTTTTTATAGAAATAAGATTTTATTCTTGATTTAGCAGCCTCTGTTTTAACTATCTTTAACCATCCCTTAGATGGAGCATGGCCTTTTTGAGTTATTAATTCAACCATATCCCCTTCTTTAAGTTCATAGTTTAATTTAACCATTTTATTATTAACAAGAGCACCAGTAGTTGTATTACCTACTTCACTATGTATTTTATATGCAAAATCTATTGGAGTAGCACCAGCAGGTAACTCTATAATATCACCTTTAGGTGTGTACACATATATTTCATTTCTTTTAAGTTCATCTTTTATATTACTAAAGAAATTCATATTCTTTTCTATATCATTTACTTCAACTAAAACTCTAAATTGTTCCAAAATATGATCTAAATTATTCTTAACTGAACCATCTATCTTCTCTTTATAGCTCCAGTGAGAAGCTACACCTTTTTCAGCAATTTCATCCATTTCATAAGTTCTTACTTGCACTTCATATATTCTTTTATCTTCGCCAAAAACAGTTGTGTGTAAGCTTTGATATAAATTTGGTTTTGGATTAGCTATATAATCTTTAAATCTATTTGGTACAGGAGGATACTTAGATTGAACAAGACCTATAACTCTATAACAATCTTCAACATTATCAACAAGTACTCTTATACCAAGTAAATCATATATATTATTCCATGTTTTACCTGCCTTAAGTTTATTATAAATACCTCTTACTGATTTAACTCTTGATAACATTTGATACTTAATATTATGATTATCAAGTAACTGCATTATTTCATATTTCATTCTAGCAAGTGATTTTTCAAGTTCAGTTTTAGATGAATTAATTTTATCAAGGACTTTATTATATCCATCAGGATCAGTGTATTGAAGACATAAATCTTCCATTTCACTTTTCATTTTTTTCATACCAAGTCTATGTGCGATAGGTATATAAATATTTTGTGTCTCATCTATTATATATTTTTGATGTTCTTTATCATGTACTTTTAATGTTCTAAGATTATGTAATCTATCAGCAAATTTAATAAATAATGTAGCAGGATTTTCTGATAGTCCGACTATTATTCTTCTATATTTTTCTGGATTATTAATCTTAAATGTTTGTTTTAAATTACTTATTTTTGTTACAGAAGAAACTATAATAGCACTTTCACTACCAAACATTTCTTCTATTTCTTCATAAGTCATTTTATTAAGTGTTATTGCTTCATGTATTAAAGCACATCCTATAGTAACAGGATCCATCTTAAGTTCAGCAAGTATATAAGCAACATTTATAGGGTGAAGAATATAATCTTCACCAGTCTCTCTTTTCATATCACTATATACTATTTTAGCTTGCTCATAATATTCATTTATAAAATCAACATATTCAATATCCATATATGATTTTAATAAATCAACTAATTCTTCATAACTATGGTTTTTAATAATTTCACTTCCCTATTTTTCTATATATTTATACCTTTTATTTTAAGTTCTTCTTCCTCTTCATCGTCATCATCTTTTTTATGCATAGTTCTTTTTTCAAATCTTATCCATAATCTTGGGCCTATCAAAAGTGAACTAATAGTACCAGCAATTAGACCAATTAATACTGATATATTAAATGTATATATATCATTAAGTCCTACGCATATAAGAGTTACTACTGCAATTATTGTTGTAATACTTGTCCATATATTTCTATTAAATGTATTTGATGAACTAACATTTACTAAATTATTTATCTCTTCATCAGTAAGTTCTTTTCTATTATTATATAATTTCTTTCTATTTTCTCTTATTCTATCAAATACAACTATTGTATCATTTATTGAATAACCTATTATTGTAAGAAGGGATGCAACTATTATAAAATCTACAGGTATATAGAATATAGCAAATATAGATAGTATTACGAGTACATCATGTATAAGCATAAGTATTCCTGTTACAGCAAAGTTCATATTAAATCTTATTGCTACATATATAATTATTGCGATTAATGAATATATTAATGATTTAACTGCATTACTTGTTAAATTTTTAGTAACTAGTGTACTTATTTCACTACTAGATGTTGTATATCCTAATTTTTCAAATTCTTTCTTTACTTTTATGCTAGTTTCATCATCCAATATATCATTAAGTTTAATAAATCCTTCTTTTTTAGTTCCCATATAATAATCATAATCACGTATATCATACTTCCTTACAAGTTCTGTTACTTTATTAAAATCTATATCATTACTTGAAGATATATTTATATTTGTTCCACCTGTAAAATCTACTCCAAAGTTAAATCCACGAACACACGCAAATATTATTCCAACTACTATTATCACAAGTGATACTATTGTTGGCACTTTACCAAATTTAACATAGTCTTTTTGTTTTGGCTCTTTAGATATTCCAAATAATAATTTTTCTTTACTATTAAATACCTTTGAATTAACAAATAGTTCTAGTAACACTCTATATAATATTACAGTACATAATACTGTTACAAATATTGTTATAATAAGCATAGTAGCAAATCCTTTTACTGATGACTCACCAAATATATAAAGTACTACTCCAGCGATAAATGTTGTTATATTAGCATCAATTATTGCTCCTAAACTGTTTTTATTTCCATCTTTAAATGCTTCTCTAAGTTTTTTACCTTTACGCAATTCATCATGTACTCTACTATTAGATATGATTATTGAATCTACTGCCATACCTATTCCAAGAACAAGTGCAGCTATACCTGTTAGTGTAAGAACTCCACCTACTAGATTAAATACTACAAATACAAGTAATGCATATGCAAATAAACATACACTAGCAACAATACCACTTAATCTATATTTTACAACTAATATTATCGTTATTAATGCAAATGTTATAATACCAGCAATACCTGTTTTCTTAATAGTATCACTACCAAATGATGGTGAAACACTTTTAGGAGTAGCTTCTTCAGTTAATTTAGTTGGAAGACTACCACTATTTATTAAATCAACTAAGTTTTGTGCTTCTTCTTTAGTAAAACTTCCTTCAATAACAACACTATTACTATTAAGTGCTTCATTTACATAAGCACTTGATATACATTTCATATTAGCATCTTTACCACAAGTTGTTTTTTCATTTTCATATGAATCTAATCCTTCAACAAAATCAAGCCATATTACAATTAGATTTTCTCCATTAGGTTTCTTTGATATTTTTTTAGTTATTTCATAAAACTTTTCAGTATCTTTTATATCTAATTTAACTTGATATTGAAATGTCTTAGAATTTTGTTCAAGAGTTGCTCCTCCACGACCAAATACATCACTAGAAAGTAATAAATTGTCTTCAGTGTCCCTCATTGAAAGTACAGCTGTTGTACCTATTCTTTGCCTCGCTTCTTCTTCATTCTTAAGACCTGGAAGTTGTATTCTAATTAAATCATTTCCTTCAAAACTAATAACTGGTTCACTAACACCAAGAGTATCTATTCTATTTACAATTGCCTTATATGTTTTATCTAAATCGTCTTCAGTTATTGTATCCCCTTTTTTTAAAGGTTCAATATTATATAGTATTTCAAATCCGCCTTGTAAATCTATTCCATAATGAATACTTTTTAATGTAGGCTTTATTAATAATATACATCCCACTAATATAAGAAATGTTATCACTATTGGTTTTAATATTTTTTTCATTTTTATTTCCTCCTAAAGTATATCTGTATTATTTGTTTTATCTAGTTTACTTTTCATTCTTGAAAGTTTATCTGTAACATATAAATTTATTTTATAATTATCAGCATTCATAATATCACTAATTAAATCGTATAATTCTAAATTAGTTCTATTTTTCCAATCATTATCAACTAAATAATTCCATATATCTTTTTCTGTTACTAATGTGTAACCCATTCTTTTAATCTCTTTAAGTTTTGAATATAAAGCAGGTGATACTCTTTTATATAGTTCCTCTACAGTTTTGAATTCTATCTTTTCCATTCACTTCACCGACTTAATTATACTATATTATTCAAAATAAATAAACATATAAAGAGCACTATTGTCTAGTGTTTTAATGTAATATTTATCAATAATTTTTATTTTTGCCTAAAATTGAATTTTGTATTCTTAAATGTAGTCAATAATTTATTTTTTTTCTAGAGAATAATTTGATTTTCAGTATAAAAAACTACTTCAAAATTAAATTTTACCTATTTGCATTACTTTTTCATATATGATACTTTATCATTCGAAGTACCTGAGGCTAGGTGTCACCAATATTAATTTTCTGTATTCAGAAGATATAATGGAGGTGATGTTATATGAGTAAGAAAGATTTCTTAATAAGTTTTTTACTTGTTATTATATTCGTATTACTTTTTATAATAATTTCTTTAATTTTTATGAATTAAAAAAATCACCTAACTCACTTTGTAGTTAGGTAAATACAATCAATGTGATACCTAGCCTACAGAGGTCAGGTGCTTCACTAACAATAGTTTATCATAATTTTATATAGATTGTAAACTTTTTATTTACTAACACTAATTATGTAGATGACAAGATGCTGAATGCTCTTTTAAATTACATTTCTTTTTAATTTCTTCTTCAGTCATCTTACCTTCTTTTCTATAGTAATCTGCGATTGCTAAATGTATTGCTTCTTCTGCTAAAAGTGAACCTTCTAATGTTTTACCAATTATCATTTCAGTTGATATACTGCTTGTTGCGATAGCTACTCCACAACCAAATGTTTTGAATTTTACATCAGTAATAACATTATCTTTTACTTTGATAAACATTTTCATAATGTCTACACATACTAGATTTCCTACTTCTCCAATACCTGATGCATTTTCTATTTTCCATACATTTCTAGGGTATTAAAAATGAAAAACATTTCATTTAAAAAGTCTTGTCAAATGACAAGGCTATTTTATTGTTTTAATTACCGAAGTATTATCACTATTTATATTTTTTAATACATATAATGCTTTATTATAATCAAGTTCTATTATTTTAGTATAATCATTATAATCTATCTTGTTATCTACCATTAATGCATAAGAAATTATATATTCAACATCTTCTATATTATCAAAATCTAAAATATAATTCTTTAAATATCTTTTTTTCTTTCTTTCAAATACTTCTTTTGTAAGTGATAGATTCTTAATATCACTTTGTATTTCATTTAAGAATCTACTTGCATCTTTAGTAAATGCTTTCAAAATAAGTACTACATAATTATCAATTATATTTACTGAATAACTTAAACTTGTTACTATATCTTCATTCTTATATTTTTCATATAGTGATGATGTTGGTGAAAAGTTTGCTCCTAAAATAATATTTATATATGCTGATAAGTCTTTATTATTTTTGATACCAAATTTCTTTTTATTTATCTTTATCGCATATTTAACTCTTTCATCATTTATATCTTTCTTTATCTCTTGATATGGTACTTTAACAATATCTTTATCTTTTGCTTTGATAACCTTAGGCAATTTCTTTGGCTTTAGATTTAACTTACTCATATATTCTTTTATAGTATCCATAATATCATTTTCATCAAAGTTACCACATACGATTATAAATGTATTATTAGGTACATAGAAGTCTTTATATATCTTGTTTAATCCTTTTGAAGTAATTTTAGCAATATCACTTCTCTCACCTACGACAGTATTTCTTACATATGAATTTGTAAATAGATTTTTAAATAGTTCACTCATCATATAACTATTTATTTTATCTTTATACATATCTATTTCTTCACCGATAATGCCTTTTTCTTCTTCTACATTTTTAGGATTTATATCAGTATTATAAAATATATCTAAAAGTAATTTTAAGTTTTCTTTTATATTTATACTTCCAAAAATATTATAATTAGTACCATTATAACTAGTCCATGCATTTGCAAGACTACCAAGTTCATTTATTCTTCTTGATATTTCTTTATTCTCTGATAAAGCCATTACTTTATGTTCTAAGAAGTGAGCACTTCCTGGAATTATTTCTGTTACTTTATCATTTATTTTATATTTTGTAACATTCGCTCCATATTTAACTGAAATAGATATATAAAAATTCTTTGTTTTATCTGTCTTATATAGATATACTTCTATTCCATTATCTAATTTTTCAGTATAAAGTGATTCATTTACTCTTTCAAATGTTTTCTTTTTCATAACTCACCTCTTAATAGATATATTGTACTAAGTGATATTTTTTTATTTAGATTAATAACTTCATCAATAGTAACTTTATTTATATTACTTCTTAATTCTTCTACTGATTCTGTTTCTTCGAATTCTTTCTTATAGTATTCATTTATTTGAGATGTTACATCATCATAATAATTATTTAAATATGTATTTATTGTTTTTAATGATGAATCAAATAGTCTTTCTACAGTAGCTTTATCACTCATTAAGTTAACACATTCTTTTATCAGTTTAACACTTTCTTCATAATTAACTTTATTTATACCAGCATATATTGTAAGTGATGGATTATATTTTGAATAATAAGAACCTACTGTATAACATAGTGAATGTTCTTCTCTTACTATATTAAATAAAAGTGAATCATTCATTGTACCAAGTATTGCATTATATACTCTTAAAACATGATTAAGTTCATGATAAGTAAGATCATTTAATCTATATCCTACATATAATTTAGATTGATTAAATGGAAGAGTGTCTACTTTCTCTATAACTTTTTTATCATAAGTATGTTCTATTTTAAATGATAGTTTCTTATTACTTCCTTTAACATTCTTGAATTTGTTTTCTATTATTCCTATAATCTTATCATCTATTTCACCATTAATGACTATATCAATTTTATAGTTTCCATTAAATAATTCATCATATTTTTTATATAGTTTTTCTGGTGTAACTTTTTCTACTTCTTCTATATTTGGAATAGTACTATAAGAAGAAGGTGTTCCATTATACATTATTTTAGCATATTCTATACTAGCATAAAGACCTGGATTATCTTTTACTGATTTACATTTTGTTATGACATCTTTCTTTATAAGATTAAAGTATGTTTCATCAAATTTATTATCTTTTACATTTGGATTAAATAATACTTCACACAAGAAATCTAATGTATCATTCATATATTTATCTTCTGTATATTTTGGATTTAGAAATTCTAGTGAAAAAATAAATGATTCAGCATTGCCTGATATACCAAAAGAAGCAGTTATATTTGCTCCATATAGTTCTTCACCTATTATTGCTATTTTATTTTTAGTATTATATTTTTTTGATGTATAAACTAGATTACTACTTAGCATTCCACCATATGTAATGTCATCTTTATTAAATTCTTTTGTTAGAAATACTACTACATTTATTGTTTTAAATCTATTTGAATTTATTAAGTGTAGTGTATATTCTTTATTTTGTATTTTTTTGTATTCCATTTGTTCCTCCGATTAAGCATAAAAAGAAGATGTGAATCTTCTTTATTATTATGTTATATTTTTATTTTTTTATTATAGATTCTAATGCTAATAATATCATTTCATCTAGTTTTTGTTCACGTGCTTTTGGATCTATTTCTTCATGTGTAATTAAGCTATCACTTATTGTAAGTATAGCTGTTGCCTTTTTAAGAAACTTTTTAGCGTTATAAAGTAATGCATATGTTTCCATTTCTACTGCTTTACATCCAAGATTTATAAATTTAGAATAATCTTTATTATCTGTATAAAATGCTTCAGTAGTATGAACGCGTCCTAAACGTGCATTTATTCTTTTAAGTGCTGCTGTATCCATAATCGCACTATTAAGTTCAAATGATGAATTTATAATTTCAATATCTTCTCTACCTGCTTCTTCATCAAAATCAGTTTTAGAATATGCTGAATCAGCAACAAGTATATCAAATATCTTGAAGTCAGTTGTATAACTACCTGCTGTACCTATTCTAATAATTGAATCTACATCATAATAGTTAAATAATTCATAACTATAGATTCCCATACTACCTATTCCCATACCACTTGAGAATATTGTTACATCTACTCCTTTATATTTACCAGTAAATGCAAGTTCGCCTCTTAATTGATTTACTAATACAGGATTTTCTAAATATTTTTCTGCAATATACTTTGCTCTATTTGGATCTCCTGGCATTAATACTCTTTTAGCGATCTCACCTTTTTCTGCTTCTATATGTACTGTTCCCATAATTATTCTCCTTCGTTTTGTGATTCTAATTTTACAAGTACATCTCTTGGTTTAGAACCTTTTGCTGGACCAACTATTCCTTGTTCTTCAAACTGATCCATTATTCTAGCGGCTCTATTATAACCAATTGAATACTTTCTTTGAATTAATGATGCACTTATTTGACCCATACGAATCGCATAATTTAATATTTCATCATAAAGAACATCTTTAACTCCACCACCATTACCGGAAGCATCTCCACTATAATTTCCTTCACTACTAGATGCTGAATCTAAATTTGTGAATTTTTCATTATATTTTGGTGGATTACAATTTTCTTTTACGAAATTTACAACTCTTTCTATTTCATCATCACTTACAAAACTACCTTGAATTCTTGTAGGAGTATTATCATCCATTGGTTTATAAAGCATATCACCTTTACCAAGTAATTTCTCTGCTCCAACCATATCAAGTATTGTTCTTGAATCTATACTTGAAGAAACTGCAAATGATATACGAGTTGGTATATTTGATTTAACAACACCTGTTATTATATCAGTAGATGGTCTTTGTGTTGCGACAATTAAATGTATTCCAGCAGCTCTTGCAAGTTGTGTGATTCTCATTATTGATTCTTCAACTTCTTTAGCAGCAACTAACATTAAATCAGCAAGTTCATCTATAACTACTAATATAAATGGCATTTTAGTAAGTCCACAATTTGGATTCTTTTTAAGTTCTTTTTCTACATAATCATTATATGTTTGAATATTTTTAGTTCCACTATTTTTAAATGTTTCATATCTATCATCCATTTCAACAACTATCTTTTGTAGTGCTGCAGATGCTTTTTTAGGGTCTGTAACAACTGGTGTAAGTAAATGTGGTATTCCTTCATATACATTAAATTCTACTTTTTTAGGATCAACAAGTACCATCTTTACTTCATCTGGTGTCGCTCTCATAAGTATTGCTAGGATTATATTATTTATACATACTGATTTACCACTACCAGTAGCACCAGCAACTAACATATGTGGAGTTTTATTTATTTCAACACATTTAACATTTCCCATAATGTCTCTACCAAGAGGTGCTGCTAGTTTAGAATCTTTATATTTAGGATTACGTTCTAAATCTTCCATTATTTCTCTCATTGATACAGCCATTATTGTTTGATTAGGTATTTCAACACCAACTGTATTTTTACCAGGTATTGGTGCTTCTATTCTAACTTCTTTAGCCGCAAGTGCTAATGCTATTTCTCTTGAAATGCTAAGTACCTTATTAACTTTAGTACCACGTTCTAATTCCATTTCATATTGAGTTACCGCAGGTCCTACATGTACCTCAATTACTTTAGCCTTAATTCCATAATCAATAAATGTTCTTTCTAATATTCTTGTATTAGAATTTATAGTTTCAGTTGAATTAGCTTTACCTTTATTCTTAGTTGGATTTAATAATTGAATAGAAGGCTTTTTATATGGTTTTGCATCCGCTGTACCTTCTATTACTTTATTATCATTTTCTTTTGCTGCTGCCATTACAGGTGCTTCTTCTTTATGAAGTGTAGGTTTTAAATCTTCAACACTTGTAATAACTACTCTTTTATCAATAGGTTTATCATCTTCATCATCAGGAATATCTTTAATTCTACTTTGCTTTTCTTCTTGGATTCTTTGTTTCTTCTCTTCTTTATTTTCTTTCATATTTCTAAATGAATTCGCTACCGAACTACATAAATCAGATAGATTCATTTCAAACAACATTATAAGTCCGAATAAAGATATTATTACTATTACTATACTTGTTCCTTCTACATCAAATAGTGATACAAATGCCCAACTTGATGCAGCACCTATAATACCACCACCTGTATTTCTTATTTCACTTTCTTGTTCATAAGATGCACTTATATTATCAAATGTAGTCGTAAATATATCTCTTGCACTTAATTTATTAGTAGAAATATATTTTGTATGTGAAAATAATAATAATGCTAAAACTATAGCATATATGCCTATCATTCTTCCACTTAAATAGTTTGGTTTACCTCTTTTAACAATTAAATATACTCCAAGAACGAGTGCTAAAGCAAGTCCTAGTGTATACCATGTTCCAAATAAGAATATAGCAAATTTTTTCATAAGTGAGCCTACTATTCCAAAGTTACCAAGTCCTGTAATTGACACTAAAATCAATATTAATCCTTCTAATTCTTTAGCATAAGCAAATCCTTTTTTACTAGTTTTTTCTCTTTTCTTTTTTGCCATTTTTACACCTCTTTTTCCATTTTACTAAGAAGTTTTTTATGTATTCCAGGTTCAACAATATTAAGTGTATTTAATACTATTTCTAATGAGTTTTTATAGTCTCCTTTATAAAATGCTTTAGAGGCAGATATTAATCCCATTTCTACTTCTGTATTACTACTTCTATATCTATTTCCATATACTATAGCCATTTCAGCCATAGCCGCTGTATTCACCATAGAGTCCGCTGTTTGATATAGTTTTAATGATAAATCTCTTGCAGTATCTACTCTTAAATTTAATGTTTTTATTGATATTGGTTTCTTATCTATTTCTTTTACTATTTCTTTTATCGCATCATGTGCTTCTTTTAATTCTATATAGAATTTATCAGGTATAACTGGTAAATTATAATCTTTAATTTTATATTTTGAGTTATTAATTATTGTTTTAATTTCACTTAATTGATCTCTCGCTCTTGCTTCATCTTCTTTAAGACTACCTAAATTCTTAAGTGTTGTTTCAAGTTTATCTTCTACTTTTGATAAAGACACAGCAACCATTTCTATTTCACTACTTAATTTTGAATATGGCATTACTTTAATAAGAGTTCTATCTTTAACAAGTTTAAAACTATCTTTAACAGCAATTAATTCTTTATTAATTTCATCTATTACTTTAATTTCATCATCACTTAAATCATAAGTATCTTTTATATTATCAATTTCTGCATATAAATTTCTTATTATAGAACTTACTTTACTTATTCTTTCATTTATATTAATAAGTCCTCTTTCATATTCTTTCTTGCCTCTTTTTTCAGCATCAAAATCACTATACAATGTTTCATAATAATCAAGTAATGTTTTTAAATCAAATATAGAATCTTGAAGATTAAGAACATATAATTTATCCATTATTTCAGCAATCTTCTTATTTGTTTCTTCTATATTATAATCTATATTTAAGTATTCAAGATTATATCCTTCTCTAATCATTTTATTAGATACACTTTTTATATCTTTCATCTTTTTAGGAAGTATCATTGTTGCCATCATTACTATGGTTGGTGCTTCTTCTATAACTATACTTATGTTATGAATCATATCATCAAGTACTTTAACAATTTTACCAAGTTCATCATATTCACTGTTTTGAACTGCAACTTCAAAAGCACTAAATAGTTTGTCTATATTTTCGAATTGTAATTCAATTCTTGATGATACATCCATATAATCATTTTTATTTTTATTATATTTGAATATAACTTCTCTATAAACACTTTTTAATTTTGTTATTGCTTCTCTATTTCTTTCTTCACTTTCAGTAAGCTCTTTTATTTCATTTAATAGTTTTATTGATTTTGCTTTAACAAGAAATATACTTTTTTCTGCTTTATTAAGACTTCTATGTGCTTCTGCATAGTTTTTTTCAAGCATATAACTTTCTACTTCAATTAACTTATCTGTTAATTTTGGCATGTCTGTTTTTTCAATTTCATCAAATCTCTTTTTCCACTCTTCTACTTCACTTGCAATTTTTTTATTATTAATAAGTTTATTTGCTTTACCAAACTCAGTAATTAATGATGAAGATATTATTAAATTCTTCTCTGTAGTTAACCTATCTATATTAGATAGTATCTCTTTCTTTTTCTTATTTTTAATTATTATTGTTAATATATATAAAAGTATTATACAAAATACAAATATTCCAGTTATTATAATTGTTACTTTATCCATACAATCCTCCTTATACATTTTAACATATTTATTATTGTTTTTGTAGTCTTTCAATTTAAAAAGTAATCATTTTACTGATTACTCTCTCTTTTATCTATTAATTTTAATGTTTTTGGTGAGTTACATCTTAGTGTTTTTGATTCAAGAACAAGATATTTTTTATTATCACTTTGTACTTCTACAAGCTCAGTTTCATCATTTTCATTTTGTTTTCTTATGTCTCTTTTAACAATATTTACTGCGTGATTATAGAATTCATTGTCTATATCTTCTCTTGTTATTTCTTCACCATTTTCTTTATAGAAAACTATATTTCCATGTTTAATTGATATCCCTGATGTTATTTCACCATTTGTTACACCAGTATATAAAGGATTTGGAATATCAGGATAAATATCCCTATTTAATCCCTTTTTATATGCTAGTATCTCTTTTAATTGCGATATTAAATATTCTATTCTCATTTTATTTTTATACGCTTCTATTTGTGATGCCCTAAATTCTTCAGGAGTCATTTTTTCAGTACTACTTTCACTTTCTTCATATAGTTTCATTTTTATTTTTAATATCATTAATTTAATATCTTCAGGTCTTCTACATTGAAAAAGATTGAAATCAAGAACATCACTTTGTGATAATAAATAATCTATTTGATTTTGGTTAGTTATTCTTATATATTTATTTTCTTGTATATCCATTAAATGTTCTAATGCAAGATCAAGTGGAAAAGTAGAATCATAATGTGATAGAAACTCTATATCGCTTCTTTTTACATACAATTCTCCATTACTAATTATTTTCATAATATCACTTCTTTCTTATGAGTATTTTAACACCATTTGAAGAAAAATAAAAGACTATTTAAAATAGTCTTATTTACTTAGCGTCATTATTACTCATAATTTCAGGCGTAGGTTTTGGCTATGCTGGTAACTCATATTTTTTATTTAGAAAAAAAATACAATAAAAAAATAGATATTTCTATCTATTATCTTTAAATTTGGTAGCGACGGGGGGATTCGAACCCTCGACCCTCTGGGTATGAACCAGATGCTCTAGCCAACTGAGCTACATCGCCATTTCGCACCAACGCTAATAATATATCATAAATATTTATTTAGTTCAAGTGCAAATTAATCATTTTTTACTGATTTAAATCAAAATTTATATTTTCTTTAGTAAGTTTTATATTAATTAAACTATTTATTTCATAATTACCTTTTAGTTTAACTGGAATATAATTACTTGTAAATCCATGGAAATAACCATCTTTATATTCTTCAATAAGAACGTCTTCTTCCCTATCAATAAATTTTTCAAAATATTCTTTTTCTAGTTCATTTGAAAGTGTTATTAGCTTTCTTGCTCTATCTTTAATAATCGTTCTATCTATGTGGTTTTTCATTCTTGAAGCAACAGTACCATCCCTATCAGAATATGGAAACACATGTATTTTAGAAAATCCTATTTCTTTACAAAACTCCATTGTTTCATTAAAGTCATCTTCTGTTTCACCAGGAAATCCAACAATAACATCAGTAGATAATGATATATCTTTTCTTAAACTTCTTATTTCTTTTACTTTATTCATAAAATATTCTTTATCATATCTTCTATTCATAAGTTTAAGTATATGGTCTGATCCTGCTTGAAGTGGAATATGTAAGTGAGATACAAATTTATCATTATTTTCAATTATATCCATCATTTTTTCATCAAGTTCTACTATTTCTACTGATGAAAGTCTTATTCTTTTTATTTCATCTATCTTACTAATTTCATTAATTAAGTCAGCAAGTCTCTTATTGTCACTATTATATTGACCTGTATGTATACCTGATAAAACTATTTCTTTATGACCAGATAATGCTAAATCCTGTACTTCAATAATACATTTATTAAATTCTTTACTTCTTACTCTACCCCTTACATAAGGAATAATACAGTAACTACAGAAATTATTACATCCATCTTCAATCTTAATGAACGCTCTATGATGATGCTCATATTTCTTAATTTCCATATCTTCAAAATCAACTTCACTCATATCATAAAATTCTATTATTCTTTCATGAGTACGTTCATATTCTTTAATATATTTAGTAATCTTACTTTTATTTTTATTACCAATTATTATTTCAGCATTGATTAAGTTATCAATATTATCTTGTCTAAACTCACAAAAACATCCACAAGCAACTACTATTGCTTCTGGATTATTTTTTCTTATATTATTTATTACTTGTTTACTTTTATTATCAGCTGTATTTGTAACAGTACAAGTGTTAACTATACAAATATCAGCATTTTCATTTACTTCTTCATATCCATCATTTAGCATAATTGTTCTTATAAATTCACTTTCATAAGAATTAACTTTGCATCCAAGTGTTTTTATTAAAAATGTTTTCATTATAACGACAATCTAAACTCTTTAAGTATTTTTAAGAATTCTTCTTCTTCTAAATAACTTATTGCTTGAGTTACCTCTTTCTCTTTAACTTCTATTTTATTTATTTTTGGACAACCCTTTTCATTATTCTCTTTCTTATATGATAATGTGATATTTGATGCATTCTTTAGAAGTTGTTCATAGCTGATTATTGCTTTCTTTTCTTGTTCTTCTTCATATTTAGCTATTGCTGCTTGATTATCATTAAGTCCTAAAGTATCCATTCTATCTCTAGTAACTTTTTCAAGTTCTTCTGTAGAAATAACAGCATTTGATTCTTCACTATCTTCATATTCATCTATAACTTTATCATAAGTCATTACATTAGGAACATCTATTTGTTTAATTAATGGCTTATTTTCATCAATAGTATCTTCTTTTGTATCTGCTTTTAGACTTTCGAATAAATCTTCTTCATGTGAATCTTCTTTAATACTTTCAAATATATCTTTTTCTTCTTCATCTTTCATACTAGTCTTTAATGATGTTAAATCTTCTAGGAAGTCTGGAGAATCTAATTTCTTTTCTTCTCTTGTTATTACTTCCATGTAATCATTACGTGTTTTAACAAGTGCTAAAACAAGCACAACTAATATAATTAACATTAATATTAAAAATATTAAAAAATAATCTCCTGTCATAAATGCTTCTAAAAAATTATCAAACTCTTTCATTATTATTACCACTATCCTTCTAAATATTTTTTTACTGAAGCTATCATTAGTGGTACTGTTTCTGTTCTTAAGATATCATCACCTAAAGATGTTTTAGTATAACCTTTTTCCACTAATATATCTTCTTCAATATTTGATAAACCGCCTTCCGGCCCAAATACTATATTCATTGTATCACTACAATTAGAAAGTGTTAATACGTCTGTTAAGCGTTTTACATTGTTTTTGTCAAGTGAACACAATATATTTACACTTGCATCCCCTTTGACATCTTTTATTTCTATGATATTTTCTAGTGCTGGCTTTACTAATCTATAACTTTGTTCAGTCGCTTCTTTCAGTATTTTATTCCATCTTTGAAGTTTCTTATCAAAGTCTTTCTTAGGTAATTTATATTTACAATGACTATACATCACTACTACAAACTCTGTTATACCAAGTTCAGTACCATGTTGCAATATAAAGCTCATTTTTTCTTCACTTAATAGTGGAACATATACTCTAAAATTATTTTTTTCTTTATATTCTTTAAATATTTCATTAATACTAGCACTCATTAAATCTTTATTAAGAGAACATATATAACTTTTATCACCATATACAACTATTATTTTATCATTTTCTTTCATTCTCATAACATTCTTTATATGATTTAAATCATTAGTATTAAGCATTATATTATTATCTTTTTTAGATATTCCAAAATATTGTTGCATAAACTCACCTACTTAAGTATAACTATTGTTTCACCATCATTATATATATTTAATTTATATTCAAGAACACGTTTATCATGCTTTAAATATTCATGTGTTGCTTCTTTTAATATACCTTCTCCATGACCATGAACAATTCTTATTTTTTTACTTTCTATTCTTTCCATATTATCAATGAAGTTTCTTATTAAAGCAACTGCTCCATATCTATCATAACCATGTATATCTAAAGATGGAGTATTATATAAAAATGGATCTATTCTTTTATACATCTTAATTCCTTCTTTTTTCACTTATATTATAAAGTATAATTAAATATTTATCAATTAAAAAGTACCCAATATGGATACTTAATAATTACTTAATTATTTCTTTAATGCTTCAACTAAGTCGTTTTTCTTCATTGTTGATAGAACTTCAATTCCTTTTTCTTTACATAAAGATTTTAATTCAGCAACAGTTAATTTAGCATAATCTACTGCTTCTTCAACTTTCTTTTCTACTTTAGCTGCTACTTCTTTAACTTCTTTACTTTCTTTAGTTACTTTTCCTTCTAAAGCATCTTTAGATAATTTAACTAATTTTGAAAATTCTTCTGGTGCGAATATAGCAAGTTCACTAAGCATTTTTCTATTAATTTCGATATTAGCTTTTTTAAGTCCATTAATGAATTTAGAATATACTATATCGTTTGCTCTACAAGCTGCGTTAATTCTTGTGATCCATAATTTTCTAAAGTCATTAGCTCTTTTCTTTCTATCATTATAACTATAAGCTCCACTATGAAATAATTGTTCTTGAGCAGTCTTATATAATCTATGTTTGCTTCCAAAATAACCTTTAGCTCTTTTTAATACTTTTCTTCTTCTATTTTTAGAAACAATTCCACCTTTAACTCTTGTCATTTCTTAACTCCTCCTTACTTAACTAGTCCTCTGTATCTTTTAGCGTCTCCACTACTAAGTACAGAACCCTTTCTTGATTTTCTATTGAAGTCAGTGTTCTTTTTACCACTGTTATGATTTGCTCCAACGTGTCCAATTTTAGTTGAACCAGAATTTCTTACATTAATTTTTTTACTAATTCCACCATGTGATTTCATCTTTGGCATAATTTACATCTTTCCTTTCTATTTTTTTGGTGCTAGGAATAGTTGCATACTTCTTCCTTCTAATTTAGGCATTTGTTCAATAACTGCTACATCATCAAGTTTACTTGCGAATTTCATTATTACATCACGTCCAAGTTCTGGATGAGCAAGTTGTCTACCTTTAAATCTAACAGATACTTTGATTTTATGTCCTTTTTCAATATATGCTTTCGCATTACGAAGCTTAGTTTCAAAGTCTCCTACATCTATTGAAACACTAAGTCTATATTCTTTAGTTTCAAGATTTTGTTCTCTTTGTTTCTTCTTAGCTTCTTTTTCTCTTTTTTGTTTCTCATAACGAAACTTATTGTAATCAATTATTTTACAAACAGGATTTTTTGGATCATTATTTAAAAGTACTAAATCAAGCCCTGCATATTTTGATAATGTTAACGCATCATTAATATTTTTAACACCCATTTTTTCTCCATTTGGTCCGATTACCATTACGTTTTGAAAAGTTATTTGTTCATTAATTTGAACTTCATTATTTTGCTTAGCTATTGCTAACACCTCCATATTACATTTAAAAAAGTGAACTTGAGAGTCCACTTAAAAAGAATATTTACATTTTTAATAAATAAGCTTTTTACCAATGTACTTTTACATCTGGTGAAGAGTGGATCTCTTTCTTTCTTTTTCAACAAGTATGATTATATAGTAATAATATGTGTTTGTCAACCAATTTTATGCATAATTTGGTTGTTTTTCTTATATTTTCTTGTTTTATATATAATTTTAAATTATTTTCATTGAATTTTTTTGCCACTTTTACCATTTTTTTCACTAAAAATTGTTTTATCGTTAAAAAAAAGCACCAAAATGGTGCTTTGTTAACATTATCACTCGTTAATTTTTAATACTTTTGCTTTATTATATCTATACGCTTCACCTACCTTATGTTTCAATTATATCTGGCGATTGTGAAAGATTTGTGATAGATATATTAAAAGTATGTTACTTTACATTAATATTGAATTCCCCAAACTACTTCATGTTTAGCATCTTTTCCACATACTACACATTTTTCATTTTCATAGTCTTTTGATTCTAATATACATCTTGATTTTGTACCTTTTATTTCTTTCATTTTAAGCTCACATTCAGTATTTCCACACCAATGAGCATGTACAAATCCTGGTTGCTTATTCATAATATCTTCAACATCTTTTAATGTTTTAGCATAGAATGTTTTATTCTTTTGATTTTCAAGTGCCTTATTATATAGACTATTTTGAATATCATTAAGTAATTCTTTTACTTTAGCATTAACTACATCAACTTTTACATTTATTTTTTCACTTGTATCACGTCTTACTAAAGTAACTTCATTATTTATAAGATCTCTTGGACCTATTTCTATTCTAACAGGTATACCATTTACTTCTGCTTCTGCAAATTTAAATCCAGCACTCTTATCACTTAAATCAACATATGAAGTGATATTGCTTTCTTTTAGTTCACTATTTATTTTATTAGCAACATCTAAAACATTATCTTCCATTCTAATTGGAACAATACATACTTCTTTTGGAGCTATCTTTGGTGGTAATACAAGACCTTTATCATCTCCATGAACCATTATAAGAGCACCTATCATTCTTGTTGTTGATCCCCATGATGTTTGATAACAATATTCAAATTTATTATCTTTATTTACAAATTTAACATCATATGCTTTAGCAAACTTTTGTCCAAAATAATGACTTGTTGCTGATTGAAGGCATATTCCATTTTGCATAAGAGCTTCTACTGTTAAAGTGTATTCCGCTCCTGCGAACTTCTCTTTTTCAGTTTTCTTACCTACTACTACTGGTATTGCTAAATATTCTTCAAAGAATCTTTTATACGTATTTAACATTCTTAATGTTTCTGCTTCAGCTTCTTCGCTTGTTGCATGAACAGTATGTCCTTCTTGCCATAAGAACTCACGACTTCTTAAGAATGGTCTTGTTTCTTTTTCCCATCTTATTACATTACACCATTGATTATATAATTTTGGTAAATCTCTATAAGTTTTAACAACATTTTTATAGTAATCACTAAATAATGATTCACTAGTTGGACGAAAAGCTAATCTTTCTTCAAGGTTATTACTTCCACCTGATGTTACCCATGCTACTTCAGGAGCAAATCCTTCTACAAGTTCCCCTTCTTTTTTAAGTAAGTTTTCAGGTATCATAACAGGTAAATATACGTTTTGATGTCCAAGCTCTTTAAACATACCATCCATTACAGATTGTATCTTTTCCCAGATAGCATAACCATTAGGTTCAAAAATAATAAATCCTTTTACATTAGAATATTCAGCCAAATGTGCTGCTTTAACTACATCAGTATACCATGATGCGAAGTCTTCACTTCTTGATGTTATTTTTTCGTTTTTCATTTTTCCTCCTTTATAAACAAAAAAGAATGGTACTTAAGGAGTCAATAATGACGGTACCATCCTTTAATTAACTTAATTATTTTTAACGGAATTATCCGAGATATGATTAGTATCCTTTTTAAGAAGATAGGAATTAATAAATATTATTCTCTAGTTTACACTATCCTAGATTCACTATAATAAGGAATTCATTAATATTTCTTCAAGATTTAAATAAATTTTAGCACGATATTATATCATTGTCAATCAATTATTTATTAAAACAAAAAGCACCAAATTTTAGTGCCTTTAATTACTTCTTACTTTTCTTTTCGTCTTCTAATTTCTTTTCGATTTCTTTTACTACTTTTAAAGATTGTTTTCTTACTTCATCAGCAGCTTTTTCTACAACTGGTGTACTCTTTTCAATAGCATATCTATATAATTCTTCAGCCTTTGCTTTAATATTTTTAGCTTGTTTTAATGCTATTTCTTTAGCTTTTTCAGTATCTAATTCAGCAAGTTCTGCTTGTAATTCTTCAGCTTTAAATAATAATTCATCTTTTACTTCATCTACATCTATTTCTTTTAATTTTTTTAGAAGTTCATCAAGTTTCTTTTTAAGTGCTTTTCTAGTGTTTTCTCCTTTATCTGGAGCAAGTAATATACCTATTCCAGCACCTAATGCTAATCCTCCTAAAAACTTTCCAAATCCGCCTTTTTTATTACTCATCGTCTTCATCCTCCTCATCATTTTTCTTAAATTTAATTATTCTTTTTAACTTACTAGTTATAAAGTTTACTACTGTATCACTAATCATTGTCACTTTATCAGTAGTATAATCAATCATATTGAATACTCTATCAAGTGAATGAACTTTTTTAGTTACATCATCAAGTAATAAATCTACTTTATTCATAGTAAATATTAACTTAATGCCAATAACTATAACTACTACTAGCAATACAATTAATAATAAATAAATTACCACAGGTAGTGTCTCATTTAGTGCTTCCATTAATCCTCCTTATCATCATACATTGAATCAATTAAGTTAAATAAGTCATGCTCTAAAGTACTATCTGTCATTGTCTTATCATTAGATAATTCTGTTGTATCATCAAAGTTTTCTAATTTAACTTTATCTTCTAACTCTCCAACTGAAACATTTTTATTCATTTCTGGAGAGGATTCAATCTTAGTTATTAAATCTTCTATTTTATTTGATCTTTCTTCTAACTTATTAACATCACTATCTATTTTTTGAACTTCAGCTTGTATATCATTTGGAGTTAATTTATTCATCTTATTTAATGTATCTTCAAGATCATCTTCAAGTGTACCATATGCTTTTCTTCTAACTGTATCATAGTTAACTGTATTAGCACTTAAAGTTGTCTCTTTTACTTCAACTTTTTTAGGAGCTATTTCTTCTTTTTTATAGTCTTTATCTAAAATACCATATATTGGAGAAATAACTGGACTTGGTTTAAATACTTTTGGCTGTTCCACTACTGGTTCTTTAACTTCTTGTTTTACAACCTTCTTTTCTCTCTCAAGAACATTTCTTCTTGGTGGTAAATCTATTTCATCATCATCAAATTGTGTAAAATTAAATGTTCTTTCACTCCTAAATAAATCTCTTTCATTACCAAAATTATCATTTTCTTTAGGTGTTTCTTCTCTTTTAGGTTCTTCTCTTTTTTCTTCTTGTCTTACAACCTTTATTTCTTCAACCCTAGGTTTTTCAACTATTTCCTTTTTAACAGGCTTATCTATTTTAATCTCTTTAGCAGGTTCATCTACTTCAACTTCATCATAAAATATGTTTTTAAGTTTACTAAAAACTCCCATATTTTCTTACACTCTCCTATTCTTCTCCCATATATTCTAAAATATTTTTAGAACTATCTTTATCTTTAGGCTCAGGTATCTTATATACTGTTTCTGCATTATCTATATCATTATTACCAATATATTTTTGAATAATCAAATCATTATATTCTATTGAATTCAATATAATTATTCCTCTTGATATAGCATATCTTATGTTACTTTCCTTTACCTCTACTTCTATTATAGCATAATTATAACATAACTCAACAAAAAAAGTATCATTATTTTGAGTTATTTTCAAATAACCACTCTTATTATTATTCTCAAATTCATAGTATTTATAATCATTTAAATCATGTGATGTTTTCATCTTGTTTTTATAATAATAACTTACTATATCTATATTTAAATAATATCTAGTGTTATCATCACTTAATAATTCTTGATTATATCCATTATCTTTTGAAACTATAAATCCAGTTGGTAAATAATATTTATACCCTTTATTATTTGTATTAGTAGTTTTTCCATTATCATTAATTGATACATTAATTATGTCTTCATATGATAAATTATTTATATAATATGTTTGCTTAGTACAAGCAGTTAAAAATAATAGACATATTATTATAGTTATCTTTTTATACATCTTTCTCTCCTACTTAAAAATTATAACAAATTATTTAATCTTTAACAACACTTATATAGTTTATGTTTTTACCTATACTTCTAAACTTGTCTTCATATTCTGTTGTTATATCACTTATATGATTAGTATCTTTACTAACTATCTTATATCCATATTCACTAAATGACTCGCATGAATAATCAAATAAATCATCATTATCAGTCTTCATTTCTATCATTTTAGTATCCTTGAATATTAAGTCATACTTTTCTAAAAATCTACTTGATGTAAGTCTTCTTTTAGTATGTCTTTTTTTAGGCCATGGATCAGAAAAGTTTAAATATATTTTAGATATCTCTTTGTCAAAAATATTATCTATAGTAAATGCATCATAGCAAATAAGTCTTAAGTTATTTATATCAAGTTCTTCTAACTTTTTTACTGCTGAAACAAGAGGACTATCATACTTTTCTATTCCTATAAAGTTTATATTTGAATTTTGAAGTGCTTTTTCAATTATAAATTTTCCTTTTCCTGTACCTATTTCTATTTCTATATTATTGTCATTATTAAATAATTTATTCCATTTACCTTTATATTCTTCTGGATTTTCTATTATATAATTACTTTTATTTATTATTTTATCAGCATCTTTTATATGTTTTAATCTCATAATTCTTCCTTTCATATATATTATAATACAAAATATACTCAAAAATAAACATTTATCATATATTATACTAGGTGATGTTATGAATAATAGAGATATGTTCTATCAAAATCTAAATCAAGGATATCAAAATCCAGGTATGATATATCCTCCTAGTGGATACAATTTAAATCAAGAATATCAAGCTTATGGGCCTAATGTTATGCCATACAATAATGGAATGAATGGTATGAATAGTAATATGAATAATAATTATAATAATATAAATAATGATTTAGAAGATAGAGTTAGTAAATTAGAAAGACAAATAAAAACATTAGATACAAGAATTCAAAAGTTAGAATCTGTATCTAATGAAATTAATGATAATATCTATATGATCTAAGAGATTTAATCTCTTTTTTTATGATAATATTACTGATGCAAATGTAAGTATTACAATTGAAGATAGTCCTATTAAAACTAATAACTTCATAGACCATTTTAACCAAGTTGTATAGTTAACTTTAGCAAGTGCTAGTCCTCCCATGATTGCACCACATGTTGGAGTAAATAAGTTAACAAGTCCATTTGCAGCAACGAATGTCATAATTGTTGTTTCAACACTATAACCAAGTTGGAATGCAAGTGGAGCCATAATTGGTGTAGATATTGTAGCAAGTCCTGAACTAGATGGTACAAGTATTGATAATAATACATGTAAGATATAGTTACAAGGAGTAAATATTGCAACTGGTGTACCTTTTAATGCATCTGCTACATTATAAATAATATAATTATCTAACATAGTTGTTTCCATTAATACTTTAACACCACGTGCTACTGCAACAATAAGTACAACTGATAAAATATCTCTTGCTCCAGCAATAAATTCATCAATTATTTGATTTGTTGTAAATCCATTTATATATCCAATTAAGATACCAACAATTAAGAACCAAGCAGCTGATTCATAGAAATACCACTCACCTAAAGGTACTCCAGTTAACCAATCAGTCCATCCTTTAAAGAATGTTATACCAAATTCTTCCCATGGAATAAATCCTATAATCATTACTATAAATGTTATAGCAAAAATCCATAATGTAGCTTTTTGTTTTCCTGTAAGAACTGCTTCTTTTGTAGCATCTTTTTCATTGAATTTTTCCATTTTCTTTTGTTCTTGTAATGATAAGAAAGTTGAGCCTTTATCATCTTTAACTTTTCTTGCATATCTCATTACATAGAAAATTGAAAGTCCAAGTGATACTAACCATAACACAGTACCAAGAGCAATTAAAATCCCTTGATTAACTGCAAGTCCTTCTGGAAGTGCAGCCACTGCAGCACCTGTTGCAAATGGGTTAATAGTTGAACCTAAAACACCACAACCTGCTCCAAGTAATACTGTTGCTGATGCAACAATTGTATCCATACCTGCAGCTACCATAGTAAACGAAAGTAATGCATAGAAACCAACTGTTTCTTCCATCATTCCATAAGTTGTTCCACCTATAGAGAAGATAATCATTAGTATTGGAATTAATACTAATTCATTTCCTTTTAATTTTTTAACTAAGACCTTAATTCCATTTTCCAATGCCCCTGTTTTTGTTACAATTTGTAAGAATCCACCAAGAATTAGAATGAATACACATACATCTACTGCATTTTCAAATCCTTTTATAGGAGCAAGTAATACATCTGATAATTTAGCTGCAACTACTCCAGAACCATTAACGATTTTTCCAGCAGCATCAAATTTTGCTCCAGGTAACACTAATGTTACTAAGGCTACTATAATAGTAAGTAAAATGATGATAGTGAATGCGGACATTCTCTCTCTTTTTTTCTTTGTTTTAGCCATTTTTTTGCCTCCTTTTTGACTATTTGTAATAATTGTACCTGTCTCATTTAGAAGAGCTTCTTTAGCACATTCAAGTGATGTAATAATACCTTTTCCATCTTTATTATATTCACAAAATTCAACACAAGATTCTACTTTAGGAAGCATACTTCCTTTAGCAAATTCACCTGCCTTAATATATTTCTTTGCATCACTTATATCAAGATTACGTAAACTTACTTGATCAATTGTATTATATTTTAATGAAACAGTCTCGACTGTAGTTAATATAAGAAGAGCATCAGCATTTAACTTTCTAGCAAGTAAACTACTAGAACGATCTTTATCGATTACTGCATCTACACCAACTAAAGTATCTCCATCACGTACTACAGGAATTCCTCCTCCTCCAGATGCTATAACAATATTACCTTGATTTAACAGGTCTTTAATCAAATCAAGTTCTACTATTTCAATTGGCTTAGGAGAAGGTACAACTCTCCTATAACCTCTTCCAGAATCTTCAACGAATGTATAACCTTTTTCCTTTTCTATTTTTTTAGCTTCGGATTTAGTATAAAACATCCCAACTGGTTTTTCTGGATTATTAAAAGCAGGATCTTTTTTATCAACAAGAACTTGTGTTACAACTGATGCACAATTTTTATTGATATTTCTTGCTTTCAATTCAGATTGAATTGCTTGTTGTAAATGATATCCAATATAACCTTGACTCATTGCACCACATTCAGGAAAAGGTACTATAGGAGTACCACTTCCATTTTCATGTGAAACAGCAAAAGCTAAATTAATCATTCCAACTTGAGGGCCATTACCATGACTTACTACTACATTATATCCTTCACTAACTAAATCAACTATAGATTTAGCAGTGTTTTTAACTAATTTTAATTGTTCTTCCGGTGTATTGCCAAGTGCATTTCCACCAAGTGCGACTACTATAGTTTTCATATTCTATCGCTTCTTTGAAGTGGCATTGACATACATCTAGGGCCACCTCTACCTCTTGATAGCTCAGCACTATGCATTTCAAGAACTTTGATACCATTATCTCTTAATAACTCATTAGTAATATTATTTCTATCATAAACAATAACTACACCTGGAGCTATACATAATGTATTACTTCCATCATTCCATTGTTCACGTTCTGCACCGATTTTGTCTCCACCAGCACAAGGTATTAATGTGATTTCTCTATCTAAATATTCTTCTAATATTCTTTCAAGTGAAGCACTCTTCTCTTTAACATTAAGTCCATCTTCACCATCACTAGTTATTTCATATACTTTTAAAGTACCCATAATACCTGGATGATATGTAAATTTATCCTTATCTATTTGAGTAAATACAGTATCTAAATGCATAAATGCACGACATACTGGAATATCAAAAGCAAGAATTGTATTAATCTTAGCATCTTTATCTTCAAATATTTTATGAGCAAGTTCTTCAATCGCATCAGCACTTGTTCTTTGAGAAATACCTACTGCTAAAATATGTTCATTTAAGTTAAGTATATCTCCACCTTCAATATGATAAGCACTATATCTATCAAAATATTTATCAACAAGTCCTTTATATTCAGGATGATATTCAAATATATATTCTGCATATATAGTTTCTCTATTTCTAGTTACAGAATACATTCTATTTAATGATATTCCATTTCCAATTGAAGCAAATGGATCTCTTGTAAAATATAAGTTTGGCATAGGATCTACTACAAATGCTGTATCATCTTGAATATAATCTACTAAACTTTTACCTTTCTTTGCTTTAGATTTAATTACTTCATTATTAACTATACCTTCCATAGTCTTTAAAACAAGTAATCTATTATTTTCTATAGAACTTAAATATTCATAAACTAAACTACGATATTTAGGTGTTCTAATACCTGCTTCATAAATAAATTGAGTTATAAATCTCTCTCTAATTTCTGGATTTGAATCTAATACTTCAGTCATTAAATCTTCTAAATATACGACTTCAACTCCATTATCTCTTAAAATTCTTACGAATTCATCATGCTCTTCTTGAGCAACTGGTAAATATGGAATATCATCAAATAAAAGTCTTTCTAGGCTATCAGGAGTTAAATTAAGTAATTCACGACCTGGTCTATGTACAAGAACTTTTTTCAATGCTCCAATTTCACTTTTAACATTTATTGGGTTCAATTTTGACCCTCCTTTCTATCCTAAATAAATTATAACAAATCTATATTTTTTTGTAAATAATAGAAAAAGAAAAAGTCTCTTTTTAAAATAACTTCATTGAAACTTAATTATTATTTAATATTTTGTCAACTATTTTTAACACTTCACCTGTTTTTATATCCATACTTTTTTCTTCACTTCTAAGTTTAAGTTCAACATAATCATCACTTAATTTTTTACCAACTGTTATACGTATTGGTATACCAAATAGATCCATATCATTAAATTTAACTCCTACACTTTCTTTTCTATCATCAAGTATAGTATCTATTCCATTAGAACATAATCTTTCATATAACATTTTAGAATACTTATAACTATCTTTATCATTAACATTTATTACTACAATTACAACTTTATAAGGAGCTATATTTATAGGCCATATAATACCTTTTTCATCATGATTCTTTTCTATTATCGCAGATATTAATCTATCTATACCAATACCATAAGAACCCATATGAACATAATTAAAACTATTTGTTTCATCTAAATATCTTAAATTATAAATCTTACTATAATTAGTCTCTAATTTAAATATATGTCCTACTTCTATACCATTTAATATTTCACATTTACTACCACATTTAGGACATAAAGAATTATCATTAAAATTCTTTAAATCAGCATATCTATCTATCTTAAAATCTATTCTAGGATTAGCATTCTTATAATGATAATCTTTTATATTAGCTCCACATATTACATTATGCATATTTTTAACTTCACTATCAGCAATTATCATCATAGTTGATTTTATAGGACCAATAAACCCTACTTCAGTACCAATTCTTTCTAATTCATATGAAGAAGGTATTTCAATATCTTTAGTTTTTAATACTTTTTCTAATTTAGAAATATTTAACTCATCACTACCTTTTAAAAGTATCATTATATATTTTGAATCAGCCTTTATCACTAATGATTTTAATATTTTATTATCATCAGCGTTAAAGTATTCTTTTAGTTCCTTAACTGTCTTAACTCCTGGAGTATATACTTTTCTTAACATTTTAATGTCATAAGATTTATCTTTTTTGTCTTTTATAAGAGAAGATGCTTCTTCTATATTAGAACTATATGAACATGTAGTACATTTTACAATTTCATTATCACCAAAATTACATAGAACTTGAAATTCTTCACTAGTTGTACCTTTCATACTTTCTGGATTACTTTTAACAACTATTGTATCTAAATTACACTTTTTAAATATATTTTTAAATGTTTGATACATCTTATCATAACTAACATCAAGTCCACTCATATCAGCATCAAAACTGTATGCATCAGCCATTAAAAATTCTTTTTTACGCATAAGCCCATATTCAGGATGTTCTTCATCTCTAAATTTATTACTCATTTGAAATAATGTAAAGTGTAAATCCTTATAACTTTGTATTTTATTTCTAACTAAATATGCAAATAATTCTTCATGAGTAGGACATAATGCATATTCTTTATTATTTCTATCTTTTAATGTAAACATTTCTTCGTTAAATATTACATTTCTACCACTATTTTCAAAATATGAATAATCAACTAAAGAAGGCATTAACACTTCTTCAGCACCTATTTTCATCATTTCATCTCTTATTAATTTTTTTACATTATTTACTACTTTTAAGCCCATAGGAAGATAACTATATATACCATTATCATTTTTAAATATCATTCCACTTTTAATAAGAAGTGATGCGGAAATAGTATTTTCATCTTTAGGATATTCTCTTCTTGTAATAAAAAAGCTATTAGACATTCTCATAGTTATTCCTCCACTATATATGATACTATTTTTCTACTCATCGCATCATTATTATCAAATCTTACACATACAAGCATACCATTCATACTTTTTTTATTTATAGGATTTTGTAATTCAGTTTTATCGTTTTTATCTCCCGCTAAAAATCCTTCATTTATAAGTTCTCTTACTAAAATACAAGCACAATCTTTAGTACACGTTTTTTCATTACCAGTATAAGCAGAAGAAACAAACTGAGGAATTCTTACTAAATTCTCTCTACCCCAACTTTGACTTGTAGATAATATTTGTTCAACCTTAGTATCATAAAGATTATTAAGCACTTTCTTCCTAATAGCGTTAATTGCTGGTACCAACATAATAGCAAGTATCATCATTATTGCTATTGATACCATAAGTTCTATTAATGTAAATCCTTTATTTTTCATTTTATTACCTCTATTATTCTATTTAAAAGTATAACAAATTTTTCATTTAATAACAATATTATGTTGAATTATTTTTTTCATTATTATATAATAATATTTAGAATAGAGAGGGAATTATGAGAGAATTTGATTTTGAAAAAATGCCTATAGTTGAAATAGCTAACGAAATCATAATGGATGCTGTTAAAAGAAATGTTAGTGATATTCACATGGATCCAACTAAAGATGCTATTAGAATTCGTATTCGTATAGATGGATTATTATCAGATTACTCTATGATTCCAGGTCAATATAAAAGAAACTTAATATCTCGTATAAAAATGATGGCACAAATGAATATTATGGAAACAAGGCTTCCACAAGATGGTGCTATTAAAACTAAAATTGGAGATAGAATGCTTGATCTTCGTGTTTCTTCATTACCTACTAATAATGGTGAAAAAGTCGTTATTCGTGTCCTTGATTATTCAAAGAGTTTACAAGGCCTTGAGACATTAGGATTTTCAGAAGATAGTTTAAATAAAATACATAAAATGATTAATGTTCCAAATGGTATCATTCTTGTAACTGGTGCTACTGGTTCAGGTAAATCAACAACTGTATACTCTATTCTTCAAAAAATGAACACTGAAGAAGTAAATATTATAACAGTTGAAGACCCAATAGAAATGGATATTGCTGGTATAAATCAAGTACAAGCACAAAGTGAAATTGGACTTACATTCGCAAATGTACTTAGAAGTATCTTACGTCAAGACCCTGATGTTATAATGATCGGAGAAATTCGTGATGATGAAACTGCTAGAATTGCTGTTCGTGCTTCTATCACAGGTCATAAAGTATTATCTACAATACATACCAATAACTCACTTAATACTATTGAAAGACTTACCGATATGGATGTAGAACGTTACTTACTTGGTTCTGCTCTTACTGGAATTATTTCTCAAAAACTAGCGAGACGTTTATGCCCACATTGTAAAATACTTAGAAATACAAGTGAATATGAAAAAACTGTATTTAGAAAAGTACTTCATAAAGATATAGAGCAAATGTATGATGCTAATCCTGACGGATGTGAACATTGCTTTAGAGGATTTACAGATAGAATTGCAATACTTGAAGTACTTCTTATGAATGATGATATAAGAGATGCTATTACAAATAATATGCACAAAGATGAACTTAGAAAACTAGTTTATAAAAGTGATGTTATTACCCTACTTCAAGATGGACTTATAAAAGTTGTTGAAGGAGAAACATCATTCTCAGAAATACTTAAAGTTGTTGACCTTGATAATGACTTATCTAATTATGAAGATGATAACTTAGAAACAGGTATTAGAGATATAGAAAATCAAGAAACAAATACAAATATAAATCATGAAATAAATAAAGCAGATATAAATCATGAAATAAATAAACCAGATATACAAGAAATAGATGCATTTAATCCTGATGATCATTATGTATCACTAGAACCAGTAACAACAAATAATAATGAAATAATAGATTATTCAGCATTAATACCTAAAGATGTAGAAAATCATAATAATGAAATACCACATGATACAATAAAGCCAGGCGAAATTGAATACTTTAACTTTTAGAAACTTTTATATTTATGAAAATTTAGCATTTTAAAACTGTAGAAATCATTTGATTATCTACAGCTTTTTAATATTAATTACTTCTTTATTAATTTTATTTCAGATTCTTCTTTACGAAGTTCTGATTCTAAATAATCTCTTAATAAATATAATGATAATAAACAGTCATGATATTTTTCTAAAAGATTTCCTTTAGAATCAACATGATCATGTGAATGTCCTTTTTCTGAATCAGATTTAACATATACATCATAAGTACCATCTTTTCTTTCTCTTACAGTATAATCACTTTGTCCATATGTTCCTGACTTATCATATGTATAGTTTCCATCTTTTCCTTCTTTAGAAAGTTCTTCACTTTTTGACTCTTTTGCGTCAAATATACTTCCAAACCATCCCATTATAAGTGCCTCCCTTTTTCTAAATTTTCATCTTCACAATATGAATCAATATATTCAAGGTGATCTCGTAAATTTGTTGAATTTACATTTGATTTTTTCTTGAATAATGCGATCATATTGTAATTTTTATCAAAAAATAAATCCATAAAAATTGATTTTTTAGGTTTGCTTTTAATAAATTCAGATTTTAAGTTTTCATTCTCTCTATAAACAAGTAAATATTGAGAATCTGATTTCATAAATTCAAACGCTAACTTTTCAAATTCATTTTCATATTGTAAAGTCCAATCTTCATTTTTCTCTTCAACCTTCATTTTTCTTTTTTTAGGAATGTAATCTAATACCAAAGTATTTTCAACTATATTGCATTTATAATCAGGTCCAAAATTAGGTATGTTACTTTCACCAATAAAGAACATTTCTATATCAGTATAAGTTAAATCATCATTAATAGCATCTTTTAATATTTCAAGTTCATGACTATTAAGAGTTGATATATCAAATATGGCTTCTTTATCTTCTTCATATTTTATTATATTAACACATAGTGTTTCTACTTTTTGTGTTTTAGAATTTTCAATATCAATATAACATTTCATAATTTTAACTCCTTTATTTTATTGAATTCTATATTTGATAGTTCACAACCATATTCTAATCTTTCTTCAAATGTTCTTGGTATAGTTTTAGAATAGTTTATTGCTTCTTCAAAATATTTTGTTCCTTGAAAAAATATTTGTATTGGATATCTTTCTTTTTCATATCCAAATTCTATACAATTAGCTAATCGTCTTTTTAATAATATAATTGTAGTAGAATTGTTTAATTCATTATCTAACATTACAACATATGAAAGTGAGCTTATTTGTGCTTGTCTTTCTATGGGGTTTGTTAGGTAATAAATTACATCATATTTCTTTTGCTCTTTTAACGTAGTTTCTACTTCTTCAGATAAAAGGACTAAATCATTTTTCTCTTTTTCTTGAGCAACATGTATGATTTCATGTAAAACTGTAGATAATATATTTAAATTTATATATCTTATAAGTTCCAAATTAGAATTTAAATGTATTTTGTTTGCGTTAAACATTATTTGTGATAACATCATATCATAATTAAAACAAAGTATTTTTGAACTATTATAATATCTAGCAACTGGTAGATTATTTCCTATTTCAATTTTATCAACATAATCAGTTAAGTTTCTAGCATATAATTCGTTTATAATTAAACTTATTAACTCATGTTCACTAATAATTTTATTTTTTTCAGCAATATTTTTCATCAAAATTAATCTACAATATTTTATTTATATTGTCAACACTTTTTAAAATTTTATATATTAGGAAATAATATAAATTCTCATGAATATAATTTATGGGTGAATTTATGTTTCAAAGTAAGCAAAATACTAGAATTAAATATATGTTTTTAATATGTATATTAATATTTATATTTGTCATTGTTAAAGTGTTTTATATACAGGTTATTGAATATAAGAAACTTAATAATCTCGCTAATGAATTATGGAGTCGTGATTTAACAGTACAGGCTGATAGAGGTAAAATACTTGATAGAAATGGTAAAGTAATAGTAGATAATGTTACTACTGTTGGGCTTTATCTTGTACCAAATCAAATCATTAATAAAGAAGAAGTAAGTAAGACTTTATCAAGCATACTTGAAGTTAGTTATGAAGAAATGTATAAACATGTTACTAAAAAGACTTCTATTGAAAGAGTACATCCTGAAGGAAGAAATATTAACCATGAGAAAGCAGACTTAATTAGTTCTTATAATTATGAAGGAGTTTATCTTTTAAAAGAAAGTAAGAGAGATTATAAATATGGTAATATTTTATCTCATGTTATTGGTTATACTGGTATTGATAATCAAGGACTAAGTGGTATTGAACTTAAATATGATAAGACTCTTACTGGTAAAAATGGTAATATTAAATATTATAGTGATGGTAAAGGTAAAAGACTTTCTTTGCCTGAAACATATGTATCCCCTACTTCTGGTAGTGATGTAACATTAACTATTGATTTAGATATTCAGCTTTCTCTTGAAAATGAACTAATGAATGCATATAAAAAATATGATGCTGAAGGTGCGATTGGTATTGTTATGAATCCAAAGTCTGGTGAAATACTTGCAATAAGTAGTATTCCATCATTTAATCCGGCAAACTATAAAAATTATAGTAGTGAAATTATTAATAGAAATTTAGCAATATGGTCTAACTTTGAGCCAGGAAGTACTTTTAAAATAGTAACACTCGCATCAGCCATTAATGAAGGAAAAGTTGATATATTTAAAGAACACTTCTATGATAGTGGAAGTATAAAAGTGGCGAACTCTACTCTACACTGCTGGAAAAGAAAAGGTCATGGAGATGAAACATTTATACAGGTTGTTGAAAACTCTTGTAACCCTGGATTTGTTAATTTAGGTCAAAGACTTGGCAAAGAAACATTATTTAAATATATTACTGAACTTGGTTTTGGTAAGAAAACTGGTATTGATTTAAATGGTGAAGCAACTGGAATATTATTTAATCTTGATAAAGTTGGTCCAGTTGAACTTGCAACTACTGCGTTTGGCCAAGGAATAAGTGTTACAGCATTACAACAAGTTACAGCAGTTAGTGCAATCGTAAACGGTGGTACTCTTTATACTCCATATATTGTTTCAAGTGTTGGAGATGATTCAAAAAGTCCAGTTATCAAAAAAGAAAACATAATTACTAAAGAAACAAGTGATGTAGTTAAGTATGCTCTTGAAAGTGTTGTTGCAAATGGTAGTGGTAGAAATGCTTATATTGAAAACTATAGAATTGGTGGTAAAACAGGTACAGCTCAAAAAGTTGGTAGTGATGGACGTTATATGCAAGGAAACTATGTTCTTTCGTTTATTGGTTTTATGCCTGCTGACAACCCTGATTATGTTATGTATATAGCAATAGATCACGCTAAAGGTGTTACACAATATGGTGGTGTTGTAAGTGCTCCTATTGCTAGAAATGTATTTAAAGATATAATTTCTATTCATGATATAAAAGAAGATACAAAAGGCATTCCTAAATCATATAGATGGGATGATATTGTTTATAAAATGATACCAGATGTAATTGGTAAAACTAAAAAAGAAGCAAAAAAATTACTTCAAGGATTCAACGTAGAATTTACAGGAGATGGTGATAACGTCATAGATACAAGCCCAAATGTTAACTCACGTGTTAAAGAAGGTTCTACTATTAAAGTACTTTTAAATTAAAAATATTCGTAAAATCTTAAAACTTTTTATAATAATTCTCTTTTAAATATAGTATAATATTTTTAGGATGTGGTAACAATGAAGAAAATTATATTTACTTTCATCTTATTACTATGTAGTGGTTTTATATTATATTATGCTTATATATGTGTTAAAAATATAAATACTATTGGTATTGAAAGTGATGTTAAAGGTAAAGAAATTGACAGTGATGAATATATATATAAAGAAGATTTATTACATTTAGGATATGATTTAAAAGATATAGAAATTATACAAAATAAAGTTAGTAATGTTGATGTAAAAAGTTATTTATTAAAAGAAAAATATGATAATCTTACATCTTATATAAATGCATTATATTTTATACCAAAGAATATAGAAAGATACATAAGTTATCATAAATTAAATAGTGATATACCTTATGATAATGTTATACTTAATGTAAATATGAATCTAGATTATGATTTTTATACTAATATAAATACTCTTCATAATTATTTAGATATAACTACTCTTGTAAATAAATATAATAAACTTCCAGATAATTATGAAATAGATGATTTAGTAACATTAGATAAAGAATATAGTAAACGTGGTGAAAAAGTACGTGAAGTAATATATAAAGACCTAAAAGCAATGTTTGATAAAGCAAAAGAAGACGGATTAAAATTAAATGTTGTATCAGGATTTAGAACTAATGATAAACAAAATACATTATTCACAAATTCAGTCAAAAATAACGGCTTAGAACATGCATTATTATATTCAGCTAAATCTGGACATTCAGAACATCAATTAGGTCTTGCAATTGATATAAATAGTGTTAATGAAAGCTTTAAAGATACAGAAGAATATAAGTGGCTTATAAACAATTCATATAAATATGGATTTATAGAAAGATATAAAAAAGGTAAAGAAAATATAACAGGCTTTGCATATGAACCATGGCATTATAGATATGTAGGAATAGATACTGCTACTAAAATATATACAGAAAATATTACATATGAAGAATATGTAGTTAAATTTTTGAAATAAATTTATAGAATAAAAATACAAATGAACAAGAAATAGTTATTATAAGAACCTTAACTATTTCTTTTTTTGTACCGCTCATTTCTTTAATAATCTCCCTATCTTTGGAATATGACACTTTTATAGTTTTATGAGCATGTATATTGTATACTTTATCTCCCACTTCAATCTTTATAAGATTATTAGATTTATTAAAGTTACCATTACCAGTTATTACTACACTTGTATTATCATTTACTTCATATTTAATATTTAAATTATTTTCATTATTTAAAGTAATATCATAATCATATATATCTTTATTATAATTTATATTATATCCATCTATATTTAAAGATAAAAGTTCACTACTATCATATTCTCTTTTATCATAATTTTTAAATACATTTATTACATAATCATTATCAATATTAGAGCTAATTATAATCTTCTTATAATTATTATCTAAAGTATACACACCTTCCCCATTTACTATTTCATTTTTATCTTTTTTAACATTTATATTAACGCTTTCACTATCAGTATAATAATTATATACTTTTATTTCTTTATCAAAAGAGGGAATTAACTCTTCATTATTAACCTTAATATTACTTAAAGCATTTACCTTAACAACACAAAACAATAATATAAATATAGTAATCTTTTTCATATTAATATTATTTACATATTAAAAAAATAAATTCATAAAGAATCTATTTTATTGTTTTAATTATTATTTTTTTATTTTTTCTTTTTCTTTTATCAATTTTAAAACATTCTTTTAATGTTTCTGTCATATCATCTATCTTTTTATTATAATATATTGTCGCAAGCAATTCTTTTTCTTTTACTTTTGAACCTATTGTTTTATTTAAAACAACTCCTACACTATAATCTATGTTATCTGTTTTATGAACCCTTCCTGCTCCTAAATCAAATACTAATTTAGATAATTTATGTACATCAATATTATTTATATATCCAGTACTATCACTATAAATATATTTTCTATGAGCATTTATTTTAAGTTTTTTTATATCTCCACCCTGTGCCTTGATCCACTCATAGAATTTATTTTTAGCATGGCCACATTCAAGTAAATTAATAACAAGTTTACGTGCTTTACTTATATTTATTCCTTTAGAAACACTAATCATAAGACTAGATATTGATACTGAAAGTTCATATAATCTTTTATCATATTTTCCATTAAAGAAATCTATTACTTCTTTTACTTCAAGGGCATTACCTATATTAAGTCCAAGTGGAACACTCATATCACTTAATGTACACACTACTTTTTTATTATAATATCTTCCTAGTTCTACCATTGTTTTAGCAAGTTTAGTAGCATCTTTTATATTAGTCATAAATGCACCTTTACCTACTTTTAAGTCTATTACTATAGTATCACTACCGCTTGCGATTTTCTTAGACATTATAGAGCTTGCAATTAGTGGAATTGAATCAACCGCACCTATTTCATTTCTTAAAGCATATATTTTTTTATCAGCTACAGCTATCTTTTCACTTTGACTTATAACAGCACATCCAACTGTAGTAAGTAATTTAAGAAATTCTTTTTTAGATATGTTTAATTTGTATCCAGGAATACTTTCAAGTTTATCAACTGTTCCACCAGTAAGTCCAAGTCCTCTACCACTCATTTTAGGAACAGCAACTCCAGAAGCAGCAACTATAGGGGCAACAATTAGTGTTATTTTATCTCCTACACCACCAGTTGAATGTTTATCACATACAGGCTTATCAATACTACTTAAATCAATAATCTCACCACTTTTAATCATTATATCTGTTAAATAATATGTTTCTTCCATAGATAAATCATTATTATAAATACTAAATAAGAAATCACTCATAGTCTTATCATTTATTTTACCTTTGATATAACTATTAACCATATATTCTATTTCTTTATATGTAAGTTCTTCCTTATTATTCTTTTTATCAATTATTTCTACTACCTTCATATACCTCACCTATTATACATTATACAATATTTTTGATGAAAAAAATAGATTCATTTTTATGGTTCTAAATGACCTAATTAGTAGATAACATTATAAAGAGTTAAATAGAATAGAAAAAGCCCTTATTTTCATTTTGATATTTTTATCATCTTTTATTTTAACATTTATATAACAGAACTATTGTATCAAAAAAGATTTTCTATAAGACAAAAAATTTGAATTTACATAAATTCAAATTTTATTACTCTACCTTATGGCAGTTATTTCATAACCAATGCATTTGTTTTAGTTCTTACCCACCCATCCATGCTTTCGCATGGAGTAGTCGCTTAATAATATATTCCATACCTTTTTTGCTTTAAGTCGGATTTGTTTTAGTTCTCTTAACTAATTTCGTTTTGAATTAGTTTATATATACTTTACATATTATCCCAATCGGAAAGCTGGGGCGACGCCGCGAGTATACTTAGCATAGGTGTTAATCCAATCTCCGTAATCGTTAACACTAAAGAAAATGCCAGGATTATCAGAAGAAGCCGCGCGAAGCCACCAATAATCAGCACTAGTTCCGTTTTTCTTTATTGCTCCGCTATAGTTACTTGTACTTGTTCCTAAATTTTTATAATAGTCTAATTGTCTTGTTACATCCCTTGCTGTATCATACTCTATTGTATTTGAACTTCCTTGTGCCCATACTTCTGCTGTACTTAGTAAATATAATTTATCTGTTGATGTGAAGTTTGCTGTATCTTCGCTTCCATGTCCTGATACTACTGTTGTATCTATTATTGCATTCTTTATTTCACTTGGTATTGCATTATATATATCATTATTTACAAATGTATACAAACTTGATGCTGGCCAGCCATCTTTATTCCATCCATAATCGTATTGTGTTCCTTTATATGTTCCTGATGGATTCATATTATGTGTTGTTATTATATCTGCAAATTCTAGTACAAATCCACATGCTGTTTGTGAGAAACCAGTTCCTGAACATTCGCTTGGTGTTGAAGTATTTGCAATACGTAATGTATGTGTTCCATATGTTCCTAAATCTACTGTCTTTGTATCTCCTACATTATATTTACTTATATTATTATTTCTAACTGCTTTAATTATTGTTTTCCACGAATCTGTCGCAAATGAATTAGGTACTGGAATATCTTTATCAGCAATATCAGTAAAGTATCCTGGGTTACTTGTTCCACCATCTATATGAGCATAAGCTTTATCAATCTTAGTTGAATCATATTTTGTTCCTGCTCCACCTACTAGTTTAGTACTATCAGTAAACATATTAGCACTAGATGTTACATTATTAGTATTAAACTTATCACCTACATATATGGTTTTAAGATTTGTAGAAGTATTAAACATATAGCTCATGTTTGTTACATTACTTGTATCAAAATTACTTAAATCTAAGGTTGTAGCTTGACTACTAGAAAACATAGCACGCATATTTGTTACTTTTGATGTATTAAAAGAACTTAAATCTAATATTGTGGCTTTACTACTATCAAACATAAACTCCATATATCTTACCTTTGATGTATCAAAATTACTTAAATCTAAGGTTGTAGCTTGACTATCAGAAAACATATTACTCATATCTATTACTTTTGATGTATCAAAATTACTTACATCTAAGGTTGTAGCTTGACTATCTCCAAACATATATCTCATATTTGTTACATTGCTTGTATTAAAATTGCTTACATCTAATGTTGTGGCTTGACTTCCAGAAAACATAGATTCCATATCAGTTACATTACTTGTATTAAAATTGCTTACATCTAATGTTGTGGCTTGACTACTAGAAAACATATTGTTCATATCTGTTACTTTTGATGTATCAAAATTGCTTACATCTAGGGTTGTGGCTTCACTATTGTTAAACATAGAATTCATATTTGTTACTTTGCTTGTATTAAAACTACTTAAATCTAATATTGTTGCTAGACTCCTAAAAAACATATATGACATTGAACTAATTGGCTTATTATTTATATAAGTACAAACTTTACTATTTACAACATCAGTACTTGCTCTGTTAGTAAGCATAACTCCCCAACCATCAGTATCCATATTTGTCCAAGCTAATACAAATGGACCATTTTGAATAACATAACCACGTTGTTTATACCCATAAGTATATTGTCCATTTACATATTTAAGTCCTTGTGTTAAAGTATCTGTTGTTGTACAAAAATATGTATTTGTTGATGTATCTTTTTCTATTATTGTGTATCCAGCTGGTACTGTCACATCATTTAATGTATTAGTGGCAAAGCCACCTACTATTTTGAATGTTATAGTTTGTGATGAAGTACTGCTATTAGTAATCTTTAATTTAATAGTATTTTTACCACTTGAAGTTATTTTATCATTTGGAGAACTATAATTTGTTACATTATCATTTGTATCTTTTGTTGATTCATAATACTTTATTGATATATTTGAATTATTTTGATATATAAGTTTATAGTATGTATCTATTGGATTTTCATTTGTGATAGTTACATCTACTATTGTTTCACCACTTGGTACTGATAAAGTGTTAGTAGTTGTTCCATCAATAGTCATTGAGTATTTTAAAGTACCAATATACATTTCTGCTGCTTTATGATTATTTGATGTAACAATATAATTTGAATATGTTGCTCCTAAAGTAATACTAATTCCTACTAGTACTAAAGCTATCATCAAATATTTATGTTCTTTTAAGAAATCTAATACTTTATTCATATCTATTCTCCAAAATTATTTTATCATTATTAGAAAATATTATCAATTGCTTTCTTGAAGCTTTATATTTTCATATAATAATTTTATTTATATATTGTTTATTCTTTTATTGGCTTACCATAACTTTTAAATTATTTATTAATAGTATTTATATAATGGTTCATATGAATTCGTCACACACTGTGTGACGAATTAACAAATATCAATTTTTTATTTTATTTGATGACTTTATCATAGCAATTCATATGTTCTTGCTATTATTCTTGCATCACTTGAATATTCTATTACATATTTATTTTCTTTTTTACAAATGATAATGCCTATTGTTTTATCTTGATTAATCTTTTTTAAGTTTTTATCTATATAATTCATATATACTTGTATTTGCCCTATATGTTCTTTCTTTAACTCTGTTACTTTTAATTCAATCACTACATAACAATTAAATTTAATATTAAATAGAAGTAAATCTATATAATTATATCTTTCACCTATTTTGATTTTATATTCATTGTCTATAAAACTAAATGAATCTCCTAGTTCTTTCATAAATGATGAGATATCTTCAAGTACTAATTTTTGTAATATTTTTTCTGTTATTTCTGTATAATTATGAATATTTTTAATTAATATTGGATTCTTTATATTATCTTTAATATTTAATTTTTCATTATTGATTAGTTTATTTTTAGTTTCTTCATCAAGTCTTTCATATTCTTTGTTTTTTATTTTATTTCTAAGTTCTCTAACTGATAAATTTTGGTATATACATATATTTATATAATAATTTATGATTGTTACGTTATTTATTGGTATTATTTCTATATAATGGCTCCATGTCAAAAGGTGCGACAGTGTCGCACCTTTTTCAATCATTAAGTAAAACTGTCTAAATCTTTTTAAATTAGATACGCCATATCCTTTGCCTAATTCATTTGTTAGTTTTTTGGAATATTCTTTAATTATACTTTCTCCATAACATTTACCTGCTTTGCTTAACATTTTTCCCACATTATAATAAGTGGTTAAATCACTTTTATTAATTGAATGTGTTTTTACTTTTCTATTTATTTCATTATTTATTAATTCTTTCTTTATATCTTCATAATAATTCATTTGTTCTTGTTACTATCCTTTCTTTTTTGATAAATTTATGGTTCAAGATTAAAATACGCGACAGTGTCGCGTGTTTTTAATCGTTAAATAAAACTGTATAATCTTTTCAATTGGTGCGCCACTGGCGCACCTTTTCACATGACAAAAGTGGTAATTTTGATACCACTTTCTTATTATTCTTCAGGTTTTTTATAACTTGATAGGAACGATACTTTTTCTGCGATTACATCCATTACATATTTAGTTTCACCGTCTTTATCATATTGTGAAGTTTGAAGTCTACCTTTAACACCAACTAAGTCACTTTTCTTACAATACTCACAAGTAGTTTCAGCAATACCATTCCATAATGTACATCTTATGAAATCAGTATCATATTGCCCATCCATATTCTTGTAAGCTCTTGGTACTGCTAGTGTTATATAAGTTCTTTTCTTATTATTTTCACCAACTATTACTTCAGGATCATTTGCTATTCTACCTGTTATAATTACTTGATTTATCATTATGTTTCCTCCTTTCATGAGGAATATAACATAAATAAATATAGTGTTTCAAATTGGTAAAATTTAATTTTGAGATAGTTTTTTATAGTGAAAATTTAATTTTTCTTTAGGGAAAAATATAGTTTTCGGATATGTTTTTATACCTAAAATTTAATTTTAGGTAAAATTAAAAAAATTACAAAAAAATGTAACTTTTTTAACTAATTAGCAAACTCAAAGATTTCTTTTTTATTCTTTAATACTTTTATTAAATAGTCTATTTCTTCATATGTATTATAGAAATATAAACTTATTCTAACAGTATCTTCTGTGTTATCACCCATTTTAGCACAGTGTTTACCACTTCTTACGCAAATACCTTTAGTATTTAGATAAAGTCCTAAGTCTCCTGATAATACTCCATCTATATTAATTAATACTATACTACCTTCTGTATCTTTATTATATATTTTTATATATGGTATCTTTTCTAGTTCTTTTATCAAATATTTTTTTAAATATTTTTCATGTCTTTCTATATTATCCATACCTATTTCATTTAGATAATTTATTGATTCACTAAAGCCTATTATTCCACTTAAATTAGGAGTACCTGCTTCAAATCTATATGGAAGTTCAGCAAGTCTTAATGAATTACTATCATATATTAGATTCATTCCACCACCATATTCAAATGGTATCATTTTCTTTAATAAATCATATTTTCCATAAAGCACTCCTACCCCTGTTGGTCCACACATTTTATGAGCAGAAAATGCTAGAAAATCTATATCTAAATCTTGAACATCAGTTTTAATATGAGGAACACTTTGTGCTCCATCAACTACTACTAATATATTATGTTTATGTGCTATCTTACAAATAGTTTTTATATCTCTTTTATCTCCACTTACATTTGTTATATGAGCAAGTGATATTACTTTAGTTTTATTAGTTATTTTACTTATTAAATCATTTATATTTAATTTCTCATTTACTGAATCTACAAATACTATCTTAATATTCTTTTTTATAGATAATATTAACCATGGAAGTATATTAGATGCATGTTCACTACTTGATAATATTATTTCATCATTTTCTTTTAAATAATTTAAGAAATAGCCAAAACATATCATATTTAGTGAATCAGTTGTATTTCTAGTAAATATTATTTCATCTGTTCTTTTAGCATTAATAAACATTTTAACTAAATCTCTTGTATAGTCTATTTCATCATCTACTTTAAAACTTATATCATAGTCTCCTCTATGTGAATTAGCATTATAACCATAATAATATTCATTCATTTTATCTATAACTCTATAAGGCTTAAATGTAGTAGCAGCATTATCAAAATATATTAGACTTTTTTCTTTCATAGGAAATTCATTTTTATTATTCACCTTATACCTCACCTAATATAATATATACATGTAAAATAAATTGTTTTATAACAAATATAATAATTGAAGTAGTTTATTATTTAATATATAATATATATGGGTGAAAGAAAATGGATTGTATTTTTTGTAAAATTATTAAAGGAGATATTCCATCATATACAATATATGAAAATGAATATGTAAAGTGTTTTTTAGATGTTAATCCTAATTCTATGGGACATACATTAATTATACCTAAGAAACATTTTAAAGATATTTACGATATAGATACTCTATATCTAAATGAAATTAATAAGGCTAGTAAAGAAGTAATTAAAATTCTTGATGAAAAATTAAAGCCTAATGGGTATAAACTAGTTCAAAATAATGGAATATTACAAGAAGTTAAACATTATCATTTACATATTATTCCTAGTTATAATAAGAAAAATAATATGGATGTAAGTGATGTATTTAATATGATTAAGTAATTGTTTATTTGGATTATTTAGTGTATAATTGATTTATAAAAAGGAGTGACAAAAATGTTTGAATCTATTGATAAGAAAAAATTAATAATAATAGGTGCTTCTTTAATAGGATTTCTTGTTGTAGTTTTACTTGCAACATGGATTATATCTATTGTTAAGCCACACTATTATACTTATGAGGAAGTTGAAGAAAAAATTACTTTAGCGGTTAAAAGTTATTATGAAACTAATCCTACTTTAGTACCTACTAAAGATGGAGATTATACTATTCAATATAGTACATTAGTTGAAGGAAAACATATTAAACCTCTTAATGAAATACTTAAAGATGGAGATAATTGTACTGTAGAAATAGTAGTTAATAAAAGTGGAGATAATATAGCATATCTTCCATATCTAACATGCCCAGGTAGTTATGAAACTAAAGAGTTATACAAAGTTATTAAAGAAAATTCACCTGTCGTTACTGAAGGTAGTGGACTTTATGAAAGTGAAAATGGTGGATACTACTTTAGAGGTGAAGTTAAAAATAATTATATAACTTTTGGAACTATAAATATTAATGATAAAGATGTTCCATACCTATGGAGAATAGTTAGTATTGAAGATGATAATACAGTTAAAATAATAAATGAAACTGGTAAAAGAGAACAATATCCTTGGGATAATAGATATAATGAAGATAGAGATGCTACTTGGGGATACAATACATTTGAACTTAGTAGAGCTAAAGAAACATTAAAAATTTTTGAAAGTAATGAAGAGATAGTTAATGAAAATTTAAGAAATGCTATTGTTTCTAAAGAATTATGCGTTGCTAAAAGAAAACTTAATGATGAAACAAAAAATGGTACTGTTGAATGTTCAGTTAAATCAAATGATAAATATATGTTTGGACTTATTACTCCATATGAATATATGAGAGCAAGTCTTGATGAAAATTGTAAAATAGCTACTAGTGAATCATGTTCAAATTATAATTATTTATATCATGAAAGATGGAATACATGGTCATTAACAGCACTTGATACAGAAGATAGTAATTATTCAGTTTATTATTTAAATGGTGCTGCTTTCAACACAGCAAGAGCTAGTTTAGAAAGAAGATTCATATTAACTGCATATGTTAATAAAAGAGCATTATTTAAATCTGGTAATGGTACTGAAACTGATCCATATGTTGTAAGATAATTTATTCAAAATAAAAGCCCTATTGAATTATAGGGTTTTCATTTGTAACAATATTTGTATTATTATTTTGCATTTGATTTAATTTAAATTGTTCTTGTTCTTTAAGTAACTCTTCACTCTTTCTGAACCACTCAGTACCAATATGAGCATTACTTGAATTTGGAGTTGGATCTGGTTTATCTATTTTAGTAAATGTTGGTATATTAAAGGCATTTCCAAAGCATAATGCAACACCTGGTCTTAATGTCTTCAATCTTTCTACATCTGTTTCACTTATGCTGTGAGTAATATTTTTAACAATTTCAAGGTCTGCTGGATGGAACATTCTAAGAACTAAATAATTAGAACATTGACTAAGTGCAGTATTAGATAGTTCACTAGGTCTTTGAGTAATAAGTCCTAAAATAACACCATATTTTCTACCTTCTTTAGTAATTCTATCAAATATATTATATCCAATTGTATTAATATCATTATCATTTTGAACATAACGGTGGGCTTCTTCTAATATTATTTGCATTGGGAAGCCTCCCCTGTTTTCTAAACTAATCGCATAATCAAAAAATAACTTAGAATATACTTTAGTAAGTACTTTAGCAAATCTTTCATCAACATAATTTAAGTTAAAATTTACTATTTGAGCTTTTTCACCAGTAGGAGCAGTAAATATATTTTTAATATAATCAGATTTAGGTATATATTCATCTACTTCAAAATATATTCCATAGTCTCCATTAATTATAGTATCTAATCTTACTTTTAATATATTATTAACATCATAAACTTTATCACTTTTTAAAACACCTTCACTAATAAGAGCAAATTCAAATGCATTATATAAGTCCTTAAGAGTATAAAATTTAGGTTTCATATTTCTATTTAATTTTAATTCTTCACTTACATAACCTTCCAAATATTCAGTTACTAACTGCATTGTATTTATTTTACCAGTTTGATCTATATTTAAACATTGTCTTAATGTTCTCGTATATCCTGGTTGAATTATCTTACTCTCTAAATTTATATCTTTTGTATAGAATGTAGAAAGTACAGCTACCACTTGATCTCTTATTTGTGCTGAACTTTTACCACTTGTAAGTATATCTAATATTGCTTTAGCAATGATATTGTTTTTCATATCTTTTACTTTTTCTTCATCTTCAGTAAATAAATATACATACTTAAGTGCTTTTTCAATAATAGGAAGTTGTGATGGAGAATCTACATTTAAAAGTAATGCTATATCATCAACTTCAAGATAATATGGTGGTATTTTAACTATTTCACTTCTTGTAAATCCTGGGTCTGTAGTAAGTGTTTTACATCTACAAAATTTAGTTTGATTTATTCTATCAAGAGCATAATGATATTCACCATATACATCAAATAATACTATATTAGCATTAGTTGGAATATAATTCTTTCTATAAAATAGATTTTGAAATAATCTTGTTACACTACAACTCTTTCCACTACCTGTATTACCTATTATAGCAAAGTGATTTGAAAAGAAATTATCTATATTAGCAGATACATTAAATCCATCATATATAAGGCTTTTACCAATATAAAGATCAGTTGGAGTATCTATTTGTTGATTACCAACAAGTGCGATTACTTCATCTTTATTAACTATTCTAGCCTTAGCATCAGCAGTAGGTTTATTTAAAACACCACTATAAAATTGATTATTAATAAATTCACCTACTAAAATACAAGATATTTCATCTCTGGTTATTGATGTAATTTCAGCAACCACTTTAAATTTATCTTCAAATACTATATGTACTCCAACTAAAGTTGTTTCTACTCTTTTTGATAAGTTTTCTAATTTAATATTTTGTTCAAATATTGATATTATTTTTCCAAACATATAAGCACCTTCTTATTCTATTAAAATTATATCATTAAAAAGGTACTATTGCTAGTACTAATTATTTAACAATTATATTTTTTAATTCACCAGTAGGTTCTATTTTAGTTATTTTATATATTTCATTTATTAAATCTATTATATCTTTATAATTAAAATTATCTGTTATTATATAATATCTTTTATCATTAGATATAATTATTATATCTCTACCATCATATAGATAATTATCTATATTTAAGTCATTTTTATAACCATATTCTTTTATATTTTTTAAATTAACTTTATATTTTTTAGGAATATATGCTCCACATTTAAATTTATTACTTGGTATAGTGATAAGTTTATATGGGTTATATACTTTATCTTTTTTTGATATGTTTTTTGATGGAAGTAAGAGATTCAAATATAATGTATCTTCTTCAATAACAATACTTATACCTTTATAATACTTTATACCTGTTACGATATTACCTATTAAAAATACATTTGGTACTGACAATATAAATAATGATATAATTATTCCTAGTAATTCTATTTTTATATCTAATGCTAAAAAGAACACTAATATTGTTGGAATTAGAAAGAATATTTCTAGTGTTATATCTAATATTATTGTAGGCATAAATTTATCTTTTTTAGCATTTATTTTCATATAATTCTCCTGCTTTATAATTATAACATGACAAGAAAAAAATGAGAACTTAATCTCATTAATTCTTTCTTAATATTTCAAGTTTATGTTCTTCTTTAGCTAAATCTTCTCTTTCTTTATTAACTATTGCTTCAGGTGCTTTATTAACATAGTTTTCATTAGAAAGAAGTTTTTTACGTCTTTCTATAGATACTTCTAGTTTTAATATTTCTTCTTGTATCTTTTGCTTTTCTTCTTCACTATTTTTAGAATTATCAAAATATATATCAAATTTATAACTATATAATTCTATAGTTAATTTATCTTTATATGTAGGAGTTTCTACTATTTTATCTTCTAGTTTTAACATCTTATTTAATAATGTGTTCTTGTTATAATCTATTATTTCTATATCATTTGATATTTTATTTTCTAGTTTTTTATTTCTAAATAGTGTTATATATTCTAACATATTATCTATTTCTTTAGTGATATCGTTATATATTTGTTTTTTATTATATGTTGGATATTCACTTTGTAATAGTAATTCTGTATCTTTTATTTCAAAATTACTATATATTTCTTCTGTTACAAAAGGCATAAATGGATGTAACATTTTTATAATACATGTTATTGTATATAGAAGTGTACTCTTTGTACCATTTGATTCACTGAATTTAGACATTTCTATATATTTATCACAGAATATATCCCATATAAATGAATATAAGCAACTTCCTGCATTATTAAATTCATATTTATCCATTGATTTTGTTACTGCATGAATTGTTTCATTTAATTTAGTAAGCATCCATTTATCAGCATCATTTAATTCTTCTAATTTATAATCTTCCTTCTTAAAGTTTTCTAGTTTCATGAGTACAAATCTTGATGCATTCCATAATTTATTTATGAAGTTCCAAGTTGATGCGACTTTTTCTGTATCAAATTTTATATCCATTCCCATTGCAGATGTTGTTGTTAGATAAAATCTTAAAGCATCACATCCATATTCATCTATTAAGTCCATTGGATCTATTCCATTACCAAGGGATTTAGACATTTTTCTACCTTGTTTATCTCTTATAAGTCCATGAATTATACAATCTTTAAATGGACGATTATTCATTTGTTTAAGTGATGAAAATGCCATTCTTGCTACCCAAAAGAATATTATATCATATGCTGTTACTAAAACATCTGTTGGGAAATATCTTTCTAAATCTTCTGTTTTATTTGGCCAACCAAGAGTACTAAATGGCCATAATGCACTACTAAACCATGTATCTAAAACATCATTGTCTTGAGTCCATCCTTCTCCTGGACATTCTACTTGTACTTTAACTTCATCATCTTTATACCAAGCAGGAATTCTATGTCCCCACCATAATTGTCTACTTATACACCAGTCATGGCAATCTTCCATCCAGTGATTAAGTATCTTTTCAAATTTCTTTGGTATAAAGTTTATTTTTTTATCTTTAGATTTTTGAGCATTTAATAAGTCTTCACTCATACCTTTCATACTAACGAACCATTGTTTAGAAAGATAAGGTTCTACTACTGCACGTGTTCTTTCAGAATGTCCTACACTATGTGTCATCTTTTCAACACTAATAAGTAGTCCTTCTTTTTCTAAATCTTTAAGTAATTCACTTCTACATTCTTCTCTTGTCATACCATTATATTTACCGGTAAGTTCATTCATAGTTGCATCTTCATTCATTATGACAATTCTTTCTAAATTATGTCTATTTCCTACTTCAAAATCATTAGGATCATGTGCTGGTGTTATTTTAACGCAACCTGTTCCGAATTCTGGATCAGCATGTTCATCTCCTATAATTGGTATTAATTTATTAACAATTGGAAGTATAACATTTTTACCTATTAAATCATTATATCTTTCATCTTCTGGATTTACTGCGACAGCTGTATCACCAAATAATGTTTCTGGTCTAGTTGTTGCTACATCTAAATATTTATCGCTTCCTTCAATAAAATATTTTAAATGATAGAATGCTCCTTCGTCTTCTTCATAAATAACTTCTTCATTAGAAAGTGCTGTTTTAGCAACAGGATCCCAGTTTATAATCTTTTCTCCTCTATAGATAAGTCCTTCATTATATAATTTAATAAATACTGTATTTACTGCATTATTAAGTCCTTCATCTAATGTGAATCTTTCTCTTGTATAATCTACACATAGTCCCATCGTTTTCCATTGATTATGAATGTTATCTCTATGTTCATCAGTCCATTTCCAACATTCTTTTAAGAACCCTTCTCTTCCAAGTTCATATTTATTGATGCCTTGTTCTTTTAATCTATTAACAACTTTTGCTTCAGTTGCAATAGCGGCATGATCCATACCAGGAAGCCACAAAGTATCAAATCCTTTCATTTTTTTATATCTAATAATTGCATCTTGCAAACTTGTATTAAGTGCATGTCCTAAATGAAGATTACCTGTAACATTAGGTGGTGGTATAACTATTGTAAATGGTTCCTTACTTTTATCACCTGCTTCAAATAAATGACTCTTCATCCATGCATCATATTTACCATTTTCTACTTCTTTATGGTTATATTTTTTTTCTAACATAATCTATTCTCCTTTTAAATATTTCTTTACCTCATCAAAATAAGGCTTAAACTTATCTTTATTTTTAATATGTTCAAACATCTTATCATAGTAACCTTTTTCTAATATAGTTTGTTTACTATAATCATAGTTTAAATCAAATGCAAATGCTAAAAAGACAAGTATCTTATCATTAACTGTTTTAACATATTCATTTTTGACTAATTTATATTTCTTAAATTCTATTATTACTTCACTTGATAATTCACTATCATCTTCATTTAATTCTAATATTCTAGGATTAGAGAATGCATATAATATATCTAATTTATCAGCATCTCTTATTATTTTAGAATGTAATGTTTCTTTTACTGATAAGTCACTATCTATACTATATTTATTATGATTAAGTATTGCTTTCTTTACAATATCATAGTCCTCAGTACCTAATTTATAATTCTTTATATCTCCATCATCAAATAATAATTTACATCCAAGAACAGCATGATCAATAGATTCATTATCATTAAATGTCTTATATTGTTTCCATTGTTCAAATCTACCATAATCATGTAATAGTCCAATTAAACATGCTAAATAGTTATCATCTTCATCTAAATTTAATGTATATGATATTTCATCACATTCATGCATGACTCGATAACTATGTTTATATTTATATTCTATCATTTTATCTTCTAAATCAAATGACATAACATACTTATCAAATTCATCTAAATTATCATTCATTTCATTTTTCATAACTTTTCCTCCAAAAGAAAAGATGATACCAAAGGACGATTAAATCGTGGTACCACCTTATTTACTTCTTATATTTTTAACGCATAATTACGTAATTTCTTACTAAACTCAGAAATTAAACTCACAAGCTACCTTCATATATATTCCTTAAGAAAAGCTTTCAGCTAATAACTTTTCATCTCTAATAAGTAGTATATATTACTCCTCTTGGTCTTTGTTTTTATGATTTAGATTATACAACTTAAATTTTAAACTGTCAATTACATTTATAAATTATTCATTGTAATCTTTATTTGATAATCTAAGTACACTATTATTACCATTTACTTTTTCTTGTAATTCTTCTTGTCTTTGATAAAATTCATTTCTAACTCTTGCTATTTCAACTGGAGTAGATAAATTATATCTTTTTATTAATAGTTTGCCATTTTCTTTATGACATTCACTTTTCATAGTTTCATAATCAGCACTTATAAAACTTACTACTTGTGGCTCTTCAAATATTACGTTATCTACATCTACAAAAGTATCATCTTGTTCTTTTTTCATAAATATAACATCATATTCTTCATGTATTTTACCATCATAATCATATTTAACTGTATGCTTTGTTATATAACAAGGCATTACTACAAAACAATCTGTATCAATTATAGGTAGTCCACACATATCATGTCCTGTATATTTTTTTATTTCATATAAAGCATACGCTGTTGGATAATTTATTTCGTCCATTATTATTTCCCCCGTCTTTATAAATTAGTCTTCTTTATGAAGTTCTTCAATTATTTTTTCTATTTTTTGTCCATATTCGATAGATTCATCAAATATAAATTTTAATTCAGGTATATGTCTTATTTGTAATCTTTCAGCAAGTAAACTTCTAAAGAATCCACTTGCATTGTTTAAATCTTTTTCTACTTTTACTCTATCATCAGTAGTAGTAAAGTATACTTTAGCAAAACTTAAATCATTTGTTACTTCACATGCAGTTATTGTTACATGTTTAAAGTCTTCATCTTTAGCATCAAGAAGTAATATATTTCCAAGTTCTTTTTGCATGTCAGAAGCTACTCTTTCACCTTTTAAACTCATACTCTTTTCACTTCCCTTACTTCATATGCTTCAATAATATCTCTTTCTTTAATATCTGGGAATGATTCAATAGTCATACCACAATCATATCCAGCTTTAACTTCTTTAGCTTGATCTTTTTCTCTTTGAAGTGTTGCAATTTTTGATGTTGTTACTACTATACCATCTCTAATTACTCTGCATGGTGTTCCAACTTTAACAATACCACTTGTTACATGAGACCCTGCTATATTACCAACTTTAGAAAAATGGAATATTTGTCTTACTTCTGCTTCACCAATAACTACTTCTTCATATTCTGGATCAAGCATACCCTTCATAGCACTTTCTATTTCTTCTACAAGTTTATAAATGATATTATAAAGTCTTATATCAATACCATAACTTTTAGCTGTTTCTTTTGTTTGTTTACTTGGACTTACATTAAATCCAATGATAATCGCATTAGATGCGTTTGCTAAAACTACATCACTTTCAGTTATAGTTCCAACTCCACTTCTAATAACATTTATCTTAACACCTTCTACATTAATTTTTAATAATGCATTTTTAACTGCTTCTTCGCTACCTTTAACATCTGTCTTTAATATAATATTTATTTCTTTTCTACCTTCTTTAATAGAATCAAATAATTCTTCAAGACTTAATGCTTTTTTAGCAAATTTCTTACTTTTTTCATGTTCTTTTCTCTTCATGGCTACACTTCTTGCTTCTTTTTCACTTTCAAATGCCATGAATTTATCACCTGCAACAGGTACATCATCAAGTCCAGTTACTTCTACTGGTTTAGATGGTTCTGCTGATATTATTTCGCGTCCTGTATCATCTTTAAGCGTTCTTACTTTTCCATAGTTTGTTCCAACTACGATAGGGTCTCCAAGTCTTAATGTTCCATTTTGTATTAATAATGTTACAACTGGTCCTATATTCTTATCAAGTCTTGCTTCTATTACTGAACCACTAGCATATCTATTAGGATTTGCTTTTAAATCTAACATTTCACTTAATGCATTAATGTTATCTAACAGTAAGTCAACACCTTCTCCAGTTTGAGCACTTATACGGCAGAATATAGTGTCTCCACCCCATTCTTCTGGAGTAAGACCTACTTCACTTAATTCACTCATTATTTTATCAACATTAATATTTGGCTTATCAATCTTGTTAACAGCAACAATAATAGGTACTCCTGCTGCTTTAGCATGATCTATTGCTTCTCTTGTTTGAGGCATAACTCCATCATCTGCTGCTACTATAATAATAACAATATCAGTTACAGCTGCACCTCTTGCTCTCATTTCTGTAAATGCTGCATGACCTGGTGTATCAATAAATGTAATCTTTTTACCATTTTTAGTTACTTGATATGCACCTATTGCTTGAGTGATACCACCTGCTTCACCAGCCGCAACATGAGAATTACGAATATAATCTAATAATGTAGTTTTTCCATGATCAACATGTCCCATAATTGTTACAACTGCTGGTCTTTCTACTAAATCACTTTCATTATCTTTAATTACATATTCTTCAAAATTAGTTATATCAGTTGTTTCTTCTTTAACAAGTTCTTTATTATAATCAAGAACTAATACTTCTGCATCTTCAAATGAAATTGCTTGATTTGAAGAAATCATAAGTCCCATACCAATTAATTTTTTAACAACATCTGTAACTGGAACTTTAAGTTCATTTGCAAGATCAGATACACTCATACCTTCTTTATATAAAACAACATTATTTTCTACTTCTTCTTTATTACTTTGAAGTTTTTGTTTGTTTTTATAAATATTCTTTTTCTTAAGTGATAAATCTTCTTGATTTTGTTTATTATCTTTCTTCTTGAATTTTTCTTTTACCTTAACTTGTTCATCTAATTCAATATTGTATGCAAGTGCTGCTTCTTCTGCTCTATCTTCTAGTTCAAATTTATCAGCAAGTTCCTCTGTTAAATTATTTTCTTCTACTTTTGATAATTCATTATCAAGCATAATTATTGCTTCATCATCTAATATATCACTCTTGCTTTTGTAGTTATATCCCATCTTCTTTAGTGAATCTATAACTTCTTCACATGTTACACCTAATTCTAAAGCATAATCTTCTATACTCATAAAATCCCTCCTTTTTCTATTTTATATTTTAGTTAATAATTCATCATATATTTCATCTTTAATTGTTACTTCTAAATGACGTTCTAGTATTTTAGACTTACGTGCTTTTTCAATAGTTTCTCTGTCTTTTTTAATATAAGCACCTCTACCATTTGCTTTACCAGTTTCATCTACAAATACATTTCCTTCATTATCACGAACAACTCTTAATAATTCTTTCTTTTCTAATTTTTCATGTGTCACTACACATGTTCTCATAGGTACTTTTCTTACTTTCATTTTATTCTCCTTATGAGTTAATTTGTTTATTTATATCAGCAAGTGTTTTAATATTAATTGTATATTTAGTAAGTTTACTAGCAAGTTTAATATTAATACCTTTCTTACCTATTGCTAAACTTAAGTTTTCATCATCAGCAATAACTAATGCTTCTTTTTTCTTTTCATCAGTTATACTTACATTTAAGTTTTTAGCAGGACTTAATGCATTAGCAATGAATTCTTCTGGGTCAGTGCTATATGCGATTAAATCTACTTTTTCTCCTCCAAGTTCATTAATTATATTAGCAATTCTTCTTCCTTTTTCACCAATACAACTTCCAATTGGATCTACTTTTGGATTAGTTGATGCTACTGCTACTTTAGATCTAACACCTGCTTCACGAGCAACTCCCCTAAGTTCAAGAGTTCCATCATTAAATTCAGGTATTTCATGTTCAAATAATCTTTTAACAAATCCATAATTCTTTCTTGATACTAAAATTAATGGTCCTTTAGTAGTAGTTTCTATCTTAGTAATATATACTTTAATAGAGTCTCCCATGGTTAATTTTTCACCTGGTATTAATTCAGTTTTAGGAAGTATTCCACGTGCTTTACCTAAATCAACATAGTAATTTCTAGCATCTTCCATTGCAAGAAATCCTATCATAAGTTCATCTTGTTTATCTTCAAATTCACTCATGATTTTTTCACGTTCTGCTTCTCTTATCTTTTGAAGTACAACTTGCTTTGCTACTGAAATAGCAACTCTACCAAAATCTTTAGGAGTAACTTCTTCTAATATTTCATCTCCAACTTGATAATCACTATTTATTTCTTTAGCATCACTTATTGTCATTTCATTTAGATAATCATGTTTTACTTTAACTTCTCCAGTTTCAGGATCAATATCATCGTCATCATCTTTATAATCTTCAACTATTGTTGTAACTTTAAATACTTTTATTTCTCCTGTGTTTCTATCAATTAATACTCTTGATGTATAATCTGCTTTTTCATTCTTTTTAAATGCTGTTGAAAGTGCTGTTTGCATTGCTTCTATAACAACATCTTCATCAATGCCTTTTTCTTTAACGATATAGTCTAATGCTTTTTTAAATTCTTTTGCCTTAGCAACATTTTCATCTTCTACTTTAGTTTTCTTCATCTTCTTCACTCACTCCTTTGCTTCCTACATCTAAAACATATTCTTCTAAATCTAAATCTAATGAATCAATTATTGGATCAACTATATGTGTTGCTTTAACACATAAATCCATATCTACTCCAGATTCACTATCTATAGTTACAAATAATGTTTTTTCTCCTTCATCTTCTCCTAGATAAACATCTAACAATTTTATATTTTCTTTCTCTAGTGGTTCAGTTATTGCATCTTTGATTTTATCTATCACACAAATGCCTCCTTTCGTAATTAAAGAGTGGACTGTTATGCCCACTCTTCGTTGTCAAATGTATTATATCATATTAAATTATATGTTACAAGAAAAACTTTACCATAAATAAACACTAAATCATAATATTTCTATTTTGATATTCTTCACAATCTAAACAATTAAAAAAATTTTAAATCAACATAAATTCAAAATTTTCTTTTTCTGCCTAAAGACAGGTTACTTTCCTATTATTTATATTTTCTCATAATCGCCTATCAATATTTTCACATGGAATAGTCACTTCATAACATCTTTCATACTTTTTTGTTTTAAGTCGGATTTGTTTTTGTTCTCTCTTCCAATTACGTTTTGCATAAGTTTATATATGCTTTACGCATTATCCCAATCGGAAAGCTGGCGAAACACCGTATGTATAAGTAGCATAGTCGGTATTGTAGCGACCATTGCTAGACACACCGCAGAAATTGCGGTTAGCACTAGAACCGGCCGCACGGAACCACCACCTAGCAGGACTAGTTCCGTTTTTCTTTATTGCTCCACTATAACTGCTTGTTGTTACACCAATATTTGTGTAATAATCTAATGTTCTTGTTAAATCTTTTGCTGTATCATAACTAATAGCCCCCCAATCTGTATATATTTCTTTTAGAGTTAACAAGTATAATTTATCTGTTGATGTGAAGTTTTCTGTGTCACTTTTTCCATGTCCTGATACAACTGTTGTATCTATTATTGCATTCTTTATTTCACTTGGTATTGCATTATATATATCATTATTTACAAATGTATACATACTTGATGCTGGCCATCCTCCTACATTTGTAGCTGTATCATTCATTTTATGTATTGTTATAACATCAGCAAATTCAAGTACAAAACCACATGCTGTTTGTGAGAAACCTATACCTGAACATTCGCTTGGAGTTGATGTATTAGCTATACGCAATGTATGTTTTCCATAACTACCTAAATCTATTTCTTTTGTATCACCTACATTATATACTCCATCATTTCATTCTTTTATTGCATCTATAATTATCTTCCAGTCGTCTGTAGAAAAATTCTTAGGAGATGTTCCTTCACATTTTCCTTCAGTTATTTTATCAGTTGTAAGTTCACTTAAATTATTAAATTTGCCACTTAAACAATATGTACCATTACTAACTTCAAATTCCTTAATGCTTCCATCATTATTTAATTTAACATTATACTTTAGATTATTTGATTCTAAATCTAACTTATTATTAGTGTTTGAAATATTATTTATCTTATTACCTTTCATTGTTTCACTAATATATTTTTTAGAAATCTCTTTATAAATATTTTTTGATTCTGTTAAAAAAGTATCTTTCTTTGCTTGATTAAACATTTTTAATACATTTGGTAATGCTATTATAACAAGTAATGCTAATATTGCTATTACTGCTAAAAGCTCAACTAATGTAAATCCTTTATGCTTCATACCACACTTCCTTATCCTACTTAAATTATACAACATAAAAAGTACTATTTCTAGTACCTTATGATTTTTTAATTAACCCAATCGGAAAGCTGGAGCAACACCGTGTGTATAAACAGCAACGTCATTAGAGTAGGTACCAGTGCTAGCCACAGTGTAGAAACCTTCGAGAGTGTTAGAACTGGCCGCACGGAACCACCAATAATCAGCACTAGTTCCATTTTTCTTTTTTACTCCACTACGATTACTTGTACTTGTTCCTAAATTTTTATAATAATCTAAGGTTCTTGTTAAATCTTTTGCTGTATCATTTGCAGATTGATAAGTAGACCAGTCACTATATATTTCTTTTGGTGCTAATAAATATAATTTATCTGTTGATGTGAAGTTTTCTGTATCGCTTTTTCCATGACCTGATACTACTGTTGTATCTATTATTGCATTCTTTATTTCATTTGGTATTGCATTATATATATCATTATTTACAAATGATCTCATGCTTGTTGATGGCCATCCTCCTACATTTGTTTGTGTATCATTCATATTATGTGTTGTTATTATATCTTCAAATTCAAGTACAAATCCACATGCTGTTTGTGAAAAACCAGCAGTAGAACATTCGCTTGGTGTAGATTTATTTGCAATACAAAGTGTGTGTATTCCATATGTTCCTAGATCTACATTTTTTATATCACCTACATTATAAGCGTTTATATTTCCTGATTTTACATTTGATACTATCGTTGACCAATTGTCTTTTTCAAATTGAGTGGGAATGTATTCTTCTATTCCTAAAACACCATTAAACTTTTTGCCTTGATTAGTATTTTGATCAGTATTTGTTTCTTTGAACAATATTGTAAAAGTATATTTATGTGTGATACCTGATTCTATTGATACCCTTTTTGCTATAGTCATATCACTTATTGCTGCTTGTGATATTGATTCACATGTTCCTTCTACTGTACCTGATGCATTAAGTCTTTGACAAGTTGCTGATATTACAATTTCATTATTAGTAATTTCATTTGTTAGAGATTGCCATATAATGTTGTAATTTGTATCTAGTGTACCTGTATTCTTCACTGATACTTCTTTTGTTGTACTCCAACCTGGCTTAATATTTTGTGCCTTTATTTCTGGTCCATCAGTATAAACTAAACTTAAAGTACCTGCTTCTACCACTATATTTTTAGCATTTTCATTACCACTTATACTTGCACTAAAATATGCATAAGAAAGTCCCGTTGTTAATAATAAAAGTAATGCTATAAATGTACCAAATAATATTTTCTTATCTTTCATTTATCTTACCTTCCTTATAATAAAAGTATAGCACATTAAAATATTACTAACAAGTTAAAACATATATATTTTTTTAATAAAACTATTATAAAATACAAGATTTAATTGAAATATTATTTCTAATTTGTTAGTATATTGAATTAAGAGGTATTGGTATGAAAAATAAAACTATTTTTATGAGTTTAGATAAGAAGACTCAAGACTATTTAAGAATTGTTTATTCATTAATTAACTACTTTAGTTATAACGATATGTATTATAGAGTTACTAATAGTGATAATGAAACATTATATTTTAAATTAGATGATGGACATTACATAATTGGATTATCATTCTTTTTAGCAGGACTTTATATAGATGGATTTACTAAAGATTTATTTGCAAGTAAAGATATTACATTTGAAGCAAGTCTTAAATATATTAAAAAAAGTAATGATACAGTTAAATTTAAATTATTAAAAGAAGATTTATTTGATAGTGAAGTATTTGGTCTTATTGATTTAGAAAGTTATTTAGGAAATATAGCATATCAAATAAAAGAAGATTATTATTTACGTGATAAAGATTTTTCTATTAACGATTTAGAACCATATCAAATATTTGATTATTCAATGGTATATTATAATGAAGTTCCAGAAGATATTATGGCTGAAATGTTTGATATAGAAGATTTTGGTCATAGTGATTTATTTATGGAATATCAATCTAAGCGTGAAGAAGTATATGGTGAAATGGCTAAAGATAGATATAATGTTGATATATTTAATAGTAAACATAAAGATACTATATGGGAATTTGATTTTGATAGATTTAAACTTATTAATGATGACGGATGTAGTTATTTAATACCTAAAGACAATAATAATGTTAAAGTAAAAGTATTTGATGAAGAAAATGATTCTATTGATATTAAGAGTGCTGAAATATTAAGAATCAATGGTAAAGATTTAACATATGAATCATTTAAAGAAATATTATCATTAAGTGATAGTTCTTTTCTTGAATTAACTATTGTAGATGTTGATGGTATCGAAAGAATATTCAAAACAAGAAAGGGAGAATTATTTATGAAACCTCAAACAGAAACACAAAATAATAACGATAATAATAAAAAGAGTTCTATATTAGATAAGTATGGTGAAGATTTAACTAAACTTAGTTATATTAAAGATCCTAGTATTGGTAGAGATGAAGATATTAGAAAGATAGAACAAATACTTTTATATCCTGAAAGAGATAAGAGTGTTATTATAACTGGTGAAAGTGGTATTGGTAAAACAGCTTTAGTAAAAGGACTTGCTTATAGAATTAAAAATGGTAATGTTCCATACCTACTTAAGTATTTAAAAATAATTAGTATTGATACTGCGACTATGGTTGCTGGTACTAAATATGTTGGTTCACTAGAAGAAAAACTTAAGAAAATACTTGATGAAGCATCTAAAGATAAAACTATTATATTGTTTATTGACGAAATACATCAAACTATTGGTGGTGGTAAGAGTGAAAATGATTCTAATAGTGTTGCTGAAATATTAAAACCATATTTAGATAGTGGCAAAGTTAGAGTTATTGGTGCGACTACTACTGAAGAATATATGGAACATATTAGTAGTAATCCTGCTTTTAAAACAAGATTTAAAAGAATTGATATAAAAGAACCTACTAATGATACAATTTATACTATACTTGATGATTTAATTAATACTTATAATGAAATTAGTGGATGTACTCTTGATGCTCTTGGAACTAATAGAAGTAATATTATTAATTCATTAATTGCTGTTACTAAAAAATCATATAGAGATTATAAAGATCCATCTAACAATCCAAGACTTGTAATTGATATATTAAAAGAAGCATATGCAATAGCGGCTATTAACGATAGAGACGTAGTAACTATGGACGATATTAAACTTGCTGTTATGGATGAAGAAAGACTTTATAAATCCGCTCGTGAAAAATATAGTTCAATTGTAAAAAGTGAAGAACAAAAAGACAAAGGTAAAATTCTTGAATTTAGACCTAAAAAATAATAAAAGTACTTGATTTTAAATAATATTAATGTTAAAATTCTTTTATCAACTGAAACGAATAATTTCGTTTTGAAGTTGATATACTATTAAAGTAGAAATTATTTTCTACTATTGGTCTGTAACAGGATCAAACCCGTGTTAGCGTGTAGCTGCTTAAAAAAACAACCATAAGGTTGTTTTTTTAATGCTGTAATTTCTTCTTATCTAACTTTTTCATTGCTTTTCTTATTTCTTCACCTGTAAAGAAATACTTTTCTCCATTCGCAATAGGTATTTTATTTTTATATTTATAATTATACTTATCTAAATATGTAAGCATATCTGCTACTTGAAATAATCTTTTTACTTTATGATTAAAGTCTATTACATGTTTAAAATTTTTAAATTTAGAGAATATATCTTCTAATATATTACCTAATGTTTCTTGACCATTATCATAATATAAAATAATTGAATCATATTTCTTAAAAAATTCTTTATTTTTCTCTAACATTTTTATTATTTCATTTCTTATTTTTCTTCTTAATACTTTACTATTATCAGTATATTTTTTATCAATTATAATAGTTTGATATTTTACTGGAATTTTTCTTAGAAAGTAATATATAGCATTAAATATATTTTTTCTTTTGGTGATATTCATATTTGAATAATCACCTCTTTTCATTATTAAATCAGCCATATGTATCATGTTTATATATCCAATATTTAACAATCTCTGATTTAAGTCATTTATTTCTTTTTTAATACTATAACTCTGATCATGAAAAACAAAAGATACACCATATAATCTTGATGAACCTTTTCCAAATCCAAATTCTCCTGTTTCGTCTATAAAAATACTTAATCTTTTCATGCCATTACCCCTTGATGTTTTCATTATACATTTTTCTTTATATTATTTGAACCTACTTTACTCTAATTTTTACATATATTTCCTACTCATTTATATTGACAAACTTACGTTTGTTATTTATTATATATGTATATGAAAGAGAGAAATATTATAAGTATTGATTTAAAGAGTTTTTTTGCATCCTGTGAATGTGTTGAAAGAGGACTTGATCCTTATAAAACTCCATTAGTAGTAGCTGATACTGATAGAGGTGATAAAGCTATGTCTCTTGCAGTATCCCCTTACCTTAGAAATCGTGGAATTAAATCAAGATGTAGAGTTTTTGAAATACCTAAAAATCTAAATATAATGTTTGTTAAGCCTAGAATCAAGTTATATCAAGAATACAGTAAGAAAGTATTTGATATATACAAAAGTTTTATTAGTGAAGAAGATATACATTTCTACTCTATTGATGAAGTATTTATGGATGTTACTGATTATTTAAAATACTATAATAAAACTGACACAGAACTTGCTTTATTAATAATGAAAACTGTTCTTGAGAAAACTGGACTTACCACTACTGCTGGTATTGGACCTAATGTTTTACTTGCAAAAGTTGCGATGGATATTGAAGCAAAACACAATAAAAATTGTTTATCTAAATGGACTTATAAAGATATTGAAACTAAATTATGGAATATAACTCCCCTTACTAAAATTTGGGGAATTGGTAAAAATACTGAACGTAAACTTAATAATCTTGGAATATACAAAGTTGGTGATATAAATAATTATCCAAGAAGTTTCTATATCAAAAGATTTGGTAATGTGATGGGAAATGATATATTTGATAAGGCTAACGGAATATACTTTCCAACTATAAAAGAACTTAATTCAAGAGTACATGAAAAATCTATGAGTATGAGTCAAATATTATATAGAGATTATAGTATAGAAGAAGCAATACTTATTATTAAAGAAATGAATGATATGTTAAATGTTCAACTTAAAGAAAAGAAACTTACAACTAGACTTATTCATTTAAGTATTTCATATTCAAGAGATTTATATAAATCATTTAATGATACTACTCTACTTAATACAGAAGAAGATAATGGTGAAAAGATATTTGAAACATTAAAATATATGTATTACAAAAATATAGAAGACTTACCTATTAGAAAAGTTGGTATAGCATATTCTAAGCTTTCAGATAAAGGTGCTACTCAATTATCATTATTTGATAAGAATGAAGTTCCAACTGATGAATATAACAAAATAATAGATAAAATTACTTCTAAATATGGTAATACTTCTATACTTCGTGCATCATCACTACTAAAATCATCTACAATTAAAAATAGAGAAAGATATAAAAATACTATTTAATCTTTCTCTTTTCATTTATAACTTTTCTATAATAAGGCATAAAACTTATACTGTCTTTTAAATAATTAGGTATTTGTGCTTCAATATAATCATTCCATAATGAAGCACTTACTAAATATGCTTTTGTATTTGATAATGTAAAATTCCATTTTATTTCTTTTATTTCATCTATTGCTAAAGCACATGTTTTTGATATATTTATCATTTCATCTATAAGTGGAAGTTCTATATCATTTAAGTTTTCATTTGTTTCAGGATGTGTTTTATAAACATTATATTTTTCATCTATAAAGTCATATATAGTTTTTTTACTTTTTAAATCTATCTTACTACTTAATGTTTTATCTTTTAAATACATATTTATTTCAGCATATAATATATCAATTGTATTCTTTCTATGTACTGTTACTATACTTATAGTTGTTAAATTATTTTTATTTAGTTTTTCAAGTAATTTATTAGGCTTATGTGTTGCTTCCATATAATATAATTTATTCTTATTTATTTTTTCTAATATGAAAGCAGGACTTCTATAATCTTTTAAATTAAATTTAATAGTTCTTCCTTCATCAGGTGCTTCGCATCTACATGTTATTTCTTTTTTATCTTTTACGAAGTCTTCATATTCTTTATAACTTATATCTTTTATATTTATTATTTCTCTATTTAAATATTTATCAAATTTGATATTAAATTTAGTTTTATTATTAAGTAGACTTAATGCATGTTTATCTGTTAAATGTTTATTTATATATTCTTTTCTAATTTTACCTACATATGTATCTCTTTTATTTTTAGAGACATTTTCAAATCCAAATATTTTATATTCTTCATATGTAATACTATATTTTAAATAACAAATATATATATCAAGTAATATTTTTATATATGATTTATTACTTCTTTTTGTTATTTCTTTTATGTTTTTATTAAGATCTTTTAATTCTTTTTTTAAATTGTTATAAAACTTTTTTATCTCTTTTTTCATACTACTTCGTCCTTTATTAGCATTATTATATAGTTTTTTATAGTAAATATCAACAATTACTTTAATAGTTCATTTATTGTTACTATTTTATATCCTTTACTTTGTATATAGTTTATTGTAGTACTTAGTTCTTTTAAGTTCTTACTATTCTCACTTATAAAGAATATTGTTCCATTTTTAATATTATTTTTTACATTATTAAGTAAGTTATCTTGTATTTCAAGTACTTTATTAATACTATTAAGTTTCTTTTTAGAACATATTTTCTTTATATCAAAGTCATCTACCTTAACACAATATATTTCATTATGTAATATTTTTATAAAGTTATTTAACTCTTCATTAGTTTTACCTTTAAATAGAATATTACTATGATTAGTTATATTATCTATTTCATTTGATAAATCATTATAATTAAACAATAGATTTAATTCTACATCTTTATTATTTGAAACATTTATCATATTTTTATAATATTTTGTATTTGTGATATTTATTACAAGTGATATATTTTTATTATAATCATTACCTTTTATGATATATTTATCAACATTATCTTCTTTATTTAATATACATTTATTTTCTTTATATTCTATTAATTCTTCTTTAAATCCTATGCCTTTCATATTAGAATAACTTTTATTTTTATCTACTTTTAATCCAGAAAGTCCTAAAACTATACCATATTCATTTATGCTTCCTTCTCTACATTCATAGTCTTTAGAAGAAGCATATTCATTTATAGATACTAAAATTGTATCATTATACTTAGATATTTCTATTACTTTATCTGTATAATAAAAACTAAATAGCACAAAAAAAATAACTATTATATTTTTTAAATATTGTTTCATATTAAAATATATAATGGTTATTAATTATTTATTCATGATTTTAAAATCTTCTTTTAAGTTTTAGAGATGACTTCTCTACTTCTGGATAAACAAATGTACCTGTTAAGAAGTCATCATAGTCTATACCTAGTCCTTCAACTGACTCTTTTAATGTTCTTTCTTTTCTTGATGATATAAAGTTATAAAGCTCTTTCATAAACTCTTCAGAGTTCATATTTCTTCTTAAATGTGATAAATGTACTACTATATATATACCCAGTCCATATATTAAATCATTTCTAAATGCACTTCTTTTATTATAATCACTTTCACTTTGTAATATAATTGGATCTACTATCTCAAAATATTCTTTAGGTGTCATATAAAATGAAGCAAATGTATCAGACATCCTTGTTAATTTCTCATTTTTAAGTATCATTGCTCCATCTTTATTTATTTTATTTCTTATTAAATAATCATAAAATTCCATTTCAAAATATATTGATGGTACTTCTATTAGTAAATCTTCAAAATTTCTTATTCTTTTTTGTTGTGAATATATAAATCTTTCTCTATCATAAGCATGACCTAATTCATGAATAAGTGAACTTAAAGAATATGTAGTATATTCATCATATCTTAATATAATATATCCACTTTTAAGTAGTTTACTTCCTATATGCATAGCTTTAAATTGATCATGTGGATTCATTCTATAATTCATTATTATTCTATCTTCATCCATATATTTTTTAGCTATGTTTACCATATCATCACCAAATTCACTTAAAAATGATAAAAGTATATCTGTAAAATCTTTCTCATTAAATTTACGTATTAAATTATAATATGGTAATGTTGGATAATCAATTTCACTCATAAAATCATCTAATCCATCAAACATAGAATATAATTCATCATAATTATCATATACTTTCTTATTAAATCCAAGTATTTCTCTATATGAGTCTTGTGCAATTACTATGGCTGACTCTTCATCTATTATTGTAGATGTTGGTTCAAAAGAAAAACCAAGAATTGGAGTTGCAATAGAATCTAAACTATAAAAACTAGAAAAATCAAAAGTTAAATTAGATTTCTTTTGATGAATTTTATAATAATCTCTTAATCTTTTTAGATCGCTTATTAGCCTTTCTTGGTATGTTTTCATTTTTTACTCCCCTGAACTGTTTTTTATTTATATTCTTTCTTTATTTCCCATATATGGTCTTAAAACTTTTGGTATTGTTACAGTTCCATCTTCATTGTAATTGTTTTCAAGTAATGCGATTAATGCTCTTGTTGAAGCAAGTACTGTATTATTAAGTGTATGTGGATAATAATTTCCATTTTCACCTTTTACTCTTATTCCGAGTCTTCTTGCTTGAGCATCACCTAGTGTTGAACAACTACCTACTTCAAAATATTTTTGTTGTCTTGGACTCCATGCTTCTATATCACATGATTTAACTTTTAAATCAGCAAGATCTCCACTACAACATTCAAGTGTTCTAACAGGTATATCTAAACTTCTAAATAATTCAACTGTAAACTTCCACATTTTATTATACCAATCCATTGATTCTTCTGGACGACATAGAACTATCATTTCTTGTTTTTCAAATTGATGAACTCTATAAATACCTCTTTCTTCAATACCATGAGCACCTACTTCTTTTCTAAAACATGGACTATAAGATGTCATTGTTATTGGTAAAGTATTTTCTTTAATTAATTCACCTTTAAATTTACCTATCATTGAGTGTTCACTTGTACCTATTAGATATAAATCTTCTCCTTCAATTTTATACATCATAGCATCCATTTCAGCAAAAGACATAACTCCATTTACTACACTACTTCTAATCATAAATGGTGGTATACAATAAGTAAATCCCTTATCAATCATAAAATCCCTAGCATAAGATAGCATTGCTGAACTAAGTCTAGCAGCGTCTCCCATTAAATAATAGAATCCATTTCCACTTGTTCTACCTGATGCTTCTTTATCAAGTCCATTTTTAGACTCTAATATATCAGCATGATATGGTATTTCATATTCAGGGACAAATGGTTCACCAAACTTCTCTATTTCAACATTTTCTTTATCATCTTTTCCTATTGGAACAGACTCATCAATAATATTTGGAATAACCATCATTATTTTATTAATCTTTTCTTCAAGTTCTACTTCTTTTGCTTCAAGACTTTCTATTTCACTTTGCATAGATGATACTTCACTCTTTATTTTATTTGCTTCATCTATTTTCTTATCTCTCATAAGTTCACCAATTTTAGAACTCATTTTATTTTTATTACCTCTTAGTGTATCTGCTTTAACTCTAGCATTTCTATATTCAGTATCTAAGTTATATACTTCATCTACTAGAGGTAACTTTTCATCTTGAAATTTCTTTTTAATATTTTCTTTTACTAAATCTTTATTTTCTCTTATAAGTTTAATATCTATCATATAAATCCCTTCTTCTTAAATAATATAATATCATTTTATTAATTAAAAAAGAAGTTTTTTTGATTATTTTACTTCTTTAATTAATATATTTCTTATTCCACCATGAATATTTATTGTATTAATAATTTTATAATTATCTTCTAATAAGTTATTTAAACTATATTTGTTATCTGGATGAACTGTTGCGACTATTTTATCTATATTTAGTTTTTTACAATCAATATCTATAATTTTCATACCTTGTAGTTGTAACTTACTTCCTCTAAACTCTCTTTTAATCATTACACTATCTAATATTGCAATGTTACTAGTATCTTCTAATTGATATTCATTAATTATATCGTCTTTTGGATTTATAGTTAATACAAAAAGACCTATTATTTCATTTTCAAAATATAATAAGTATACAAGGCCATTATTCATAATTGGATAAGTAAATTCTTCTTCTATAAGTGGTTTAAAAAGTTCTTTATTTTCCATATCATTTATTATTTCTTCTTAAAATTTTATTATGTTTTTTGTATCATTTATCGTAGATTTTTTTAATTTTATATTTTCATTTATTATATATTTTATCATTTTTTACGCCTATTTCATTATATATAAAAAGCATTGAATTAATCAATACTCTTTATTATTTTTACCAACTTCCGCAAGTACCGAAGATTATTGCTAGAAGTATGAATAAAATTAATATTATGAAGAATATATTACATCCATTATTACAAGGATTTCCGCAAAACATACGATTCACCTCCTTATACTAGATAAAAGCACCTAGTATGATTACTAATAATATAAATAGAACTAAGGCAAATGCTGCTCCTGAAATACCATTACCTTTACCGCATCCACATCCACATCCTGTATTCATAAAACATTCCTCCTTTTTATCTTTACACTCTTATAGTATGATATTCTCTATTTTTTGTGTATGATAATTACTTGTATTTTACTTGTAATTTTGCTATTATATTAAGAGTTAGGAGGTTAAGTAAATGAAAAAAATATTTTTATTACTTTTAAGTTTATTCTTACTTGCTGGATGTAAAGATGTAAAACTTACAAATGGAAAAAATGCTTTAGTAACTTTTAAGGAAGGTGGAATCAGTAGTGATGAATTATATCAAGAACTAAAAGAAACATATGGTGCTGAAAAATTAATGAATCTTATTGATATGCATTTACTTGAAAAACTATATGAAACTGATAATGATGAAAAAGCTTACGTAAATCAGACTGTTAAAACTACAAAGAAGACTGCTAAAGATATGAATGCTGACTTTGATTTATATTTAAATTATTATTATGGTCTAGCAAATGAAAGTGCATTTAGAGATTATCTTTCTCTTACTTATAAAAGAAATTTATGGGTAAAAGATTACGCTAAAGAAACTGTAAGTGAAAAACAAATAAATGAATATTATGAAAATGAAACTTATGGTGATATTGAAGCAAGTCAAATATTAATAACAGTTGATACTAAGAAAGATGCAACTGATGATGAGAAGAAAAAAGCAGAACAAAAAGCATACGATAAAGCAAAAGAAATCATTTCTAAATTAAAAGATGGAGAAGATTTTGCTAAACTTGCTAAAGAATATTCTAAAGATGAAAATTCAAGTTCTAATGGTGGAAGTTTAGGAAAAGTTAATACTGATAGTGTTCCAAGTGAAGTATTTAGTGCTCTTTTAAATCTAAAAGATGGTAGTTACTCTACTTCACCAGTTAAATCAAGTAATGGTTATCATATTTTATATAGAAAATCTCAAGATAAAAAACCAGAATTAAATGACGAACTTACTGAAAAGATTAAAACTACTATTGGTAGTGAAATTGCTAAAGAATCAGGATTCTCTATTAAAGCACTTAAAGCATTAAGAGAAAAAAATGAAATGAAAATATTAGATACTGACTTAAATAAGGACTTTGAAGCACTAGTAAATAGACAAACACAAAGTGCTTCAAATTCTAGTAGTAATAAGTAAAGTAAACATTGAATTTTAAAGTTCAATGTTTTTTTATATACATTTTATGATAAAATTATCATGGTGAAGATATATGAAAAAGAAAATCATTTATATAATTATATCTATTGTTACGATTATTATATTATTTTTTGGAGTTAAATATTTATTTATAACTAGGATTGATATTGATGATATTAAAATAGAAATCAATAGTAAATATGACTTTAATAGTTTAAAAGGTAAAATAAGAAATAAAGATATTGATTTATCTAATGATTCTAATATTGATTATAGTAAACTTGGTGAATATGAAGTAACACTTGAAAGTCATGAGAAATATGCGATTAATACTAAAAAGAAAGTTAAAGTATATGTTGTTGATGATGAAAAGCCCGTTATAACTTTAAAAGATAATGATATAGTAATTGATTATAAAGAAGATTACATGGAGCCTGGATATACTGCAAATGATAATTATGATGGGGATATTACTGATAAAGTTATTATAGAAAACAATATTGATAATACAAAACTAGGAGATTATGAAGTAACATATAAAGTGAAAGATAGTAGTAATAATGAAACTATTATTAAAAGAAAAGTTAGTGTTAAAGATAAGACAAAACCTGTTATTAAACTTAATAGAAATGTAAATAGTTATGTAATACTTAATAAAGATATTAATTTAAAAGATTTTACTGCGATTGATAACTATGATGGGGATATTACTGATAAAGTTACTACTATTGGAAGTGTTAATACTAAAAAAGTTGGTCTTTATAAAGTGACATATAAAGTAAGTGATAGTAGTAATAATGAAACTATTCTTGAAACAACAATTAACGTTCAAAAGAAAAATACTAAAGGAATACCTGTTATGATGTATCACTGGTTCTATGATGATACTAAAGGTGAAGATATAACAAAAAAACCTAATAATCATAATTATATTTCTAAAACTAATTTTGAAAAACAAATTAAATATCTAGTTGATAATAATTATTATTTTGTAACCTGGGATGAGTTAAATGATTATATTGATAAAAAGATAGATTTACCTGAAAAAAGTATTATTCTTACTGATGATGATGGTGTTAAATCATTTTATGAAATTGCATACCCTATTACTCTTAAGTATAATGTACCTATTACTTCATTTGTTATTACTAATAAAGTAGTATGGAAAAATTACTTAAATAAAGATTACTTAGATATGCAATCTCATACTGATAGTATGCATGTAAGAAGTTGTACTAAAGGTAAATGGGATGGTAAAGCTATGTGTGAATCATATAAAAATATATATAATGATTTAATGACTACAAAAGATAAACTTAAAGATAACCCTACTATATTAGCTTATCCATTTGGTCATTATAGTGATGACTTTATAAAAGCACTTAAGGATTCAGGATTTAAAATGGCATTCACTATTAATTCAGGTAGAGTTAAAAAAGGTGCTAATAAATATAAATTACCACGTGTAAGAGTAAGTAGAGGCACTACATTAAATCAATTTGCTAATAGTATAAAATAAGGAATTACATTACGTAGTTCCTTTTATATTTAATTATCTAATTATCATATTCTTTTAGTTTAGAATTAATTTCTTCATAACTATAACCTTTTCTCATTAATGAAGATATTATTTTATTTCTATCATTTTTAAATTTCTTTATAGATTTTTCTATGTCTTTATAAACAGCATTAGAATTATATTCAATATTCATAAGACTATTATCTATCATATATTTATCATATCCCATATTATATAAATCTAGTTTCAATTTATTAATAAACATTGTATAACTCTTATTTTTCATAAGAGATTTCTTTTTATTTATAATTTTATTTAATTTTTCTTGCCATATATCACTATCAAAAGTATTTAAATAATTATCTATATCATTTTCATTAAGTTCAAAATCTAATAATGCTTTCTTTATTTTAAATGGTCCATCTAGTGTAAGATTAACTTTATCATTAATAAATGCTTCAATATATTTTTTATCATTAAGAAGATTTAGTTTATCAAGTTTATCTAATGCATAATTGATATGTTTTTCATTAAATTCTTTCTTATGTAAGTAATCTATTATTTCTTTTCTATTTCTCATTTTTATTTCTATATAGCTTACTGATGTTTCAAATGCATCTTCATACTTATTTTCTTCAATAATTTTATCTATTAGATCTAAATCTACTTCTTTTTTAATTAATAAATCATATTTCAGTATTACATCTTCATATAATGTTAAATCTGTATTATCAAATATTATTTTATATTTATTCTTACCTACTTTTTTGAATTTATTTATTTTCATAATATGTTTCCCCTCTAAAGTATTATACCAAAGAAAAAACACTTTTTTAAGTGCTTTTTAGTCATTACTATAATTTGTAAAGTATCTTTGAATTAATACTACTGGTGTTCCTTTGTCTCCGCTTCCGCTTGTTAAATCGCAAAGGCTTCCAAGTAGGTCAGTGTAGCGTCTTGGTGTAGTACCTTGAGATGCCATAGTTCCTTTTAATTCTTTATCTTTTTCCCTTATTGCTTTTTTCATCGCATTATTTAATTCTTCGCCTTGTAAGTCTTTGAATTTATTTTCACTAAAGTATTTTAGTTTTATTTCATTAGGACTTCCTTCTAACCCTTTAGTATAAGCAGGACTAACTACAGGATCAGCAAGTTCCCATATTTTACCAACTGGATCTTTAAATGCTCCATCTCCATATACCATAACCTCAATATTTTTACCAGTTCTTTCTTTCATAAGTTCTTGAACTCTTAATACAAGCTTATCACCTGTTCTTGGGAATAATTTAACTCTTTCTTCAGTTGAACGATTACTACCTAAAAGTCCATATGGTGAGTATCCACTTCCATCAACACTTTCATTTAGTATTTCACTTAACATTATTACATGAGCATTACTATCCTTATCAAGAATTCTCTTTTTAGTTTCAAATCTAGTATGAATATCACTTACGATTACATCTTTAGTATAATTAAGAATATCTTCTGGATTATTTGAAAATACCATTTCAAATTCACAGCCCTCATTAAGTACTAAATCTCTATATACTTCATACATATTAACACCTGTAAACATATGTTTAAATCTAATAAATTTATCTTTGTATTCTTCTTCAGAAATTAAATCTCTTGATGGATTAATATTATATTTTACTAAATCTTCTTTATATAAAATATCATTACCTACTTCATCACTTGGATAACTTGATAATAATGTTATCTTTTTAGTACTTTTCGCTATTGATGATAAAAGAACTGCAAATCTATTACGACTTAATATTGGAAATACTACTCCTATATGTTCACTATTATTAAGTTTATTTTTAATATCTTTTGATATTTGGTCTAGTGTTGCGAAGTTTCCTTCACTTATTCCAACTACTGCTTCAGTAATAGCGATGACATCTTTATCTTCAAATTTAAAGTTTTCAGTTTCACTTGCTTTAATAACTGAATCTACAACTATTGATGCAAGGTCACATCCTTCTTTTATGATAGGTGTTCTAATACCTCTTACTATTGTTCCTACATTTCTCATAAATCACTCTCCTATTATAGTTTAGCATTTCATAGATAAAATTTAAACATAACTGACAATTTATTTACAAAAAAAATAGTGAAGAACACTATTTCAAAAATCTAAATCCACCTACTATACTTGTATTTTTACTTTTACCATTAAATGTATTTACCATACCAACTACTGTTATAGTAATAATTATACAATAAAGCACATAACTTATAAAGTCTACCCATCCAGGTGTTGTACTACTGTATCTATATGTTGTTGTAAACAATGATCTAAATACTTTATTAAAAAAGAATACTATGAACCATGCAAGAGTAATATTTAATCCTTGATTTATATGAAAATATAAGAATCTTGATTTTTTATATTTACCAGTAAGTAATGGTAATAAGAATAAAAATGGTACATAACACATTGTCGCAAGTATTCTAAATGGTACTACCTCTTCTTTAGTAAATGTGTTTGTAAAATCTTTTGTATTTACTACTTTTTCAATAAAGCTAATTGTTTTATCACTAAAGTCTTCTGAAGCAGTTTTTTTACTTAAGTCTAACATTTCTATATTATTTTGTTGTCCTTGTTGGTTATTAGTAGTTTGACCTTGAGGAATATTTTGTTGGTTTTGCTGACTCGTATTTTGCATTTGAACTGCCTTTTGAGATTGTGAATTTAAAACATTTTGTGGTGGGACCCCTGTCATACTTGGATTTTGCATTTGACCTATATTTTGATTAGGCATTACATTTTGTCCTTGCATAGGTTGCGTTCCCGTTTGTGTGTGATTTTGATTCACTGCTCCCATTTGCATTCCTGATTGTACTGCATTATTTATATTATTAACATTTTGATTTACTGTACCGTTATTTTGATTCATTTGATTTATGTTATTTGGGTTATTATTCATCATTTTCCTCCTACCATAATTTGATTATAACATAATTTTAATAATAAATACTATGCTATTTAATATATTTTATGTTATAATTGATGAGTAATGCAAGAGTGGCGGAATTGGTAGACGCAGCAGACTCAAAATCTGCCGGTAGTAATACCTTGAGGGTTCGATTCCCTTTTCTTGCACCAGATTGATAGGAAACTCGAAAAGTTCGAGTTTAAGTAGTAAATACTAACTAGAAATAGTTAGTTTTTTTGTTATTTAAGAAAGGATAAGTGATGAGTTATAACAATAGAAACTAAAGAACTTGTAATAAGTGAAAAATTAAAAAGAAAGGTTGAAATGATTTGTAGACTTGCTTATGTGGATTACTCTATTACATTAGAAATAGAATCTTATCATCAAATATGGACTAAAAATGATAAAATTACGAGTGCAATAATAGATGGCCAAAAAGACTATAAATTACATGTTAAACATTACTTTTCTACTTCTAATTTAAATGAAAAACTTTTAATAGTAAATTATAATTTTGAATATGTTGGTATTGTTAAAATAGTTCATGAAGAATATATAAATATGTTTTTTTAAAATAAAATCAATGTTTTTGAAAATAATTTTTAGATTGAAGTATATATATTTTTTTGCTATAATTTTCATAGAAAAGAATAAAATGAGGAAACTTTTTAAGGAGGATTATATATGAAAAAAACAAATATCAAAATTGACATTTTACCTAATTGTCAATATTTAAATGAAGATGGTACTTTTAATAAGGATGAAGCAATTAAATTATCAGGTAAAATTGCTGGAGTTTGTTATGACGAAGAAGGATTTGATCATTTAATGCACGAAGATGAAAAAAAGACTATTAAAAGAGCTAATAGGACTCTTAATGATGGTCATCATAGTGTTTTTGGTCATGTTAATTTAAGCCTTAATTTACAAGGAGTACCTAAAATTTTAGCAATGACTCTTAATAATGAACATGAATATACAACAAGTGAAAAATCAGGTAGATATACACCAGTTATTAGAACTGAAGGCTCTATTATTACCGAAAAAGAAGAAGAACTTTATAATAAATGGGTAGAAATATTTAAAATAAAAATTAAAAATGAATATGGAAATGTGTTTAATGATTTTAAAATTCAAACACTTGCTCAAGAAAATGCTAGAAGCTTAGTAAGTGTATTTATGCCTACTACTCTTATCTACACTACTTCACTTAGACAAATAAATTATATCGCATCATGGATGGAAAAATATATTAAAGAAAATGGTGAATCTAAAGACAAATTCAAATCAGATTTATCTAGTTCCATGGAAGAATTCTTAAGTGAACTAGACAAACTTAATATATTAATACCTGGTCTTATGACTAATGATAAAAATAGAAGTTTCTCACTATTTGGAAGTAATCTTGATAAGAAAAAAGATTATTTTGGAGATGTATATTCTACTAATTATAAAATGTCATTTGCTGGACTTGCTCAAGCACAAAGACATAGAACACTTGATTATAAAATAGAAAGAACAGACGAAAAAGAATATTTTGTTCCACCAATTTTAGAAAACGATCCTGTACTTGTAAATGAATGGCTACACGATATTGAATCAGTTAAAGATGTTATTCCTAATGGTGAACTTGTACTTGTAAATGAAAATGGTAACTATGAAAATTTCATATTAAAGTGTCAAGAAAGATTATGTACTGCTGCTCAACTTGAGATAATGAGACAAACAAGAGATACATTACTTAAATATAGAGATGCCTTAAAAGAAAGTGAAAGTCCATTATATGATGATATAGAAAAATATACTCATGGAGCAAGATGTACATTCCCTAACTATAAGTGTTCTAAACCATGTGGATTTAAAGAAGGAATTACTCTTACAAGAAAGATATAATTATGAAATTATTACTTATTATTGATAAACCATATCATAATGAACTTAAAGATTATTTAATAAGTTTAAAAGGTATTAATGATGTTAAAATTAATAATGATAATTATCTTGAAGTGAATATAAATTATGATAATAAAATTATAGATGATAAAATAATTTTAAAAGAAATATACTTATTTTTAGATATATATAATATTAATAAAGAAATACCTTCTCTACTTGGATTTAATAAATATAAAGATAATGTAACTAAATATGAAACAACTATTAAAGATGCATGTTGTGAATATTGTTTAATGGGATTTATTGAAGACTTATATGAAAAAGATGGAATTATATCAGTTAAGACAAATTATCATATTGATTTATGGAATATTAAAATAAATATATCTTATGATAATAGTATTATTTCAAAAGAAGAAATTGATAAATTAATCCAAGAATATTAAAAGAACTAGTTTTATTTATTCTAGTTCCTTTATTTTGTGTAATTCATTATTTATTAAGATAACTGTATCATTAGAATTATTTCTATCCTTTTTATTCATGAAGTCATTCCATTCTTCTATATAGAAATCTATATTGTTTTTATTAACTTTATCTTTTAATATACTAAGAGCAGTATTCTTATAGTTCATAAGTGATACAGCACATAGCGCTTTTGGAAAAGCACTTTCTGGTATTTTTGTTTTCTTATAATATTCAAAAACCATATCATCGGTAACTTTTCTTTTATTTGTAACAATTATTTTATTTGATCTAAATACTCCTCCAGGAGTAGCACACTCTTTTATACCTATAACTGTAGTATCATTAGGTATAATTACATCATAAATATAGTTTCCATTATGTAACCATCTTAATATATTTTCTTCATTACTAAAATTGAATCCACCCATATCTTTAGGATTTTTAGCATCTTTATTAAAATTATTAGCTATATTAACTTCATCTATTTTATATTGATAATTATATCTTGATTTATCATCAAATATTACTTTTAAATATTTCATATCATTTTTTCTTTTTAAATGTAAGTGATACACTATTTGGATATTCAGTTATTATAAATTCACTATCTTTTCTACTTTCACTAAAATCAACTATTGATACATCTTTCTTTGCAATATCACTTTCTTCAATTATTTTTTTTGCTTTATCACTTAATATTTCACTTTTATAATTTGCATCTAATATTCTTTTTATTAATCTTGAATTTATATCTTCATAAAGAGAACTAAATAATAATATATCTCTATTACCATCATAAATACATTTATATGGAAATACATTATTAACTGCACTATCTATACTTATAGTTAATGGTAAGTATGATATTCTATTTAGTCTATACTGACTAGTATCTTCAAACATTCTTTCACTTGTACTTCTAAGTAAAGTATCTAATACTTTTGTAAATTCTTCTTTCTTACGTTCATCAATACGTACTGGAAATCCATCTGGCCATAGTAGTTCATACTCACCTTTATACTTACCCACTTCAGTTGAAACAGAACATTTTCCTTTAAGAATTTGTCTTAATGCTTTTAAATATGAAATATCTTTACTATTTAACACAGCATTAAAATATAATCTGTTTTCTCTATCAATTAAAGATTCAATTTTATATGTGCTTTTATCATAAATAAGCATAGATGTTGCCTTATCAAGTTCACTTTTTACCCTTTTACTTTCTTCCCTTAATCCTAACAAAATCTCTTTCGTTGAATACTCTTTTTTAACCATATCTTCTCCTTATACCTAAATTATATCACATTAAATTCATTTGTCTATTATTGACATAAATATTATATTAGAATAATATAGTAAATATACGGAGGAATTTATGATAAACAATTTCAATTTTATTTTTAAATGTAAAGAATATGGAGTAGACCAAAAAGATACAACTACACATGAAGAACATATAATACTCTCTAATAAAGAAAAAGGAAAAGATATTCTTCTTGATAGAGATTACAATGTTATAGGAGTTCAAGATAAAATAACCGAAAGTGATATACTATATTATTCAAAACTGATGAGACTTAAATTACTACCATATCCATTTGATAATTATTCATTGTTAGATATTATGAATCTATCTAAAAGATTTATAATATGTGGTAATGATATGATAATTAATGGTATTAAAGTTTCTTCACTTGATAATGATTATGATAAAGTAATAAGATTTATTTTATATTTAAATAGAACTATACAAGATGTATTTCATAAAGAACTAGATAATAAAACTAGTGTTTCTATATTTGAATATTTAAAAATACATATTAATTCATTTAATTCTACACATAAAGGTAATGATATTAAAGATATACTTGAAAAATTACTAACTCTTTTAAATATGGATAATAGCGAAATATTAGATAGACTTGAAAGTGAATATGATATTCCATATGATACTTTATCTAATATATTAGAAGAATGCAGTCAAGCAAAATTAAAATTATCTAGTACAAATTAAATATACATGCTATAATAACTTTCAAGTGATTATTATGAACATTGTAAAATTTAGAAAAGAATATAAGAAAGATCATATTATACCTAATGGAATACATAATGAGAGCGAACTATATTTATATAATGGTGATATTATCAAACTATTCAATAAAAGAATAAGTTTTGATAGACAAAGAACTATATTGTCATTAGATGAAATAGAAAGACAAGAATGCATTATTCCTAAATATTCAATTATTTATGGTAGCAATATAGTTGGATATGGAATGGAATATTTAAAAGATTTTTCTACTCTATTTAGATTGATAGAGGATGAATCATTAAGTTTTAGTGATAGAAAACAAATAGCAATAAAACTATATCAAATAATTATGTATTTAGAGAGAATTGGTGTATGTTATCCTGATATTCATACTGGTAACTTTTTATATAAAGATGGTATTGTCAGAGTTATAGATATGGATAGTGTTATGCTTGATAAAATATGTGTTAAAGATAATTTTAATCATAATATTGAACTTTCTTATTTAAGACTAGCTAGATTATGTTTTACAATATTAATCAATATGAGAGTTATCTTACCATTTGAACTTAATAGTATTGAACAAAGTGATATTATTGAATTCTTTGATGATGATAAGAAAGAATATTTTAAATATATTTTTGGTTATGAAAAAAGTGATAAATATTTTATAGATACAATTGATAGATTCACTGAAGAAGATAGTATGCTTATAAGAAGTTATCTAAAATAAAAAGCAATTAGTTAGTTCTAATTGTTTTCTTTATATGTTGAATCGTATAAATCTTCATTATCATCTTTTTCTATATTTTTATTTATTATTTCAGGTAAATCTTTTTTTGAAGATAATCCAAAGTAATCAAGAAATTCATTTGTTGTTTTATATAGATTTGGTTTTCCAATTGAATCATCTTTACCACATATTTTTATAAATCCTCTTGCAAGTAATCTTCTTACTATTTGTGAACTATTTACTCCTCTTATTTCATCTATTTTAAGTCTTGTTATTGGTTCGTTATATGCAATTACTGCAAGTACTTCTAAAGATGCATTAGATAACGTTTTATTTTTAGTATCAACAACTAATTTTTCATAAAACTCTTTATGTTCTTCTTTAGTAGTTAGCTTAAATGCATTACCTAAATATGATATTCTAAGTCCTCTATCAGGCTTATCATAATCTCTTTTCAATTCTAAAAATATTTGCTTTAATGTTTCATTATCAAGTTCTAATATTTTTCTTAATTCTTCAACTGTAATACCTTCATCACCTACTACAAATAATAGGCCCTCTACAATTGCTTTATAATTCATGCTAATCAACTCTTTCTAAGTATATTTCTCCAAAATTACCATCTTGTTTAATATTTATTTCTCTTCCCTTTACCATTTCAAGAATAGATAAAAATGTAACAACAACATAAGGTTTACTAAAATCATCAAATAATTCTTCGAAAGCTAGTTTCTTTTTGGTTTTTAATATTTCTCTTATCTTAACAACTCTTTCTTTTACAGACATTTCTTTTCTAGCTATCTTAGTATTCATTGGCTTACTTGTTTCTCTTCTTTCTAACATCTTTTGAAATGCATCAAGTAAATCAAATAAACTTACATTACCATCATTTTCTAATGTTTCTACTGAATACTTTTTCATACTTTCAGGTGCTTTAGTAAAATAATTACTTCTCTTCTCTTCAAGTGCTCTAAATACTTCAGTACTTTCTTTATATTTCTTATATTCAATAAGTCTTTTCTTAAGTTCTTCTTCAGGATTAATATCTTCTTCATCTTCTTTTTCTTCATGAGTAGGAAGAAGTTTCTTACTTTTCATTTCTACAAGTTCACTTGCCATGACCAAATACTCACTTGCTATATCAAGATTAAGTTCAGCCATAGAATTAATATAATTAATATATTCTTCAGTTATTTTTGATATTTCTATATCAAATATTTCCATTTTTGATTTCTTTATTAAATGAAGTAGTAAATCAAGTGGACCTTCAAAATCCCCTATTAATAAATTATCCATTATTCACATTTCCATTTCTTTAATTTTTCTTTATTTTTAACTATTGTTATTATTGTATCTTTTTTATATAGTGGTCTAAAATCTTTTATTTCATTTGATAAATCAATACTATATTTAAGAGAAGTATCATTATATTCACTCTTTATATTAAAATCATTTATATTCAAGTATTCACTTTTAAGTTCATTTTTATATTTATTAGATTCAGTATTATCTTCTTTATATGAGAAAGTTTTATTTACATTATATTTAGTAAGAGAATTATTAATAAATTCATATGTATTAACATAATTTAAAGTAATATTGTCATTATTAACTGTATATTTACATGTTAATGTTTTTGTAGACTTTAATTCCTCATCAGTATAAGTTTTAACAAGAGCATAAAAAGCATCAGTATATACATCATTTGTTACTTCAAAAGTGAATGTTCTTACAACTTCTTTTTCTATCTTCGATGGATTAAATAATGTCTTACTAAGTATTTCTTTATCAGCATTATATAATTCAATATATATACCTTCTTTTTCTATATTAGAAGAATTTTTATATGGTTCATAATTTAATATAATATTTGTTTCATTACTTTTTTTAACATTATAATATTTAATATTATTAACTTTTATGTATCCACTCTTCTCTTCTAATTTTAGAAATCCACTTATCAAATTTTCGGATGTATTAGGATTATTAGGTTTAAAATCAGTTATTTTATCAGTTATAAATTCTTTTATTGGATCAATAAACACAACAAATAATATAAGTATTATTACAAGTATATACATAATTAGATTACTAGTTTTCTTTTTATGTGTTGAGATTACTTGTTCTTCCATTGGTGCTGCTTCCATTGGCGCAACTTCTGGCATAGCAGGCATTTCAGGCATTGAAGTTGCAGGTGTTGGTTGCACTGTTGGTGCTACCACTGTTTGTGGTTGAACTGATTGTACTGGTTGAGCTGTTTGTGGCGTATTTGTTTGTACCCCTTCTAGAACTGATGTTTGTCCTACCACTTGTTGTGTATTTGAATTAATCACTTCAGGTTGTGTATTTGGTACTGATACTCCATTATTTACAGGTGCACTATTTTCACTACCCACACCATTATTTACATTATTTGTATTATCCATATTAACCACTATCCTTTTTATTTCTATAAAAATTATAACAAAAAAAGAAGGAAATGTCATTCCTTTTTTAGTTTTTAACCTTAAATAATAAACTTACTATAAAAGATATTAATATCGTATAACTTATTCCAGCACTAGCATTAACAAGTACTCCCTTAAAAAGTCCTATAAAGCCATCCACCAAATATCCTTCACTTGCGCCAGTAACAAGTAAATGTCCAAAATTAATGATTGGTATACTTGCTCCTGCATGAAAAACTTTTAGCAAAATATCATAAAGTCCAAATCCTGATAAAATACATCCAACTATAACAAGTAAAGTATTCATATGTCCTGGTGTCCATTTAGTTTTTTCTAGTACATATTGAGAAATAGCACAAACTATTCCACAAAACAAGAATGATAATATATATGTCAATATTTCACCTCCACACTAACTATGTGACTTACTCCCGGCATTTCAAGTTTTAAATTAGAACTTAATACTGAATGAAGCGAACCTGTTGCGATTAATAATATTTTATTATACTTTTTCATTGGTAAGATATAATCAAAGAATATAAGAGGCAAACATAATGGACCACTAGCTCCAGCATATATATTTTCTTTTGTAAAATACATACTACCTGAATCAATTATATTAACATTTGATAAATCCACTTTATATTTCTTTTTGTAATATTCTTTCATAATTTTTAATCCATAAATTCCAAGATCACCAGTAAGAACTAAATCATAATAATTTGGATTTCTACCTGTATCTTTCAAATGATCATGTAAAGTTTCAGCACATGAAGGTGCCATCGCACTTCCCATATCATTTGGATCAGTATGACCCATAGTAATTACCCTACCTATTGTTGATGACTCTATTCTTATATTAGATTCATTATTTGACACAAGAACACTTATACTTCCAGTAGATGTGCATGTATTAACCATTTTTCTAAGTGCTCCATATTCAACTGGAAATCTAAATTGTTTTTCACTTACAAGATTATGAGAAGAAACTGTAACAATCGCATTCTTAGATAAAGAAGAAGCAACAATAAGTCCTTCAGTAAATCCAGCACAAGCACTATATATACCAAGATAAGGTATTTTAAATTTAGATGCTCCTAATGTAGAACATAGATTTTGATTTTGAAGATCACTTGATATTAATAATTCTATATTTTTTTCTTTTAGTTTACTTTTTTTAAGTAAACCTTCTATTGTTATTTCTTGATATTTACTTTCAGCAAGTTCAATTGTCTTTTGACCTATATAATAATCATTAATACAATTATCAACATTACTTTTAACAATTGGATCATATCTTGTTGATCCTAAAAGTGAATATTTATTATTAATATAAACGTTATCATAATATTTTGTCATAATACTACACTCCTTATATACCCAAATATTATTCCAAATATAACGCCATAAAGAATTATACTTCCAGCAAGTTTAAATATACTCGCACCGATTCCTTTTATGAATCCTTCACTTCTTGTATCCATCGCAGAACTTGTCATAGTATTCGCAAATCCACTAGCTGGCACTATAAGTCCACATTTAACTACTGATAATACTTTATCAAATATTCCAAATCCTGTTAAAATAGAACCAATTGTTACAAACGTTATAAATGTCATTAAATAAGCATCACTTATATAAAGATTCAACCATCCTATATAATAGTTAGTTATAAGTTCAGCAAATAATCCAGCAAATCCACCACTTATAAATGCTATTAAAACATTTTTAGTAGGACTTTCTTTTTCAATATTTTTTTCCACTATCTTTTTATATTCTTTTTTATTCATAATCCACCTAATATTATTGTTAACAACATTAAAAAAATAATACATATTTCAGTATTATTTAAATTTTTTTATTTTTAGTGAATTTTAATTTTTACACGTTGTAAATAAGAAAAATTTAATTATTCATAAAATACTCTATCAATATTTAATAAATCTATATAGAAAAATTGAATTTTCAAAATTAAAAATTGAATTTTACCTTTTTGCATTATATTTTCATATATGTTAACCTATTACCGAAGTACCTAGGTTGGGCGCCACAATCATTATTGTTCTCTCTTTTCAGGGGAATCTAATGGAGGTGGTATTATATGAGTAAGAAAGACTTATTAATAGCCGTTTTGCTTATTATAATAATTTTATTAATCATTTTTGGTTAATAAAAATGCCTAACTTACTTTTGTAGTTAGGCTTAACAAAAAAAACATTGTGACGCCCAACCACAGGGGTTAGGTACTTCACTATTTATATATTATCATATCAATTGATATTATGTAAATAATTCATTCATTATTTTACACTCTAATTATAATAAAACTATCTTAAAATTTCCCCTAAAATAATAGTTCAAATAAAAAAATTGGTGACTCATAAGGGATTTGAACCCTTGAATGTCGCCTTGAGAGGGCGATGTGTTAACCATTTCACCAATGAGCCATCAACAATACATTGATTGTAACACAAGGGTTCATGTTTTTCAAGTAGATATTTATAAATTCATAAAAATGTTATATAATATACTTAGGTGATTAAAATGTGGAAATTTATTGTAATACTTTCATGTAAATTAACAAATAAACTAAGTAAACTAACTGGTCATGCTGGTAGTGTTATTGGAGGACGAGTTGCTAGAAAGCTTGATAAAAATATTCTAAAGAAAATTAAACTACCTAAATATGTAATTGGTATAACTGGTTCTAGTGGTAAAAGTTCTTCTACTGAACTTATGTATAACATACTTACTAAAAATAATTATAAAGTAGTTTATAATAAAGAAGGAAGTAACACTATTGATGGAATTGCTTCTCTTGTACTTAATAATTCTAGACTAACTGGTAAACTTAAATCAGATGTATTACTTATGGAATTAGATGAGAAATTTATGAAATATGTTTTTGAATATATTACCCCTACTCATTTAATGATAACTAATATAACTAGAGATCAACCACCTAGAAATGCTCATCCTGAAAATATATATAATGCGATTAAAGAGGCAATACCAAACGGAACTAATCTTGTAATAAATGTTGATGATCCTTTTGTAAATAGAATTAGAATTAATCATAAAGGAGAAATTATTACTTATGGAATTGATAAAAATAATTATTCTCGTAAAAGTAATCTTAATAATTTAGATGCTGCTTACTGCCCTATATGTCATTCTAAACTTGAATATGATTATTATCAATACGGACATATTGGTTCATATAATTGTCCTAAATATCATTTTAATCGTGGTAAGCCAGATTATTTTGCTACTGATATTGATGTAGACAATAAAAAGATAAAGATTAATGATAACGAAGTAAATTTACCATCTAATTTTTTATATACAGTTTATTTCGTTACTGGATGTTATGCGTTATCTAAATCAATTGGTCTTAAAGATGAAGACATTTTAAAGGTTATTAATGATGAAAATATTAAAACTAAAAGACTTGAAATATATGACTTTGATAATAGAAAATGGCAAATGCTAGTAAGTAAAAATGAAAATAATTTAAGTTATAAACAATCACTTGATTATATATTACATCAAGATGGTGATAAAACTATTATACTTGGATTTGATTCTTCAAGTCGTAGATATAAAGAAAATGATATATCATGGATATGGGATATTGATTTTGAAAGTTTAAATGATGCTTCAATTAAAAATATTGTTCTAATTGGTAAATTCTGTTATGACATGAATGTTAGAATGGAATATGCAGGTATTAATAAAGATAAAATTATACTTGTAGATGACATTAGTAAATTAAGTGAAATACTTAAGAATAAGACAACTGGTAAGATATTCTCTATGGTTTGTTTTGATAAAGAAATTGAACTTAAAAAGATTATAAAGGAGGAAAATAATAATGATTAATATTTTACATTTATATTATGATCTTCTTAATTTATATGGAGAGAATGCTAACACTAGATGTTTACATAATGAACTTAAACGTAATGGAATTAAAGTAAATATTGACTTTAGAAGTATTAATGAACAAATTAATTTTGATAAATATGATATTGTTTATATTGGATCTGGCAGTGAAGATAATTTATTTCTTGCACTTAGTGATATCATGAAAAGAAAAAATGATATAAAGAAATATATTGAAAATAATGGTTATTTAATACTTACTGGTAACTCTATGGATTTATTTGGTAAATATATTATTAATAATGATGAAAAGATGGATGCTCTTGATATATTTGATTATCATACTAAACTTATAAACGAAAAGATATTTAGTAATGCTTCTGGATATAGAATTGTTGGTGAGGTTGTTGGAACTTCTGAATATACAAAAGAAAAGATAATTGGATTTCAAAATAGATGTGATTTAGTTTATGACATAAAGAGTCCACTATTTAAAGTAAATAAAGAATACTCAAATGATTATGAAAGCGATGGTGATGGATATCACTATAAGAATGTTTATGCTACTCATATAATTGGTCCATTACTTATACGTAATCCATATTTTACTGATTATTTACTTAATAAAATATGTAAGGAACATAATCTTAAATATAAGAAAGAAGAATCTAGTGCTAAAAAGGCATATAAAAAATACTTAGAAAACTTTTTAAACTAAGTATTTTTTTTACCTATTTTTTCTCCATATTTAACATATGTTTCAATATTATTACTTGTATTATCTAATATATCTTTATCAATATTTACTACATTTTCTTTAACAAGTAATATTATTGTTGAACCACCAAATTCAAAATAACCCTTTTCTTCGCCTTTCTTGAAATTGTTATTTTCATGTTCATTAGTTATTTTTCCTATCATTAAAGCTCCTACTTCAACTTGTATTACATCACCAAAGTTTTTAGTATGTAATATAGTCCACTCCCTACTATTAGTTTTAAAGAAATTGTAATGCTTTAATGATATTGGTTGTACTGTATGAAATATACCCTTTATTTTAGTATTAGTTTCTTGATATCCAGAATCTATATAGCAATATCTATGGTAATCATTTGGTGATAATCTAAATACTAAAGCATATCCATTTTTATATTGTTTCATTATATTTTTATCAACTAATGTGTTAATTGTATAGTATGAATCTTTTATATTAAGTGTTAAATCATTAATAATTTTATATACTGATAATTTACTATCACATGGTGAAATAAATACATCTTTATTCATATCTATTGGTCTTTTTACTGATATAATTTTTCTTTTAAAGAAATCATTAAATGAATTATAATTTGTTTTTTCATAGTCAGTTATTTTGATATTATTTTTTTTTATAAATCTTTTTATTTTATGCTTAGATAGCTTACTATTCATATAAAGTCCACCTAAATCAGTAATAAATTTCATAGTAAGTATTTTTAGAATTAATCTTCCAAGTAAGGTATTATATAAAAATGATAATGCTATACCTGAACTAAGTTCATCTATTTTATTCGTTTCTCTTGATTTTACTTTGTATATCATAATAACCTAGTCGCGATAATAAATAATATCTCAATTACCCCTATTAATATAAATAATATCATAACTTTTAGACTTGGTTTTTTAATTTTAATCTTTGATATAAAAAGTATACCAACTAGTAACATTACCCCAGCATATGCAAGTGGAAAATATTTACCTATCATTTTTCTAAATATATATAAAAATGGAAATATTAATGCTGATGACGTTACTGGTAAGCCTGTATATTCTTTTACTGGTTTACTACTATTTCTTGTTATTTCAAGTACATTAAAATAAGCAAGTCTTATAAGTGCTGCAAGTGGAAATAATATCATTATTGGAAGTAAATACTTATAGTCAAAAGTTAACCAAGCATCATTTAATGCTAAATTATATCCAATTATTGAAGGTAATACACCAAAACAAACTAAATCAGATAAACTATCAAGTTGTATTCCAAATTGTCTTTCTTCAGTTGTTCTTTTCTTTTTAGTTCTTGCTACTCTTCCATCAAACATATCACAAAGTCCACTAAACATTAAACATATTATTGCTGGAAATATTTGTCCATTTATTGCTAAAATTATACCAGACATACCAAATATAAATCCCATATACGTTAGTAATACTGTATAATCATAAAATCCTATCATATTATACACCTCTATTTAATTATACATATTTTTTACATAAAATGCAAACAATCTATCTTTTCTTAACATCATTATTTCTTTTTTCTACACAAAATTCCCATAATATTTTAGGATGTTCATATCTATCCATTTTCTTTTCTTCTAAATTGTATATTTTAAAATCTTTAAATAGTTCTTCTAAATCATTTTTATCGAAGAATCTTTTATAAATTTTACCATCATAATAATAATGTTTTTCTATTTTTTTTGATTTAAGTGGTATTTGTATATCATTAAATGAATTAACTCTTGCGATTAAATATCCGTTTTCTTTTAATACTCTATATATTTCACTAAAAATATATTTTGTTTTTGATAAATCAAAGTAATGTAAGCAAAGATCAGCAATTATTATATTTTTTGAATTATCATTAAAAGGTAGTCCATCACTCATATCAAAAAGCATTGTTTTTATATTTGGATTTTCATTGTTCACAATATTCAATACTTCTTTTGAAAAATCACAAGCAATTATATTTTTAAATCCATTATCAATTAGGTATTTACTTGTATATGCCCTTCCACAACCAAGTTCAACAATATTATCATCTTTATGTAATAAATTTATATATTTATTGAACCATCCATCATAAGTAGAAATGTATTCTTTATGAATATTATCCCAATATTTATCTAAACTATCATTCATATTTTCACCACTATTTCATTACTTATGATAACATATATTAAATATGTTTTCAAATGATAAAAGCAGCACTTTTTATGCTGCTTATTTTATAACTATGTTAACTATTTTATTTGGAACAACAATTTCTTTTATGATTTCGTGTCCTTCTAAATGTCTAATGACATTTTCTTCCTGATGAGCAAGTTTTAGTATTTCATCCTTTTCTAAATCTTTTTCAGCTTCAAATGTCGCTCTTAATTTACCATTAACACTTACCGCAATAGTAACTGTATCTAACTTAGTTAATTCTTCATTATATGTTGGCCATGGTGCATATGTTAATGTATCAAGTGAGCCATCTATTATTGAATACATTTCTTCGCATATAAATGGCGCGATTGGATAAAGAAGTTTTATAAATCCAACTGCATATTCTTTACTTATGTATTCTTCTTTACTTACTGCATTCATAAATATCATAAGACTACTTATTGCTGTATTGAATTTTAAATTTTCATAGTCCTCTGTTACTTTTTTAACTGTGATGTGATATAGTTGTTCTAAATTTTTATTTTCTTTATCTTTTACTTTATCACTTTCAATAAGTTGTCTATAAACTCTTTCTAAAAATCTTTTGCTTCCAACTACACCTTCATTATTCCATGGCTTATCTGCTTCAAGTGGTCCCATGAACATTTCGTATAATCTTAAAGTATCTGCACCATATTCATTTACTACATCATTAGGATTTACTACAAACTCTGGATACCTTTTACCCATCTTTATTCCATTAGCACCAAGTATCATTCCCTGATGAACAAGTTTTTTGAATGGTTCTTTTACTGGTACTACTTTTTTATCATATAGATAATTATTCCACATTCTTGAATATAATAAGTGTCCTGTGGCGTGTTCTGGACCACCAATATATAGATCTACTGGCATCCAATGCTCTAATAATTTATAATCTGCTAAACATTCATCATTATTTGGATCAATATATCTTAAGAAGTACCAACTAGATCCAGCACTTCCTGGCATAGTTGATGTTTCTCTTTTACCCTTTTTACCATCTATTTCTATGTTTACCCAATCAGTTTTTTTATTAAGTGGAGCTGTTCCATCTTTACCTGGAGCATAATCTTCAAGTTCAGGTAGTATAAGTGGAAGCTCGCTATCCTTAAGAGCAATGTATTCTCCATCTTCTAGTTCAACAACAGGTATAGGTTCTCCCCAATATCTTTGTCTTGCGAATATCCAATCTCTTAATCTATAATTAACTTTCTTTTTACCACAATTATGTTCATGAAGCCAATTAATCATTGTATTAATTGCATCTTCTTTGTTAAGGCCATCTAAGAATCCTGAATTAATATGGATTCCATCATTAGTCATAGCATCAGGACAAGTTACATATTCATACGTTTTTTTATGTAATTCATCTTTTATCTCTTTTTCTATAATATCTTTAGTTACCCACTCTATATCAAAAACTTCATCTTCATCCAAATTTTGTTTATCTTGCTTACTTGAATTTAATTCAAATAATAATGGTGTTGCTTCTATCTCAAAGTAAGTATCTTTGTTGTAAGCATAATAATGATGGTTTATTTTAAATCCCACCTCTTTAAGAGTAAAATCAGTATAACCAGTTTCTTCTTTTATTTCTCTTATCGCACATTCAACATCAGTTTCATTATTTTTTATAGTTCCACCTACAAATAATCTTCCACCTTTTGAATGCCAGTTAATAGTTAAATATTTGTCTTCAATCTTATCATAAAGTATTGCAACTATTGATTTCTTTTGTTTTTCATTTTCATGTTCTTTACCTGTTACTTCTTCTAATACTTGTATTATTGGAATATTAAACTTAGTAGCAAACTCAAAATCTCTTGTATCATGAGCAGGTACAGCCATTATAGCACCAGTTCCATAAGACATTAACACATAATCACTTATCCATATTGGTATTTCTTTATTATTAACTGGATTTATAGCATAAGCACCTGTGAATACACCTGTTTTTCCAGCATTAGAACCTGTTCTTTCAAGTTCACTTTTACTTTTACATTCATTTATATATTTTTCTACTTCTTCCTTTTGTGACTCTGTTGTTATTTCTTTAACAAGTGGATGTTCTGGTGATAATACTGTATATGTTGCACCAAATAATGTATCACATCTTGTAGTAAATACAGTAAAATCATAATCAGTATTTTTTACTTTGAAATTAACTTCAGCACCAATACTTTTACCTATCCAATATCTTTGTATTTCTTTTGTACCTTCTGGCCAATCTATTTCATCAAGTCCTTCTAGTAATCTATCAGCATATTTTGTAATATTAATAACCCATTGACTCATATTTTTACGAACAACAGGATATCCACCTCTTTCACTTTTACCATCAATTACCTCATCATTAGCAAGAACAGTACCAAGTTCTTCACACCAATTTACTGGCATATCAACTTTTTTAGCAAGTCCATCTTCAAATAATCTTTTAAATATCCATTGTGTCCATTTATAGAATTTAGGATCACATGTAGATATTTCTTTAGACCAATCATATGAAAGACCTATATTTTTAAGTTGACCTTTAAATGTTTCAATATTCTTTTCAGTAAAATTTCCTGGATGATTTCCTGTTTGTATAGCATATTGTTCTGCTGGTAATCCAAAAGCATCCCATCCCATTGGATGAAGTACATTATATCCTTGCATTCTTTTCATTCTTGAAATAATATCAGTAGCAGTATACCCTTCAGGATGTCCTGCATGAAGTCCTACTCCACTAGGATAAGGAAACATATCTAAAGCATAATACTTTGGTTTACTAAAATCACTAGTATCAGTTTTAAAACAATCATGACTTTCCCAATATTTTTTCCATTTATCTTCTATTTTCTTAAAATCATACATCTTCTTCATTCTCCTTCTTCTTATAATAATTACCTGTTATTGTATATAAAGCATATAGTAAAATTATTGATGATATAAAACACACTATTATCTTCACAATATAATTTTCAATATAAAGTACTATTGTAGTTTCTAATGATATAATGAAAGAATTAATAAATGTAAGTGTTCTAAGTAAACTTTTATATTTAGTCTTTCTCATATCTAAATCATATTTTCTTATGAAGAATTTTATTTCATCATTCTTTTTTAAATCTTTATAATCTTTTCTTTTCTTATTGAAAAACACACTATATACAATATATACTAATGCAAAAATCAGCAAGAAATCACCAATAAATTTTAATATTTCCATTTTTTTCCTCCTTATATCTATAATTTTCTAAACAAAAAAGATGGTATCAAAGGACGACTATTGCCGTGGTACCACCTTATTTTATAGTTAAACTATTTCTCATTTGCTTAACGCGCATAAACGTTATTTCTAAAAAAGCAAGTTCAATATATTTTATTATTAGTTTACATCAACCACTAACTTTCTATAAATAAATGTATATTTACTACTCTTTTCATCACTGAAATATAGGTTCATTATACTATACTTCTTCAATATATTCAAGTAACTTCATAAACATTCTTATGAAAATTGATGGTAATCCTTTTCTTCTTAACTTCCTAATAGCAATTCTTTTTGCTTTGATATTTGAATCACTAAATATTATTTTGTCTATTTCTTCTTTTAGTGATGTTTTTATTTTTAAATCTGTTATGATACCTTCTAAGTCTTCATTAATAACTCTATTCGCGTCAATTTCTATATCTTTACCCTTACAATATACGAATACTTTACTTGTAGTGCTTATATCATTAAATTCAATAACAAAGTCATTTTCATCTGTATATCTTTTACATTTAACATTTACTTCATCTTGGAACACTTGTACTCCATCAGTAAATTTTGTATTTCTAAATCTTATAATGTAGTTTCGTTTTTCTGGGATGATACCAAGTTTTCCTTCAATTGGTTCAATTGATACTGAAAAATCATCTTCTTTATAGTAATAATTTATTTCAGTTGTAAAACTATATCCCTCTTTATACATTGAAGAAGTTCCATCATCTTCATACATTTTATATGTGTTACTTCTTCCTGGAAATATTTGTATTTCAAGTGTTTTAGGAGCACTTGTATCATTTATATTTTGTGGATCTAATTTGGCAAGTGGAATTATTGCTCCTGTTTTAGCATAAACTGGATAATCTTCATCTTTATAGAATGTCACATATCTATTACCACCAGTAAATTTCTTACCAGTTTTAAAGTCATACCATACTCCATTAGGTAAGAATATTCTATGTACAACTCTATTCATTATTTCATCTTTAGGTGTTGTAATTGGACACACGAATAATTCACTACCATAATAGAATTCATTTTTATAAAGTGGTTCATCATATGTTTCTGGATATTTGTAGTAAAGTGGTTGTATCAATGGTGAACCAAATGATGAATACTTTTTAGCTTCACTATATATATATGGTATAAGTCTATGTCTTATTTTCAAATAATCATGAACAATTTTATAGGTTTTAGCATCCCATTTCCATGGCTCTCTTTTATAGTATTTACCTGTATCACTTGAAAGTCTTAATATTGGACTATATACTCCAAGTTGAACATATCTCATGAATAATTCAGCATCTTCAGTTCCACCCTTGTATCCACCAATATCATGACTCCACCAAGAAACACCTATATTAGCGGCTGTTGAATTAAAGAATGGAAGAAGTTTTAATGTTTTCCAACTAATTAAAGTTTCGCCTGAATAAAGAGCAGAATATTTATGAGGACATATTCCAAAATTTCTTGATATTATAAAATTTCTTTTTGCTTTATTTAGATTAAAATTCTTATATAGAAAATAATTCATTGTAAAACTACGAAGAGTATTTTCTTTATTATTATCATCCATCCATAAGAAATCTACACCTTTATCTAAGAATGGATTAATTATTCCTTTTAAATATGAATCAACTAATTTAGGATCATATACATTAAGTGGAATGTTTTTATTTAAATCTTTATTGTAATATTTTTGAAATTCTAAGTAACTTTCCTCTTCTACACTTATTAATCCTTCTGTTTTAATATTACTTCCTAGATATATTTTATTTTTATGTAAGAACTCACTTAGTCCTCTTGGATTTGGCAATTTAGTTTTGTCAAAAGAAAAACTTATTGGTGAATAATTATTTTTAGTTCTATTGCATTCATTTAATAAAAGAACTGACATTGGTAAATCATATTTCTTAAAATTATAAACTAAATTTTGTATATCTTTTTCACCATATGCTTCATTTTTATTCCACCATACTCCTAAAGCATATCTTGGTATTAATGGTGGTAAAGACGTAAGATTAAAATAATCACGAAGCCCTATACCAAAATCATTATTATATATAAATAAATATGTATCTATATTTTTATAGTTTGGAGATAAAACATTTCCATGAGCATCAAGTATTGGAGTTCTAGAGTCATCAAATGTTGTAAATCCATCTAAACTAAATAATCCTTTTTCAAAATCTATATTACCTTTAGTATCATCAAGACTATAAGCTGTTCCTTTAAAGTTTTTAACTTCTGGATGATTAAAATACCATATTTTTTCAGTACCAGCAATAGTTACTTTTAAATTTTGATCAGGCATTAACTTACTGCCAATAAATGGTTTCTCTTTATTATACTCTAAAATAAATATATCATTTTTGATTATTAATACATTGTTATCTTCTTCTACTGTTATTTTTGGTTTACCAAAAGATCTATTACTAGCAAAAAAAGTAGGATAATCATTAAATGATCCTGTTTCACTGTATTCAAATCTTATTAAAACATCAGATAATATACTTATTCTATATGTTTTACCTCTAAATACATTTGATGATGGTGTTTTGCTTTTAGTTAAATCAACTTCAAAGTGAGTACCAAAATCATACATAATTATCCTTCCTTTCTATATATTTTATAATTCTATTGTTCTTTTAATTTTACCATCCAGTTATTATATATCTCACAGTTAGCACTAGTTGGAGGTGGGTCTGCTTTTTCCATCTTCACAATCATTGGTATTTTGAATATTCTACCAAATGCTACACAAGTACCAGATTGAAGTGTCTTTTGCTTTTCTACTACATCTTCACTCATATTAGGTACACTTTTAGCTATATATTCAAGATCAGCTGGATGATTTATTTTAAATATTAAGAAGTTAGCACACTGACTTATTACATTTTCATTTAAATCAGTTGGCCTTTGAGTAATTAAATCAAGTAAAAGTCCATATTTTCTTCCTTCTTTAGCAATTCTTTCAAATATGTTATAACCAAATAATTTTTTATCATCACCCTCTAAAACATAACGGTGAGCTTCTTCTAAAATCATATGTATTGGAAAAGATGCTCTTTCTGCAAGTCCCTTTGTATATTTCATAAACATTCTTCCAAATATCTTAACTATAGAACGAGCAAATCTATCATCTACATCTTCTAAATTAAAATTTACAATTTGACTCTTTTTATTTCCATTAATTTGAATTCTTTTTATATATTCATCTAATGTAATATATCCTTCATTAGTAAAGAATGAACTATTACTTCTTGTTGCTAAATCATGTAATTTAACTTTTAAACTCATTGCTGAATCATACATTGCTTCATTAAGTAAATATCTTTCACTGTATAATGTAAAGTTTAATGCTACTTCAAGATCATGTAATGAATAGCTTACTCCAGTACTATCATAATTCCATTTTCTATCTTCATCAATAAATCCTTTTATATAATCACTAATTATTTTTCTTTCAGCAAATCTTCCTTCACTATCTATATCGAAACAATTTCTAAATTGTCTTGTAAATCCAATTCCTGGAATTTCTGTTTCAAGAGAAAGTTCAGCTGTATTAGTTTCACTTAATATTTCAAAAATTTGATCTCTTATCTTTGAAGATGTTTGATTAGTATACATTATTGAAGTTATAGCTTTTGCCAAGATATGATTTTTGAAATCCATTGCTTCTTTATCATTTCTAGCAAACATTTTTACATAAGTAAGTGCAGTATCTACCATAGCAATTTGTGAAAAATTTGTTGCTTCAAGTAAATTCAATACATCTTCAAGTTCTAATAAGCATACAGGAATATTCAATTTTTCATAATTCTTTTTTAAATTAGTTGTAATTACTTTAAATGAATAAAATGGATTATTCTCTTGTAACCTTGAGAAAGCATTTATATATTCACCATATGAATCAAATATAAAAAGATTTGCTTTGTAAGGAATTATTTGACCTTTAGGAAATATATTTTGAATGATTCTACATATACCATATGTTTTACCACTACCTGTATTACCAAATATAGCAGTATGATTACTAAATAACTCATCTATACTTACATTTAATGGAAAGTCATTATAAAGAGGAGATACTCCAAGTCTTATGCTTCTATTTTCAACTCCAGTAAGTATCTTTAATTCTTCTGGATTAATAATTCTTATTTTGGCATCTAAACTGGGCTTTTTAATTAAGCCACCAATAAAATCATTAGAAGTTAATTCTCCTAAGAAAGTTATTTTAATAGTATCTTGTTCAATTGAATCTATTTCACCTAATATTTTTTTATTTTGATCTTCAAATACTACATGCAAATTTATTAAATCTGTTATTTGGGCACCATTTGCTTTATTAATAGCTACAATCGCACTATTTTTGTTAATTGTAAGTATCTTTCCTAACATATTTTACTTCCCCTCTATCCTATTAAATATTGTAACATATAATGATTTTTTTAACAATAGATTTTTATTTAAAAAGCACTCAAGCTGTTAAACTTGAATGCTTAATATTTATTAGTTTTGAAATTGTGAATTATAAAGTTCTGCATAAAATCCATTTTGCTTTATCAATTCATCATGATTTCCAGTTTCAATTATATTTCCATCTTTCATTACTAGAATTAAATCAGCATTTTTGATTGTTGATAATCTATGTGCGATTATAAACGAAGTTCTTCCTTCAGTTAATTTATCCATTGCTTCTTGAACTAATTCTTCTGTTCTTGTATCTACAGAAGATGTTGCCTCATCGAGTATCAAGAATGGTGAATCTTTTATCATACCTCTTGCAATCGTAAGTAATTGTTTTTGTCCTGCAGATATTGATTCATTATCACCAAGTTTATAATCTAATGTTTTAGGAAGTGATTTTACAAAATGATCTACACCCACCACTTTAAGAGCGTTCCATATTTCTTCATCAGTAACATTATCTTTATTAAATTTAATATTGTCCCTTATAGTACCTTCAAATAACCATGTATCCTGAAGAACCATTATGAATAAATCATGAATATTTTCTCTTGTAAGATTACTTATAGGCATATTATCTATCTTTATTTCACCACTATTTACTTCATAGAATTTCATAAGTAAGTTAACTATTGTTGTTTTACCAGCACCAGTAGGTCCAACTATTGCTATCTTTTCACCAGGCTTTACATGACAATTAAAGTCTTTTATAATTTTTCTATCTTTTGTGTATCCAAATTTAACATGCTCAAAATCAATATTACCTTTTACTTTTTTAGGATCAAGAAGTCCTGTTAAAGTACTTTCATCTGTCATTTCCTCTTCTTCTAAAAATTCAAATACTCTTTCAGATGCAGCTGCTGCTGTTTGAAGTTGAGTCATACTTTGTGCAATTTGTGAAAGTGGACTAGTAAATAATCTAGCATACATTATAAATGCAATTATTACACCAAATGTAATATTACCTTTTAAAACAAGCAAAGATCCAACTATACAAACTGCAACATAACTAAAATTGCCTATAAATCCCATCATTGGTGGCATAAGACCAGATAAAAATTGACTCTTTCTATTGCAGTCATAAACTTTATTGTTAAGTTCATTGAATTTTTCTAGTGATTCAGTTTCTCCATTATATACCTTAACAACATTGTGTGAACTATATATTTCTTCAATATGACCATTTAACTTACCAAGTTCAGTTTGTCTTCTTACAAAATATTTTTGAGATTTTTTTAATATAAAGCCCATAAAAGCAAAACCAAATATTGAAGATAAGATACATGTAATAGCCATTATTACATTTGTAGTAAACATCATTATTACACAACCAATAAATAAAGCTACTGCACCAATAAATGTACCTAAACTATTTTGAAGAGACATATTTATAGTATCTACATCATTCGTAACTCTTGATAAAATATCACCATAACTATGGCTATCAAAATATCTTAATGGTAATTTATTTATCTTTTGTGATATTTTTGTTCTTAAAGATTTAGCAAAATTGTTTGATGCAACTACCATTAGATAGTTTTCTATATAACTAAATAATGCACTAAGTAAATATAAACATACTAAGAAGATTGTTATATTTTTTATCTTATTTCTATTCATATTAGGTTTAATTAATTCATTTACATTACTTGAAAGTGTATCTAATTTACTATAGATTTTAGTAGGATCGTTTATATCCACATTTTTCATAATATTTAACAGCTCTACTTTATCTTTTGATGTAATATTTATACCTTCAATAGTAGTATCCTTAAATATCAATAACTTTATTGAATCTGGTATTTCTATTACCTTTTCCATTGTATTTTCTTTTGTTATTGTATTTAATATTTCATAATATTTTGTTTGATCATCTATGCTTATCTCTTTTAATGAATCTTGTGATAATATTAGATTCTCTTGTATATCTCTTGATATATCCTTTGTAAGTAATTCTAAATTATCTTTATTAATTACTATTCCACCTTGAATTTCATTTGTTAAATCTTTTATTTTATTTGGACCAATAATTGATAAGACACTGCTTATCATTGATAGTAGTACAGCTACTATAATAAGCGGCATTAATTTACTTAAATATTTTTTTAACTTTAGTAATGCTTCTTTAAAATTCTTTGGTTTTTCAAATGATGCACCTGGTCCATGTCCTCTTGGAATTCTTGTTCTAGGAGTTTCTTCGTTTTCATTATTCATTTTCTAGTTCCTCCTTTGATAGTTGTGAATATGCTATTTCTTTATATACTTTGCATTTATTTAATAATTCTTTATGTGTTCCAATTCCAACTGTTTTACCTTTATCTAAAACAATTATCTTATCAGCATTTTTAATTGTTCCTATTCTTTGAGCAACAATTATACTTGTAGCATCTTTTGTATACTCTTTTAATTTTTTTCTAAGCACATAATCTGTTTTATAATCAAGAGCACTAAATGTATCATCAAATATATATATTTCCGGATCTCTTGCGATTGCTCTTGCAATTGATAATCTTTGCTTTTGACCACCAGATACATTTGTACCTCCTTGTGAAATATTTGAGTCATATTTTTTTGGCATTTTTTCTACAAACTCTTTTGCTTGTGCAACATCTATTGCTTCTTTGATTTTGTCTTCGGTAAATTCATAATTAGATTTTTTACCATAACTAACATTATATTTGATAGTTTCATTAAACATAACTGCTTTTTGTGGAACATAGCCAAGTCTATCATATAATGAATTTAAATCATAATCTTTTACATCTATTCCATCAATTAAGATTGAACCACTTGTAACATCATAAAATCTTGGAATTAAGTTAACAAGTGTACTTTTTCCACTTCCAGTTGAACCTATAATAGCAATAGTTTCACCTTTATTTGCTTTAAATGATATATTTTCTAAAACTGGTTCATCTGAATCTGGATATTTAAAACTAACATTTTTAAATTCTAGTGTGCCTGTTTCTTCTGACTTTTTAACTTTGCCATTTTTGATTTTTGTTTTTGTACTAAGTACTTCATTAATTCTATCAGCAGAAATAGAAGCTCTAGGATACATTATAAATATCATCGCTAACATCAAGAATGACATAATTACTTGCATAGCATACGAACTAAAAACTACCATATTACTAAATAATGTAATTTTATCTGCGAGTAATGCTTTGCTTATAAGTATACTGCCCATAAAATATATAGCAAGTGAAACACCATTCATAATTAAATACATCATAGGAGACATAATACTCATTACTTTTTGATTAAATAATTGAGTGTTCGTAAGCTTTTTATTTACTTTTTCAAACTTACTTTCTTCCATCTCATCTGCATTAAATGCTCTAATAACTCTTATACCTTTTAAATTTTCACGAGTAAGTCCATTGACATTATCAATTAGTTTTTGAACTATTTTGAATCTTGGTAAAACTATTAACATAAGTACGATAACCATTATTAATAGAACTAATACTGCTCCACCTGTAATAGCTGTCCATTCAAAACTTTTATTAATTATTTTTCCAATAGCCCATACAGCTGTTATAGGTGCTTTTATCATCATTTGTAAGCCCAATGTTAACATAACTTCAACATTTGTAACATCATTAGTTGTTCTAGTTATAAGACTACTTGTTTGGAATTTTTTTATTTCTGCCATGCCGAATTCTTGTACTTTAATAAATAATTTTTCTCTTATATTTTTAGAAAACTTACTTCCAACATTAGCAATAATATAACCTACTACACATGAAGAAGCTAAACTTGCAAAAGCACATAATATCATGTATAAGCCTTCTTTTAAAATATCTTTAGTTGCGCCACTTGTTTGAACAAGTTTTGTTATTTCACTCATGTAATCAGGTATTTTAAGTTCAAGCCATACTTGGAATATAATAAATAGACTCGATAATATAATTAATAAATAATCTTCCTTTTTAAGATTTTTGAATAATTTAATCATCATTTTCTCCCTTCAAATTATTTTGTATTTGTTTTGTTACTTTAAAAAATATTCGTAAATCATCTTCTTTAATATTATTTTTTAGAACTTTTTCAAATTCAATAATATTTTTCTCTATTTCTTTATTTATTTTTTTACCATAAGGAGTAAGAATTATTCTTTTACTTCTTAAATCATCTTTAGAAGATTCTGTACTTATAATATTATTTTTCATCATAGTTTGTATTATTCCAGATATTGTTGACTTTCTAAATGGTAAAGCCCCTTCTAAGTCTTTTTGATAAACTACTTTATCTGAATTTTTGTATAAAAAGCGTGTAATCATCATTTGACTTGGACTCAACATATAACTATTGTTCTTACTATAAGACATAATTTTTCTTATGATCAAATTATCAATCTTTTTAATTTCTGATCCTATACTTTGTTCTTCCATAGCGATACTCCTTTAGTTAGGTAACTAACTATAACGATTATACTATCCAGATTTATAATGTCAACAAAGAAAGGCTATTTTCACAGAACTTTTACAATTATATCATCTTTTTGCTTCATCGACTTTCATCTCCACAAACGTAAATTCCGATAGTCGCTACCGTACATATTTACCTTTATTTTGAAAAGAAGGAGAAGTTATCCCCTTCTTCTACACATATGCTTTAATAAGCACACTTTCTTCCATCTCTTTTTCTTCTTATAGCAGAACCAAGTTGTTGTCCTAACTCATTTAATAAGCTAATTGCTTTAACAACTGCATTTATAATTGTACCAACTGATACTGCTCCACCTTGTATTTTAATTAGTTCTTCTTCTTTTAACATTTTTCCTCCTACTATTATTTTTTTCTACATTTTAACGGCCTTAAATACCCATCCACGAGGCCAATAATGAATGAAATGATTGAACCACCAACGCCAACAATTACCCAATTCACTCCCCCCTTTATCTCTTTTAATTCTGATTCAGTAATCATGCTAACTCCTTTCTAATTTATATTTCTTTTTGAATAAATCTATTATTTCTTTTTTATGTGAAACATATATTATTGTTTTATCACTATAAGATTCAAATATCTTATCAAGTATTTCTTTTTCTTCATCAAAAGATACTTCACTTAATGCTTCATCAAGAATGATATAATTACTATTTTTAAGTAAACTTCTAGCTAATAATATTTTTTGTTTTTCTCCTCCAGATATATTAAATCCATTATCCTCTATAACATAATTATCTCTTAAAATACTTCTACTCCTAAGTATATTTAAATTACAAATATTAATCATTTTTTCATATTCTTCATTACTAATATTTCTATGATAAATAATATTATTCTTTAATGTATCATTAATTATATAGTTATTTTGTGATACATAAGTAAAACTATTTGATATGACATTACTATTGATATCTTTAATATTTAAATCACCTATATAAATTTCACCTTTATATTCTTTTAAATATTTTAATAATATTTTCATAATAGTACTTTTACCATTACCACTACTTCCATAAAGTAAAAATTTACTTCTATTAACTATATCAAAAGATACATTTTTAAATATAAAATCTATATTATTTGGCGAGTATGATAGATTTCTTATGCTTATATTGCCATCTATTATTTCATTTGTTTCTCTATCTTTTGAATCTTTTATCAATAATAAATCATTTATTCTCTTATAAATGTTTTTAAGATAATCAATTGATTCACTTAAATCAAGTATAGTTTTTATAGGATTTATAAAATATATTACTATAGCTTGAAATAATACAAAACTACCTAAAGTAAAAATATTTTTATTTATGAATATACAACCTAAAAACACAAATGATATATATGAAAAATCTGAAACAAAATCTTTTAAAATGTTTTCTTTATTTTGATTGTTTAGGGAATTAGTTTTTTTTAAATGATAAATGTTAAAATTCATTTCAGTGAGATTAACAATGTCGTTTGTTAAATTTAAATTTTTATTTATTTCATAGCTACATATATTATCATTTAATGATTTATTATATTTTTCTTCATAAATCATAACTTCTTCATTTAAATTTCTTAATTTAGTTTTATTTAATAAAATAATAAAAGCATATAATATAAGTTCAATTAAGTATATAAAGAACAATTTATAATTGATTATTAAAAGTAATGTTAAACTTATTAAAACTAAAAGTATATTTGATAGAGTTGTGGTAATAATATTTAATAGGACATCTAAAAATAGCTTAAAATCATTCATTCTTGATATAATTTCACTGGAAGATTTATTCTTAAAGAATTGATAAGGGAGATAAAATAATTTTCTTATAAAATCATTATTTAATTCTTTTGATAATTTATTATTCAAATTAATAACTATTTTATTATTAATAAATAACATTATTGTTTTAATTATTAAAGATATTATAAAGATAATTGTAAAGACGATTAGCTTTTTATAATCATAGTTAGGTAATATATAATCTATAACTATATATGAATAATAATTAAGTAATATTCCAAACAAAATAATAAATATATTTATAATTAATATTTTAAAGAGTTCTTTTCTGTTCAACCAAATATAAGTCTTAATTATATTTTCATTTTTAGAGAAACTATTACATACCTGTTTAACAGGATAAATAACAATTGAAGTATTCAAGTACATATCTTTAAATTGTTCTTTAGTGATTTTAGTTATACTGCTTGATGGATCCATCACAATTATTGACTTCTTATTAATTTTATATATCACTATAAAATGTAAAAAATTATCTTTCTTACAATGACATATTATTGGTAATGTCACTTTACTATTTATAATGTCATCATAATTATAATGAGATGCAAAGCCATCAAATCCATATAACCTAGAACCATTAATTATATTAAAAGCATTTGTACCCTCTCTAGTAGTTTTTAGATTCATAGTTACTTCTTCATGCGAAGCTTCTAATCCATAATATTTCATTACAGATAATAAACATGAAGGACCACAATCTTTATAGCCATTTTGTCTTACAATATATTGTTTCATCTTATCCCCCTACTATTATTATTAGCGAAAACTTTATAAAACACTTCTTTTTTTTAAAACTTTTTTCAAAAAAATAAAAAAGATTAGTAAAACTAATCTTTAATAATAAATCATATATTTTTAAGTATATCTATATTATGTTTTATGTCATTATGTATATACGAAGCAGATACTAATATATCAGCACCAGCATCTTTACACAACTTACCTGTTTCATTATTTATTCCGCCATCTACAGATATTTGTGTTTTTAAATCATTTTCTGTTATATATTCTTTTAATTCTTTTATTTTATCTACTGTTTTTTCTATAAATGTTTGACCACTCTTACCAGGATATACACTCATTATAAGTACTAAATCTATTCTATCTAAATAAGGAAATATATTTTTAATATCAGTATCAGGATTTACAGCAATACCTACTTTTAATCCATAATCTTTTATTTCATTAATCATTTTATCTATATTTTCTACTGCTTCATAATGAAATGTTATGTTATTCGTATTAAGCATTGCATAGTCTTCTATATATTTAGAAGGATTATTAACCATCAAATGTACATCAAGAGGAAAACTTGAATATTTTGTTATTTTAGTTATCTCACCTATTGTCCAAGTTTTATTTTCTACGAATTTGCCATCCATTATATCAATATGTATAGCATCAGCATTTGTATTATCTAATTCTTTTACTATATCTTGAGGCTTTATTGTACTAGATAATATTGATACATTTATTTTCATTCCTTTGTTTCCTCCATAAATTTTAAATAATTTTGATAACGCCACTCTGGTATTTTGCCTTTATTAACTTCTTCAATTATAGAACATCCGTCTTCTTTTATATGAAGACAACTTCTATATTTACATGGTTTATTAAAATCATAATAATATTTTTTTATTTCTTTTTTAGGAATTGTTAATTCGAGTGAACTAAATCCAGGAGTATCAGCAATTAATCCATCATTTACTTCTAAAAGTTCAACTAGTCTAGTTGTATGTTTACCCCTACCAAGAGAAGTTGATACTTCACCTGTTTTAAGTGATAAAGATGCGTCAATTTTATTTAATAATGTACTTTTTCCTGCTCCTGTTTGACCACAAAGTGCTACTACAGAATTAGCAAACTCTTTTTTTATTTTAGAAACACTAGTATTAACATATATTTTAATTTTCAATTTTCTATAATAATTGATATATTTTTTTATTTCACTTTTTTCTTTCATAGTTATCATATCAGTTTTTGTAATAACTATAATAGGCTCTATTTCATTTTTATAAGCAATAAGTAAAAATTTATCAATTAAATAAGAAGAAAAAGCTGGAATTGATGTACTCATTACTATTAAGAGTTTATCTATATTAGCAATGAGTGGTCTTTCCAGGTAGTTTTTTCTTAGTTCTACTTTTTCTATTGTCTTTGTATTAACATCAACTATAACATTATCACCAACTACTGGAACTACTTTCATATTTCTTAATTTTCCTCTAGTTCGTGTATCAATTATCGTATTATTTTCTAATAATACTCTATGTATAAATTTGTTAATACATATAATTTTACCTTTCATATTACTCCCCTGTATTGTCTCCTTCAGTTGGAACTGTTGTTGGCTCTGTAGTTGGTTCTTCTACTTCTGGTGCTCTTGCAATTGTTATTACAAGACTAGCTCCAGGTGTTACAAGTGAAGAAGCCGCTCTACTTTGCTTTAATATTGTACCTTCTGCAGCTGAAGTTGTTTCTTGATATTTTATCTCAAGTTTTAATTCATGTTTACTTACGAATTCTTCTATTTTAGCAATAGTATATCCTTTTGTAAAGTCTGGATATTTATATTCTACTTTTGGAATATATATCTTAACAGGACTACCAAGTTTACTTTTTTCACCAGCAGCAGGTTCAGTCTTAAGTACTGTATCTTCTTTTGGCTTCTTAGATTCATCAACAGCCTCTGCAACTATTTCGACATTACACTGACATTTTGCTTCAATTTTGCCTTGAGCAATTAAATAATTTTCACCAGTGAAATCTTCCATTACATATGCAGCTTCACCACTAGATATATATAGAATTACTTCTTTTGGTAACTTATTATTACTACCAATTTCAGGACTAGTTTTAACTACATCTCCCTCTTTTACAACATCACTTGCAATATATTTATAATCTTTTGCTATATCAAATCCAGCATCATTTAACATCTTAGTAGCAACTTGAACGCTCCTATTCGCAACATCAGGTATAATTGCTTCTTTATTATCATCATGAAGAAGTATTGTAAGTCCAACAGTTAATAATAATACAAGCCCAACAAATATACTTAATATTATTATTAAAGTTCTATTTTGTTTTTTATCTTCAATTTCATCTTCATCGGTGTCATCTTTGACTTTTTCTACTTTTTTAGTTTTTGTTGCATCTTTGATTGCTTCTACTTCTTTATCAAGTGCTTTTGTTTCTTCTAAGTCGTTTTCTGGATATGGATAAACATATCTTTTTTCATCAACTCTGCTAGCATCAAGTGCAGTTTTTAAATCATCATGCATTTCTCTTGCATCTTTATATCTATTTTTAGGATTCTTAGCTGTTGCTTTTATTATTACATTTTCAATAGATTGTGGAATTGATGAGTCAAATTTTCTTACACTTGGAAGTGGTTCTCTCAAATGTTTAAGTGCTATTTCAACAGCATTATCTCCTTTATATGGAAGAAGACCTGTTAATAACTCATACATCATTATTCCCATTGAGTAGATATCACTTCTAATAGTTGATCCTTTACCATTTGCTTGTTCTGGAGGTATGTAGTGAACTGTTCCCATAACTGAATTTGTTTGTGTAAGTTGAGTAGAATTTAACGCTATTGCTACTCCAAAATCAGTTATCTTAATCATCCCATTTGATAAAATCATTATATTTTGAGGCTTTATATCCCTATGAATAATATAAGCATCATGTGCATGTGCCATACCATCTGTAACTTGTAGCATTATATCAATTACTTCTGTTACTGATAAATGTCCTCTTTGTTTTAACACTTGTTTTAATGTTTTACCATCAACATATTCCATTACTATATAATATTGACCATCGTCTTCACCAACATCATATATTTCAACTATATTTGGATGTGAAAGACTTGTAGCAGATAATGCTTCTCTTTGAAATCTTCTTACAAACTTTTCATCATTAGCAAGATCTCCACGAAGTACTTTAACTGCAACATTTCTATCCAAATAAGTATCATGAGCTAAATAAACATTAGCCATACCACCCTCACCAAGGGTTTTTATAATTTGGTATCTATCATTTATTTTAGTACCTTTAACTATCACACTATTCACCACTCATTCTCATATAAGCTATTGTAATATTATCATTGCCCCCACGAGTATTCGCTTTCATTATTAATTTATCCACTTTTTCTTCTATTTCAAGTTCACTATCATTTAGAACTTTTTCTATTTGTTCAACTGTTAACATGTTAGTAAGTCCATCACTACATAGGAATATTCCATCAACAGTTCTTTCAACATCAAAAATGTCCATATCTATTATTTCAGCAGCACCAAGTGCTTTCATAAGAACATTCTTTTGAGGATGATTTTTTGCTTCTTCTTCAGTAAGTTCTCCATTTTCAAGTAATATATTTACAAGTGTATGATCTTTTGTTACTTTATAAAGCTTTCCTTTTTTCTCTACGAAGCCACTTGAATCACCAACGTTACCAAATAGCAAGAAATCATCTGTTAGGATTGAACACACACAAGTTGTCCCTAGACCATTTGCATCAATGTGTTCTTCTGCATATTTAAGTATCTTTACATTTATTTCATCTATTATTTCTTTTAACCATATAACTGCATCTTCTTTAGTTCCTATACTAGATAGTTCACTAAAACGTTTTCCAAGTTCTGTTACTACAAGAGAACTAGCTATTTCACCAGCTTTATGTCCTCCCATACCATCAGCAACTACGAGTAAGTATTCACCTTTAAGATTTTTTACGATTGTAACTGAATCTTCATTATGACTTCTTACTTTTCCTGGATCAGTTTGATAACAAGTTTTCATTTTTCACCTTCTTTTTGGATTGATTACTAAGAGGTAGTATCTAATTACTACCTATCTCTTTCTTATTATTATATTTATTTTATTTGATTTAAGTATATCATAAAAACTTTTAATTTTAAAGTCATTACTTTTCTTCATTGTAAATTAGATGTTACATTAAAAGAAAATTATACTTAAATTAATATTTTTTTATAAATTAATGTTATTACTTTCATGACTCGCTTTTAATTGTCCACAGGCACCTTTAATACCTTTGCCCATCTCTCTTCTCATTTGAACATTTATTTTATTTTTTACTAGTTCATCATAAAAAGCATTTATTCTTTCTTTAGAACTTCTTTTAAAATTACTACTAGTACTATTATATGGTATTAAGTTCACATAAACTAATTTTCCTTTTAAAAGACTAGCAAGTTCCTTAGCGTCTTCTATACTATCATTAATTCCTTCTAATAAAATATATTCCATTGTTACTTTTCTATTAGTTTTAGAAATATAATAGTCAACCGCATCCATTAATTCATTCATTTTATACGCTTTACTAATAGGCATTAAAGTTTCTCTAATTCTTTGATTTGGAGCGTGCAAACTTATTGCTAAATTTACTTGAGTATCTAAATCAGCAAATTCTTTGATTCTTGGTACTATTCCACAAGTACTTACTGTAATTCTCCTTGAACCTAAATCAATTCCTTTAGGACAATTTAATATCTTAATAGCCTTTACTAAATTTGTAAAATTATCAAATGGCTCTCCTATTCCCATTACAACTATATTATCTACTTTAATATTTTCTAACTTTTCTATAGTTAAAACTTCTAATATAATTTCAGCGGTAGTTAAATTTCTAACTCTTTTTAACTTTCCACTTTCACAAAAAGCACAAGCCATATTGCATCCAATTTGAGTACTTATACATATACTATTTCCATAATCATGTTTCATAAGTACTACTTCAATACTAGAATCCTTCACTTCAAGTAAATATTTATTTGTGTCTTCACTCTTTAATTCATCTAAAACTTTTAAATATTTTATTTCAAAATTATTATTTAAAAATGCTTTTAATTCCTTACTAATGTTAGTTATTTCATCAAAAGAAGAAACCCTTTTTTTATATATACCTTCAAATATTTGAGTAGCATTATATTTTTTAAATCCATTATCTACTAAATAATTCTCAAGTTCATCTAATGTAAAATCATATATACTCATATTAAACACCCATTAAATTATATCATTAATATAAGTCACTTGTAAAATAAAAACTATACATAGAACGTATAGTTATTTAAGATATCCAAGCTGTTTAGCAAATTCAACAACACTATCTTTATATTGCTCATCAACATCTGCATATACTAAAGTGTTATCTATTTTACATAATAATTTATATTTACCTTTTGTTAATAATTTATATTCAGAATAATTATCAGTTTCAACTATTTCAGCTTTATCGTTATCATTTTTTTGTGATTCAAATCTCTTTTTATTTCTATCATACATCTTTTGAGCAACTTCACTATCATCTAAAGTATAATATTCTACTTGATATTTATTTTTAACTCTAGCAACTAAAGCCTCCATAATACCTTTATTATTATTTAAACTTTCAGTTACATCAGTAATTTCATAATCATCACTTTCTCCAACTAATTTAAAAGAATCAGATGAAATAGGCTTTCTTACCTCTTCTTCTTTTTTACACGCTGAAAACGTAAATAACATTAATACTCCAAGTATAGCTAATGATAATTTTTTATTCATATCTATCTCCTACCTTACTTAACAAATATATCATTTTTACTTTTATTTTTCAATAACAAAGAAAATAAAAAGTACTTTTTTTAGTACTTCTTATTCTAATATTGCTTTAATTCTTCTTACACCAGCACTTGATGCTTCTTCTTTTACTATTTTAAAATGTCCTAGTTCACTAGTATTTTTAACATGAGGACCACCACAAAGTTCTTTTGAAACATTATCACCTATTGTATAAACTGTTACGATATCAGGATATTTTTCAATAAACATGCATTCAGCACCAGATGCGATAGCGTCTTCTTTTTTCATTTCTTCTACCCTTACAGGAAGACCCTCATTTATCCATTTATTAACTAAATCTTCAGTTTGTTTCTTTTCTTCATCAGTAAGTTTATGATCACAGCTAAAATCAAATCTCATTCTTTCATCAGTAATATTACTTCCTTTTTGATGAACATCTTTACTTACCACTTGTTTTAAAGCAGCATTAAGTAAATGAGTTGCAGTATGATATTTAGTTTCTATTTCATTGTTACCAGAAAGCCCGCCCTTAAATTGACCAGCAGAAGCAGTTCTTGATAATTCTTGATGTGCTTTAAACTTTTCTTTGAATCCTTCTTCATCGACATTTAGACCTTTTTCATGAGCAAGTTCTACTGTAAGTTCAATTGGAAAGCCATAAGTATCATATAATCTAAATGAAGTAGAAGCATCTAAATCTTTATTATCTCTAGTTACTTTTTCAAATTCACGAAGTCCTTTTTCAAGAGTTCTATTGAATTTTTCTTTTTCATTCTTAAGTACTTCTAAAACAATATTTCTGTTATCCTTAAGTTCACTATAATATATTTCATATTTATTCATTATAAGTGATGCGATTTGACTTTCCCAGTCACTATTAACATCAATATTTAATTTTTTAGCATGTCTAATTGCTCTTCTAATTAATCTTCTTAAAATATAGCCTTGTCCTACATTACTAGGCTTAATACCAGCAGGGTCAGCACTTATAAATACAGCTGTTCTTAAGTGATCAGCAATTATTCTCATACTTACTTCGTTGCCTTCATATGGAAGATTAGATATTTTAGAAATTAGTTCAATAACATCGCTCCATATACTAGACATATAGTTATCGTTTACTCCTTCAAGTACTGCTGTTACTCTTTCCACTCCCATACCTGTGTCGACATTCTTTTTAGGTAGTTCTTCAATACTTCCATCACTATTCTTTTTGTATTGCATGAATACATCATTCCATATTTCTACCCATCTTACATCTTCCGGATCAAACTTCTCAGGAACAGGTTCATTACTTCTCCAATAAAACATTTCAGTATCAGGTCCACAAGGTCCAGTTTCTCCAGCAATCCAGAAATTATCATCAACAGTTCTTGCGATTCTTTCTTCTTTTATGCCAAGGCTTAACCATTTATCATGAGCAGTATTATCAAATGGAATATTATCTTTACCAGCATATACTGTTACTGCTAGTTTTTCTACTGGTATATTAAGTACTTTTGTTAAAAATTCAAAACTCCATTCAATTGCTTCATCTTTAAAATAATCTCCAAGTGACCAATTTCCTAACATTTCAAAGAATGTATGATGATAAGTGTCTCCAATTACATCTAGATCATTTGTTCTAATACATTTTTGATAATCACATAGTCTTGTTCCATATGGATGTGGTTCTCCCATTAAATATGGTATTAATGGTTGCATACCTGCAGTATTAAATAATACACTTGGATCATTTTCAGGTACTACTGGCGCACTAGGTATTTGCTTGTGTCCTTTACTTACAAAAAAATCAATAAACAAATCTTTAATTTTCATTTTTTCCTTCTCCTTTTCTAAAATAAAAAAGAATAGTACATAAGGAGTCATTATGACGGTACCATCCTTTTATTTAACTTAATTAATGTAACGTATTTCCACGTGAGTGATTAACTCATAAATGAAAGTAGCTTCAAATAACAATATTATTAGTTTTCACCAACCACTAACTCTCTATAGAATATTAGTTTACTCTACTCGTCTTTCAATGAACATATTTTAACAAATATTTTTTAAGAAATCAATAAGTTTTCAAACTATTTTTGCTTTAATATTAATGATGATGGTACATTTATATCTTGACATCCAAAATCAATTTTATACAATCTATCCCAATACTTTTTAAATTCTTCACCTCTATTTGAAAACTTTTCTATTCCAAGTGCTACTAAACTTGCTGGTTCACCTGTTAATCCTCTTCTTTCGATTTCAAGATCAATTTTCCTAAATGAAGTGCCTTTATTAACTTCTTTTATCATATCGATAGTTGTTTCAACAATCGTAGCTTTATAACCAGGTTCAGTACAATTATCAGCATATTCTAACCATTCTTCTATCTTCTCTTTCTTCACTACTTCTAATCCATTTTTCATGAGTAAATATTTTTTCTTTTGAACTTCGAGTTCTTCTTCTCTTGCTCTTTTATCAGCTAATTCTCTATTTCTTTTATATTCACTTTCTTTCTTATCAACAATTCTATCTCCAAATACCTGTCTTTCAATTTCAAAAAATTCTAAAGCATTATGACATTTATGTGTTAAAGGTATATTTAAATTTGAATATAATTCTGTTCCATCCATCAATTTTATATATAATATTCCACCATTCCAATTAAGAAAAGGCATATCACCTGATCCAATAAAAACTCTAGAAAATGGAGATACTCCTCTTAACGTACCTTGAACAAGATATTGCTTTTCATTATCATAATATGTACATGACACTTCTTCACCAATATGACTTTTTAAATTATTGAACATCTCTATTGCAATTTTTTCTTTAGATTTTTGTTTTTTAGAAATATATTCTTCAAATGTTATATCAGTATCATTCATTAATAAAACTACACCACCTTTAGTAATACATACATATTCACATCCAGATACTTCAGCAGTAGAAATAACAGTACTATATTTAGGATCATTACCATAAATTCTCTTTAGTTCAGCAACACTCATTCTTCTCCCATAATAAATCCAATTAGTAACATTCTCTTTTTCACTAGAATAAGTTTTATCTTTATCAATAATATATTCAATATCATAAAAACGAATCGCTTGAACTATATTATCATTTAAAAATAATTCTGGCTCTTTTGACTTTACTTCTTCAATTTTAATATCACTTATTAATGATCTACTACATATTTTTTCAGCATAACTTTTTATTACTTTTTTCATATATTATCCCCGCACAATCAAAAACCTTTTATTTATGAAAGGTATCATAACATAAAAGGTTCAATTTGTAAAGAATACGATAAGGCTATTAGCCTATCCTGAATGCAGGAGAAACACCACCATCACGATAGGCATATCCATTACCTCGCATACCATAAAATCCAATATTATTATCATATTTAGCTGAACGATGCCACCAAAAATATTGAGAGGTTCCATGCTTTTTTATAGCACTATTATAATTATTATAGGTTACACCTAAATTACTATAATAATCTAACTGTCTAGTCTGATTTTTAGCTCTATCTACTTCAGAACCATACATTCCAGTCCAATCTCCCCAAACTTCCATTGGCGATAATAAATACAATTTATCAGTAGACGTGAAATTAGCAGTATCTGAACTACCATGTCCTGATACAACTGTTGTTTCTACTATTCCGCTTCTTAAATCAGATGGTAATGAATTATATATATCATTATTTACAAATGTTCTCATTGCTGATGCTGGCCAACCATCTTTATTCCAGCCATATTCATATTCTACATTCTTATATGTTCCGGCTGGATTCATATTATATGTTGTTATTATATCTGCAAATTCAAGAACAAATCCGCATGCTGTTTGTGAATAACCAGACTTAGAACAAGAACTAGGCTTAGATTTATTTGCAATACGTAAAGTATGTGTTCCATATGTTCCCATATCTATTGTTCTAGTATCACCAACATTGTATTTGCTTATGTTATTATTTCCAACTGCTTTAATTATTGTTTTCCATGAATCAGTCGCAAATGAATTAGGTGCTGGAATATCTTTATCAGCAATATCAGTAAAATACCCAGGCCTACTTGTTCCACCATCTATACGTGCATAAGTTTTATCAACGTGAGAACTATTATATTTTGTTCCTGCTCCACCTACTAGATTAGTACATCCAGTAAATATATTAGTACTTGAAGTAACTTTAGTAGTTACAAACTTGTCACTAGCATATATTGTTTTAAGATTTGTAGAACTAGAAAACATATTGCTCATATCTGTTACTTTTGATGTATTAAAATTACTTAAATCTAATGTCGTAGCTTTACTATTAGAAAACATACTATTCATTTTTGTTACATTGCTTGTGTTGAATTTATTTAAACCATTAATTTTTGTAGCCTGACTATACCAAAACATATTACTCATATTTATTACATTAGATGTATTAAAACTACTTAAATCTAAGGCTGTGGCTTTACTATGATCAAACATAGCAACCATATTTGTTACGTTTGACGTATCAAAATTACTTAAATCTAATGTCGTAGCTTTACTATAAAAAAACATACTACTCATATCTGTTACACTACTTGTATCAAAACTGCTTAAATCTAAGATTGTGGCTTGACTATTAGAAAACATAAATTGCATATCTGTTACATTTGATGTATCAAAATTACTTAAATCTATCGTTATGGCTTGACTTTTATTAAACATTTGTCTCATACTTGTTACTTTACTTGTATCAAAATTACTTACATCTATCGTTGTGGCTTTAGTACCAGAAAACATTCCAAACATATCAGTAACTTTGCTTGTATCAAAATTACTTACATCTAAGGTTGTGGCTTGACTATCAAGAAACATAAAGTGCATATTTGTTACTTTTGATGTATAAAAATTGCTTACGTCTAGCGTTGTGGCTTTAGTACCAGAAAACATATAAGCCATGGAAACAACTGGTTTATTGTTAATATACGTACATAAACTACTTGTTACTGCATCAGTACTTGCTTTATCAGTAAGTTGCACGCCCCAACCATTATTAGCCATATTACTCCAACTAAGTCCTGAACTTGCATAATATCCTTCTTGCTTATAAGCATAAGTATATTGACCATTTACATACTTTAATCCTTGTGTTAAAGTATCTGTTGTTGTACAAAAATATGTATTTGTACTAGGTGTTTCTACTAATGTTATCTCACTATAAGT